>Ga0307505_10000799_pt1 | contig 30793 bp, 25 predicted proteins | sample 23_S_MG_FD_202183 | JGI IMG/M metagenome (GOLD analysis project Ga0307505, IMG submission 202183) | Soil microbial communities from Populus trichocarpa stands in riparian zone in the Pacific Northwest, United States - 23_S | ecosystem: Environmental > Terrestrial > Soil > Riparian zone > Trees... | reverse complement strand
AGATGGTCCGACCGCCGCCGCAATCGCTGCCGCAGTCGGGGCAGGTCGGCTGTGATCCACGCTGGTGTCAGATCGATGCGGCCGCTCTCGGTACGCAACACCGCCGGCAGGCGGGGCTTGAGTGCGCCCATGTCGACACCGTGCGGCTGCGACTTCATCCGTTCCAGGGTCCAGCCGTCCGGGTCGGCGCCGTAGGCGTCGCCGTGTGAGCCGATGCGCACACCGAACTCGAGGAGGCGCTCGGGTCCGTGCCCCGCGGTCGCGGCGACGATCTCGCTCGCGTCGCGGCCGGCGATCCGCGAGTGCGGGTCTTCGGCCACCGTTGCCACCAATCCGGAAAACAGCAGCTCGTCGAGTTGCGCGACGTCGACGTCGGCGACCGCCTGGCCGTTTGCCAGCGCCGCCAGGGTCAGCAGGATCTCCCATTCGGCGGGGCGGCCGGCGGGCGGCGGCAACACTGCGGCGGAATACTTGCCGGCGTTGCGGATCGCCCACAGCCAGATCATGTCGTCGTAGTGCGGTTGCTCGAGCGGCGATAACCCCGGGAGAATCACGTCCGCATGCCGCGTCGTTTCGTTCAGGTAGTTGTCGACGCTGATCATACACTCGAGTTGCGGCAGCGCGGCGTCGAGCTTCCCCGCGTCGGGCGCGCTGATCACCGGATTTCCGGCGATCGTGATCAGCGCTTTGATCTGTCCCGCGCCTGGCGCGGCGATCTCCTCGGCGAGGCACGAGACCGGGAACTGTCCCAGCACCTCCGGCGCGCCGCGCACGCGGCTGTGCCAACGCGCGAACTGAAACCCGCCTGCCTGGTCGGGCGGTCGCATCGAGATCATCGACCAGGCGATCGGATCGGCGAACATCGAACCGCCGGCGCGATCGAGGTTGCCGGTGAGGATGTTGACGACCTCGACCATCCACGACGCCAGCGTGCCGAACTCTTGATTGCACGTGCCGATGCGGCCATACACGGCCGCGCAGTCGGCGTCGCTCAGCTCGGCGGCGATGCGGCGGATGGTGGCCGCGTCGATGGCACATGCTTCGGCCACTGCCTCCGGTGAGAACGGCTCGAGCAGTCGCCGCAACTCGTCGATGCCGTCGACGTGGTCGGCGAGGTGCGCGAGGCGAACCCGTCCATCGGCGAACAACACGTGGGCGATGGCCGCCAACAACGCCGCGTCGGTGCCGGGTCGGATCGGCAGCCATTCGTCGGCGTGCGCCGCTGTCGCGGTGCGGCGCGGGTCGACGACGATCACCTTGCCGCCGCGCGCGCGGATCGCGTCGAGCCGGCCGATCACGTCGGCGGCCGCCAGCAGGCTTCCCTGCGACGCCGCCGGGTTCGCGCCGAGCATCAATAGATACGACGTACGATCCAGATCCGGCACCGGGATCGTCCACATGCCGCCGTACATCAGGGCGCCGACGACGTTCTTCGGCCACTGGTCGACGGTGCCCGCGGAGTAGATCTGGGTGATTCCGGAGAACGCGAGAAACGGCCCGACGTAGCGCGACAGGGAGAAGTTGTGCACCGTCGGATTGCCGATGTACGTCGCGATGGCGTCCTTGTCATGTCTCTGCAGGACGCCGTGCAGTTTCTCCTCGGCGACGCGAAAGGCCTCGGGCCACGTCGCGGTGCGAAACCCGTCGCCGTCGCGAACCAACGGCGCCCGCAGGCGGTCCGGGTCGTCGTGGAGGTCGCCGAGGACCGCGCCCTTGGGGCAGATGTACCCGCGGCTCCACACGTCGTCGTCGTCGGGCGTGACGCGGGTGACGCGACCGTCTTCGACGGCGATCCGCAGGCCGCACATGGCTTCGCAGAGCGGGCAGGTGCGCAGGTGAATCCCGGTCTTTGAATCCGTCCCCGCCGCTCCCGCGCTGCTCACGAGCAGCCCCGCACGGCGCTGTTGACGCCGCGCACCAACTCCGCGACGGACACCATTCCGTTGCCGTCGCGATCGAAGACCGGGCACTCCGTGAGCGGCGCACGGCCGAGGGCGATATTGACGCCGCGGACCAGCTCGTCGATCGACACGGCGCCGTTGCCCGAGCAGTCGCCGACGCAGTCGTCGGTGGGCACGAGTGGTGTTGGCGTCGCCGTCGGCGCCGGAGTGAAACCGGCGGGCAGCGCTATTCCGACGCTGCGCGTGGCGGCGAACCCGGTCTCTGTTTCCGACACGTCGAGTAGCACCGACCCTAGCGGCGTGTTGCGCAGCAGCACGTCGGTCGCCAGGGTCGTCGGGCTCTGGCCGCGCTCGGCGTAATGCTCGGTGTCGTAGACAGCTTCACTGACGTCGTCGGGGAAGTAGAGCTGCGACGTTCCCACCGTCCAGTCGTCGAGAAACACCTTGAAGTGCACGTGCGGCACGCGGCCGGGGTACCAACCGGGGTAGATCGTATCGATCTCGATGCGGCCGTCGCCGTCGGTCACCTGCAGGCCGCGCATGAACGTCTGTCCGCGCGTGTCGACCATCCGATCGTCGCCCTGGCCCTGGTAGCCGGAATAGAGACCCTCGCGGTCGGTGTGCCAGATCTGGACCACGGCATTCGCCACGGGCGCGCAGTCCGCGTCGTCGAGGAACTGCAGCGCGAGTCGCAGCGCGACACCCGGCCGCCCCTCGGTGATGTCGGATCGCGCCAGGCCGGGATCGAAGAAGAAGGGCCCTTCGGTCTGACTCGGGTAGAGCGTGCAGTCGAGGCCGGCGCGCGCGACGCGCGCGGGATTGAACCCAGCGCCGGCCAGTGCCGCCAAGGAGCCCGCCGTCTTGAGAAATCGTCGTCGATTCATCGGCGCGACCGTACATAACGGGGCGAGCCCCGGGCAACCTCTCCAAACGGCAGCGGGTCATTGCTCAGCGCAGGCCCTTCGACAAGCTCAGGGGGCTTTGCCCACCAATTCAATCGCCATCCCACGTAGTCACCCCGGCGAAAGCCGGTGATCCAGGCCGTATGCCACCGCCGCCCCACCTGGATCCCGGCTTTCGCCGGGATGACGTGCTGTTCGGCTTCGCGCTTCCCACCGACTCGAATTGGCGGGCAAAGCCAGCTCAGGGCGAACGGAACGTTGTACGTGAAAGCTACAAGCCGTTCGGGTTGAGCTTGTCGAAGCCCTGTTTCAATGTGGCCTGCGGCCGTACGCAGCCCCGCTAGTCGATCCCGAAGCGCTTCATCATTCGGTAGAGCGTGGTCCGTTCGATGCCGAGGCGGCGCGCCGCGTCGCCGCGGTTGCCGGACGTCTGGTGCAGCGCCGCGCGTATGCGCTCGGCGGTGGCGCGATCGAGGGCGTCTTGGAGAGAGGCTCCGTCGTCGCGCTGGGCGCTGTGGGAGTCCGCTTCGAGCAACAGATCGTCCGGACCGACGATCTCGCCGCGGCTCAAGACGACGGCGCGCTCGACGGCGTTCTCCAGCTCGCGAACGTTGCCCAGCCACGCGTGCGCGCGCAGGACGTCTTCCGCCGCGTCGGAGAACGCCATCCCGCGCCCGGCCTCGGCCGCGTGTCGGCCGAGGAAGTGCCGCGCGATCGGCAGAATGTCCTCGCGTCGCTCGCGCAGCGGCGCGAGATGGACCGGGATCACGTTGATGCGAAAGAAGAGGTCCTCGCGAAAGCGGCCGGCGGCGATCTCGTCGCGCAACACGCGGTTGGTCGCGGCGACGACGCGCACATCGACTTTGCGCGGCTCGACGCCGCCCACCGGCAGGACTTCCCCTTCCTGCAGCACGCGTAACAGCTTCGCCTGGAAGTCGACGCTGACTTCGCCGATCTCGTCGAGAAACAGGGTGCCGCCGCTGGCACGGGTGAAGCAGCCGTCGCGCGCGGCGACGGCGCCCGTGAAGGCGCCGAGCTCGTGGCCGAACAGCTCGCTCTCGAGCACGCCTTCGGCGAAGGCCTTGCAGTTGACGGCGACGAACGGCTTCCCGACGCGATCGCTCCAGTAGTGCAGCAGCCGGGCCACGAGTTCCTTGCCGGTGCCGCTCTCGCCCTGGATCAGCACGCTGGCGCGACTCGGGGCGGCGCGGCGGACGAGGTCGAGCACGGCGCGGCTCTGCGCGCTCTCGGCGACGATGGCGCCGGGCCCGTAGCGCTCCGCGACTTCCTGGCGCAGCCAGCGGTTCTCGCGTTCGAGCCGGCGCATCTCACAGGCGCGCGTCACGATCGCGCGCAGCTCGTCGTTGTCGAACGGCTTGGTGACGTAGTCGAACGCGCCGGCGCGCATGGCCTGCACCGCCTTGGGCACGTCGCCGTACGCCGTCAGCAGGATCACCGGTAGGTCGGACCAGCGTTCGCGCAGCAGTCGCAACAACTCGATGCCGTCCATCCCCGGCATCTTCCAGTCGCTGACGACGACGTCGGCCGGCCGCTCCTCGAGCGCTTGAAGCGCGGCCTCGCCGCCGTCGCGGATCTCGCAATCGAAGCCGCCGCGACGCAGCGCCATGGCGACGACCTCGGCCATGCGCTCCTCGTCGTCGACGATCAATACCCTCTGTTTCATGCCGCCAAAGCCGGTCCTGTCGCACTCGGGAGGTAGAGAGTGAAACAGCTGCCGCCACCGGTCGCCGGGTCGACTCGAAGGCGCCCGCCGTGCGCCTCGGCGATCTGGCGAGCGACAGCGAGGCCCAGCCCCGTGCCGTTCGATCGCGTCGTGAAGAACGGCTCGAAGATCCGCTCGCGCAGATTTTCCGGCACGCCCGGTCCGCGGTCCGCCACCTCGATCTCGACGCCGTTCTGTGCGCGGCGCGCGGCGAGCACCACCTCGCCGTTGGGCGGACTGGCATCACACGCGTTGACCAGCAGATCGACCAGTGCCTGGGTGACCAGGTCGGCGTCGGCCAGCACGGGCGGGGTGCCGGTCGCGTCGTCGCGCCGCAGTCGGAGCTGCTTGCGCGCCAGATCACCGCCGGCGAGCAGCGCGGCGCGTTCGACGAGGTCGTTGACCGCCGTCGGCCGCGCTGCGACGACGAGGGGCCGGGCGAACGCCAACAGCGAGGAGATGACGCCGTTCAGGCGGTCGATCTCGGTGGTGATGAACGCGCACGCCTGGTTCCCTTCGCCGCCGACATCACCCAACGCCTCACCGATCTCCTGCGCCGCGGAGCGGATGACGCCGAGCGGGTTGCGAACCTCGTGCGCGATGGTGGCCGCGAGCTGCCCGAGCGCCGCGAGCTTCTCGCTTTGCGAGAGCCGAGCGCGCAACGCGGCGACGGTCTCCGTGCGCTCCTGCAGAGCCGCGGCCATGTGCCGCTCGCGCCGGCGCTGCTCGACGAGAAAACCGACGAGGTAGCCGAGCGCCGCGAAGGAGGTACCGAAGTACACGGCGACCAGCGCGCTGACGTCGCGGCCGGAAATCTCGAGCGGCACGCCGACCGCTCGCATCGCCGCCGTATCGATCGCGCCGGCGAGGAGGCCGATGGCGAGACCCCAATAACGCCAGCGCGGCCCGCCACCGGCGGCGCCGTCCGCATCGTTCGCTTGCTCTCGGTCGCTCACGTCGTGTCCTCACCGATCATTGCGGCTATCACCGGCAACTTTCACGCCAGCGCCCCGCATTCTCGTCGCGGGTGACGGCGGCCGCAAGGAGCGGCGCCACTGTTGCGGGGCGGACACGCATGTTGCGCTCGAGCAACATGGACCGTCGCCGCGGCGCGCCGGTGGTGGCATCACGGGATCGGCCGGCCCATTGGCACGCCGCTTGGAATCCTCCCGTGCAAACCAACACAACGCGGGCCGGCGGCCCGCAGAGGAGGAGACGAACATGAATCTCAAACTGATCGGCCTGAGCGTGATCCTGGCGGACTTCGTGGCGCTGTCGGCATACGCCATCTACCACTACGGCTACCTGGCCTTCTTCGACGCGTTCTTCGGCAATGCCATCGGCGTCCAGATCTTCTTCGACCTCTGCATCGCGTTGGGAATCGTCGCCGTGTGGATGTGGCGAGACGCGCACGAGCGCGGCATCTCCCCAATTCCCTACATCGCCCTGATGCTACCGCTCGGCAGCATCGGCGCCCTGGCGTACCTGGTACGCCGCGAGATACGAGTCGAGCAGCCGGCGATCGACCCGGTTCTCGCCCATCGATAAGCGTTCCGTCGCCCTCGTCGCCCCGGCGCGATGCCGGGGCGCGACAACTTCCCGGAGAACGTCCCCATGATCCAACTGTACTCGGGTCCGCTGAGCCTCTTCTCGGCCAAGGTGCGCATCGCCCTGGCCGAGAAGAACCTGCCCTACGAGCGCATCGACGTGCCGTTTAACAACAGCACCGGCTACGCGCCCAAACACCCGGAGGTCGTCGCCCGCAACCCCAAGGCGCAGGTGCCGGTGCTGGTCGACGGCGACGTGTCGCTCTACGACTCGACGATCATCATCGAGTACCTCGAGGATCGCCACCCGGAGCCGCCGCTCTTCCCGCGCGACCCTGCGGCGAAGGCGCTGTGCCGGCAGCGCGAAGCCGCGTCGGACGAAATCCTCTTCCCGCACGTGCTCGATCTCATCCGCGAGGTTTTCTACAAGCCCGATCCAGCCGCGCGCGACGCGGCGAAGATCGAAGCCGCCAGAGCGGCGATCCTGGCGATCTACGGTGAACTCGACGAGGTCCTGGCGACACGCACGCACGTCTGCGGCGACTTCAGCGTCGCCGACGTGGCCTACTTCGTCACGGTGATGTTCGCTACCCAACTCGGCGCCGCGCCGCCCGAGTCCCTGAAGAACCTCCAGACCTGGCTCGGCCGAGTCAGCGCCCGCCCATCGGTGAACGCGGAGATCCAATACATTCTCGACGCCGCTAAAAGGGTCCCTGCCACGTAAAATTGCAGGCGACCCCCTTCCGTGCTTGGCGTCTTGGCGCGAGTAAAAGCCCGGACGCCTGGGCGCCGCGAGGCGAACTCTCACTCCAAGGCATTGTCGTCGCGAACGGGGTCCTCATTTTTTCTCGCGCCAAGCCGCCAAGCCGCCAAGAGGGATCCGGTGGGAGTTGACACGTTCGCGGGCCACGTCGATGCTGCCGCGCGGTCGGAGCGGATGGGATGATTCACGCGGTCGGAGATTTCGCTGGCACGCCAACGGCCGGCTACGCGTCGCGGTCGGCGACTCGCGCGTTCATTCGATTCGCCGCCGCCGCCGCGCTCGCGTTGCTGCTGCCGGGGATCGGGTTCGGACAGGCGACCGGCGGTTCCGCGAACGCGGCCGCCGCGACGAACGCGCCCTGGCGCATCACAACGGCACTCCCGGTTCCAAGCTGGTTCTACTTCGGTGTCGCGCAGCGCACGCGCTACGAGTATCTCTCCGACCAATTTCGAATCGTCTCGACAGGGAACGCGGACGCTCTTGCCTTGCGCACCTTGGTGTCGACCGAGCTGCGGTTCTCACCACTGGTCCTCGGCGCCGAGCTCGAGGATTCGCGGATGTACCTGATCGACGACGATGTTCCGCTCGATACCACTCTCGTCAATCAGTTGGAGCTGCTGCAGGCATACGCGGGCGCGGATCTACGGGAACTCTTTGTCGCTGGCGATTCCGCACGTGTGCGTGCGGGCCGACTCACGATGGACGTCGGCAATCGCCGTCTGGTGGCGCGCAACGCGTTTCGCAATACGATCAATTCGTTCACCGGGGTCGACAGCGAGTGGACCGGATCGACCGGGGACACCATCCGGCTCTTCGCCACGCTGCCCGTGCAGAGACGCCCGACGGTGCGCGACGCGCTGGAAGGTAACGACGTCAAATTCGACCGCGAGAGCCTGGACGTCGTGTTCTGGGGAGGGTACTACCGGTCGCGCCCGATCGGCGACGGGTTGCTGGGCGAGCTCTACGTCTTTGGGCTGCACGAAAGCGACTCCCCGGATCTGGCTACCGCGAACAGGGAGCTCTACACCCCGGGCCTGCGCATCTATCGCGTCCCCGCCCGCGAAGAACTCGACGTCGAACTGGAAACAGCTGTTCAGCTGGGATCTTCAAGAGCGTCGATTCGCGAGGACGACGTCACCGACCTCGACCATCGGGCGCTCTTCTTCCACGCGGCGCTCGGTTATACCTTCGATACGTTCTGGATGCCGCGTCTGGTTCTGCAGTACGACTATGCCAGCGGCGACTCCAATCCGGACGATCGCGACAACGGTCGCTTCGATACGCTGTTTGGTGCGCGCCGCTTCGAGTTCGGCCCGACCGGGATCTACGGCGCGTTCGCACGCAGCAACATCAACTCGCCGGGCACGCGCATCGAGGTGAAGCCGCACGGTACGGTGAACGGGTTCGTCGGCTATCGACCCGTGTGGTTGGCCGCCGAACGCGATGCGTGGGTGACCACCGGCGTGCGCGATCCGAGCGGCAACTCGGGAAGCTTCCTCGGCAACCAGATCGAGTCCGCCGTGAGTTGGCAGGCCATTCCCGGCAACGTCGCCTTCGAGATCGGCGTGGCGCACATCTGGTCGGGCGAGTTCGCCATCGATGCCCCCAACGCGAACGGAGAAACCGACCCGACCTACTTCTATGTCCAGTTCGAGCTGAAGGCCTGAGCGCGACCCCGGGGTTCCGGTTCTTTCCCGCGCCAAGACGCCAAGCCGCAAAGGGGTACGTCAGGAGTACATGCGGGCCGCGGGTGCCGCGGCGGTGAACTGCTCGGTGCCGCGCGCGGCGATGGCGCTGACTTCGTCGACATCGGCGCCGTCGTCGATGGCGTGCCGGACCTCGGGAATGCCGGTGAGCAAGTCGATCGCCGGCACGTCGTCGCGGTACTCGTACATCTCCGTGCGCCAGGCGAACTCATGCGGATGGAGCTTCTTCGCCGCGACCAACACCGCCAGGCCGGTGCGGTAGGAGTCGAAGATCTGGCGGTCGCGCACGTGGATCTGCACCGCGCCGCAGCGCCGGCGGGCGTGTTTCTCGAATGTCGGCTCGATCACGCACGGACGGAAGCGCACACCGGGAAGCCCGTAGCTCGTCAACTCGCCCGCCAAACGCGCACCGTCGACGAACGGCGCGCCGAACAGCTCGAACGGACGAGTGGTACCGCGCCCTTCCGAGAGATTGGTCCCCTCGAGCAGACACATACCGGGATAGACGATCGCCGTATCGAGCGTCGGCATGTTCGGCGAAGGCATCACCCACGGCAGGTCCGTCTGGTCGAAGTACTGATCCCGCCGCCACCCCTCGCAGGCGACGACATCGAGGTCGCAGCCGATGCCGAACGAGTCGTTGTAGAGACGCGCCAGTTCGCCGACGGTCATGCCGTGGCGCTGCGGCACCGGGTAGAGAGCGCAGAAGTTTTCGAGGCCTGGCTCCAGACCGCCGCCCTCCACTTGCACGCCGCCGATCGGATTGGGTCGATCGAGAACCACGACCTTGACCCCGCAGCGCGCGGCGACCCGCATGCACAGCGCCATCGTCGCGGCGTAGGTGTAGTAGCGCGCGCCGACATCCTGGATGTCGAAGAGGAGGACGTCGATGCGCGCCAGATGCTCCGGCTTCGGTGACAGGGACTCGAAGGTCGGCCCGTACAGGCTCACCTCGGGCAGGCCGCTCGCGGAGTCGGCGGTGTCGCCGACGTGCACCATGGCCTGCGCCGCGCCGCGAATGCCGTGCTCCGGCCCGAACAGGAGACGCAGATCCACGTCGGGATGCGCGTGCAGCCGGTCGATCGCGTGAACCAGCTCGCGGTCGACCGTCGTCGGGTTGGCGACGAGTCCAACGCGGCCACCGCCGAGCCAGCGGCGCGGATCATCAAGAAGGCATTCGAGGCCGGTGCGCATCGCGCCACAACCAACCACATATTTCCGCGGATGAACACGCCGGCCACCGTCCCCGTCAACATTCGGAGTCGTTGCAAAGTCCGACGACAGCGCCGCCCCTCGACCCCATATCACTAGTCGACATGGACAGCTATATCATTTTGCTAGTAACAGCATAGTGAGGCTCAAGGGCCATTTTTCAACCACGAAGAGCACGAAGTTCACGAAGATGGATTTTGACGAGGTCTCGAACAGGGTCATCGGCTGCTCGATAGAGGTTCACCGGGTTCTTGGTCCAGGACTTCTGGAGTCGACATACGAGCAATGTCTTGCTCGGGAGATGCAGCTCCGGGGACTCTCGTTCTTACTGCAGTGGCCTTTGCCCGTTGTGTACAAGGGACTTCGTCTCGACTGTGGCTACCGCGTCGACGTGCTGGTCGAGAAACAACTCATCGTGGAGATCAAGGCGGTGCACGAAGTGATCGGACTGCACCAAGCACAAATCCTGTCGTACATGAAATTGTCCGAGATTCGCACGGGCCTGTTGATCAACTTCAACGTGCGCTCCCTCAAAGATGGCATTCAGCGTTTTGTCCTTTGAGTCCGACTTCGTGACCTTCGTGCTCTTCGTGGTTCGGCTCTCTTTTCGAGGTCGAGTACCCGTCCGAGTGGCGTCCCTTGCGCGCCGGGGGTCGTTTGCGCCAGATGGCGGCGGACGGACGTGATGGCGAACGGTGGACGAACGCGCAGGTCGACGAAGCTGGCGCGGCTGCGCGAGATTCGCTCGGTGCGCGGCGCGCCGCCGCCGGCTGAGGACGAACCGGTTCGCCAGTGGCGGCTGTTGCACGCGCAATTGGTGGGAGAGCCCCAGCTCACGGCGCCGGATATTGAGCGCCTGACCGGAATTCCGATGGAGCGCCTGCGCGCTCTGTGGCGCGCGCTCGGATTTCCCCCCGTGGCCGAGGATCAGTTGGCGTTTTCCCAAGCCGACGTGGAAGTGCTGACGCGCGTCGGCGAATTGCAGCTAGAGCAGGGCGCCGGCGACGACGTCGTGCTGCAGCTGGTGCGGGTCTCCGGGCAGGCGCTGGCGCGCATCGCCGAGACCGAGGCGGAACTGTTCGCGCAGTCGGACGAGATCGGCGCGGCGGGCGACGTATCCGCGCTGGCCGCGCGCCTGACGGCGATGGAACCATTTCTTCGCTACATCTGGCGGCGACATCTCGCGGCGGCCGTGGCGCGCAAGATTCTCGTCGGCGACGACATCGCCGAGGAAAACGTCGTCACCGTCGGTTTCGCCGATCTGGTCGGATTCACGGACCTGTCGCGCAATCTCGAAGCGCGGGCGCTGGGCGAGGTCATCGAGCGCTTCGAGCGCAACGTTTACGCGGCCGTGCCGCGCCACAACGGGCGGGTGATCAAGATGCTCGGCGACGAAGTGATGTTCGCCGTCGCGGATGCCGGAGCGGCCGCCGAGATCGCGCTCGACCTCATCGACCTGCACGCCAACGATCCTGTTCTCCCGGCCATCCGGGTCGGTCTCGCGCGCGGCCCCGTCCTGGCGTGGGAGGGCGATCTATTCGGCACGACCGTCAACCTCGCCAGCCGCCTGGTGGACGCCGCGCGCCCGTCGACGGCTCTCATGTCCGACGAGATGGCCGCCGCCTTGAGCGACAACACCGCCTACGCCCAGCATCGCCTGCGCCGCCTGAAACTGAAGAGCTTCGGCGCGGTGCGCGCCTGCCGTTTGGAGCGCGCCCGGGGCTGAGTGCTCGTCCGCTGTCTCGCACGGGAGCGTCGACCACGATCCCACCGGGCGCGAACATCCATTGCGAGCGCTCCGGAATGCGATAAGACTGCCCGAGTTATCGCGACCTCGCGGCCGCGGCGCGGAACCGCTCCGGCGTCAGCCGGCGACACCATGGAGGAATGATGGCCAACGAAGGGTACCACGAAGAGATCGGGGATCTGTCCGACGCTACGCGCGACATGCACCGCGCCATCGTATCGCTGATGGAGGAACTCGAGGCGGTGGACTGGTACAACCAGCGCGCCGAAGCCTGCAAGGATCCCGAGCTCAAGGCGATCCTCGTCCACAACCGCGACGAGGAAAAGGAACACGCGTCGATGGTGCTCGAATGGATCCGCCGTCGCGACCCGAAGTTCAACAGCGAGCTCAAAGACTACCTCTTCACCGACAAGCCGATCGCGTCCCTGGAGAAGGACCACAAGGGCTGACCGCCCGCCGAGGCGCGGCCTGTCCCCGTAGGGGCACCCCTTGCGGGTGCCCTGAACCGGTCGTGGTGTCCGTCAGATTCCCGGGCGGCGCGGCCGAAGGGCGTACGGCGCGGGCACCCACGAGTGGCGCCCCTACGGTGGCCGGGGTTTTCGTCGATGCCCCTTGCGAAGGCTTTGCCCTCCAATTCAATCGCCATCCTACTTGGTCACCCCGGCGAAGGCCGGGGTCCAGGCCGCATGCCACCGCCGCCCCACCTGGATCCCGGCTTTCGCCGGGATGACGTGCTTTTCGGCTTCGCCCTTCCCACCGACTCGAATTGGCGGGCAAAGCTACTCGCGGACCACGTCCTCGGAGAAACGTGGTGGCACACCGTTCGCCGGGAGTGCGCGGCGGCGTTCAATCGGTAGTTGAGAGATCGCTCGATTGTGCGACAATCCCTCGTCGCTGATCCGCCGACGACCGGAGCGGTCTGGCGCGCCGCTGTGTGTGTGCCGTGAGAGTCGACCGCGAGAGATGTCCGATTCCAGTTCGACAAATTGGCCGGGACGCGTGCTGTCCGGAGTCGTGCTCCTGGTCTCCGTCGCCTGGATCTACTGGTACGCCACCTCCAACCCGGCGGCCGTCGACGCGATTCGCGGTGTATCCGCGGGGCATCTCGTGGTGTTGTCCGTCCTGATCCTCGGCATCTTCGCGACCAACGGCCTCTTCACGATGACCGTTCTCGCCGCCTACGACATGCGGATCTCGCTGCGCGAGTCGTTCCAGCTGTCGGTGGCGACCACGGCCGCGAACTATATCCTGCCGGGCCGCTACGGGGCCGGCCTGCGCGCCGTGTATCTCAAGGGGCGCGCCGGCTTTCGCCTCGTCGACTTCCTCGCCACGCTGAGCGGGCTCTCCGTCATCTCGCTCGGCGTCAACGGCCTGCTCGGAATCTGCAGCGTCGCTCTCCTCGCGGCAACCGGCCGGCCCTTCGATCCGTGGGTCGCGAGTGCGTTCCTCGTCGCCGTCGCCGGTGCCGGCACACTGATCGCGGCCTCGACTTCGACGCGCGCCGCGGCGCGCGTGCGATTCCGCCCGGTCGCCGAGGCACTGGCCGGCTGGCAGAGGTTGCAGCGGAAACCCCGGCTCATGATGACGTTGGTCGCCATTGCGGTCGGTCAGACGGTCTTGATGCTCTTGCAGACGGTAGCGGCATTTCACGCGATACACGTCGCCGTTCCGCTGCCGGACGCCCTCTTCTTCACCTGCGTGAAGGGATTGGCCCTGCTTACGACGATCACTCCGGGGGCACTCGGCGTGGTCGAATGGCTCAGCGTGTACATGGCGAAGCACCTGTCCTTCTCACCTGAGCAGGCTTTCGCCGCACAAGGACTGATGCGCGCGGTCACCATCGCCGCCGCGTTGACGATCGGCCCGATCGCGGCGCTCTTCCTGGGAACCGCGCATCGCCGGCGTCAGGCGTTGGGCTCGGAGCGCCGTTGACGCCGATGACGTCGAGACCCCACATCGTCGGATCGGACGCGGAGCGCGAGATGGTTGCGGACACCACCGCACCAGGTCACTCGAGGTCCGACGCTCGGGGGTACCCCTGGACCGCCCACTCGGTCGACGCGAACGGCACCGAGTGGCGCGAACTGCTCGAAGCGACGGACCACATGGTGTTTCACGAGCCCGCCTGGGCGCGCGTGACCGAGCGGGGATTCGGCGCCGAGTCGTGCGCGGTCGTCTTCGTCCGCGACGGCGTGGTGCGCGGCGGCTTGTTGGGGTTCACCTTTCGCACCCTGTGGGCGAAGCTCCTCTACGTCAGCTTTCCGTACGGAGGTGTCATCGGCGACGCGCCGAGCGGCGCCGAACTGACGCGGCTTCTTGGCGACATCGCTCGGCGTCTCGGTGTCTCGCGGATCCGCATCACCGACTGCCCTCGACTTCCCGCGGCGGAGTTCGCGGGTTTCGACCGCGTAGAGCTGCGGACTCACCTACTGGATCTCTCCTGCGGCGACTACGAGGTCCTGTGGAGCGGGTTCAAGTCGCGCATCCGCCGCGACGTGCGCAAGGCGGAGCGCGCCGGGGTCACCGTCTCGCAAGGGTCGGACGCCGGCCACTTGTCGGCGTTCTACGCGCTTTACCTCGAGTCGATGAAACGCAACGCCGCGTTGGCGAAGTACGCGCAGGAGTTGGTGAACGCGATGGTCGAGGAACTGGGGCCGGCCGATCGCTGCGCGGTGCTGCTCGCCCGGCGCGAGGGCGAACCGATCGCCGGGATTCTCGTAGTCGACTCGTCCAACATGTCCCACTATCTGATGGGCGGCTCGACGACGGCCGGGCTCGCCCACTGCCCCAACGATCTACTTCTGCACACTGCCATTCGCCGCGCCGTCGACAAGCGTCTCGAAGCGTTCGACTTCCTGCCGTCGGGTAACGACGACCCCGCGCTCGAGCAGTTCAAGGCGAAGTGGGGCGCGACGCCGCTGCCGCTTTTCGTCCACACCGCTACGACGCACCCCTACCGCATGGCCTGTTGGGACGCGGCGTACGGTCTTGCGTCGAGCCGTATCGGCTCGGCATTGGTGCGCGCCATCCGGCGTCGCTGACGTGACGGGGATGTCGACTCAGACGAAGGCGCGCGGCGCCGTGACCCGCGCCCTGCGCGAAGGAACCGTCGCGGGAGATCTCGCCCGCGCTCTGGTTCGCGGCGCGCGACCGGTCTTCGCGGCGCTCGAGGAACGCTGCTTCGGAAACGCCCCTCCGGCGTTGCCGCCGCTGTTCATCGTCGGCCTCCCGCGCGCCGGCACCACGGTCGTCTATCAGACGATCTGTCACTGCTTCCGGGTGTCGTTCGTACCGGAACTCGTGCAGTACGCGCCGATCGCTCCGGCGTTCGCCACATGGGTCGCGCACAAGGCGCATCCCGAGTATCGCTCGACGTTCACCAGTGTGTACGGCTCCTCGCCCGGACTCGCTTCGCCGAGCGAGGGGGTGATGTGGAACCTGTGGTTCGACAAGGACCGCGGGTATGAAAACACGGACGAGTTGTCGCCTGCGATTGCGGCCGCCGTCGTCGGTACCGTCGGTCGAGTGGAACGCATCGGCGGCGGGCCGTTCGTCAACAAGAACCTGCGCAACGACCAGCGCGTGCGCCTGCTGGCCGAGATGTTCCCCAACTCGCGTTTTCTGATCGTCGTGCGCGATCCGTTCGCGGTGGCGAAGTCCTTGCTGCTCGGCCGCGCCGCGTTGGCCGGGGGGTTCGCCGAGTGGTTCTCGATCAAACCGCGCGACTACGAATCGTTCCGCGCCGCCGCGCCGACGGTGCAAGTCGCGCGACAGGTATCCGGCTTGGTGCGCGACCTCGCCGACGACATCCGCACGGTTGGTAGAGACCGCTTCGCGGTGGTCGCCTACGAGGACTTCTGTCGCGACCCGGCCCGCTTCACCACCGACCTGGAGACCTTCATGGCGCACGACTCGTTCGTCCGGCGGGCCGCTGCGACAGACATCGCGAAACCTACCGGCTCCCGCCCTGTCGCACTCGATGCTGCGATCCTCGATGAGCTGCGACGAGCGGTCGAGATGCACGCCCCCGCCGAATGTCTCGACGCACTCGAGTGCTCGTGGCTCGGGAAGACGTGAAACGCCTTCAACCACGAAGAGCACGAAGCTCACGAAGGGGTTCTCGGGTACCTTCTTCCGGGCCTTCGTGAACTTCGTGCTCTTCGTGGTGACATTTGACTGGCGAGCGATTGCGCATCGGTGCCGCTGAGGCATGATCACGCGAGATGAGGAGAACACCTGATGGCGGTTGAGAAGCGCGCGTACGACATCGTCTTGTGGGGTGCCACCGGGTTCACCGGGCGGCTCGTCGCCGAGTATCTGCTCGCTCGTTACGGCGAGGATGCGCCGTTCCGCTGGGCGCTCGGCGGTCGCAACCGCGGCAAGCTGGAGGGCGTACGCTCCGATCTCGGCGTCGGCGCCGCGAAACTCCCGCTCTGTGTCGGCGACAGCGATGACGAGCGCTTTCTCGGCGAACTCGCCGCGAGTGCGCGGGTGGTGTGTTCGACGGTGGGTCCCTACGCTCGCTACGGCTCGCCGTTGGTCGCCGCTTGTGCGACCGCGGGCACGCACTACTGCGATCTCACCGGAGAGCTGCAGTGGATTCGCAGAATGATCGATCAGCACTCGGACGCCGCCGCGAAGAGCGGCGCGCGCATCGTGCATTCCTGCGGCTTCGACAGCATTCCGTCGGACATCGGCGCCTTCTTCGCGCAGCGCGAGATGAGCCGCGAACACGGGGTGGCAAGTCCGCACATCAAGTACCGGGTGCGCGGTTTCAAGGGCGGCTTCAGCGGCGGCACCGCGGCGAGCTTGCTCACCATGATGGAGGAGATCGAACGCGACAAATCGGTGCGTTCGCTGCTGGCGGATCCGTACGCGCTCAACCCGCAGGAACAGCGGCGCGGACCGGACGGTCGCGACCAGATGGGCCCGGTGTACGATTCCGACTTCGACGCGTGGACGGCACCCTTCATCATGGCCGCGCTCAACACGCGCATCGTCCGCCGCACCAACGCGCTTCTCGACTACGCCTACGGCGCGGACTTCCGCTACGACGAGGCGATGCTGATGGGCGGCGGTCCGTTGGGTCTCGCCAAGGCGAGCGGCCTCTCGGTTGGAATCGGCGGCGCGATGGTCGCCGGCGCGATTGGCCCTTTGCGAAAGCTCCTCGCGAGTCGCCTACCGGCGCCGGGCGAGGGACCGTCGCAGCGCCAGCGCGAAACCGGCTTCTTCGACATCGAGTTGTTCGCCGCGCACCCCAGCGATCGCTCCAAGAGTTTACGCGCGCGCGTGTACGGCGACCGCGACCCGGGTTACGGCTCGACAGCCAAGATGCTCGGTGAGAGCGCGGTCTGTTTGGCGATGGACGACCTGGACGTCGCCGGCGGCTTCTGGACAACGGCGGCGGCGATGGGCGCGCCGCTCCTGCAGCGGTTGAATCAGAACGCCGGCGTCACCTTCTCACGGCTGTAGCGACGAAGAAACAAAGCGTCTTCGCCAATGCCAATCAGGCACGTCATGCCGGCGAAAGCCGGCATCCAGGCTGGGAACAGGCGTGCGTCATCCCGGTGCAAGCCGGGCTCCACGGAGCAATGACATGGAGGGGGGCCGGGCTGGATGCCGGCTTTCGCCGGCATGACGAGGGGAGGGATCAGCGATCTGCCAGTAACCGCTCCAGGGCTTCGATGGCGCCCGTGGGATCTTCTTCGACCAGGATGCCGTGCATTCCCATGTTGTTCGCCGCCGTGACGTTGCCGTGGAAATCGTCGAGGAACACGGCGCGGTGTGGCGCGACGTTCCCCAGGCATTCGAGAGCGTGCGAGAAGATCCGCGGATCCGGTTTGCGCATCCCGACCTGGCTCGAGTCGACGATGCTGTCGAACAGCTCATCGAGCGGCAGTGTCATGCGCCAGTGATCGGAAAACTCGGCGACGTTGTTGGTGACGATCGCCGTGCGGTAGCCCGATTGCTTCAGGCGCCTCACGCAGTCGACCATCGGTTCGACCACGCCACGGCTGATCGCGGCGATGGCGCCGAAGAGCTCGTACAGATCGACTTCGCTGCCGCGGCCACGTCCTAGCGCCAGAATCTCCTCGCGCGCGACGCCGAGGCTGAGCTCGCCGCGCTCGAGCCGATGCCAGGGGTGATCGGTGTCGCGGTCGTACGGGCCGAAGATGATGTCGAGCAGCGCCGGAGCGGGCACGCCGAGCTTCTCGGACATCGAGGCGACGGCGGCGAACGGCGACGCGATGAACACGCCCCCGTAGTCGAAGAGGACGGCCTCGATTGGGTCAGATCGCATGGCCGGAACGCTACCGTGGGCGAAGGTGGTTTGCGACCGTTCGCTCCCCTCCGTCGCCGGTGGTACGCGATTTATATGATTCGACCCGCGACACGGATGATCGGGCTCGCCGCCGCGCTCTTCGCCGCCGGCTGCGACTTCTCGGAGATGAACACTCCGGCCCCAACAGCCGAGTGCCGCCAGATCGGCCAGCACTGCCAGCTCGCCACCGGGCCGATCGGCGTCTGCCTGGACGCGCCGTGCAAGATCGGCCAGTCACCGCCCTGCTTCGCCTGCACGCCGCAGCACTGAGCGTCGACAGAGCCGCGGTCGCGCCCGGTTCTCGCCGCAACGCGAACGGTCCTCCCGGCGCAGACTAGTTTCCACTCGTCGGGTGCTCTCCCGAGGTGATGGCTGCGCCGGACGAACGACGGGGGGCGCATGATTGATCGGATCAGCGAAGATGTTGCTTGGAGGGGCCAAACTCGCCGATCCGATGTGGATAGTGCGTGGGCGCTCGCGGTCGGGTTGCTCGCGGGAGTCGCGATGCTGCTTAGCGCGGGGTATGCGCAAACCGCATCGGCAGAGACGTTGGCGGTGGCGGCGGACGCGACGGTGGCCAACGCCCAGCCGAACGAAGCCCGCGGTAGCTTGTCGACACTGCAAGTAGGCGCGAGTGGCAAGACGCGCGTGGTTGTGCGCTTCGACCAGGCCGACCTTGCTACAGCCGTGGAAGGGCCTAGCTCCGTAGAATCGACAATACTACCTATAAAGTAGAGTTCAGTAGTAGGGTCGGCCATCATGAAGAAGGTTTCGGTAGGAGAGCGTCGGAACTGCGCGCTCGGTACGGATATAAACGGAGGGGGGGCTGATGAATCGCAGACGTGCATTCCGAGTCGACGCCCGCTGATCGTCGCATCGTTCGGGGGTTACGATTGCACCATAGACAGAACGACTGGCCGGGTTGTCTCCCACATTCTCACCAAATGACCAACGGTTCCCTAGCTAGCGCTCGGGCTCCACGGCGATCTCGTAGACCCAGATCGATCCGCCGACGCGCGCGACCGGCTCCAGCGGTCGCAGCCACGCGTAGCACCGCGCATCCTCGGCGCCGCCGTCCCCGTAGAGGCCGTAGAGGTGGTTGACGCTAATGGCTGCGATGCCGGCGACCGGCACGCAGCCGAGCGGCTCGGCGTTTGGCACCCGCAGCTCCAAGGGCTCGGCGCCGAAGTAGCTCAAGCGAACCTTTCGCACCCCGCGATCGTCGAGGTAGCGGCCGAGCTCCTTCAAGTCCTGGCCCCAATCGATGTTCGAGTCGAGCAGGTACTCGGGCCCGTGCTCGCGCCCGCCGATCAACTCGTTGAAATAGGTGAGGTAGTCGGGCGCGACCGATACGCTGGCCGCGACGAACCAGGCGACCATGGCCAAGCAAAGCGCCCGCACAAGCGGTCGCATCGGGCCGGCGAAGGCGCCGCCGGCGAGTACGAACAGGAACGGGTAGACCGGCAGCAGGTAACGCAGGCCGATCTGGACGCCCCACAAGGTGCCGGCCGCGAACAGCGCGATGACGGGAGTGGCGAGGAACAGCGTCGCTTGCCAGCTACGTCCAGCTCTGGCCAACGCCACGGCAAGCAGAAGGAGAAGGCCGCACGGCGTCTTGATCGCAAACGCAACGGGGAAATAGGTCCACCAGCCGTGCCTCGCGAACTCCCCCAGAAAGTAGGCGTGCACGCCCGCCGTGTGCTGGCCGAGCCGCAGCGTGACGGCTTCGATGTAAGCCCAGGCGTGAACCACACCGTAGCTGGCGAGCAGAACGATGACCGCCAGCGAGAGGCAAAAGATCGCGCTCCCCGCTGCGCTCACGAGTGCGCGCGCGCTGCGGCTGCGTTGAGCGGAAGGGACATCGGCGAGCAGGAACGCGACGGCCAACGGCACGAACAGTAGCGCCGTCAGCTTGGTTGCAAGGGCGAGGCCGAGCGCGAGGCCAGCGGCGCACAACCACCCCGGGGTGCCGCGTTGACGGAACTCATAGAGGAAGGCAGCCGCGGCAAACGCGAATGCCGTTAGCGGCAGGTCGGTGGTGGCGAGGTTGGCGTGGGCGAGCAGGTCGGGCGAGAAGGTGCAGAGAACTAGCGCCATCACCCCCGCGAACGGGCCGTAAATGCGGCGCGCGAAGCCCCAAACTCCAACTGCCAGCAGTGCCGCCAGGGCGATGTTGGGAAGGCGTGCGGCGAAGATCAGGCGATCGGCGGGGATCGCGTTTCGGAAGAGGAAATCCTTGCCCCACCGGAGGCGATCCGCGGAGGGCGGCGGCATCTCGGGGTGCAGCGGCAGCAGCGCCGCACCGGCCAGGATCATCGCCAGCGGCGGGTGATCGCCGACGCGAAACTCGCCGGTGCGCAGGTAGTGGTAGCCCTCTGCAATGAACCAGTACTCGTCGACGGTCGCCGACTTGGCGCGCGCGGTCCACAGACAGTTGGCAATGAAAAGGAGCACGATCACGCCAGCGACGGCGGGCTCCCATGCTCGTCGTCGAGGCGCGTTCTCCCCCAGCCCTCGACTCATCTCCGCACGGGCGGCTGGCTCAAGGTGGATGGACCGCATCAGCGCAGCTGCGAAAGTTGTCGTGAGGTCCGGATCTGACGTTGCGGCGGAAACCTCCGAACGCTCTGTCGGGGGACCCTCATAAAAAGACCGCCGGCACACAGGGACAATTGAAAACGATGGATCGCGATGACACCCATGACCTGGCATCTAGCGGGCTAGGACGCAGCGTCGCAAACTGGCCCTGCAGAGCTCGTCGGAGGTCACGCGTTCGGTGTCGGTCAACGCACGGCCCGTTGCGCTGCAACGTTGTTCGCCGTCATTCGCCGTCTCAACCCCACCAGCGAGACGAACGCCGTGACACCACGAACCACGGAGTCGGCATGACCGCGCGTCCCTTGGCCGTAAAGCCGAAGGCTACCGATCAGTGGAGTTGCATTCGTGCGATCCCCGGTGAGGGGAACGCCATCATCGAAGGCGAGACCTCAAGGGGGGCGGGGTTCTCGAGCTCCTTCATCGACATGGCGATCGCCGAGGATGGGACACTGTACGTATCGGGCGGCAACGCCAAAGTGCACCGCATCGACACGGGTGGCCGCATCTACACTATCAATCGATCCTTTTTTCTTGGCGTCTTGGCGCGAGAAGATCGTTCTATCAGTCCGCAGCGGGGAACCAGATCTCCACGACGAAACCGCCGCCGTCGGCGTTGCGCCCGCGCACCGTCGCTCCCATGCGCTCGACCAGGCCGCGCACCAATGCGAGGCCGAGGCCGGCGCCTTTGGTCGAGCGGGTGCGCTCGGACTCGCCGCGGTAGAACGGCTCGAAGATCTGCGCGAGGTGGCGCGCGTCGACTCCGGGACCGCCGTCGCGCACGGAGATCCGCACGCGGTCGCCGTCGCGGTCGCCGCGCAGGATCACGCGCCGATCGGTCGCCGTGGCCGCGTACTTGATGGCGTTGTCGACGAGATTCCAGAGGACCTGCTTCAGCGCGTCGACTTCGCAGCGCACTGCGGGAAGGTCGGGCGCGACCTCGACGCTCAGGTCGAATCCGTGCTCGGCCGCGTGTGCCTGCATCATCTGCGCGACGTCCTCCATCACCGGCGCGACAGACGTCTCGGTCGCCACTCCGCCGCCGTTGCCCTTCTCGAGCTTGGCGTGTTCGAGCACGTTGTTGATGAGCCGGCTCAGTCGCTCGGATTCGTCGGTGATGTGGCGGTAGTACTCGGCGCGCTTGGCCTCTGACGGAACCACGCCGTCGCGCAGCATCTCGCCGTACATGCGTATGGCGGTCAGCGGCGTCTTGAGTTCGTGCGACACGGCGGCGACGAAATTGGCGCGGCGCTCGGCGAAGCGCACCGTCACCGCGACCATGCGATAGAGAAAGCCGAGGCTCAGCGCGGTAAGCGCGAGCAACAGCGCCGACAGCGCGTAGACGTAGAACTCGCTGCCGCGCGTCGCCAGGGGACGCAACCGCAGGCGCGCGGAGAGGTCGGCGAACGGCGCGGCGAAACGATGGAGATACGTCGACGCGTCGGCCGCGGCCGACGCGGAGCCTCTCGCTTCGGTGAAGAAGTCGAGGCTCGCGAACTGCGCGAGGCCTTCCCCGCCGATCGCCTCCGCGACCAGCCAGCGACCTAGCGCCTGCACGTCCATCACCACGCCCTGGTGATAGAGCGAACCCGCGCGCGCGACCGTGCGAAAAAGAACCACACGATCGCGCGACACCGCCCGGCCACTCATCCGGGCGCGTCCGAGTTCTCCGCCCAGATCGGCGAGCTCGCCGACCTTCGCACCGATCTCGGGCTGGCCGGCCGCGACATCGTCCGCGCCCGTCGTCACCGGCGCCGTCTCCGCGTGCCGCCTGCCCGCGCGATCCTCGACCGCCTTGTTGAGGGCGCGCAGTGCGTCGTACTCCGACACGGCGCTGGATTCCTTCCCCTCGCGGGCGCTGTCCGCCGCCACCTGCGCTCCTTTGCGGGCGTCGCGCAGCCGCACCGTCGTCCCGGGCGCCTGACGCTTCTCCGCGGCCCCAACGGCGGAGGGCGCGGCCGGTTCGCGAAGCTGGCGGAACAAATCCGCGTCGAGCTTTGCCTCGTCGTCGCGGTCGGGCTCGGTCTTCTCGCGGCGCGCCGTGATCTCCTCGCGCGCGTCGATCTCGAAGCGGCTGAGTACGAACGGCTCAGCGCCGGTGGCTGGGGAGCCCTGGTAGTTCTCGACCGGTCGCTGCTCTTCCGACTCGAGGAGACGCGACAAGGTGCGTTCCATCTCGTCGAACATGCGCTCTGCGACGACCTGTTGTCGCACCTGCTGCTCGAAGGCGAGGCTGTGCAGAGATCTCTGTACGAGCAGCCCGATGGTCGCGATCAGAGTGACCGCGACGATCCCGAAGAGATAGCGGAGGCGCCGCATCGCTCACCCGCCGTAGCGGTAGCCCTCGCCGCGCACGGTCTCGATGCCGGGATCCGCGCCGACGAGCTTCTTGCGCAGCTTGGCGATGTGCATGTCGACCGTCCGCGTCTGCAGCTCGGCGGCCGGCTGCATGCCCCACACTTCGGCGAGCAGACGGCGCCGGCTGACGATGCGGCCGCGCTCGGCGTGCAACAGCGCGAGCAACAGTACTTCGCGCGACGTCAGCTCGTGGGTCGCGTCGCGACAGGATGCCGCGCGGGCGGACGGATCGACGGTCCACGATCCGAAGCGGAATGGTTCGGTTGGAATCGCGGGATCCGCCCCGCCGGCGCGGCGCAGGAGCGCTTCGATGCGGGCGACGAGCTGCGCGACGGAGAACGGCTTGGTGATGTAGTCATCGGCGCCACAGCGAAATCCCTCGAGGATGTCGTCTTCGCGGCCGAGAGCGGTCAGGAGCACGATCGCCTGTTGCGGCCGGCGCTCGCGGACCTGGCGGCAGACGTCGAAGCCGCTGATGCCGGGCAGCATGACGTCGAGCAGAATCAAAGAGAAACGCCCGGTCAGCGCCTGCCGCACGCCATCCTCGCCGCTGGCGACGCCGAGCGGTTGGTGCCCGTGAAAGGAGAGGATGTCGCACAGTCCGTCGCGAATCACCCGCTCGTCCTCGACGACGAGGATCGCCTGCCCGCCAGCCATAGGTGAGCAGTGTAGGACTTCCGCGCGGCGAGTAAACGGCGCGGAGCGCGACGCGTCCGCGTTTTACACTTCTTTTACAGACTTTATTCGCAGCATCGCCCGTCTCTCCCTTGAACGCACACAGCGACGGCGATCACGCCGTCCGCAGACACGGAGGAGGTCCGATGCAAACGAAACGAACCCATTGGCTGACAGCGGCGGCGCTGGTTCTGGGCACCGCCCTGGCAGGGGCCATGGCGCGTGGCAACGCGACGCACGATGAGCCCCGCCGCGTCATTCCGGGTGGCAGCGCGGGCGCCGTCTCCTTTCGCGGCGCGCTCGACCGAACGGCGGTCCTGCAGGGACGCGACGGGACGGCGCGGATGGAACTGGTGATCTCCGCGGCGGAGAGCGCGGCGTCGGACTCGAATCGCAAACCGACCGATCTGCTGATCGTCCTCGACCGCTCCGGATCGATGAGCGGCGAGAAGATCGAACACGCGCGCGCTTCGGTGCGGGAGCTGGTGTCGCAGTTGCGGCCGCAGGACCGCTTCTCGCTGGTCTCGTACGCGAGCGACGCATCGGTGGACCTGGCTTTGCAGCCATTGGCGGATGGCAACCGCGATGCGATCCACCACGCCGTGGCGCGTGTCGTTCCGGCGGGCGGGACGAACATGTCGAGCGGTCTCGACCTGGCCTTCGGCGTGCTCGAGGGCAACCGCAATGCCGAGCGGGTTCCGCACGTGATCCTGATCTCCGATGGTCTCGCCAACGAGGGCGACGCCTCGCCGCAAGGACTGATGGAGCGAGCGCGACGGGCGGCGCGCGGCGAGTACATGCTGTCGGCGATCGGTGTCGGTGTCGACTTCAACGAGTATCTGATGACGGCGATGGCCGATGCGGGCACCGGCAACTACTACTTCGTTCACCACACCGAGGACCTGGCGAACGTCTTCGCCCGCGAGTTCGACGCCGCGCGCGGAACGGTCGCCAGCGGTCTCGCGATCCACGTCCGCCCGGCACCCGGCGTGCGGGTCACCGACGCGGCAGGGTACCCTCTAGAGTCACAGGGCGGCGAAGTGGTCGTGCGACCGGGGTCGCTGTTCGCCGGTCAGGAGCGCCGCATCTGGTTGACCCTGGCGATGCCGAACGACGAACTCGGTGAGCACGAGGTCGGCGAGTTCTCGCTGCGCTTCAGCAGCGGCCCTGACCGGCATCGTTTGGCACTCGCCGACGTTCCGAGGATCGCCTGCGTCGCCGCCGAGACGGACTTCTACTCGAAGCTCGACCGCGACGCGTGGGAACGGTCGGTAGCGGTCGACGAGTACAACGCGATGCAAGAGAAGGTCGCCCGCGAGGTAAAAGCCGGAAATCGGAAAGAGGCCCTGGACATTCTCGGATCGTTCCGCGGCCGCGTCGGCGAGCTGAATCGGCACGTCGCCTCCGCGCCGGTTGCCGAAAAGCTGGAAGCGACGACGGGCCTCGAACAGGAAGTGCGCGACGCCTTCGAGGGAGACGATCAAGCGCGCGCCGCGAAGCAGAACCTCCTGAGCAAGTCGAGAAGCGCGGACGCCCTCGACGGGCGCCGGGTTGGCGCGAAGAAGGAGGCCAAGTGATGCGGCTGCTAGAGAGAATCGCGGTCCTGCTCAAGGCGGACGCGCACGGCGTGGTCGAATCGCTCGAGGAGCGCGGCCTTCTGCTCAAGCAGTACCTGCGCGAGGCCGAGATCGAAGTCGATCGCAACCGGGCGCGGCTGGAGAGCCTCGCCGACGAAACGCGGGCGCTGCGCGAGTCGCTCGACCGCGAAATCAAGGTGATGGGCGCGCTCGACGAGGACATCTCGCTGGCGCTGGCGGCGGGAAAGGAGGAGCTGGCGCGGTTCGCCATCCGCCAGCTCCTGCCGCGCCGCGCCGAGGCGGCCGACCTGACGGCGCAGATCGAGCGGCGACAGACCGAGGCGGCGACCCTTGCCGCGCGAGTCGAGGAACAGCAGCGTCGCTATGAGGATCTGCAGTTGCGGGTGCGGGCCGACCTCGGCCGCCGGGCCATAGCGGACCGGGCGGACCGGTCCGACTGGATCGGCGCGCCGCTGGTCGCCGACGAGGAGGTCGAGATCGAGTTGATGCGTCGGCGCTCGGGTGAGGTGGTGTCATGAGGCGCGTCGATTCGTTTGCACGGAGTGTCGTGTTCGCGGCCGCCGTCGCGGCCGCGTCATTGCCGTGGATGCTGGTCGCGGCGCCGGTCCTCGGCAGTTGGACGGCGCGGGCGTTGTACTTGATGTTCGCCGCGCTGGCGTATCTCGCCGGCTTGGCGGAGAGCCCGCGGTCGCGGTGGGTCGCCGCCGCGGGCATGAGTTGCGTGGTCGCGGCGGTCGCGGCGCACTCCGCGACCGAGCTCGCCATGGCGCTGGGCGTCATCGTCGGCGTCTTTCGCAGTGGGCTTCTCTACCGCACCGACGGACCGCGGGCCGTGCTCCGGGAGATGATGTTCATCGGCGGCGGCCTGCTTTGCGCGCGCGTCCTGGCGAACACGTCACTGCCGCCAACAGCCGCGGGACTATGGGGTTTCTTCCTCGTTCAGAGCTTCTTCTTCCTGGGCGTCGTCTCGCCATCTCCGGAGCGAGCGAGCGGCGACGCGTTCGAAGCGGCCTACCGTCAAGCCGATTCGCTGTTGGCTCGGCCTCGACTATGAAGAATGTGGCGCCCGACATCATCAGGCGGTCACCTGCGCGGCCCGTCTCGGCACGGTGCTTTCAGCCCGCAGCCGCAGTGCCGCCGCCGTTTTCTCGGCGGCCGGCATGGCGAGCCGGTCGTACGTCGCGCACGCTTCCTGCAGCAGACGCGCGGCGCGCTCTCGGTCGGCGGCTCGCGAGCGAGCGAGGAGCATCTCGGCGTACTGGGTCTGCGTGTGTGCTACGAACTGCGGCGCGCCGAGCCGGAGATTCATCGCCAGGGCTTGCTCAAAATGCCTTCGAGCCTGATCCCATCGACCCATGGTCGCGCTCAGACGTCCGAGGACGCGGCCGACGGATCCGTTGCACGCCGCGCCGGGTGCCAGCGCGACGTTGGAAGACGCGAAAGGTGCCAGTAATCGGTACAGGACGGCGGCTGGTTCGGTGTCGCCGAGGAACGCGCAGACGTCCGCGAGTGCCGCCAGGTTGGCGAGCCAGAAGGCGTCGCGCGGAAACACCGAGAAATCGTCGGCCGCCACGTGTTCGAATTCGGCGCGGGCGCGATCCATCTGACCGCTCTCCGCGCAGGCGATCGCGAGGGCAGCGCGCCATCCAGGAATCTTCGGAAACGAGTCGATGAAACCGCGAATCGCGTCCGTGAGCTCCCCCAGGCGTCCTTGCTCGCGGCGCACGGCAAAGATCTGGATGCCGAGAATCTGCGTAACGTTCTGGTTCTGCGCGCGTTGACCGACCTCGGCCGCCACGTGCGCCAGCCGTTCGCAGTCCGCGAAGCGGCCCTCCAAAAACGCGCGCAGAGCGTGGAAGGTATCGACGTACCAGCGGTAGTACGGTTGTCCGAGTCGGCCGGCGAGATCCTCGCAGAGTTGGAGCTCGTGCTCGAGTGGTTCGACCGATCCCTCTTCCAGCAGGTCCATGAAGCGGAAGCGGTGCGCGTGGAAGCTCATTTCGGCGTCGCCGACGCGGTCGGCGAGGAGCACCATCTCCGTCGCAGCGCTCAACCGACTGTCCAGACTGTCGGGCCCCCAGATCGCCCAATGGCGGCTGTAGAGCGTCGCCAGTTGAGCGCCCGCATCCCTGACACGCCGGCTCGCTTTCACCGCTTGCAGGCTCAGCGTCTCGCGGCGTCCATCCGATCCCTCGGCGTGGTAGAGAGCCACCGCCAGCCGGGCCAGGACACGCGCGCGCAGTTCGCTCTCCTGGTCGCCTACGGCGGCGAGCGCCGCTTCGAGCAACTCGACCAGCTCGTGATCGTAGACCCCCATCTCGAATCCGCGGAAGGCATCGCCGTAGCTGAGCGCGGCGCGTGCCAGCAGGTCCGACGAACCTAGAGCTCGCGCCAGGGCCGCGGCTTCGCGCGCTATGGGACGCGCGCGCGCTCCATCGTTCGCCTGCCAGTGACTCCACGCCATGGCCAGGAGGAGTTCACATCGCTGCCGGTCGTTGCCGCCGGCGACTCCGAGCAGGCTCAGCGCGCGGTCGTAGTGCGCGCCCGCCTCCTCGTAAGCCATCGTCGCGGTCGCCTGCTCGGCCGCCGCGACGGAATAGGCGATCGCCTTGGCGCCGTGGATCTCGCCCGCGTTTGCGAAGTGGTGCGCCAACTCGGCCTGCCGCGCGGGATCGCGCGCGCCGATCTCCTCGATCGCGTCTCCGACGAGTCCGTGGAGGAGCGCCTGCCGGCCGCCGCCCAGAGTGTCGTATACGACCTCGCGAACCAGCGAGTGCACGAAGCGGTACCGACGCAGCCGCACAAGGGTGCGATCGCCGCCGATCGGTTCAATCAAACGGACGGCGACCGCCTCGTCGATGGCGCCCAAAACCAGGTCGCGGACGGCGGTGCCGGATTCGCCGCGCAACACTGCCGCGAGGACGGGGACATCGAACTCCCTTCCGATCACTGCCGCGGCCTCCAGCGCTCCGGCGCAGTTCTCCGACACCGCGCCGATGCGGGCGATGATCGCCTCGCGCACCGTGGGCGGGATGGCGAGTTGGGCGGCCGACGACTGGAGCTGGGCTGGAGCGTCGAGCAAGCGTACGAGCTCGGTGACGAAGAACGGATTCCCGTCGGTCTCGCGGTGGATGGACGCCACCACGGAGTCGGACGGCTCGACGCCACTGGCGCCGCGCACGAACGCCCGGACCTCCGCCGGGCTCAAGCCGTTCAGGCTCATCCTGCGGTACGCCTCGACGCGCGCCAGGTTCCCCAAGGTCTGCGCGAGCGGGTGATTCCGCGCCAGCAGCAGATCGCGGTGCGTGCCGATTACGAGCAGCCGGTGGTTGGCGATCTCGCGTGCGACGAACTGGAGTAGCAATAGCGAGGAAAAGTCGGCCCAGTGCAGATCGTCGAGAACGAGGACGATCGGCGCGTTCGCCGCGGCGCGCCCGAGAAAGCGCGCCACGCTGTCGAAGAGTCGGAAGCGCGCACGCTCAGGGTCCATGCTAGGCGGCGACGGTAGGTGCGGGAATCGTTCGCGGACCTCGGGCACGAGTGCGGCAACGTCGCCCGCCGAGTCGCCCAGAGCGGCCCGCAACTCCGATTCGCGTTCGGTCCGGACGAACGAACCCAACGCCTCCATCCACGGCGCGAAAGCCGGCGCGCCGTCGCCTTCGTAGCAGCGCCCCGTTAGGATCCGCAGAGACCGCCGCGCCGCGTCTTCGGCGAGTTCACGCACCAAGCGCGTCTTGCCGATCCCTGGTTCGCCCGAAAGCAGAAAGAGGCTGCCGCGCCCGGCCGCCGCGTTGCCGGACGCCGCAACCAACTCCGCCAGCTCCAGTTCGCGGCCGACGAACGGCGCGCCGGACACGATCCGAGGCGCCGGCCGAGAATCGCTCGACGCGGTCGCCGCTTCGTCGCGGCGGACCACGTTGCCGACAAAGCGAAAGCCGCGGCGATGCACGGTGCGAATGAAGCGCTGGTGGCGTCCGTCGTCGGCGATCGCCTTACGCGCCGCGCGGACCGCATAGCTCAGGGCCGCATCGCTGACGAATTCGTTTGGCCACAGAGCAGCGAAGATCTCGTCGCGGGTGACGACGCGTTCGGCGTGAAGCACCAGATGCGAGAGCAAATCGAACACCTTGGGCTCGACCGCCACGCGCTGGCCGGAGCGGCGCAACTCGAAGAGCGCCGCATCCAACTCGAACTCGCCAAACGCGCAGATCAAAGTTCCTCGCTTCGTGCGATCGCACCAAAACGAGGTGTACCCTATATCGCTCGGTGCTTTCGAGCCAATAGATCGATTCGCCCGTCGTCGATTTGGACCGCGGGTTGAAAAGGCAAGCTCGGACGAGGCTCATGGGATCGCGTCCTTGAACTGCTCGGTCGAGTTGATGGCGGGGGAGGCTACCCAGCGGAAACGGAAGCAGGGGGTCGAGGTTGGTGCCCTTGCCGGCGAACAGGATTTTCGCCTTCCCGTCGCCCGGCTTGAGCTTGACCTTCACGATCCCGGCGCCGTTGGCGCCGCGGTTGGCGTAGGCAAAGCCCAACCCAGCCGCCTTCCAGCAGGGTTTCTCTCCACACGTTCCGCCCGCGTCGACGGTCGGGGCGGTCGCAAGGGCGCCGTCGATGTATACGCAAAGAGCGTAGCTGGTCGACTCGGTGGGCAACCCGAGATCGCCGGCCGTCGCGGTGCCCTTCTGCCAGAGCCAACTGAGTTTGCGCTTCGCCGGGTCGCCCTTGTCCTTGAGCATCAGCTTCGCCTTACCGGGCGCGGCGCAGCCACTGACAGGGGTATTGGCGCACGCCGCGGCATTGGGCGTCGGGGTCAGGCTGGGCGTGTCGGTCGGTGTCGAACTCGGAGTGTCGGTGGAAGTGGGGGTGCTGGTCGGGCTGTCGGTGGATGTAGGAGTGCTGGTTGACGTGTCGGTGTTGGTGGGCGTCGCGGTCGGTGTGTCGCTGGATGTAGGAGTGCCGGTTGGCGTGTCGGTGTCGGTGGGTGTCGCAGTCGGTGTGTCGGTGGATGTGGGGGTGCTGGTCCGGGTGTCGGTGTTGGTGGGCGTCGCGGTCGGTGTGTCGCTGGATGTAGGAGTGCTGGTTGGCGTGTCGGTATGGGTGGGCGTGGCAGTCGGTGTGTCGGTGGACGTGGGGGTGCTGGTCGGGGTGTCGGTGTTGGTGGGCGTGGCAGTCGGTGTGTTCGTGAAAGTCGGCGAGTTGGTCGGTGTGAACGTGTTGGAGGGCGTCGCGGTCGGAGTAAATGTCGGCGTGCTGGTGAACGTATTCGTCCTCGTCGGTGTCGGCGTCGGGGGCGTGAAAAAGACCGTGATACGCATCATGTCGACGAACGCGCCCGCGACGCCCGAAACTGCAAGCGACTTCACCGAACGCGCGGCGCCGAAGCCGCTGGCATTGATCTCGGCGGCGGTCCACGCCAGTCCCCACAGATCGGTCGTGCTCCCCGAGGTCGGATAGGACACGACCGTGTCGGTGAGGGGCACGGTCGTGCTCGATCGATCCGATGCGCCGACGGTCCCTGCTTTGACGATACGGACCGCGTTGTCGACGCTGTGTCGACCGGTACCGCTGCGGTACTCCCACTCCACTCGGATGCCGTCGATGGAACTACCCGTCGGAATGGCAAAGCCGAAGCCGGTGCATTTGAGGTAGTTCGACGGGTTCGGATTGATCGGGCCGGCTGTCGACCACGCGTCGGGGGGGGGCGGCGGCCCCCCCCGCGGGGGGCCCCCCACCCCAACCCA
>Ga0307505_10000798_pt1 | contig 30799 bp, 29 predicted proteins | sample 23_S_MG_FD_202183 | JGI IMG/M metagenome (GOLD analysis project Ga0307505, IMG submission 202183) | Soil microbial communities from Populus trichocarpa stands in riparian zone in the Pacific Northwest, United States - 23_S | ecosystem: Environmental > Terrestrial > Soil > Riparian zone > Trees... | reverse complement strand
TGGCGTCGTGCTGCTAAGCACCGCGCTGTGTCAGCACGCCCCTGTCGCCGCTGGGCAGACGGCGAGCCAGGACGCGAGATTCGAGGTGGCGTCGATCAAGCCGATCCTCTCCGTCACCGGCCCGCAGATGATCATCCGGACGCCGCCAGGCGGCGGGATCAACGCCACGGGGGTCACACCCAGGTTCCTGATTCGGTTTGCCTTTGCCATCGACGACGCGCTCATCGTGGGGGCGCCCGCGTGGATCGGGTCAGCACGCTTCGACGTGGTGGCCACGGGACCGCCACAGGTCCCGGCCGAGACGACTCGCGGAATGGTGCGGGCGCTGCTCCGAGAGCGGTTCAACCTGCAGTCACGCCGGGAGGCGCGCGAGTTGCCCGTCTACGAGCTCCGCCGCCGGACGCGCCAGGACGCCAGGCGTGGAGCGAACATCCGGCCGGCCGCCGTGGCCTGCATCGAGCGTGACGCCAGAACTCCGCGTCCGAGTCCGCCGGCCACGCTGCCACCTGCGCACGAGCCGGTGCCCTGCGGATTGCGAGTGGCGTTCGGTCATATCTCCGGCGGCGGCATCACGATGGAGGAGCTCTCCACCGCGTTGACTCAGCCGTCAGCCCGACCGGTGTTGAACCGCACGGCGTTGGCGGGTGCGTTCGATGTCGTGCTGAACTTCACGCCCGAGGCCCTCCGCCTCGCTGGTGCCCCAGGACCGGACGGATCCCAGGCCGACAACCCGACTCCTGCCGTCGATCGAACGGGGACCTCGCTCTTCACGGCCGTGCAGGAACAGCTTCGCCTGCGGCTGGATTCGTCGAGGGCACCAGTGGAGGTTCTCGTGATCGACCACATCGAGCGCCCGACGCCGGACTGATGACTGGAGTGTCCAATTCTCGAAGAGCGCCTCCGGCGGATCGCCCTGACCGGCATGCCGTCATTCGGAGCGGACCGCGTGCGGGTCGGTTGCGCCGGCCGCGCAGCAATAGCTCGGGTAGCTCCTACCGATTCGTTGACCGGTCCAGGCGCGCCCGCAGGGTCGCCGCGGCCTGGTACCACGCATCCGTCGCCTTGAACCAGCGCCCCTCCACACCGCGGAAGATCGTTCTCGCGTTGAGAGCAAACGCGTCATCGCCCCGGCCGGGGAGATACACATACCCACGACCCGCGGCAACGTCAGGCGCGTACCTAACGACGTACGCCAGGTGCTCGTCCTGAGACGCTAACGGCCGATTGGCGTACTTGGCGTAAAAGGACACCTCGTAGCGCGGCAGATGTAGTGCTGGTTCGGCGGAAGTACCCGAGTGCCAGTCGATGATGAATCCCTCGGAAGACTCCACGCCGTTGGCGCCCGTGCCCAGGCCGGACCAGACCGAGAATTGGCGGAGCAGCGCGGCGTCCGTGATTCTCAGGGGTGCCGGCAGCGCCGGCCCGGCGATGACGATGCGGGTCGTCGGTCCCTTGGCCCACAGGGGCACCACCGCCAGGCACGACACGAGTCCGCACGTGACAAGCCACCCAAGCCTCATCATCACAGCCTCCGAGACGGATCCAAGCCTACGCCTCCCGGGCCGGAAAATCACCTCCGTCCGACTTGGGCATTGAGCATTGGGCATTGGGCATTGGGCATTGGGCATTGGGCATTGAGCATTGAGCATTGACTAGCCCCCCACTCCCGCCAGCCGGCTGGTGACGAACCGCAGCTCGCCACCCTCCAGCTCCACGCTCACCCGATCGCCCTCGCGCACCTCGCCCTCCAGGACCCGCATCGCCAGCGGGTCCAGAATGCGCCGCTGCAGCGTGCGCTTGAGCGGCCTGGCGCCGTAGGCCGGGTCGTAGCCTTCGGTCACCAGGGCGTTCTTGGCCGCGTCGGTCAGCTCCACCTGGATCTTCCGGTCGGCGAGCCGCTTCAGCAGGCCCCGCACCTGGATGTCGATGATCGACTTCATGTGCTCCAGGCCCAGCGTGTGGAAGAACACGATCTCGTCGATCCGGTTGAGGAACTCCGGCCGGAAGTGCTGTCGTAACGCTTCGGTCACCTGCCGGCGCACGTCTTCGGTCAACGCGCCCGCGTGCTCGGCGATGAACTGGCTGCCGAGGTTCGACGTCATGATCACCACCGTGTTCTTGAAGTCGATCGTGCGCCCCTTGCCGTCGGTCAGTCGTCCGTCATCGAGCAGTTGCAGGAGGACGTTCAGGACCTCGGGGTGCGCCTTTTCCACCTCGTCGAAGAGCACGACGGCATACGGCCGGCGGCGAACGGCTTCCGTCAGCTGCCCGGCTTCGTCGTAGCCCACGTATCCGGGAGGCGCGCCGATCATCCGCGAGACGGTGTGCTTCTCCTGGTACTCGGACATGTCCACGCGCACCATGGCGTGTTCGTCGTCGAAGAGGAACTCGGCCAGCGCGCGAGCCAGCTCCGTCTTGCCGACGCCGGTCGGGCCCAGGAACACGAAGCTGCCGAGCGGGCGGTTGGGATCCTGAAGGCCCGCCCGGGCCCGCCGAATCGCATTCGCGACGGCGCCGATGGCCTCGTCCTGGCCCACCACGCGGTCGTGCAGCCGCGTCTCCATCTGAATCAGCTTCTGTACCTCGCCTTCCATGAGCCGGCTCACGGGGATGCCGGTCCACTTGCCGACCACTTCGGCGATGTCCTCCTCGTCGACCTCCTCCTTGAGCATCCGGGGAACGCCGGCAGTCCCTGCCCCGCCCGCGGCGGCGCTCAACTGGCGCTCCAGTTCCGGCAGGCGGCCGTACTGCAGTTCCGAGGCCTTGCCGTAGTCGCCACCGCGTTGTGCCTGCTCGATGGCCAGGCGCACCTGCTCGATCTCTTCCTTTACCGCACGCGACCCGTGGATGGCTTCCTTCTCCAACTGCCACTGCGAATGCAGCCGGCCTTCCTCGCTCTTCAACCCGGCCAGCTCCGCGTCCAGCCGGGCCAGACGCTCGATCGAGGCCTTGTCGGTTTCCTTGCGCAGTGCCTCGCGTTCGATCTCCAGCTGCATGATCCGCCGGCGCACCTCGTCCAGCTCGGCCGGCATCGAGTCGATTTCCATCCGCAGCTTCGACGCCGCTTCGTCCATGAGATCGATCGCCTTGTCCGGCAGAAAGCGATCCGCGATGTAGCGGTGGGACAACACCGCGGCGGCGACGAGCGCCGCGTCCTTGAAGCGCACGCCGTGGTGGATCTCGTAGCGTTCGCGCAGGCCGCGAAGAATGGAGATGGTGTCGTCCACGGCCGGCTCGCCGACGAGCACGGTCTGGAAACGCCGCTCGAGGGCCGCGTCCTTCTCGATGTGCTTGCGGTACTCGTCGAGCGTGGTGGCGCCGATCGTGTGCAGCTCGCCGCGGGCCAGCATGGGCTTCAGCATCTGCGAGGCGTCCATCGCCCCTTCGCTCGCGCCCGCGCCGACCACGGTGTGCAGCTCGTCGATGAACAGCACGATCATGCCGTCGGATTCGGTGATCTCCTTGAGCACCGCCTTCAGGCGTTCTTCGAACTCGCCCCTGTACTTGGCCCCCGCGACCAGCGCCCCCATGTCGAGGGCGAAGATCTTCTTGTTCTTCAGGCCCTCCGGCACGTCGCCGCGCACGATGCGCTGGGCGAGGCCTTCGACGATGGCGGTCTTGCCGACCCCGGGCTCGCCGATCAGCACGGGGTTGTTCTTGGTCCTGCGCGACAACACCTGGATGACGCGCCGCACCTCTTCGTCACGGCCGATCACGGGATCCAGCTTGCCCTTGCGCGCCAGTTCGGTCAGATCCCGGCCGTAGCGGGTGAGTGCCTCGTAGGTGGCCTCAGGGTTCGCCGAGGTCACGCGCTGGTTGCCGCGCACCTGCGTCAACGCCGCATAGAGCGCGTCCTTCGACATGCCCATGCGCAGCAGCAGCTGGGCGCCAGGGGAGCGTCCGGCCTCGGTCGCCACGCCGATGAAGAGGTGCTCGGTGCTCACGTAGTCGTCCTGCAAGCGCCCGGCCTCGGCCTGGGCCGCTTCGAGGACCAGCCGAAGGCGCGAGGACGGCTGCACCTCGCCGCCGCGGACCCTCGGCAGGGCGTCCAGGAGCTTGCGCGTCTCGCGCGCCACCACCGCCGGGTCGGCGTTGAGCTTTCGGATCAGCGAGGGCACGATGCCCCCCGGCTGCTCGACGAGGGTCAGGAGCAGATGCTCCGGCAGTACCTCGGCGTGGCTGGCGTCGTTGGCCAAGGACTGCGCGGCCATCACCGCTTCCTGGGCTTTCTCGGTCAGTTTGTTCGTGCTCATCGGGTCACACCGTGCTTTCCGTGGCGGGCGTCTCGGCCAACTTGGCCAGCGCTTCGTAGTGTTCCTTTTCTTCTGGAGAGAGTGTCCGGGGCAGCTGCGCGTTCACGCGCGCGAAGAGGTGCCCTTTGACGTCCGATCCGACCGCCGGCATCCCGTACCCCTTCAGCCGGAAGACCTGTCCGTTCTGCGTCAGCGCTGGCACGCGCAGTCGGGCGCTGGTCCCGGTCAGCGTCGGCACGTCGACGTGGCCCCCCAGGACGGCCGTGGTCGCCGGCACGTCGACGCTGACATACAGGTCCTGTCCCTTGCGCTCGAACGAGGGATGCGGCGTCAGCCTGACGCGCAGGAACAAGTCACCGGCGGCGGCTCCACCCGTGCCCGGCTCGCCCTCGCCGGCCACGCGGACGCGCGACCCGTCCCCGACGCCGGCGGGGATCCGAACATCCACGGAGCGCGCATGCCCACCGCCCTGTGGCACGAGGCGCCGCGTCACGCCGCGATAGGCATCTTCGAGCGTCAGCTCGATCTCGTGCTCGACGTCGCGACCCGCCCGCGCGCGTCGGGACGGGCGGCTGGGTCCGGAGCCGCCGCCGCCTCCGAAGAACGTGGTGAAGAAGTCCGAGAACGGGTGCGAGTCGCCGAAGACCTCGTTCATCTCGTCTGCGGTCATCGTCCGGAACCCGCCGCCGGCGCCCGGACGACCCGCGGCGCCTCCAAACGGCGATGGGCCACCGCGGGCCTGCGCCTGCTCGTACATCCGCCAGTTGGAGCCCAGCTCGTCGTACTTCTTCCGCGTCTCCGGATTGCCCAGGACCTCGTTCGCCTCGTTGACGTCCTTGAAGCGCGCCTCGGCCGTCTTGTCCCCTGGGTTGACGTCGGGGTGGAGCTTGCGCGCCAGGCGCCTGAACGCCTGCTTGATCTCTTTTTCCGACGCCGTCTTGGGGACACCCAGCGTGGCGTAGTAGTCCTTGAACTCCATCGCGCCGCCCCCCTACAGGCCCACCACGTCGCTCAAGCGCCGCATCTCAGCCAGCAGGCGCCGTCGGCCACCCTCGGTGGTCAGCGCGCGTTCGTCCATCAGCGGCCGAACGCGCTGCATCGCTTCGCCGATGACGAGGAGACGCTGCACGCCGGCCAGGTTGATGCCCAGCTCGTCGACCAGGTGCTTGATGCGGCGCACGCGGTCCAGCTCGCCACGCGAGTAGAGCCGCATGCTGCCGACGGTGCGCGGGGGCCGGATGAGCCCCATGCGCTCGTACTTCCGCAGGGTCTGGGGGTGCATGCCCAGCACCTCCGCCGCCATGCTGATGAGAAAAAGCTCGTCGTCCATCGCGTGTGTACTCGCGTCGAGCGACCTGACTCGCTACGACGTAATAACTTGATACATAAGGAGTGTAGGAATTGATATGACTCGTGTCAAGTTCGCCTCGACGGACCATCGGCACTCTGGCCCGACGGACGGATGATGACGCGATGGTTCGTCGTCCGGCGACGCGCTCCGACGTGGTGAGGACGGGGCGGCCGGAGTAGGATCGATGGTCGTGGACGTTCAGGTCGGAGATCTCGTTACCGTCGGTTTGTTGGTCGTGTTGGAGGGCCTGCTCAGCGCCGACAACGCGTTGGTCATGGCCATCATGGTCCTGGGGCTTCCGAAGAAGGAGCACCAGCAGGCCTTGCGCTACGGCCTGATCGGCGGATTCGCCTTTCGGATCCTGGCGACGCTCCTCGCGGCCTATCTGATTCAGGTGGGATGGGTGCGCCTGGCGGGCGGCCTCTACCTGTTGTATCTGACCTACAGCCACTTCTTTTCCCACGAGCACGGCGAGGATCGGCGGCAGGCGCCTCGGGCGAAAGGGATGCTGGGCCTGACACCCTTCTGGGCCACGGTGGTCCGGGTGGAGCTCATCAACCTGGCGTTCTCGATCGATTCGATCCTGGTGGCCGTGGCGATGTCGCCCAAGCTGTGGGTGGTCGTGACGGGCGGCATCCTCGGGATCGTGGCGATGCGGCTGGTGGTGGGGCAGCTGATCGGCCTGGTGCAGCGCTACCCGGCGCTGGTCGACGGCGCCTTCGTCATCATCGCGTGGGTGGGCATCAAGCTGTGCTGGGAGTACTTTCACGACGCCGGCTACCTCCACGTCGGGATTCCCCAGTCGCTCTCGCTGGGCCTCATCGTCCTGATCTTCGTGGCCTCCTATCTGTATGCCAGGGCGCAGGGGCCCGTGGAGCAGAGCCTCGCCGGCGAGGGCGCCGAGCAGATCCTGGAGGCGGAGGGCGAGGCCATCGCCGTGAGCGATGGCAACGTCGAGAAATAGGGCCTGGCGACGGCGCGCCCTACTTCCGAGCGCTAGGCGTCAGCGTGGTCTGGCGACGCTCGCCGCTCCGCACGTAGGTCACGTTGGCGGGCTGGCCGATCTTCAGGAGCTCGAGCGCGTAGGTGTAGTCGTAGATGTTCGCGATCGTCTGGCCCGCGATCTCCACGATCAGATCCCCCTTCTGCAGCCCGGCCTGCTCGGCCGGCCCTCCACCGACGACGCCACCCAGCAGCAGGCCCTTGGCCTCGGCCGTGTAGTCGGGCACCGTGCCGGTGAAGACGCGGAGACCCGTCCGTCCGGCGGTCTGCTGCGACTGCTCGACCTTGGCGAACACGGGCGCCTGCGGCGCCGCCATCACGCGCTCGACGATGCTCGATGCCAGCGAGACGATCCGGTCCAGGTCCTCGTAGTTGATCTTGTCGGCCGTGTCCGACGGCTTGTGGTAGTCGACGTGCGCGCCGGTGGTAAACGACAAGCTGGGGACGCCGGCCTGGTTGAAGCTGGCGACGTCGGTGGGCTGATACGGATCGGGCTGGAGTGCCAGGTCGAACCCCGCGGCCACGTTCACCTGCTCCAGGAGTGCTGGCCACGTGCCGCTGGTCCCCGTGGCCTGGACGGCCAGCCGGTTGTCCACCATGCGGCCCACCATGTCGAAGTTCAGGTAGGCGGCGATCTCCCCAGGCTTGAGGCCGCCGCTGGCAACGAATGCCGCCGATCCGATGAGGCCGATTTCCTCGGCCGACCACAGGCCCACCAACACGTGGCGCGCGCGCGGACGTTTGGAGAGCTGCTCGGCCACGGCCAGCACGGCGGCGGTGCCCGAGGCATTGTCGTCGGCGCCAAGGTGCGGACGCCCGGCGTCGGTGCGGCTGGCCAGCGAGTTGCCCCCTAAGCCGCGCCCCAGGTGATCGTAGTGGGCGCCCAAGGCCACCCACGGCCGCTCGACGTCTGCCACCGACGTCGTGGCGGGGAAGTAGGCCACCACGTTCCGCCCGGTCTGGCGCTGTCGCACGACGGCGGTGTGCAGCCGGACCTGGCTGTCGGTGGACATGCCCGCCACGTGGGGATTGCCGGTGTCGAGCGCGCGCTGCAGCTCGTCGAGCGAACGGTCGCCGAGGATGGCCTGGGCCACGCGGGCGCTGACGCTGGCGGCGCTGAGGCCGGACCCCGCGATGGCCGTGTCGAACGTCATGGGGATCGTCGTGCCCGCGTTCGGCGAGGTCGGGCCGGTGACGACGAGCAGCCCGCGGGCGCCGCGTTGGCGGGCCGCCAGCGCCTTGTACCGGAGGTCGGAGTACCGGGCCAGGACCGCTCGGGTGGCCTGGTCCGCGTTCTCAGGAAAATAGCGGAGGACCAGCACCAGTTTGCCGGTGACGTCAAGCCCCGCGTAGCTGTCGTAGCTGAGGCTCTGCGCCTCGGGCACCACGATGCCGTAGCCCGCGAACACCACTTGACCCGAGATGTCGCCGTCGTCGGAGAAGGAGAGCGCCAGCACGTCTCCTGCCCCGTTGAACTCTCGTGCGGCGGCCGTACCCGCGGTGACGCCGACACGCGACCCACCGTCGCGACTTCCCGCGGTGAAGACGAAAGGCGCCAGGAGACTTCGCTGGCCAGGCAACGGCTTGGCGCCGAGGCGCGTCAGCTGGGCCGCGATGTAATCCGCCGCCCGGCGCTCGCCGCTCGTGCCGGCCGCCCGTCCCTCGAATCGATCCGAGGCCAGCGTGCGGACGTGGTCCTTGGTGAGGGACCTCGCTGCGTCTTGCGCGTGGGCGAGCCCGAGGCCCAGCACCATCGCCGCGCCGAAGCGAAGAGCCACGACGCCCGGCCAACCTGATCGAGACGTTGAACGTGTCATGGCGCCTTTCGGGCGGGGGCCGCGGCCAGCGCGGCCCGTGCTCGTTCGTGGTTCCACTGTGCCAGGAAGATCTGGCCCTCGCGACCGCCCCCACGGCTCGACGTCCACGCCAGCTGCTGACCGTTGGGCGACGGCACGGGCAAGCCATCGAACCCGTCGGTGTAGGTCACGCGCACGGGCTCCTTGCGGCCGTCGGCGTCCACGATGAACACCTCGAAGTTCTCGAATCCCAGCTTGTTCGACGCAAAGAAGATGTACTCGCCGGAGGGGTGGAAGTACGGAGCCCAGCTCATCGACGCGAACGTGGTGATCTGTCGCGGGTCGGAACCGTCCAGTTTCATGGTCCACACGTCGGCGATGAGCCCCGCCTCGTCGAACCGGCGCCAGATGATGCGAGTGCCGTCAGGCGAGAAGAAGGGCCCGCCGTCGTATCCCGGCACCGACGTGAGCCGCGTGGGGGGCGTCCCGTCGGCGTCGGCTCGCATCAGGTAGATCTCCCCGAAGTAGCTGGGGTCCACGCCCAATTGCTTCTGCTCGGCCGCGGAAAGGTCCCGGTTGTAGGCGTCGCGCGTCGAGGAGAACGCGATCCACTGGCCGTCCGGCGAGTAGCTGGCCTCGGCGTCATAACCCCGCGCATTGGTCAGGCGACGCAGCGTTCCGGTGGCCGAGGACCGGACGTAGAGCTCCATCTCCGGGTCGTAGTCCCACGCGTAGCGACGCTCTTTGCCCGAAGCGCGAAAGGCCAGCTCCTCGTCTTGCTGCTGCTTGGAGCTGGCGTCGTGATGCGTGGACGCGAACAGCACGTCGTCGGTCACCGGGTTGATGAAGGCACAGGTGGTCTTGCCCAACCCGGGCGACATGCGCGTCGAGGTCCCCGTGGCCAGGTTCAGGCGATAGATCTGGTAGAACGGATTGCCCGGCTCGCGTTCGCTTTGAAAGACCAGCGACTGCCCGTTGGGCGCCCAGTACCCCTCACCGGCTCGCCGGCCCTCGACCGTCAGGCGCCGGACGCGGGAGAGGAATTCGCGCTCGACCGACGACTGGGTTGTGGGGGCCTGGCCGCTGACCGTCGAGGCGAGGACCGATGCCAGCGTGCAGAGACCGAGACACCAGCGAATCATCGTCACCTCAGTCGGCGATCTGAAGAACTTGCCGCACACGCTTGAATGCGGCCTCGTAGGCGTCGGCCTCGTCGCGCGGCGCGACGCCGACGATGAACAGCACGGTGCCGTCCTTCAGCTGCGTCGTCGAGAGGGCCACCATCTCGGGGCGTCCTGAGACGTCGGACACGTTGCTCAGGATCGTGGTCAACCCGGTCCGTCCGCCCAGGGCTTCCCGCCGCGTGCCGGTGCTCCGCAGGTTCGGGTTGCTGCGCGCGAACCCCTGCAGGATGGCTTCCGTGTCGCGCTGCAAGCTGCCGGTGCCGCCCTGCGCCACGCCTACCTGGACGCCATGCGTGAAGGCGGTGCGTCCGCTGCTGTCGCGGAAGAATCCTCCGGTGGGCGCGTAGGTGACGCCGTCATTACCTTCCTGCTGTTGCCAGTTGGACGGTACGGTGACACGAAGGAAGCGCCCGGGCTGGTAGGTGCGCTCGCGGCCCGACGGGGGCTCGACGCGCACGGGCGCGCCGCCCGCGGTCGGCGTGGCCGCCGCCGGCCCCTGCTGTTTCTTGTTTGCCGCAATCTGCTCGCCTGTCAGCGCGGGCGCCATGCCGGCCAGGCGAGACTTGATCGACGCGAAGTCGCCCGTCTCGGCGTTTCCCTCGACCCGCAACGCCGCCGCTTCCTTGTTGATCGCGTTGAAGCGGTTGCCGGGGTTGGGGTGGCTGCTCATGAACTCGGGCTGGCGGCCGCCGCTGCTTTCGGCCTCGATCGTCTTGAACATGTTGGCCATCTGTCGCGGGTCGTACCCGGCCCTGGCCAACATCTGTGCCCCGAGGATATCGGCCTGGCTCTCGGCCGCGCGGCCGAACTTCAGGAAGTAGGTGCCCAGGCCCATCTGGCTGCCTTGGGCGATGATCGTGCCGGCGGCTCCGCCGACGACGGCGCCCGCGATCTGTCCGAGCACCGCGCCAATCTGGAACTTCTCGCCCTTGGTGGCCTGTGCCGTGCCGTGGCGCAGCGCCACATGCGAGATCTCATGCGCCATCACGCCAGCCACTTCGGCTTCGGCCTTGGCCGCTTCGATCATCCCGCGGTTGAGGAACATGGGCCCGCCCGGCAGCGCGAACGCGTTGATCTCTTTCTGGTTCACTACTTCGAAGGTGTAGCGGAACTCGTTGTGGGCGAACTCCGTGGGAATCGCCGCCACCAGGCGGCGACCGATGCGCTGCACCCAGTCGTCGAGGCGCTGGTCGTTCAAGAGAGGCAGCTCCTTCCGGAACTGCGCCGCGGCCTCCTGCCCGATCTGCACGTCTTGGGCGGGCGTGTACTTGTTGCTGTCCGCCTTGATCTTGGTTTGGGCGGCAACGTGTCCGGCAGCGGCTGTCAGTGCAGCCAGGCAGACCGTCACGCCGACGGTTCGTCGAATCGTTCGTCCAGTCATGGCTTCTGGGGAATAGTACCCCGTCAGTAGCGGATCGTCACCCCGACGGTCGCCCGCCAATAGCTGAGGCGGACGTCCCCCACGCTGCGCAGCTGTCGGAGGTCGAATCGGAGTCCGGTCCGGTCGCTGACCATGCCAATCACACCGCCACCCAGGCTCAACGCGAGGAGATTGCGGTCGACCGGGTTGAAGTTGATGCGATCCGCGACGCCGACGTGGAGGAGGCCCAGACCGCCGACGAAATAGGGCCGCAAGGACTCTCGAGTCAGGCTGAGTGGGGCGGTGAGGACCAGGTTGCCGGTGAAGGTGGTGATGTTGCTGCCGACGAGTGCGGGCCTGCCCTCGAGCTTGAAGAAACTGGGGGCATACGCCAGCTCGCCCTCGACGCCGAGGATGCTGGGGCTGAGCCACATGCCCGCCACCCCCAGCACCACGCTGCTCGACAGCGCACCGGGATCGACAGTGGCCACGTCGAAGATCTTCAGCGTCGTTTGTGCCTTGAACGTGGCACCCACGAAGGGAATCGCCAGGATCTCGGCGTGTGCATCAGCCGCGGCCGCCGCGATCGCGCAGCAGGCAAGAACCCAGATGCGGCCGAGGCGCATCTGCCTATGGTACGAAAAAACGCAGGAAGAGCGATCCAAACGGCGAGGCCGTGACATCGCCGTTGGCCAGGTTGTAGCCGGCTGTCAGCCCGTCGCTGTTGGCCAGCACGACGAACGTGAGGTTGCGCGCGGGCACCTTGATCATCAGCGCCGAGTGACCGTTGACCACCAGCCCGAACTGCCAGATGACGGCTTCGCCCTTGTAGTTCTGGACGAACCAACCGCGCCCCGACGGGATGGCTACGCCGCTCGGTCGGGCTTGTGTCCAGGACGACACCATCTGCGGCGGCTCAATGATGACGCCGCTGTTCAACGCGGCGTCGAACCGGATCAGGTCGCCCACCGACGAGATGATGCCGCCGGCGGCCGACAGCGGCAGCGGGGCGATCTCGGAACGCACCGGGCGCCCTCGGTCCACCCGGTAGGCCGGCGCCACCCGGCGAGCCACGTCCGCGAAACGGGCCAGCGCTTGCTCGGGGAACACGACGTCGCCGGGGTCGGCGGCCTCCGCAACGGCCAGGCCCGGTGCTGAGCTGGCCATCGCGAAGCGCTCGAACACCTCGTCGTTGACGATGTGGCGGTAGGGACGGTCGGCGCACTCCTCGACGACGGCCGTCAGCGCCGCGAATCGCGCCAGGTCGTACTTGAACGCCCCGGTGTTGGTGCTGTGCGTCAGGAGCTGCTCGACCGTGGCGTCGGTGTCTGGATACTCCGGCACCCAGCGCACCACGCGATCGCCGAGTTCCAGCGAGCCTTCCTCGAAACACTTGCGGAACACCAGCGACGCCCCGATGGCCTGCGACAGATCGCCGATGAAGTACGGCGTGTCGGGGGACGTGTTGATGTTGGCCTCGATATCTCGCTTACCGAGCCCTCGTTCCCATACCCTGGTCCCTTGCACGACCGCCACCGACAGACCCGCGATGCCCGCCTGTTCGCGGAGAGACTCGAGGTAGGCCTCGAACAGAGAAAAGGTCAGGGCCTGCGCGGCGCTCGGTGTTACCCCGAGCGTGGCGACGAGAATGAACGAAGCGGCGACAACCTGGATGCGCGGCAATGTTTAGCTCGGCTGTTGGATCGGTCAAGATGATAGCATCCACCACGGTCCGCTCGGCATCAGTTGTGCTACAGTTTCCGACGTAATCAGATGGATCACGCCGCTATACAGTCCGACAAGGCTTCGTCCGGCAGGGCCGCCCGCCGCCGCGTGGGCGGCTCCACGGGGTTGCGCCGCCTGACGAAGGTCCTGCGCCTCGGCTTGGCCTGCGCGGCGCTGATGGCTCCAGCAGTGGCGTCGGCCCAGGACGGCCTGCGGGTGGTGCCACTCGTGCGACAAGACTACGTGCTGGTGTCGTTCAACCTGACCGACGGCTTCACCGAGGAAGTGCGCGCGGCCATTCAGAGTGGTCTGAAGACGACGTTTACCTACGCCGTGGATCTGAAGCTGGACGTGCCGGGATGGGTGGATAGAACGATCGGCACGGCCACGGCCACGAGCAGCGTCGAGTTCGACAACCTGACCCGCCGCTACGACCTGGTGCGGATGGTGGATGGTCGCACTCTCGACTCGCTGCAGACCGAAGACGAATCGGCCGTCCGCCAGTGGATGACGGCGCTTCGGCAGCTGCCGCTGTTCCGCACCAGCCTGCTCGAGCCCAACCGCGAGTACTACGTCACCGTTCGCGCCACGGCGCGTCCCAGCAACGGTTCGATCCTCTGGCCGTTCGGCAGCAGCGCCTCGGCCCAGGCCAAGTTCACCTTCATTCGTTGAGCCCCGGCGCCGTTTCTGCGCTCGGGCCTTGGGCCTTGTCCTCTTCCCTTGTGCCTTCTGCCTTGGGCCTTGTGCCTTGACCTCCCCCTCACTCCCTATGGACCTGAAAGCGCTGATTCGACACGTTCCGGACTATCCGAAGCCGGGCATCCTCTTCTACGACATCACGACGCTCTTGCGCGATCCGAAGGGATACAGCGCCACCATCGACGAGTTGAGCCGGCCGTATCTGGGCGCCGGCGTCGAGATCGTCGTTGGCATTGAGAGCCGTGGCTTCATCCTCGGCGCCGCCGTGGCCGAGCGGCTTGGCGCGGGCTTCGTGCCCATTCGCAAGCCGGGGAAGCTTCCGTCGCGCACGCTGCGGGAGTCTTATGCCCTCGAGTACGGAACCGACTCTCTCGAGATTCACGCCGACGCGTTGACGCCGGGGTGCCGGACGCTCATCGTGGACGACGTGCTGGCCACCGGCGGCACCGCCGAAGCCGCGGTGAAGCTGGTCAAGGCCCTCGGGGCGACGTTGCACGGGTTGGCATTCCTCATCGAGCTGGGCTTCCTGAGTGGCAAGGCCAGGTTGGGGAGTGAGAGAGTGCACTCGGTCCTGGAGTACTGAGGGGCTCCGGTATCAAGGCCCAAGGCAGAAGACCGGAGACTGGCGACCGCCGACCGCGCAAGTCACCCTGGGCTCGCGGGGCGAGTGACGCTAAACTAAGCGGTTATAGGGAACACGTCCCCGTAGCTCAGTTGGATAGAGCGAGCGCCTCCTAAGCTCGCAGCACTTATCGCCCGCTGGTCCCTCTTGTGGATTGGCGGGCGTTCTTGCGTGTGCGTGTCTGGACTTGTGCCGCCTTCGGCCGCGCTGTTTCGCCATCCGTTGCAATCCGTTGCAAACGGGCTCCGATCGATCTCCGTCGATTCCGCTGGCGCTGCCGCAGCGCACACGGGCTCTCCTGTTGTCCCCATTGCGGTGGGCAGTGGCGCCGCCGTGGATCGTCCTGAATGAAGACGGCGCCGCAGCCCTCTGCCTCGCAGCGTTTTACGGTGCCCTGATCGATGAGATTCGCGAGGTGCCAGTACACGACAGCGGATACGGAGCCGTGGAAATAGGAGCGGTCGCGCTTCGTCTCGCTGTCCACGCTGACGTAACGCTGTACCCCTCGAAGATTCCTGTTGATGATCTCTCGTCGCAACGATCGGGCGTCTTGCTCAGGGCTCTGGGCCAGCGTCACCGAACCGGATGACCGATAGGCGACCTCATACACACCAACAGGTACACCGTAGGTGGCATCGGAATATTCCTTGATAAGGGCTTCAAGGCGCCGACTAGACTCCTTGGGTTTTTTCGAGAGAGCCTCTGTGATCTCAAGACAGATGTGCGCGCCACGCCCGTGGGCGCGAATCCACTCCAGCGGATCCCCGCCATACCGAATTCTGCCGACCTTCCCCCACTCCAACCACTCGCCGTTGTGGGAGCCTTGGAAGCCAAGTTGCCCGTATCTCTCCGCGAACACGAGGATGTCTGCGTCGGTGGCGGTTCTCAGCTTCGCGAGCTCCCCGGGTAACTCGGAGTGGACAAACGGCGCGAACCACTTGGTCGGGGCTCCGCAGCCAACCAGCATCCCGCACGCGGGCCCGCTGGACCACTTTACGTTCGGCTCAACGAAGTACTCAGCGTGTACGCCCACGAACTCGTTGGCACCGAGGCGCCTGTTCGCGATGACTTCGGTTCCGGGTAAGGCGTCCAGCATTGTCACGGTAGATCTTAGTCGACTACCGGTTACGGTTGCACATGCTGAAGTTGAAAGCGGAGCGAATTCGTAAGGGCTGGACGCAACTCGACCTCGCGTGCCACGCCAGAGTGCAGCCTGCCGAAATCTCCCGGTTCGAACGCGGTCAGGCCAAGCCCTACCAGGGCCAGGCGACGCGCCTTGCTGAAGTGCTCGGCCTTGCGAAGGACGAGCTCCTCGAACAAGTCGCTCTCGAACCCCAACCGGGAGTCTGACAAACTCATGGTCTGGGTCAAGGTGCCCGATGCCGCCGAGCGATGGGCCGGCGGCGTCAATCCAAAGGTTCTCTACAGGGCCATCCGCGACGGCCATCTACGCGCGGCTCGCATCGGGAGCGGCCGCAATTTGCTCGTGTGCGAGGCGCAGGTCGACGAGTGGCTTCTCAAGTCCGTCGGCCAGCCACGACGCGACCAGCCGACATCGATCGAGGCGCGGTCATGAGGGCGTTAGTCGTGCTCGAGCTGCCGCTGGATGGGGACCTCATCCAACACCTAGCGCAGCACCGCCAGACAACGCCGTCGGCCGCGCTTCAGTCTCTGGTGAACCTCATCGAGGTGCGCCTCTGCGATTCGGTTCGGCCTCTCGACGGAGTGCTGGGCCCGGTTACAGCTCGCGTTCACGTCGATGCCGTCAGCGACTCATGGGGCGAGGCCGTCGTCGCGAAAACGCATGAGGTGCGGTCGTGACCAAGCAAGCGTCCAGAGGTGAGGCCCACCTGCGACACCTCGAAGAGGAAATCCTCGACGAGGCCGAGGACCAGCCGCAATGACGGATGTCGTTTCGGTCTTCAATCAAGTGCGGCAGGCCGGCGATGGCTGGACCGCGCGCTGCCCGGCGCACGAGGACGCTCGGAGCTCGCTGTCGATCGGGCGAGGGGCTGAAGGCCGTTGGCTGCTGAAGTGTCATGCCGGCTGCTCCTTCGACGCCATCGTCGCCGCGGTAGGGCTCACCCCAGCGGACCTGTTCGTGACGCCGGCCACCATGGCCACTAGTCGCATCGTGTCGACCTACGACTACCACGACGAGGGCGGCCGCCTCCTGTTCCAAGTGGTGCGCTTCGAGCCGAAGGACTTCCGCCAGCGGTGCCCGGACGGCAAGGGCTGGACCTGGAAACTCGGCACCGTGCGGCGGGTGCTCTACCGTCTCCCGGACCTGCAAGGCAAGCTCACGGTCTACATCGTGGAGGGCGAGAAGGACGCCGACCGGCTCCACGCGCTCGGCTTCCCCGGCACAACCAACGCGGGCGGCGCCGGGAAATGGCGCCCTGAGTACGTGCGTCAGCTCCAGGCCGCCAGCATCGAGCACATCGTGGTGCTGCCGGACAACGACGACGCCGGCCGGAAGCACGCTGCCGACGTGGCGCGCACCTGTCACGCGGCTGGCCTGGTCGTGAAGGTGGTGACACTGCCAGGGCTACCCCCGAAGGGCGACGTCAGCGACTGGCTCGACGCGGGCCACACCAAGGACGACCTCCTCGCCCTCGTGAAAGCCACGCCTCGACATGAGCCGAACGCCGAGGTTATGACAAGTCATACCCTGCCGGAGCGCGTCACCGGGAAGGACGCCAAGGCATCACGGTCGCCGATTGTCACGTTCTTGTCGTCCGTGCAGCCGGAAACAGTGGACTGGCTGTGGCCGGGACGCTTTGCCCGTGGGAAATACACCCTCGTTTCAGGCGAGCCTGGACTCGGCAAGACCTACCTGATGATCGATTGCGCTGCGCGTATCTCGCGTGGCGGGTTCTGGCCGGACGGGGCGCGGGCGCCTCAGGGCCGCGTGCTCTACCTCACGGCCGAAGACGGCCTCGCCGACACAATCCGCCCACGGTTCGACGCGCTCGGCGGCGACCCCACCCAAGTGGCCGTGCTCGAAGCCATCAGGGAGCGCGACGGCACGCGCGCGTCTTTCTCGTTGACCAGGGACCTCGAGATGCTCGCGGCCGCGATTCGCGAGGTGCGTCCGCTGCTCGTTGTGATGGACCCCATCAACGCCTATCTCGGGAAGGTGGACACCCATCGCGACAGCGAGGTGCGCGCGGCGCTCGCGCCGCTCATCGACCTCGTCGAGCAGGGGCGGTGCACGCTGGCGGCCATCGGCCACCTGTCGAAGGACGCGCAGCGGGCGGCGCTCCATCGCCCGGGCGGCTCGATTGCCTTCGTCGCGGCGGCGCGCCTGGTGCTGGCCCTCGCTGCAGACCCCACCGACGCAAACCGGCGCCTCCTTGCCCCCCTCAAGGCAAACCTCTGTAAACCCGCCCCAGTCCTCGCCTATCGCATCGGTGAGACCGGACCCATATGGGAGACCGAGGCGGTCGGCGACGTCGACATTGAGGCCATGTTCCGGCCCAGCACGCCGGCGGACCGCGAGGACCGCACCGACGCCGAGGCGCTCATCCTGGAGTTGCTGACGGACGTCTCCACCTGGCCGATGAACGCGAAGGAGGCGCTCGCCGCCGCCAGCGCCCACGGCATCCACGAGCGCACCATGCGCCGCGCGGCCACGCGCCTCGGGGTGCGCATCGAGCGGATGGGATTCGGCCCGTCAGGGAAATGGCTATGGCACCGCCCCATTGCGGACACAGCGGACACAGCACCCCTTAAGCCCATATCTGTGTCCCCTATGTCCGCTATGACGAACCACCAGGGAAATCCACCTAACAACAACATAGAGGACAACAAAACTGCCTTCCCGCGCACGCGCGAGGGTGGAGAGGACGGCTATGGCCGCTTCTGATTACGTCACGCTCAGGATGGGCATCACCTGTCCAGTGGCGCCCATCCTGCTCCTGCTCAGCCTTGAGGAACGCGGTTTCTCCTTCAAGCAGGACGGCGACGCGCTGCTCGTCCAGCCCTTTCAGCAGCTCACGGCCGAGGACTGCCAGGCCATCACGCGCTGGAAGCCACACCTCCTCGCGCTGCTGGCCTACGCCCATCCGGAGGTGCACTGAATGAGGCTCACGAACGCAGGTGGGCCCCTGGCATCGTCTGCTCGACTCAAGGGTGGGGACGCCGCGGGACGGCCGCAGGCACCGGGCGTCACAAGGGTTGACACCCGTCAAGTGTTGACACCCGTGACAGTTAGAAGGCGCTGGGTCCCTGAGGGAGTTCCAGTTTCAGAGGGTGTGACGAACCGCAGGAGCGGAGCGACTCCAGGTCGGGCTCTAAGGGCCAGAGGGATCGACCGTGTCCGCTAGGAAGCGCGCTGCGGTCGCCACAGGGGTCTGGCGCCATATGAACAGGCTGCAGATTTCTGCGCTCCTGGGAGTGCATCCCGACACGGTGAGCGACTACGCGCGCCAAGGGATGCCAGTCCTCAGGGCCGGCGCGCCTGGCCGCGAGGGCAGATTCGACGCGGTCAAATGCGTCGGCTGGTGGCGGGCGCAGCAGGGGAAGAACGCGAAGGAAAACGCCCAGACGCGGGCACTCACGGCGCAGGCCGAGCTGAACGAACTGAAGCTGGCCCGGGAACGCGGCGACCTGTGGCCCTCGGACGTGGTGATTCGCGAGGGGCAAGCGTTCTCGAAGGCGTGGGCGGCACACGTGCGGGCCTTGCCGAAACGGCTGCGGGCGGCCGGGGCAATCCGTCCGGAGGATGAGCCGATGGTGGCGGCGCATTGCCGGCAGCTGCTCGAAGAGATCTCGCGGTGGAGGACGGCGGCCGACGCCACCGCATCGACGGAACTGGCTGACGCCACTGGCGGACGAGGGGTGAACTGACTATGGCCAAAGGATCGTGGTTTTCGTTTCGCAACAGCGCGGCTGATCCGAGCGTCGCTGAGGTTCTTCTCTACGGGACGATCGGGTCGTGGGACGAAGAGTTCCTGGGCTTGCAGACGGCCAGGTCGCTCGTCGAGAGCCTTGAGGGCTTGGCGGACTCCGTTCGAACCATCAACGTGCGGGTGAACTCCCCGGGTGGCTGCTGTTTTGCCGGCGTGGCTGTCGCCAACGCGCTGCGGCAGCAACGCACGGACAAGGGCCGGCAAGTCGTGGCCCATGTCGATGGTCTGGCGGCCAGCGCGGCGTCGATCATCGTCATGGGCGCCGAGCGGATCGTCATCGCCGACAACGCGCTTCTCTTTATCCACGAGCCGTGGGCATTCGGGGTCGGCGATGCTGTCGCGCACGAGAAGCTCGCCGCCGACCTGCGCGTGGCCCGCGGCTCGATCGTCGCCACCTACAGATGGCACAGCACGCTGAGCGAGGACGAGCTCGGTGCCGCCATCGCCGCCGGGACGTGGTACGACGCGGATGCCGCCATCGCTGCGGGACTCGCAACCGAGAAGACCGCGGTGCCCACGCAGGAGGACGACGAGCAGGCCTATCGGCAGGCCGCGGCGTTCAGCACGGCAGCGATGGCGCGCCTGTCCGTCCCGGAGCGGTTCCGGCCGCGGGTCGCCGCCCTGGCGACGCCGCCGGCGTCGCGACGCCCAGCCGCGGCGGTGGACGTCATCAAGGCGTGCGCGGCCGCCGGGTGCCTGAGCCTGGCCGAGTCGCTGGTCGAGGCCTCCGCCACGACCGCCGAGGTAAAGGCCCGCGTAACCGAAGCGAAGGCCGCCAACGAGGCCGAGGCCAAGCGCGCTGAGTACATCACGGCCGTCTGTGCGCAGGCCGATGCTCACAGGTTCGCTGCCGGCTACATCAAGGACAACGTCTCGTTGGCGACAGTCAAGGCCCACATGGTCGAGCTCTCGGCCATGGTCGACCGGTTTGAAATCGACTCGACGCTGATGCCAGACGACGGTGGCGGTACGAGAACGGCAAACAGAATGCCCAACCCGACAGCGGTCTATGCGGCCAGGGCTGCGCAGCGGAGGGCCGCTCAATGACCGAGGACGCTGCCGATCTGGACTGCCTCGTCTGGCGGCTCCGAAAGGACGACCTCGAGGTTGTGCTGACTGTCACCCATCTCTACGACAGCGCGCACCTCGCTCGCGTCTACGTGGGCGACGGGCAGGCGTGGACCCTGCTGTATCGGCATTCCCTATGGCTCGCCGACGTCGTGACCTGGGCCCAGGCCGAACGCAAAAAGTTCGAAATCGCCAAGTGGGTCGACACCGGTGAAGCGGCCGCCGTCGAACCCGAATCACCCAACTGAGGAGGCACGTCAGCATGGAGTTATCGTTATCGGATCTGGTGGCCAAGGCCGCCGCGGCGAAGACGGCACAGCAGGGCATCGCCGACGTCGTCGCCGACTTCAGGCGCCGCATCCCAGAGCTACGCAAGGCGATTCAACGTACACGTGGCGCGCTGCTACCGCTCGGCGAAGCGCAAGCCAATATTCCAGCCATCGTGCGAGAAATGGCGGAGGGGTTCTTGTTCCAGGACGGTACGTCTCTGCTCTACGGCGAGCAGGCTCCTGCGCGCCCGGGTCTGACGCGACACGTCCTGCGGTGGTCCGCACGCGACCCTTTGCCGCTGGGTCTCATGGCCGCGGCGGACCCCGCCGGCACGGAGGCCGTGCTCTGTGCTGCGCTCGCGCGCCTCTACGAGCACGATCAGCCCGAGGTGGGGCTTCCAATGGCAGAACGCCAATTGGTGCTCGCGGGGATGGAGGCTGAGCTGCAGGAGCTGGAGCGCGCGGACGAAGACCTCATCGACTCCGCGAACGCATACGGCGTGCCCATCCAGCATCGGTCAGAGGTCGTCACCCGTCGAGCGACGGAGGCGGAAGAGGCGAGACGGCGCGTGCTTAAAGCGGAGGCAGACGAGCGGACGCGACTCCACGACGAGGCCTACGAGCGCCAGGCCGCCGCGCGCCAACGGGCGCGAGCGTAGGTCACCGGCGACGGTACGAGTTCATGCAAAGCTTCGGGCGCACATCTCTATCGGGCCAGCAGGGCGCCCGAGCCGGCGCCATCCGGCTACTCAGCCTGCTGGTCCACACGATAAGCGCGGGATTCGGGCGCGCCTCTCGCGGGCCGGTGGGGCGCCCGAGCCGCTGGCATGGCGGTCCTCCCCACCGGCCCACTGCAGTGGGGTAACCGCGCCATGAACTGGCCGACTGGTCCCGTCGAGCGGGTCTGCCCAGACTGCGTCAATCGATTCGTGATCTCGCGGGACGAGGTCGCGTTCTATCGAGCCCGCGCCGAGCAGCAGCCCGAGAAGGCCTGGGCGCTCCCCTTGAAGTGCCGAGAGTGTCGGCACCTGGCCCGCAAGGCCCGCAGCGCGTGGGCAACCACACAAGGCACCAACCCAGCAGGAGACAAACGACCATGACCGCCAGTCCACTTCTTGAACTCGACACCACGCCGACGCCCGTTCATACAGTCGCCATCAACGGAGATTCGTACGCGCTCCGGGGGCTCCAAGATCTTCCCTTCAGCGATGCCCGTCGGTTCACACGAGACTCGATGCGCCTCGGCACCTTGATGCTTCAAAAGCAGCTCTCGCCTGAAGGAAATGCTGAGTTTTCGGTGCTGCTCCGATGGTTCGTGGCGGCGGTACTCGATGCGCCACCGGACGTTCTCGATCGGCTGTCCGACATCCACCGGCTGCAAATCGCGAATGCGTTCATCACCGTCACCTTGCCGGCGAGGACGCGGACATCCACAGCCAAGCGCCAGGACAAGAACCGCCGACGGAAGAAGTAGCACGCCACAGGAAAGGACTCCAGATGGGCACCATTGGACGCGCGGTCCTCGAACTTTCAATAGACGGCAAAGGCTTCAACAAGGGCCTCACCGACGCCACCGGCCAGATGAAGGGGTTCGGGGCCTCGATCGGTCGCATCGGCAAGATGATGGCGGGAGCCTTCACCGTCGGCGCGCTCGCGAACATGGGGAAGAAGGTGCTCGACCTGGCGGGCAACCTCACCGACCTCCAGCAGCGCACGGGCGTGAGCACGACCGCGCTGCAGAAGTGGGGCCTCGCGTTCGAGCAGTCGGGCGTCTCGCTCGACACCGTGGTCAAGGCCTCCGGGGAACTCGCCACGCGTCTCGTGAGCGGCGACAAGGGCGCCGTCGGCGCGCTGAACAAGCTCGGACTGTCCGTCGCAGCGCTGAAGAACATGTCGCCCGAGGATCAGTTCAACACCGTGGCCGACGCGGTGGGGAACATCCAGCACAAGGGCGAGCAGCTCTACGCGTCAAAGACCCTCTTCGGGAAGAGTGGCCTGGAGCTGTTGCAGGGCCTCGACGGCAAGCTGCTGGAAACGATCGGCTCGTTCGAGCGGATGGGCGTGATCCTCTCGGAGGACGTCATCAAGAACGCCGATAACTTCGGCGACTCGATGGTCGTGCTCGAGCGGGTCGGTATGGCGCTCGTCGCGAACGTCATTGCGCCGGCGCTCCCCGGCCTGGTGCAGCTCGCCCAATGGCTGGGCACCGCGGCGACCGGGGCCATCTCGTTCGCCAAGGGCATCGAGGACTGGCTGATCAAGGCGTTCATGGGGGCGGCCCTTCGGTGGAACGAGCTGATGCTCGCGTTCGCCGAGGGCTCGCAGAAGATCCCCCTCCTCGGCAAGTACCTCGGGGCCTCAGACGAGACGGTGAAAAGCCTGCGGGCGAACGTCCAGTTCGCGAGCGACCGGCTGAATATGTTCTCGACGATGGTCGACACCTCGGCGACGAGCACAGCCAAGGCGAGAAAGCCGATGCTCGACCTTGGTGATTCGACGGACGACCTCGGCAAAACAGCCAAGAAGACCGCCGACGAGTTGGAAAAGTTCAAGAAGGCGCTGGCGGACTCGGTCGACGACATCCTCGCGTCGGAAGAGGCCATTGGCAAGCTGACCGACAAGCTGATGGAGCAGGAGGACGCGCTCGACCGTTCGAACTTCGTGGACCGGATGCGCGAGGAGAACGACCTCATCGAGGAACGGATCGACCGTATCCAGGAATGGGTGAACAGCCAAAAGGGTCTGAACGACCTCATGAACGCGAAGGCGTCGGCCGGCGGTGGGGTGATGTCGCTCTTTCAGGCACCGAACTTTCTCGGAGTCGAGAACCAGCGGGTGTCGGAGGAGTCGCGTCCAGGCGTCTTCGCAGGCCTCGGCGACATGCTGAAGAACGACCTTGGCCCGGCCATCCTCTCGGCCTTCCAGGGCGGTGGGGACGTGAGCAAGACCGTTGGCGGCCTCGTGGGCGGCAAGATCGGGACAAACATCGTCACGCGGTTCGGCGAGACCCTGACGAGCAAGCTGGGGCCGACCATCGGCGGCGCGTTCGGGTCGGTGATCCCAGGGCTGGGCACGCTACTCGGTGGGATGGCCGGCCAGTTGCTCGGCCCGCTCATTGGGAAAGTCGGCCAGTTCTTCAAGGAGATGTTTGGCGGCCCATCAGTGCAGGAGCTGGAAGGCCGAGAGGCTGCTGGCAGGTTCCGACAGGGGCTGCTGTCCGGGCTGAGCGCTACGCAGATGCTCGAGGTCCGTCAGGCCTTGAAGGGCGCATGGGAAGGTAACGAGCTCGGCGCCGCCACCGTCATCGCCGTGCGCGATGCCTACATGAAGGCCGGAAAGAGCGCCGAGGAAGCCCTGGCCATAGTCGACCGTCTGTGGCGCGCGGAGAAGGAAGGCGGCGACGCCGTCAAGGACGTCCTGGCCGAGATTGCGGTCGTCATGGAGCAGGGCGCGACGCCGGCCATGAAGGACTTCGGCGAGGTGGCCGAGGACTCGTTCGAGAAGGCGCGCCTCGGGGCCATTGCGCTCGCGAACGAGATGCGGCGCACCTACGGGGCGAACAACGACTCCGAGAGCGGTGGCGGCAGCATCGACTTCGACCCGAAGATGTTCGATCCGGAAACTGGTTCGTGGGTCTCGCCGACCTTCGAGCGATGGCGCGCGGCCGGCAACCAAAACTCCAACGAAGGCGACTTCCGGCGCGCGTTCAACATGGACATCATCGACGCCCTGCGGTCCGGTGGCATCAGCGAGGCCGCGGCCAACGCCTTCGCGCAGGCCAACGGCGGTGACATTCGCCGCATGGGGAAGGCGTTCAACCTGCCAGGGTTTGCGACTGGCGGCATCGCGTTCCAGCCGACGGCTGGGATCTTCGGTGAGAAGGGCCCGGAGGCCCTGGTGCCACTCGATCGCTACGACCAGGCGACGCAGGGACGCGACGATCTCAAGGCGCAATTCAACGCGATGAAGGAGGAGTTTGCCAGCCTCAGGAGAGACCTGCGCAGCGGCTTCCAGGACATGCCGCGGCGCATGGCGCACGCGGTGCTGACAGCGCGGTAGTTAGGCGGAGGCTTGACAGGCGGGCCAGATGGGCCGACTATTGCGGGGCAAGTCGGGCCGGAACGAGAGCGCTAACTCTCGCCCAGCCCTTACCCCGTCACCGCCGGAACGGTGTGCGAGGCTCCGTGCATTTTCGCACGGCCCCACATCTATCCGGCCTTCGTTCAGGAGGCCGACATGAAGAAAACCACAAAGACCACGCTCACCCCGGCGCCGAGGTTGTGCGTCTTCCCGTCGATCGCGAAGTCGACAGCAGCCCCCGCTGGCCAAAGCCGAGACTTTATTCACGACCGGCTCCTTGGGCGACTCCAGCGACTGGACGCTGAACAGATGCAGGTCGTTGAACTCGTGATCGCGGCAATCTCGCGCGGAGCGATACGGGCGGATGCGCGATGAGTGGCCGACCCTCAGCCAGCACGCAGAAGGCCGCGGCCCGGCGCAAGGCCACGGCGAAACGCGAAACCCCATCCGGATACTCGCGGTTGACCGCCTACGATCGCGCTTTGGTCGACGAATGCGTTCGATTGCTTCGCCTGGCGCGGAAGGGTGGTGCGCGATGAGTCTCCAAGTCATCGACTTCCAGCAGGAGGAGGCCACGGCGAAATCACGCCGACTGGATAAGCTCAACGAAGCCTTCTACGCGGCTACGCGGGCCGTGGACAATGAGCTGCATAGGCGAGGGATTTTGCCGCGCGAGAATGCTAGTTGCGACCAGCGCGCCACGGGCTTCGATGCCTTACGGTCGGACGAGCAGATGGGGTGGATCCGCGTGAGGATGTACTACGATGGTCAGATCCAGAAGTACCAGAAGATGCTGAAGCGCGCACTCGCCAGCGACAGCCTCAACGAGGAGGACCGCCTGCATATCCTGCGGGGTGTGTCCGGCTCGCGCGCGGCGGCAATCGAGTCGAAGCCTCTCAGCAACGAAGAGCGGGAATGCATTGCCAGGTACCGCGCCATGGAGGCCGAAGATCGGCAGGTGTTTCGCACCCTTTTGAAGCGTCTATCCGAGTGCGCCGCCGATCGTCTTGGACCGCAGGTCGACAAGGGGGCGTGATGGGTAAACTGAAGAACCGTGCGGTCCTTGAGCGTGAATTGAACCGGTTGCGCCGCCTGCAGTTCCGAGGGGGGCTCGGCCGAGAGAACTACCTCGAGGTGACAGGCGCCATGTTCGCGATCGCGTGGGCGCTCGGCGTCCCGAACGCTCGCGCCGTCGCGCTGGATGTTCGGGATCGGGTCACGAAGCCAGGCTACCGGCCGAAGCTAGCCAAAGGGCTGCTCTGATGGCTCACTCCCAACGCCATCGGAATCGTGGTCTTCGAAAGGTGTGCGGCTGCGCGCGGCGCACCTGGCCGAAGTGTTCCCACAGTTGGTATTTCAACTTCAAGCCACGCGGCGGGAAGGCCTTTCGCTTCTCGGTGGACGCGGAGGCCGGCGAGCACATCGAGGGGAAGACCAAGGCGGACGCCATGGCCGAGACGTGGCGGACCCAGATCCGGACGGGGACGTTCCTGCGGCGCGCCGACGCGCCTCCGGTCGTTGCCACGCCGGCGGCGGGGCTGACGCTCTCCGAGTTCGGGGAGCGCTACACCGAGCGACTCGGGCGGCCCGTCAGTGCCAACGCGCGGACGTGCTTTCAGCAGTGGGCCGCGACGCCGATCGCGGGCGTGCCATTTGGCCAACGGGTGCTCGCATCGATCACCGAGGACGACTTGGAAGTGTTCTTCGCCGGCCTCCGAACGCAAGGGAAGGCGGCGAGCACGCGGAACAAGTACGTCCAGGTGGTCAAGGCGATGTGTCGGTGGGCCGTGAAGAAGGGGTATCTCAGCCGAGACCCAGCGGCCGACTCCGACGCCATCCGACGCGAGAAGCACGCGCAACGGGACCGGCGCCTCGAACCGGGGGAGGAGACGGCGCTCCTCGAACACGCCGGCCCGCATCTCCAGCGGTTGATCGTGGCGGCGCTCGAGACGGGCTGCCGGAAGGGCGAGCTGCTCGGCCTGACGTGGCGAGACTGCGATCTGACCCGCCGAGAGATCACCCTCCGCGCGGAGGCGACGAAGACCAGGACCGGGCGCGTCGTGCCTGTCTCGGCGCGCTTGGCGGCCGTCCTGGCGATGGCAACAACGGACCCCGCGGGCCAGACCCACCCACCGGAGGCGCGTGTCTTCGGGGACGCTGCAGGGCAGCCGGTGAAGGACATCAAGAAGGCCTGGGAGACCGCCGTGCTCAAGGCGCACGGCCACGCCCCGACGTGGACGCGCAACAACAGCCTGGCGCCAACCTCTCGGGCGGTGTTCGCGTCGATCAACCTTACGTTTCACGACCTCCGCCACGAGGCGGGCTCGCGACTCCTTGAGGCCGGGTGGCCGATTCACAGCGTGGCCCACATGCTCGGGCACGCCAACATCAGCCAGACGAGTACCTACCTCAACGCGACTCGGGTAGGATTACAGGACGCCATGCGGCGCCTTGATGCCTCCCGTTGCAATTCCGTTGCACAAGCGGTGGCGACAGACCGGGCGCCTCTTGGCAACGACGGGCAGCAGGGGACCGAGCAAGTCACAGTAAACTAGGCGGTTGTAAGGATTACGTCCCCGTAGCTCAGTTGGATAGAGCGAGCGCCTCCTAAGCGCTAGGCCGGCAGTTCGATCCTGCCCGGGGATACCAAATGTCGGGCGCCAGGCGCCGGGGCAACCGGACAGGAACGGATCGAGAGATGAAACAGAGCGAACGCCACAAGCTGAAGGAGAATGAGCTCGCGAGGTCGCTGGCCGGGCTGAACCGCGCCGTCGAAGGCCGCGGCAACCTGGCGGCCAAGGTCGCGGTCGGCGTCCTGGTGCTCATCGTCGTCGGCCTCGGCTTCAACGTGTTCCGTCAGCGCGGCGAGTCCCGCGGGCAGCAATTGCTGGCCGACGCGATGGTGGCGCTCAACGCCCGTGTGGTCCCGGCCTCGGCGGCCGGACCCGAAGGGGAGCCGGCCGCGGCGCAGATCGGTGCCACGGGCGCGTTCTCCACCGAGGAGGCCAAACTCACCGCGGCCATCCCGAAGCTGCAAGCGGCGGCAGATGGCGCGCCGGGAACGGCGGCCGGCATCACCGCGCGCTACTACCTTGGCGGAGCCCTGGCGGCGGTGGGTCGCCATGCCGAAGCCATCAAGGCCTTCGAGGAAGTGACGAGCCGAGCCGGCGCCGATACGCTCTACGGCCGCATGGCGCGCATGGGCCGGGCCGACGCGCAGGTGCGGGCTGGAGAGGTTGACGCCGCGATCGCCGGGTGGAAAGAGCTGATGGCGCAGCAGGGGTCCGACCTGCCGGCGGACGCGCTGCTGGTCGAGCTGGCGCGAGCCTATCAACTGAAGGGCGACAGCGCCGAGGCCAAGAAAGCGCTGACGCAGTTGGTGGACGACCACCCGAACTCCCCGTACGCGCCCGAGGCGCGTACCGACCTGCAGAGCCTCAGCGGCTCGTAACGCGCCGCACGTCTCGCAGGCCCCGAAAGTCGCCGGTGGGGCCCAGGTGCAGCCCCGTCAGCGACGGCTGCGCGACGAGCACGTTGGTCTTGTTCCAGATCGGAATGTAGGGCGAGTCGATCGCGATGACCCGCTGCGCCTCCGCGTAGTACTGCTTCCGCGCGTCGTCGGATGGCGCGCCCGAAGCCAGGTCCAGCCATCGGTCCACCTCGGGGTTGGCGTAGAACCCTCGATTGAACCCGGCGGGTGGCACCTGCGACGAGTGGAACACCCGGCGCAGGATGTCGGGGTCCACCAGCGCGCCGCCCACCCACTGCAGCGTGAACAACTGAAAGCGTCCCTGCAATACGTCCTGATAGAAGGTCGCGAACTCGTAGGTCCTGACGTCCAGATCGATGCCCACCCGGCGAAGGTTCTGCTGGATGATCGCGGACTGCAGCCGCGTTTCTTCGTTGGTCGATGAGATGAGCGACAAACGCAGCCGTGGCTGGGGCCCTGGTCCGTCCGGATCCTTGAACCCCGCCTCCTCCAGCAACGCCTCGGCGCGGGCCGGGTCGAACGCAAACTGCTGGACGTCGGGCTCGAAGGCCCAGGCTTGCGAGGGGATGAGGCCCAGGGCCGGCCGCGCCAGCCCCCGTCGGAGATAGTCCACGATCGCTTGCCGATCGATCGCGTGGGCGATGGCGTGCCGCACGCGGCGGTCCGAGAGGACGGGGTCGCGCATGTTGACGCCGAGGTACGAGAAGTCGAGGCCCGGCGACGTCTCGGCCTGCAGCCTGCCTTCGCGCCGCAGCTGGTACACGATGTCCGGCGGCAGATCGTTGACCACCAGGTCCACCGAGCCGCGGCGCAGCTCCAGCCCGCGCATCGTGTCGTCGGGGACGACGCGCAGCACGATGCCCGCGTTGTTGGGGAGGCCGTCGAAGTAGCCCTCGAACGCCGACAACGTCACGTGATCGTCGGTGACGTAGTCCACGAACCGGTAGGGGCCGGTGCCCACGGGGAACCGGCGCAGGTCGTCGCCCGAGTCGGCCGGCACGACTGGCGGGATCACGAGCTGCATCGGAAACGCGGCGAACGGCTCTTTCAGCCGAAATTCCACGGTGTATTCGTCCAAGGCGGTCACGGCCGCCAGCGCGCTGTACGCGCCCTTGAACGGCGAGACGAAGGTTGGATCCAGGAACGCGCCGAACGTGTAGACGACGTCGGCCGAGGTCAGCTCGTGTCCGTCGTGGAACCGCACGCCCCGCCGCAGGTGCGCGATGTAGGTCAGCGGGTCGGGGTTGTCGAGGCGCTCCGCCAGATGCGGCCGGGGCCTGAGGTCGGGCCCCAAGTCCATCAGGGGGCTGAAGACCAGCTCCGACACGCGCTGCGACATCTCGTCGTTGCCCTGCCTCGGATCGAGGTTGTTCGGGGCCGTGCGGATCGCGACGGTGATGACGGCGGGGTCGTTCGATGGCGGCGTGCGGCACGCCGGTGCCGCAATACAGGCTGCGGCGACCACGACGCTGCCGAGGGCGTTACGGCACGACCGTGTCATCGGATGCGGCCTCCTGCTGCAGCTCGCCCAACACGGTCAGGGCCTCCCGTGGCGATGTGCCGTCCAGGTCCAGCGCGCGAAGCTTCGCGAAAAGCGCCTCGGCGCGCTGGCGCAACGGCCACTCGCTCGCGTTGTCGGCAAAGAGTCCCAGCTGGTGCGACGACGCCCCAGCCGACGCGGCCAGCGCCGGGCGTCCGCCGCGCGACAGCTCGTCGCGTTCGAGGCCGAGCAGGATCTCCTGGGCCCGGGCGATGACTGACGCGGGAAGGCCCGCCAGGCGCGCCACCTGAATACCGTAGCTGCGGTCCGCCCGGCCGGGCAGGATCTTGCGCAGGAAGACGATGTCGTCCTTCCACTCGCGGGCCGCCACGTGGGCGTTGACGACGCCAGGCCAGGTGTCGGCCAGGTCGGTCAGCTCGTGGTAGTGGGTGGCGAAGAGCGTCTTGGGCCGCACCGCCGGATGGCCAGCCAGGTGCTCCGCCACCGCCCACGCGATGCTCAAGCCGTCGAACGTGGACGTGCCGCGCCCGATCTCGTCGAGCACGATCAGGCTCCGCGACGTCGCGGTGTGGAGGATGTTCGCGGTCTCCTGCATCTCCACCATGAACGTGGACTGGCCCCTGGCGATGTTGTCCGACGCCCCCACGCGCGCGTAGATCCGGTCCACGACGGGGAGCTTGGCGTCGCGCGCCGGCACGAAGGAGCCCATCTGCGCCAGCACCGGCAGGAGCGCGGTCTGCCTGAGGTAGGTGGACTTGCCGCCCATGTTCGGGCCCGTGAGGATCACCAGGTGCCGTGTCGAGCCGTTGAGGTCGACGTCGTTGGGGACGAACCCGCCGGACACGCGGGGTTCGACCACCGGGTGCCTGACGTCGGCCGCGATGAGATCGTCGCCGTCGTGCACGTGGGGCTTGGTGTAGTTCCGGAGCACCGCGGTTTCGGCCAGACCCGCCAGCGCATCCACGGCAGCCAGGGCCCGGGCACTGGCTTGAATCCTCGCGGCCTCGGCGGCGATCCCGCGGCGGAGCGTCTCGAAGACGTCCAGCTCGCGGGCCAGGATGCGTTCGTCGGCGCCGAGGATCTTGGCCTCGTAGTCGCGCAGGGCCGGCGTGCTGAAGCGTTCGCCGCCGGCGATGGTCTGCTTGCGCTCGTAGTCGGCTGGCGCCAGGTGCAGGTTCGCCTTGGTGATCTCGATGTAGTAGCCGAACACCCGGTTGAAGCGGACCTTCAGCGAGCTGATGCCGGTGCGCGTGCGCTCGGCCGTCTCCATGTCGGCGATGACCTGCCGCCCGGACCGGCTGATCGTGCGCAGCTCGTCGATTTCCGGATCGAGGCCGTCGCGCGTGAACCCGCCTTCACGGGTCAGGGCCGGCGGCTCGTCCACGAGCGTGCGCGCGATGAGGTCGCGGATGTCCGCCAGCTCGTTGAGTTGGGCCGACAGGCTCTGGAGCAGCGGCGCGGCGGCGTCGCAGAGCACCTGCTTGAC
>Ga0307505_10000797_pt1 | contig 30905 bp, 32 predicted proteins | sample 23_S_MG_FD_202183 | JGI IMG/M metagenome (GOLD analysis project Ga0307505, IMG submission 202183) | Soil microbial communities from Populus trichocarpa stands in riparian zone in the Pacific Northwest, United States - 23_S | ecosystem: Environmental > Terrestrial > Soil > Riparian zone > Trees... | reverse complement strand
TCGGACCGAAGGACAGGCCGGCGCGGCGGCCGGGCTGGTTCTCGGGCGTATTCTGGGGTGCAGGCTGCGGCTTCACCAGCACGATCTCGCATGCGGGCGCGCCGCCGTTCTACATGCATGTGCTGCCGCAAAAGCTCGACCGCATCACCTTCGCGGCGACCTCTGCGGTGTTCTTCGCGATCGTGAACGTGATGAAGCTCGGGCCGTTCTTCGCGCTCGGGCAGTTCAACCAGGAGAACCTGCTGACCTCGGCCGTCCTGGCGCCGTTCGCGATCGCCACGAACTTCCTCGGCATCTGGCTTGTGCGTGTCATGCCGAACGAGATTTTTTACCGCATCATCTATGTCATCGTGTTCGTGATCGCGCTGGCGCTCATTTACAACGGCGTCACGGGCATCCGGGAAGGTGCCTGACCGCGCCCGCTTGTCGGCTGGAAGAGCCGACGCTAGCGTTCTCCGGCAAGACGCAGGGGGACGGCGGTGAGTGCTTACGATCGCGATCTCGACAAGAACCCGGCCAACTACCAGCCGCTGACGCCGCTCGGCTTCCTTGAGCGCGCGGCCGACGTCTTCCCCAATCATACGGCCATCGCGCATGGCGGGCGCTCCACGAGCTACCGCGACTTCCACGCCCGCGCGAAGCGGCTCGCCTCCGCACTCGCGAAACGCGGAATCAAGCGCGGCGACACGGTCGCCGTCATGCTCGCCAACACGCCGGCGATGCTCGAAGCGCACTACGGTGTGCCGATGACGGGCGGCGTGCTCAACACGCTCAACACGCGGCTCGACGCGGCGATCATCGGCTTCTGCCTCGACCACGGCGAGGCCAAGATCGTGATCGTGGATCGCGAGTTCTCGAAGACAATGAAGGAGGCGCTCTCGTTCGCGACGGTGGAGCCGCTCGTCATCGACTATGACGACCCGGAATATGGCGGGGAGGGCGAGCGCATCGGCGCGATGGAATATGAGGAATTTCTCGCCGAAGGGGGCGAGGACTTCGCGCGCGCTGCACCCGCCGACGAATGGGACGCGATCTCGCTCAACTACACCTCGGGCACGACGGGCGATCCGAAGGGCGTCGTCTATCATCATCGCGGCGCGGCGTTGCTCGCGCTCGGCAACGTCGTCACCTGCGGGATGAAGAAGCATCCCGTGTATCTGTGGACGCTGCCGATGTTCCACTGCAACGGCTGGTGCTTTCCGTGGTCGATTTCGGCCGTCGCCGGCACGCATGTGTGCCTGCGGCAGGTGCGGGCGAAGCCGATGTACGACCTCATCGCCGCGCACAAGGTGACGCATCTGTGCGGCGCGCCGATCGTGATGGCGACGTTGCTCAACGCGCCGGAGAACGAAAAGAAGCCGCTGCCGCACGCGGTGGAGTTTTTCACGGCGGCCGCGCCGCCGCCCGAGGCGGTGCTCGCCGCGATGAAGGGCGCGGGATTCAACGTCACGCATCTTTACGGATTGACCGAAACTTACGGGCCGGCGGTGGTGAACGACTGGCATGGCGAATGGGACGCGCTGCCGCTCGGCGACCAGGCGGCGCGCAAGGCGCGGCAGGGCGTGCGCTACAGCGCCTTGGAGGCGCTGGACGTGCTCGATCCGGAGACCATGCAGCCGGTGCCGCGCGACGGCACGACGCTGGGCGAGGTGATGTTCCGCGGCAACGTGGTGATGAAGGGCTATCTCAAGAACCCCTCGGCCACGCAGAAGGCGTTCGCGGGCGGCTGGTTTCACTCGGGCGATCTCGGCGTCGTCCACCCCGACGGCTATGTGCAGCTCAAGGACCGCTCCAAGGACATCATCATTTCGGGCGGCGAAAACATTTCCTCGATCGAGGTCGAGGATGCGCTCTACAAGCACCCGGCGGTGCAGGCGGCGGCCGTGGTCGCGAAGCCCGACGAGAAATGGGGCGAGACACCATGCGCGTTCGTGGAGCTGAAGGCCGGCAAGGCCGTGACGCCCGACGAGCTTTCGCAGCACTGCCGCAAGAACCTCGCGGGCTTCAAGGTGCCGAAGCATTTCGTGTTCGCCGAGCTGCCGAAGACAAGCACGGGCAAGATCCAGAAGTTCAAGCTGCGGGAAATGGCGAAGGACATCTGAGGGTGTCGTGACGATCCGTACCAGCGATGGTGTCGAACTCCATGTCCGCGATTGGCCGCTGCCGGCAGGCAGCGTCCGGCACGGGTCGGCGCTGATCGTCCACGGTCTCGGCGAGCACAGCGGACGCTACGCGCATGTGGCGGCGGCGCTGAACAGGGCCGGGATCGCCGTGCGCAGCTACGATCACCGCGGCTTCGGCCAGTCGGGCGGGCCGAAGGCAATCCTGCCGCATCCCGAGGTGCTGCTCGACGACGCGAAGCAGATGTATGAGACGCTTGCCGCCGAGGCGCGCGCGGCGGGCGACAGCGCGCCGCCCTTTCTCATCGGCCACAGCATGGGCGGGGCGGTCGTGGCGCGGGCCGTCACCGGCGGCTGGATTATGCCGCGCGGACTGGTACTTTCGTCGCCCGCCCTGAAAACGCGTGTGCCGCGTGTCGCGGAATGGATCGCGCACCGAGCGGCGCGCGTCATTCCGAACGTGGCGCGGCCGCACGGCCTGCCGCTCGGCAAGATTTCGCATGACGAGGCGGTGCTCGCCGACGCGCAGGCCGATCCGTACAATCACCGGATCGCCTCGCCGCGCCTGATCGCCTTCATCCTGAACGCGGGCGCTGAGGCGCGGCGCGACGCGGGCAAGATCAGGGTGCCGACGCTCCTGCTCGTCGCGGGCGAGGACTATCTGGTCGATCCGCACGGCGCGCGCGCCTTCTTCGACGCGCTGCCGCCCGGCCTCGGCACCATGCGCTGGTACGACGGCCTCTATCACGAGGTGTTCAACGAGCGCGAGCCCGACCGCGCGCGCGTGCTCGGCGACCTGACGGGGTGGATCGTGCAGCACAGCGGAGGCGGGTGATGGACGCGGACGTCATCATCGTCGGCGGCGGGCTTGCCGGGCTCGTGGCGGCGGCGGAAGTGGCCGACGCGGGCAAGCGCGCGATCGTGCTCGACCAGGAGCCCGAGCAGTCGCTCGGCGGGCAGGCGTTCTGGTCGTTCGGCGGCTTGATGTTCGTCGACTCGCCGGAGCAGCGGCGGCTCGGCATCCGCGACTCACGCGAACTCGCCGTGCAGGACTGGATGGGTGCCGCGGGCTTCGACCGCGCGGAGGATCACTGGCCGCGGCGCTGGGCGGAGGCCTATGTCGATTTCGCGGCGGGCGAGAAGCGTTCGTGGCTGCACGCGCAGGGCATGCGGTGGTTTCCGGTGGTGGGCTGGGCCGAGCGCGGCGGCTATCTCGCGAGCGGCCACGGCAACTCGGTGCCGCGCTTCCACATCACCTGGGGCACGGGTCCCTCGGTGATCGAGCCGTTCGTGCGGCGGGTGCGGGAAGCTTCGAATGCGGGAAAGATTTCGCTGTGCTTTCGTCATCGCGTGACGGGGCTCTCAAAGAGCGCGGGCGCGATTGATGGCGTGGAGGGCGAAATCCTTGAAGCCTCGAATGTGGAGCGCGGGCAGCAAAGCTCACGCAAGGCCGTGGGGTACTTCTCGCTGAAAGCGCAGGCGGTGATCGTCACCTCGGGCGGCATCGGCGGCAATCATGAGCTTGTGCGCAGGCAGTGGCCGAAGCGCATGGGTTCCGCGCCCGCGCGGATGCTGTCGGGCGTGCCGCATCACGTCGACGGGCTGATGCAGGGGATCGCGGCGGGCGCGGGCGGGCGGCTGATCAATGCCGACCGCATGTGGCACTACCCCGAAGGGATCGACAATTACGCGCCGATCTGGCCGCAGCACGGCATTCGCATTCTCTCCGGCCCGTCGCCGCTCTGGCTCGACGCCACGGGCCAACGCCTGCCAATCCCGCTCTATCCCGGTTTCGACGCGCTCGGCGCGCTGGAAGCGATCCTGCACACGGGGCACGACCATTCGTGGTTCCTGCTGAACGAGCGCATCATCGGGCGCGAGTTTGCGCTCTCGGGCTCCGAGCAAAATCCCGATCTCACGGGCAAGAGCGTGCGCGGCGTGCTCCGGCGCGGGCGCGGGAAGACACTCACGCCAGTGCAGAAATTCGTGCAGGCGGGGAAGGATTTTGTTGTCGCGGACTCCGTGGCCGAACTGGTTTCAAAGATGAACGGGCTTACGCAGAAAAATCTTGTCGATCCTGCGGCGGTCGAGCGCGAGGTGGCGGCGCGTGACCGCGATCTCGACAACAAGTTTGGCAAGGACGCGCAGATCGCGGCCATGCGGCAGGCGCGCGCTTATATCGGCGACCGGCTTATTCGCGTGGCGAAGCCGCACAAGCTCACCGATCCGAAGGCGGGACCTTTGATCGCGGTGCGGCTGTGGGTGCTGACACGCAAGACGCTCGGCGGACTGGAAACGGATTTGCAGTCACGCGTGCTCACGGAAGGCGGTGCGCCGATGCCGGGTCTTTATGCAGCGGGCGAGGTTGCCGGTTTCGGCGGCGGCGGCGTGCACGGCTACCGCGCGCTGGAGGGGACGTTCCTGGGCGGCTGCATTTTCTCGGGACGCATCGCAGGCAGGGAAGCGGCGAGGGCGGTTTAGTGTTGCCCAACAATTGTTTTTCGAATCTTGCGGCACTCGCCGCGCAAAAATATGCAACGCGGCTGCAACTTTTCGCCGCCGATCTCGTTAATTTCTTCTTGCCTTGCATGCACAATGCGATGGCAGCAACGTACCGCGCGCACAATTTAGTCGAATTGCGATCGGCAACCGCGTTGCGGAACTGAGTGCTTCAGTGCTGCGGCGTCTGTCTTGACCTTGCCACAAAAATAGAGTCTGTTCCGCGCCGCAACCAAGGTTTTGGCTACACCTGCGACCACGCTCACCGTTTGGGTGCTGCGCTACGAGGACCCCAGACCAAGGCTTGTACGAAACCGCGCGATGGTCGCGCGGGAGACCGCACTAGAGCGTGCGTCGAAAGGAAGAGACGATGGCTACCGGTACCGTAAAGTGGTTCAACGCGCAGAAGGGTTACGGCTTCATTCAGCCGGACGATGGCGGCAAGGACGTGTTCGTTCATGTCAGCGCCGTCGAGCGCGCTGGCATGTACACCCTCAATGAAGGCCAGAAGGTGAGCTTCGAGATCACCACGGAGCGCGGCAAGACCGCCGCGACCAATCTCGCGGCCGTCTGAGCGTTCGGACGCTTTACAAACGAAAAGCCCGGCTCGCGCCGGGCTTTTTGCTTTTTGTGGTCTGCCGGCGTCGGTTATGACTGCGGCCAGTTGAGCGTGAACGAGCCCAGGCCGCAGAAAGCCATGGCCCTGTTCGCCTCGTCGAGCGTCAGCTCGTACTTCTTCTCGACGCCCGAAGCGAGGATCCGCTCGTGCTCGGCCTGCGAGCGCCAGCGCAGCGGATTGCCCATCGCACTGCCTTTGCGAGCGGCCGACCAGATCGTCGCCAGTGCCGAACCGAAGATGCAGCCGACAATGACCTTGCCCTGGATGCTCTTGCTCGAGCGCGAATGCTTCGTGTCCACCTTATTGTGAACGAACTCCTTGTGGCCTCGGATGTACACCTTCTCGAACTTGGGACTCTTGATCCAGCTCCACTTGTTGCCGAACTTGACCAACTTCCACTTGTAGCCGGTCTTGGTCCAGATCCATTTGCCGGGGACCCAGATTTTGCTCGTCAGCGTGCTCGTCGTGATCCAGCTGAAGGTTGTGGTGGCGGGCCCGGCGATCAGGTGAGCGCCGAACGGGCCGAACAGTGTCGGTAGAATCCCGACGCCCTGCTGCTGTTGCTGCTGAGCCGACGCCGGCGCGGGCATCGCGCTGACGACGAGTGCCGCGGAGAGTGCTGCGGCGATGACTTTCAGATGAAGACGCATGACTAACCTCACTGTTACGCACGGCCGCGGGTGCGATTGCCCCCTTCGGCGCCCGGTGAGGTGAAGTCGGTGTTTTCGATTGTTCGTCGCGTGCGAACGCGGCGGGCCTCAACTCGTCGGGCCCGGTCCAGTTATCAAAATTTGAATCGAAGTTGTCGAAAGTCCGATCTTAATCAAAACAGTTAGCCTGAAGGATTCACGTTAATCGGGCCGCGTGATCGTGGCAGCCGATTGTGATGGTTAGCGCGCGAACGAAAAACGCCGCCCCGGCATGCGCGCTGTGCTCGATTGCAGCGGTCATGCCGGCGGCGGCTTTTCTCGGCGCCGAACAGACGCTCAGTGTACGCTTGCTTGTTCGGTGTGGCGCAGACGTTCCATCTCGTCCTTGAGATGGAGCTTGCGTCGTTTCAACTCGGTGATCTTGAGATCGGGTTCGTGCCGTGCGGTTGCGGCTTCAATTTCGCGTTCGAGAGCCGCGTGCTGGTGCTCGAGGCTGGCCAGCTCAGGTAGCCTGCTCATGGGTGCATCTCTCCCTTGCTCAGCTACAATGTCGCCATCCTGACATGGGGACCCGGTCAAGTCGATCAAGCCCCTGTGCCGCGGCGCAATAATCCACTGCCGCTACGGCGGCAAAATGGCTTGCTTGCGGCCATGCAGCGCCGGCGCGATAATTCCTCGCAAAGCCGCAGAGTTTGCGGCATGACGGCGGGCGATGAACGCTGAGGAAAAAAGGGAACTACAGTCGGAGCTCGAGCGGCTCAAGCAGGAACATCGGGACCTCGATACGGCGATCGAGGCTTTGCTGGCCGCCTCGAGCTATGACCGTCTGCAAGTTCAGCGGCTGAAGAAACGCAAACTGCAGTTGCGCGACCGCATCACGCGCATCGACGACCAGCTGTTCCCGGATATTATTGCGTAATCTGATCGTCATCCCGGCCGAGCGCGCGCACAAGGTGCGCGGGCGAGAGCCGGGATCGTGCAGAGATTGACCGATGGCGGTCCCGGGTCTCGATCGGCTTCGCCGATCTCGCCCGGGACGACGGCGGGTCAGAGCGCCTTGATGAGATTCTCGGCGCTCGTGACCTCGGCCTTGCCGGTTTCGGGCTCCACATTCAACACCTTCACGACCCCGTCCTCGACCAGCATCGAGTAGCGCTTCGAGCGAACTCCGCCGAGGCCGCCGGTGGCGTCGAATTCGAGGCCGATCGCCTTGGCGAAATCCGCGTTGTTGTCGGCGAGGAAGACCACCTTGCTGGCGGGCCCGCCACTGACCTCAGACCAGTTGTGCATCACCCAATGATCGTTCACGGCGGTTACAGCGATCGTGTCCACGTTCCTGGCGCGGATTTCCGTCGCCTGCTTTACATAACCGGGGACGTGGTTCTTGTGGCAGGTGGGCGTGAATGCGCCCGGTACGCCGACAAGCACGACGCGCTTTCCCTTGAAAATCTCATCGGTGGTTTGCGGCACCATCTTGCCGTCTTGAATGGTGCGGAAAGTCGCTGCCGGAAGTTTGTCGCCCACCTTGATCATCGTTTCTCACCCTGCCTGGCCCCGCGGTCGGGGCGAAGTTCCATCCTAGCGGGAAGCCCGATTTAGTCGAGCGGGACTAAAACCTCGATGCTGTCCTCGCCCGACACCAGGGTCAGGCGCAGGCTCTTGACCGGTGGGCTCGCGCCCGCGCCATCGAGCCCGATCGCAAAACGTGCGCGGCCATCCTTGAACGATCTGCGCTTCGGCAAGGGCGGCGACCAGCCGCCGGCCGGGTCGTCGGCGAACAGATCGGCGGATTTGCCGGACAGCACCTCGACGTCGACCAGAACGCCCGGCTTCTTGCCGCGCTCGATCTTCACGGCGGTGATGCGCACCGCGCCGGGATCGCCCAGTTTGGTTTTGATCGGGACGCGGGCTTCGGATCTGTCGAGCGCGGGGAATGACTGACCTGCGCCGGGGGCTGCATCGAGTGCAAGGTCGGCGGATGCCGGCACGCAGATTTTTTCGCAGATGCCGAAATCGAGCTTCAGCCGCAAGGCGACGGGCTTCGACGGATCGCGCGGCGTGACGCGAACGGGCAGCAGCACCGAGTCCTTGTAGCCGATCGATTCAATTCCATCCTCGACCGGAATGCGTTGCGGGGCGGGCCAGAGAATTTCCGCGTCGGCAAGATTGGTGGACCTCGACCAGTCGAAGCGCGGCGGGATGCCGGCGTCACCGGCGTAGCGCCAGTAGGTGTGCCAGCCGCGCTCGAGTCTGATCTCGACGCCGGCGCGAATCGAACCGGCCGGCGTGGCGCCCGCCGCAATCAGGCGCACCTTTGCCTTGCCGGAATCGCTCCACTTCGATTCGCCGGCCGATGCGCCCGCGGCGCCGGCGATGAGAGCTGCGAAGCTGAGCGCGCAGACAATGGTGCGGGCGGGAAAAATCATGCTTTCACCTAGTCCTGCGGGGCGTCGCCCACCCAATTACGTTCGCGTGATGCTTGCCGCGATCTCGCCCGATTTTGCAACATCGGCCGGTCGGGTTACACTTTTGCGATGAAGATCGGCGGCACCTCGCAGGAGACCGACCGGCGGCCGGGTTACCTCGACGGCCAGGTTCTGGTCGCCATGCCGACCATCCGCGACGAACGTTTTGCCCGCAGCGTCGTCTATATCTGCGCCCATTCCGACGAAGGGGCGATGGGGATCGTCGTCAACCAGCCGGCGCAGAACATCAAATTCCGCGATCTGCTCATCCAGCTTGAAGTGGTGCCGTCGGAGAACCTGATCGAGATCCCGCCGCGCGCCGACATGGTCCGCGTCCTGAAGGGCGGGCCGGTCGAGACCGGGCGCGGCTTCGTGCTGCATACAGCCGACTTCTTCATTGAGAATTCGACGCTGCCGATCGACGACGGCATCTGCCTCACGGCGACGCTCGACATCCTGAAGGCAATCGCGAACGGGCAGGGGCCGGAAAGTGCCGTGCTGGCGCTCGGTTACGCCGGCTGGGCGCCGGGCCAGCTCGAGAGCGAAATCCACGCGAACGGCTGGCTGAATTGTGAGGCGGATTCCGATCTGATCTTCGGTCGCGATGCCGACCGGAAATACGCGCTCGCCTTGCAGAAGATCGGGATCGATCCCGCCAAGCTCTCTTCGGAATCGGGACGCGCTTAGTTCAGCTTGCGCGGGCGCGGCGCATGGCGGGCTCGCTCGGCGAGATGAGCCGGCGCGCCTCGTCGGCCGTCATCGGCTCGCCGAAGGCATAGCCCTGCGCGAATTCGCAGCCGAGCTGATAAAGCTCGACGGCGTCAGAGTCGTTCTCCGCGCCTTCCGCGACCACTTCCATGCCGAGATCGTGGCCGAGCGCGATGATCGAGCGCAGGATGACCGGCCGCGCGCCGCGACCGGAGCCGCGCACGAATTGCTGGTCGATTTTGATGGTGTCGAAGGGGAAGCGCTGGAGATAGGCCAGCGACGAATAGCCGGTGCCGAAGTCATCGAGCGAGAGACCCGCGCCGAGCTCACGGATGCGCGTCAGCATTTGCGCGGCGAGTTCGGGGTTCTCCATCACGAGCGACTCGGTGAGTTCGAGCTTGAGCGTGCCGGGCGCGAGCAGGTTGCGCGAGAGCACGGCCTTGATCTCCTGGATCAGGTCCTGCCGCAGCAACTGGCGCGATGAGACGTTGACGCTCACGAACAGCGGGCGGGACCCGGTGGCAAGCCGCTGCCAGGCCACGAGCTGACGCGCGGCGCGCTCCAGCACGAAGCGGCCAAGGTCGGCGATGAGGCCAGTTTCTTCCGCGAGCGGGATGAATTCGGACGGGCCCAGGCGTCCAAGCCGCGGATGATTCCAGCGCAGCAAGGCTTCGAAGCCCGCGATCGCGCGATCTTCGAGGCGCACGATCGGCTGGTAGTAGATCGCAATCTCGTCGCGTTCAATCGAACGGCGCAGATCGGATTCGAGCGTCAGCGCGTCGATCTTGGCCGAGCGCATGGTCGGCTTGAAGACCTCGATGCGGTCCGCGCCATGCTGCTTGGCGTGATACATCGCGAGCTCTGCGTCCTTCAGCAGCTCGTCACGATTGCGGTTCTGCCCGTCATAGAGAACGAGGCCGATGGAGGCGGTAAGGAAAATCTGCCGCGCGCCGAAGCCGATGGGTGCGCGCAACGAGCGGCGGATCGTGTCGGCGAAGGCCGTGATGCGTTCGGGCTCGCGTTCCGACAAGAGGATCATGCCGAACTGGTCGCCCGAAATGCGCGCGAGCGTGTCCTGCGGCTTGAGGAGCCGGCTCAGGCGGCGCGCGATGGTGAGGAGGATCGAGTCGCCGACCGCCATGCCGACGCTCGAATTGACCTGCTTGAAGCGGTCGAGGTCGATGATGATGAGCGTCGGACGCAGTTGTTCGTCGGCCTTGCCGAGGGCGATCGCGGCGTCGAGGCGGTCGAGGAAAAGCTCGCGGTTCGGCAGGCTGGTGAGATTGTCGTGCACCGCGTCGTGCAGGAGGCGCTCTTCCGCGATCTTGCCGTCGGTGATGTCGGTGAGCGTGCCGACGACGCGCAGCACCTCGCCGTCCGTGCCGACGACGGGCCGCGCGCGCAGCTTGAACCACAGATAATGGCCGTCTTCCGCGCGCAGGCGGAATTCCTGCACGATGCGGCCGCGGCGCTGTTCGAGCACGCTGTCGAGTCCGAGCTTGAAGCGGTCGCGGTCGGCGTTGTGCAGGAACTCGACCCAGCCGGCCGCGGCGGTTTCCAGCACGCCGCGCTTCAGGCCGAGAATCTGTTCAGCCTCGTGGCTCGTGAAAATCTGGTCGCGCACCACGTCCCAGTCCCAGACGATGTCGCTGGCGCCCGTGAGCGCCAGTGCACGCCGTTCAAGGTCGTTGACGATGCCCTCGGCGCCCGCGCCCGCGAAAGCGTGCTGCATGACGGTGAAACCGATGAGCATGACGATCAGCTCAAGGCCACCGAGCAAGGCCGGCGCGACAAGGTCGTTCGTGAAGACGCCCGCGACCGTGAGGCCCGTTGCGAGCACCCAGACCGTCAGCAGGAACCATGTGGGGATGAGGAGAACCGCGCGGTCGAAGCCGTGGGTCGAGAGATAGACGACAAGACCGAAGCCGACGAGCGCGACGGCGAGCAACGACAGGCGCGCGATGCCGGCCGCGATCGGCGGGTCGATGAGCGCGACCGCCACGAGCAGCGCGAGAAACGCGAGCCAGCCAGCGGCAACGTGAGAGTAGCGGACGTTCCAGCGGCCGAGATTGAGATAGGCGAACAGAAAGACGATGAGTGTCGCGGCGAGGATCGCTTCGCCGGATGCGCGCGCGAACTGCTGCGTTGCGGGCGAGAGCGCGAAAATCTTGGTCCAGAAATTGAATTCGATACCGATGTAAGCCAGCACCGCCCAGGCGAGCGCGGCGGCGGCCGGAAACATGATCGAGCCCTTCACCACGAACAGAATGGTGAGGAACATCGCGAGCAGGCCCGCGATGCCGATGACGATGCCGTTATAGAGCGTGAAGCTGTTGACCTTGCCCGTGTAGGCGTGGGGCTCCCACAGGTAGAGCTGCGGAATGTGCTGCGTCGCGAGTTCGATCACGAGCGTGACGGTCGTGCCCGGATCGAGCGTCACGAGATAGACGTCGGCGTCGGTCGCGGCCTGCTGCTCGGGACGGAAGCCCTGGCTCGGCGTGATCGAGACGACGCGCACGCTGCCCAGATCAGGCCAGAAGATGCCGGAGTCGACCATCTGGTAGTGCGGGGCGACGATCAGGCGGTCGACCTGCTCGTCGGAATTATTGGCGAGCGCGAAGACCACCCAGTTCGTGACACCACGCGGCTCGCGGGCGCGTACCTCGATGCGGCGCACGATGCCGTCGGAGCCGGGCGCGGTGGAAACCTGGAGCCGGTCGGTATCGGTCTGGTGGCGCTCGGCGGCGGGCAGGAGGTCGATTGCGGCCGTGCCCTGCCGTACCTGCACGGCCTCAAGCGCATAAGCGGGCGCGAGGCCGAGGCAGACGGCAGCCAGCGTCAGGAACGCGGCGAGGCGACTTAGACGCAAAACAATCCTCCGGCTCGTCCCGCTGGGCGCCGTTCCGGGAACAGCTAGCGGCGGGTTGCGGCGTCGGCAAGGCAAGGGCCCGGCGCGACGATTGATCCTAATTCATTTCCGTGTCCGGCGGAGCCGGGCACGGACGGGCTCAGGCGGCGACTTCCAGCATGATTTTGCCGATGTGGAGGCTCGTTTCCATACGGGCATGGGCGTCAGCCGCCCTGGCGAGCGGGAAGGTGGAGTCGATGACCGGACGTATCTTGCCGGCTTCCAAAAGCGGCCAGACCTTCGCTTCGAGGGCGCGGGCGATGGCGGCTTTGTCGGCGACAGGACGGGCGCGGAGCGTCGAGCCGGTGTGGGTGAGGCGCTTCAACATGAGGCGGCGCAGGTCGACCGTGACCTTGGTGCCTTTTTGCGTCGCGATCTGCACGACGCGGCCCTCGACGGCGGCGGCCTCGAAGTTGCGGTCGACATAGTCGCCGCCGATCATGTCGAGGATCAGGTCAACGCCTTTCTTGCCGGTCGCTTCCTTCACGACCGCGACGAAATCTTCCTTGTTGTAGTCGATGGCGATGTCGGCGCCGAGCTTCTTGCAGGCTTCGCACTTGTCGGCCGAGCCCGCGGTGATGAAGACCTTCGCGCCGAACTGCCTGGCGAGCATGATCGCGGTCGTGCCGATGCCGCTCGATCCGCCGTGGATCAAAATAGTCTCGCCCGATTTCAGCGCGCCGCGCTCGAACACATTGTGCCAGACGGTCATGAACGTTTCGGGGAGCGCTGCGGCTTCGACGTAGGAAAAACCTTTCGGGATCGACAGCGCGTTCGATTCATCCGTCACGCAGTATTCGGCATAACCGCCGCCGGCGACGAGCGCGCAAACCTTGTCGCCGATCTTCCAGCGCGTGACGTTGCCGCCAACCGCGACGACGTCACCCGCGATCTCCAGCCCCGGAATGTCCGGTGCGCCGGGCGGCGGCGGATAGTGACCCTTACGCTGCATGACGTCGGGCCGGTTCACGCCGGCGGCTTTCACGCGCACGAGGATTTCGCTCGGGCCCGGCGAGGGAACCGGGCGCTCTTCCGGCGCGAGCGCTTCCGGACCGCCGGGTGTCTTGATGCCAATGGCGGTCATATGGTCGGGAAGCGGGGCCATCGAGGGAACTCCGGGCGGCTGGGGAGGCACTCTCCTACGATTCCGCGGCGCGCATGACAACGGCAGGCCGTGTCCGCTAGTTTTGGGGGCGACGGAGGCAGTCATGGAAGAGGAAGTGCTGCGGCCGAAGAAAAAGGCCCATGAACTGGGCGAGGATCTCGCGTTGCTCTCGGTCGGCGAGCTGCGCGAGCGCGTCGAGGCGTTGCAGGCCGAAATCGTGCGGCTTGAGGCAGCGATCCGCTCGAAAGAGGCCTCGAAGAGTGCAGCCGACACCTTCTTCAAGCGTTAGGAACCGTCCCGATTCGGCGCAAAACAGGCGTCGGCGGCTGCGCCAGAACGATTAACCAAGAGTTAAGGTTTCCGCCGCATTATCGAAGCGTCCAATGATTTGGACGCTGAGTGGCTCCTGTCCACTCGATTTGACGCCTCCCTGTGAAAACCTTGAGCCGCCCTCCGGGCGGCTCTTTTTTGTTGCGCTTGCGGCGCTTTTTCGCCGCGCTGACACGCTAACGCTATCGGCAAGGGAGGCTTGCGCTGTTCCGCGCGGCGCTTCATTGTTGCCAAATCGTCTATGTTTTCGTCGGTATCGTAGCGTCTGCGTTCGGAGTTGTTCATGTCGGGTGCGTCCAAGAGTCCGCACGACCCGGTGGTGCTCGCCCAGAGAATGGCGGCCGGTGAGGCGTTCGGAATCCTGTTCCGCGAAGGCATGACGCTCGTTGAATCGGCGGCCGCCTATCTCGACGGTCCGGGCCGCGACGAAGCCAAGAAGTTGTCCCGCTCCGCTGCGCTCGCTTACGCGACCGAGTCGATGCGTCTCACGACGCGACTGATGCAGATCGCATCATGGCTGCTCCTGCAGCGCGCGGTGAACGAAGGCGAACTCACTTCCGAACAGGCGCGCACCGAAAAGACCAAGGTCAAGCTCTCGTCCTACGACGCGCCGCACGAAGACACGCTCTCGGCGTTACCGTTCCGGCTGCGCGCGCTGATCGATCAGTCGCGTTATCTGCACGAGCGCGTGGTTCGTCTCGACGCGCTGCTCTACGAGAAGAGCGCGAAGGCCGCGGACGACACCGGCAATCCGGTCGAACGCCAGATCGGCCTGCTCAAGGCTGCGTTCGGCGACCGCTAAACTCACACCTCGATCTTGTATTTGAGGTCGGCGGCTTCGTCGCCGGTCATGCCGCGGAAGCCCCAGCAGTGGCGCGGCTGCTCCTTGATGACGATCTCGATGTCAGCCGGAGCGATGGAAAGCGCTCTTTCGATCTCCTGAAAAAGCGCCTTGATCAGTTGCTTCTGCGTGTCGGGCTGACGGCCCGCCATCATGTTGATCTCGATGAAGAGATAAGCGTCGGTGCGTCCGGCGGGGTAGTAGAGATCGTCTTTTTCCAGCGCGACGAAGCGGTGCGACCGCTTGTCCTGCGGCATGCCGAGCACGGACATCATGCAGCCGTGGATCACGTCCGACAGCCGGGCCTTGACGGGGTTGAGTTGCTCACGAATTCCATAAACGACGATCACGCGTGTCTCTGTGCCTGAAAAAGCGAAAAGCCCCCGCTTTCGGCGGGGGCTCTGAACTCGGAATGTAGAAGCGTCAGCTCTTGCCGATGTTGCCGCCGAACCGCTTCTGGAAGCGCGACAGCCGGCCGCCGCGATCCATGAGCTGCTGCTGGCCGCCGGTCCAGGCCGGGTGCGACTTCGGGTCAATATCGAGCTTCAGCACCTCGCCCGGCTTGCCGTAGGTCGAACGCGTCGTGTATTCGGTGCCGTCGGTCTGGACGACCTTGATTTCGTGATAGTCGGGATGAATGTCGGGCTTCATGGCTCAGTGATCCTCAAATTCGCGCGCTTCATACAGGAGTGGGGAATTTGACTCAAGCCGAGCCCGTCAAGGCCCCTGAAACGGGGGCTGAAACCGCCCCTGACGCAGGGCGGGCGGATCGCCGCAGCCTGAAACCGCTGATCGCGCTGGTTCCGTATGTCCTGCGCTACCGGGGCCGGATCGCGGCCGCGATCGCGGCGCTCGTGGTGGCGGCGTTGGCGACGCTTGCCGTGCCGCTCGCCGTCCGGCGCATGATCGATTTCGGCTTCGGTGCCGAAAATGCGCAATTCATCGACCAGTATTTCGCGATGATGCTGGTGGTGGCGGCGCTGCTCGCGGGATCGAGCGCGCTTCGCTACTACCTCGTCATCACGCTCGGCGAGCGCGTAGTCGCGGACCTGCGCGACGCGGTTTTCTCGCATTTGCTCAAGCTCTCGCCGCGCTTCTTCGACTCCCAGCGCGTGGGCGAGATCGGCTCGCGGCTGACCGCCGACACGACGCAGATCAAATCCGCCTTTGGCGCCTCGGCCTCGATCGCGCTGCGCAACATGGTGCTGTTCGTCGGCGCGGCGATCATGATGGTCGTCACGAGCCCCTGGCTGTCGTGTCTCGTGCTCGGCGTGATCCCCGCCATTGTCCTGCCGCTCGTCGCCTTCGGGCGCGCGGTGACGCGCCGCTCGCGCGACGCGCAGGACACGCTGGCCGACGCCTCGGCCTTCGCGGTGGAAGCGATCGGCTCGGTGCGCACGCTGCAAGCGTTCACGGCGGAAGACGAAACACGCTCGCGCTTCTTCGGGACAGTCGAGCGGGCATTCGAGGCGGCGCGCGCCTCGACGAAAGCGCGCGCGTGGCTGACGGCCGCCATCATCTTCCTCGTCTTTGCGAGCGTGGTCGGGATTCTGTGGGTCGGCGCGCAAGGGGTGCTGTCGGGCGAGATGACGGCCGGCACGCTCGGCCAGTTCGTGCTCTACGCGGTGTTCGCGGCGGGTGCGTTGAGCGAGTTGAGCCAAGTATGGGGCGAGATCGCACAGGCGGCGGGGGCGGCGGGCAGGATCGCCGAGATTCTAAAAGTGGAGCCCGACATCAAGGCGCCGGCGCAGCCGGCGGCGATGCCGGATCGTGTGCGCGGCGAGATTCGCTTCGAGCGCGTGAGCTTCGCCTATCCGCGCAACGGCGACGCCCGGGTGCTGGAGAGCATCACCTTCAACGTGGCGCCCGGTGAGCGCGTTGCCATCGTCGGACCTTCGGGCGCCGGTAAAAGCACGATCTTCCACCTTCTGCTGCGCTACTACGATCTGCACGCGGGCCGTATCCTCCTCGACGGCGTCGATATCGCGAGCGCCGATCCGCGGGCCGTGCGCGAGCGCATCGCCCTGGTGCCGCAGGATGTGGCGATCTTTGCCGCGAGCGTGCGCGACAATATCCGTCTCGGGCGCATCGAGGCGAGCAATGCCGAGATCGAGCGTGCGGGCGAGCTCGCGCTCGTCGATGAATTCGTGCGGCGGCTGCCGCAGGGCTACGACACGCCGCTTGGCGAGCGCGGTGTCACGCTCTCCGGCGGGCAGCGCCAGCGCGTCGCGATCGCGCGTGCGATCCTGCGCGACGCCAAGGTGATGCTGCTCGACGAGGCGACATCTTCGCTCGACGCCGAAAGCGAGATGCTCGTGCAAGAGGCGCTCGAGCATTCCATGGAGGGCCGCACGTCGATCGTGATCGCGCACCGGCTCGCGACGGTGCTGGGGGCGGACCGCATCGTCGTGCTCGATCGCGGGCGGATCGTGGAGGAGGGCACACATGCGAGCCTCGTCTCGGCGGGCGGGCTCTATGCGCGGCTGGCGGAATTGCAATTCGGCGCGGTTGCCGTCTGAGCTAGGGCTTCCACTCGTAGAGATAGGTCGCCGCGCCTGAGTGCTTGTTCACGCCTTCGCCCGCGCGCGTGAAGCCCTCGCGCTCATAGAAGCGGACGGCGCGGCCGTTTGCCTGATTGACGTCGAGGGCTACGCGCGACGGCGAAATGCGCTTCGCTTCATCCATCAGCGTTGAGGCAACACCCTTGCCCCAGTGGCCAGGATCGACGGCGAGCTGATCGAGCCAGCCGGTCTTCGGGTCAATCACGACAAAGCCGGCGAGCGTGTCGCCGTTTTCCGCCACGACGATTGTGTTGTCCGGCACGAGGTCGTCCTGCCAGCGCGCCCGCCACCATTCGAGACGTTTCGCGAACGCAATCTCGGGCAGCGCCGTCTGCCAGGCCAGCATCCAGAGCGCGACGGAAGGCTCGAAATCGTCGGGGCGATAGGGGCGGAGGCGAATTTCGCCCGCCATGGCGCTCAGCGCTCCGTCAGCTTCAGCTCGATGCGGCGGTTGCGGCTGAAGGCTTCGTCGGTGGTGCCGGTGTCGAGCGGCTGAAACTCGCCGAAGCCCGCGGCGACGAGGCGGTCAGGCTTCAGCCCGCGGCTGATGAGATATTGCACGACGGAGATCGCGCGCGCGGAGGACAGCTCCCAGTTTGACGGAAATTGTGCGGTCGCAATCGGCCGCGTGTCGGTGTGGCCATCGACGCGCAGGACCCACGGAATGTCCGTCGGAATCTGTTTCTCGAGGTCGAGGAGAGCGCTCGCGAGCTTGTCGAGCTCGGGCCGCGCTTCGCCGCGCAGTCCGGCGGAGCCGCGGTCGAAGAAGACTTCCGACTGGAACACGAAGCGGTCGCCGACGACGCGGATTTCCGGCCGGTTGCCAAGGATCTGGCGCAGGCGGCCGAAGAATTCGGAGCGGTAGCGCTGCAATTCCTGCACGCGCTGGGCAAGCGCCACGTTCAGCCGCTGGCCGAGATCGGTGATCTTGGCCTGGCTCTCGCGCTCGCGTTTTTCGGACACTTCGAGCGCGTCTTCGATGGCTGCGAGCTGGCGTCGGAGCGCGGCGATCTGCTGATTGAGGAGCGCGATCTGCGACACCTGCTGGCCTGAGAGCTGGCGTTCGGCCTCAAGCTCGGAAGCGAGCGCCTTCACGTCGGTGCCGCCGCCCGCGCCGCGCAGCTTGTCGCGCTCGCTCTCGGCACCGCGCAAGCTCGCGCGGAGCGATGCGATCTGCTCTTCGAGCGAGCCGGTGTTCGCGCGTTCAAGCGCGAGCACCTCGGACAACTGGCGGATCTGCGCCGTCAGCCGGTTCAGCACGTTCTCCTTGCCGGTGATCTCCTGGCTCAGGAAGAACTGCGCCAGCATGAACACCGAAAGCAGGAAGACGAAGACGAGGAGGAGCGTGGCGAGCGCGTCGACGAAGCCCGGCCAATAATTGACGGACCGGTCGGCGCCGCGTGTGCGTCCGATGGCCATGGTTTACGCCCGCTCGGTGCGGGCCAGCCGCTTGAGCAGTTCGCGGATGTCGTTCTGCTGGTCGGCCTGCGCCTCGACCCAGTCGCGCAGCATCTGCTGCTCGTTGCGCATGTGCTGCACGAGCGATTGCAGGCTCTCGGCGAGCTTGACCATGGCGTTGGTGGCGCGCTGGCCGCCCGAGTCCTCGACCACGCGCTCGAGCTTTTCGATGGCGGCGGTGATCTGCTCGACCGGGACTTCCGGCATTTTTCCGAGCGGCTTCAGCGCCTGCTCGAGGCGATGCACGACCGCGGTAAGGCCAGCCATGGACGTCGCATCGACGCCGCTTCCGCTGCCGCGCGATTTCAGCGAGCTCTCGAAGCGGTCGATGGCGGCGGCGAATTCGTCCACGAGCGTGCTCGGCAGATAGTCGCCCATGCGTGCCGCGACGCCCGCTCCGCCTTCGCCGATGCTGAGATCGCGAACGGTGGTGGAGAGCCAGTCTTCGAGGTCAGTGTAGAAGCGGTTCTGCGCCTGACCGGCCTGCAGATCGAGGAAGCCAAGAATGAGCGAGCCGGCGAGGCCAAAGAGTGAGGACGAGAACGCGATGCCCATGCCGCTCAACGGTGCGGCGAGGCCGGACTTGAGGTCTTCGAAGATGCGGCTTGAGTCGCCGCCGCCTTCGAGCGACGAAATGACCTGGCCGATCGAGCCGATCGTTTCCAGCAGGCCCCAGAAGGTGCCGAGCAGGCCGAGGAAGATCAGAAGGCCGGTGAGGTAGCGCGCGATCTCGCGCGATTCATCGAGGCGCGTGCCGATCGAGTCGAGGATGCCGCGCATGGTCTGCTGGGTGATCGCCATGCGGCCGACCCGGTCGCCGCCGAGCAGCGTCGCCATGGGCGCGAGCAGCACGGGCTGGCGGTTCACCGCGAGGCCCGGATCGCTGCGGCGGAAGCTGTTGACCCAGCGCACCTCGGGAAAGAGGCGGATGACCTGCCGGATCGACATGAGGATGCCGACCGCGAGCGAGCCGAGAATGACGCCGTTCAGTGCGGGGTTGGCGAGAAATGCCGACACGATCTGGCGGTGCAGGAGGACCGCCAGCAATCCCGCGAGCACAAGAAAAACGATCATCCGGAACAGAAAGATCCGGGGCGAAGAGACTTTGACGAATATTTCTTCGTCGCGCGCCATGAGGCCTCGTCATGTTTCGCCCGCCGAATATGGCACAGCGGGGCGGAAAGGGAATGCCGCGCGGTGAAGGCAGAAAAACGGCGCCCTTCAGGCGGTCTTTAACAGCGCGAGCAACGAGCGGTGGATTTCCTCGTTGCCGGCGATCACGGAGCCCTTGTCGAGGATTTTATCGCCGCCGTCGATGTCAGTGACATAGCCGCCCGCCTCGCGGATCAGCACCATGCCCGCTGCCATGTCCCACGCCGAGAGATTGCGCTCCCAAAACGCGTCGAAGCGGCCGGCCGCGACCCAGGCGAGGTCGAGCGCGGCGGTGCCGGTGCGGCGGATGCCCGCCACCTGGTCCTGCACCACGGTCAGTTCCCGGCGGAAGAGGGCGAGGTCGCCGCGCCCGCGATGCGGGATGCCGCAGGTCACGACGCAGTCGGCGAGCGTCTTGCGCGCGGCGACGCGCAGGCGGCGATTGTGCAGGAACGCGCCCTTGCCGCGTTCGGCGACGAAGAGCTCGTCGGTGACGGGATTGAAGACGAGTCCCGCCTGCGGCTCGCCGTCCTTCACATGCGCGATCGAGATCGCGAACAGCGGCACGCCGTGCAGGAAGTTCGTTGTGCCGTCGAGCGGATCGACGACCCAGACGTTGCTCGCGTCCTTGCCCGCGACCTCGCCGCGCTCCTCCATCAGGAAGCTGAAATCCTTGCGCGCTTTTGAAAGCTCGGCGTGCAGGATTTCCTCGGCGCGCCGGTCGGCGGCGGACACGAAATTGGCCGGACCTTTCAGCGAGACCTGCAAGTTCTCCACTTCGCCAAAGTCGCGCAAGAGCGTGCGGCCCGCCTTGCGGGCGGCCTGCTCCATGACGGTGACAATGGCGGAGCGGATCATTCCGCCCTGCGGACGTAAGTGATCTCGTTCGTGTCGACCACGATCCGCTCGCCCGTGGTGATGAAGGGCGGGACCATGACGCGCAGGCCGTTCTCGAGCTTCGCGGGCTTGTAGGACGAGGACGCGGTCTGTCCTTTCACGACGGCGTCCGCTTCGACGATCGCGAGCGTGACCTGCGTCGGAAGTTGAATGCCGATCGGGCGCTCGTCATGCATTTCGAGCGTGACCTTCATGCCGTCCTGAAGGAAGGCGGCGCGCTCGCCGACAAACTCTTCATTCAGTTCGATCTGGTCGTAGGTCTCCATGTTCATGAAGACCAGGTTCTGTTCCTGCCGGTAGAGATACTGAAAGTCCCGGTGCTCGACGCGCGCCTGCTCGACGCGCTCGTCGGAGCCGAAGCGGTTGTTGAGCTTGCGGCCGTCGATCAGGTTCTTCAGTTCGACCTGGTTATAGGCCGGTCCCTTACCGGGCTTCACCGCCATGGACTTCACGGCCACCCACAGGCCACCGTCGTATTCGATGACCATGCCCGGCCGGATTTCGTTGCCATTGACCTTCATTGTAACTCCGTAACGCCTCGGGTGGCGGCGCGTTGAGGTGCCAGCCGGTGCGGGGTCGCGTCAAGAGCGGTCTTGCTCTGAGCCCCTTAACCAGTGCTGGAGACGCTTGGTGAGCGCCTCCTTGCCGGTCGGCGCCAGCGTGTCGCAGACCCGGTCGAGGTCGGGGTCCGAAACGGTGCGCGCTCGGGCGAGCGTGTGCCAGGCGCAGGCATCGACCGAATTCTGCGGCGCGCCGCGGCCCGACGAGAGAATGCGGGCATAGCGGTTCTGCGCCACCGGATTGCCGCGAAGCGCCGCCTCCCGGAAAAGGTTGGCGGCACGGGCCTCGTCCTTCTTCACGCCGTCGCCATTGAACAGCGCGATGGCGAATTCGGTCATGGCCGGTACATGGTTCAATCTCGCGGCGCGTTCGAGCCAGCGCGCCGCCTGCGTCGGGTCCTTCTGAACACCTTCGCCGTCACGGTAGAGGATTGCGAGCGCGTGCTGTGCGTCCGCGATGTCTTGTTCGGCGGCGACGCGGAACCAGCGCGTGGCAGCCGTCACGTCGCGCGGCAGCGCCTCGCCCTCAAGATAAAGCAGCGCGAGATTGTAGGCAGCCTCCGGATGTCCCCTGTCGGCGGCAGCGCGGAAACGCTGTGCGGATTCCGTGCGGCTACGCTGCATGCCGCGGCCTTCGAGCGCGTGGATGCCGAGCGCATAGATTGCGGCACGGTCGCCGGCTTCCGCGGCGAGCTTGTACCAGTAAACGGCACGCGCCTCGTCGCGCTTGACGCCAAGGCCGTTCGCCAGCAATTCGCCGACCAGCGTCATGGCCTTTGGGTCTTTCGCCGCCTCGATGCGGCGCGTCGCTTCCGTGTAGGCCGTCAGATACTCGCCGCGCTGAAAAGCACCGAAAGCAAGATCGGCGGCGGGCTCCTGTTGTTTCGGCGCTTCCGGTTGCTTCTGCTGCGCAAACGCGGGTGAAACCGCGAGCACGAACAGAACGACTAGGCCCGCGAGTTTCATTGTGCGGGCTCCGCGACCGCGAGGTGGACCATGGCGGCGGCCAAAGCGCGCGCGTGGCCTTCCGGTGCGTTCCACACCGCTTCCTCGCCGAGTGCGATGAAGTCGGCGCCCGCTGCAACCAGATCTTCCATCTCGTCGAGCCGCGCCGCGTAAGCGACGCAGGGAATCACAAAAAGCTCCGCCCACCACTCAAGCCTCTCGACGATGGCGGGCAGGCCGGGGCGGCGTCCGCTCGCGTCGGGCTCGCCGAACAGCACATAGTCGGCGCCGCTTTCCGCGGCGATCATCGCGTCGTGGCGGCTTTGCAGGCGGCCGGCGCCGACCGTGCGCTCTTCGCGGAGTGCCTTGCGCACATCGGATACGAGATCGCTGCCGTGCAGATGCACGCCGTCGGCGGCGGTCTTCGTGACGAGATTGGCGTGGCCGTCGAGCATCAGGATCGGGCCCGAGGGCGGGAGCGCCACCACGATGTCGCGCACGCGCCTGATCTGCGTCGCGTCATCGCCCGGCGCGAGGCGCAGGATGATGGCCACGACGTCGGCGGCGGTGCAGGCGCTCGCGAGCTGCGGCGCGAAATGCGCCGCGTCATCGACCGGCGGAGTCACCAATACGATGCGCGGTTTGGCCGAAGGCTTCATGCATCGTCCGATGCCGCGCGATGGCGGCGATTCCGGGGCTTATTGTATCAGGCGGCCTTCTTTTCCAGATCGGCCTTCCACTGGCCGAGGGAAGCGAGGCCGTTCATTTTCGCGCGATGGGCAAAGGCGCGCTGCGCCGCCGCCACGTTATCGCTCTTGCCCGCCCATGCCTTTTGCGGCGCGGCCTGCAAGGCGCGGCCATAGGAGAAGGTGAGCTTCCACGGCAGGCCGCCGATCCTGTTCATGGCGTCGAGATGCGCGGTCGCTTCCTCATCCGACTGGCCGCCGGAGAGGAACGCGATGCCGGGGACGGAGCCCGGGACGCAGTCCTTCAGCATCTTCACGGTGCGTTCGGCGACTTCCTGCACGGACGCCTTCTTCGCGCTCTTCTTGCCGGCGATCGCCATGTTCGGCTTGAGCACGATGCCTTCGAGCGCGACGCGCTGATAGTAGAGTTGTTGGAACGTCTCTTTCAGCATGAACTCGGTGATCTCGGCGCAGCGGCTGATGTCGTGGTCGCCGTCCATGAGCACTTCGGGCTCGACGATCGGCACAATCTGCGCGGCCTGGCAAAGCGCGGCGTAGCGTGCGAGTGCATGCGCGTTGGTGCTGATTGCGGTGAAGCTCGGAATGCCGGGGCCGATATCGATCACGGCGCGCCATTTCGCGAAGCGTGCGCCTTGCTCGTAATACTTGGTCAGGCGGTCGGCGAGCTTGTCGAGGCCGATGGTGATGAGTTCGCCGGGGCAGTTCGGCAGCGGCTTCGTGCCTTCGTCCACCTTGATGCCGGGGATCGCGCCGGCCTTCTTGATGACGTCCACCAGCGGCGTGCCGTCCTTGGCTTTCTGCCAGATGGTTTCGTCATAGAGGATGACGCCGGATATGTGGCTCGACATGGCGTCGCCGGTGCGGAACATCAGCTCGCGATAGTCGCGGCGATTGTCCTCGGTCGACTCCACGCCGATGGTGTCGAAGCGCTTCTTGATGGTGCCGGAGCTCTCGTCGGCGGCGAGGATGCCCTTGCCGGGCGCGACCATCGCCAGGGCAACCTTGTTCAGCGCTGCGAGATTCATGGCGTTCCTCGTAATGGCGGTGGACGTTGATTTCTAGCGGCCCGTTGGGGCGGCGCAATGGCAGCTATTTTACCCGCAAGACCTCGACGCCCGGAAGCGTCTTGCCCTCGAGCCATTCGAGAAAAGCACCGCCGGCTGTGGACACATAGCTGAAGCGGTCCGCGGCACCGGCCTGATTGAGGGCCGCGACCGTGTCGCCACCGCCCGCTACCGAAACAAGCTTCCCGGCGGCGGTCAGTTCCGCGGCGGCCTCGGCGACCTTGATGGTGCCGAGGTCGAAGGGCTCCATCTCGAAAGCCCCGAACGGGCCGTTCCAGACCAGCGTCTTGCAGCGGGCGAGCGTGGAGACGACCTGCTCGGCGGACTGGGGGCCGATATCGAGGATCATGTCGCCGGCGCCGACGGCATCGACGGGGACAACGCGCGACGGCGCGTTGGCTTCAAATTTTTGCGCGACGACCGCGTCGACGGGCAGGATGATCTCGCAGCCTTTGCCTTTGGCCTCGCTGAGAATCTTGCGCGCGGTATCGAGCATCTCGGTCTCGGCCAGCGATTGGCCGACTTGTCTGCCTTGCGCGGCAAGGAACGTGTTTGCCATCGCGCCGCCGATGATGAGGTACTGCACCTTCGACAGGAGATTGCCGAGCAGTTCGAGCTTCGTCGAAATCTTCGCGCCGCCGACGACCGCGGCGACCGGGCGCTCGGGCGTCTCCAGTACGCGCGAGAGCGCGTCGAGTTCTTTTTGCAACGAGCGGCCGGCGTAGGCGGGGAGCTTGTGCGCCACGCCCTCGGTCGAAGCGTGCGCGCGGTGCGAGACGGAGAAGGCGTCGTTCACGTAGATGTCGCCGAGCTTCGCCAAGGCTTCCACGAAATCTGGCGCATTCTTCTCTTCGCCGGCATGGAAGCGCGTGTTTTCGAGCACCAGCACGTCGCCGGGCTTCATGGCGGCGATGGCTTTCTCTGCGTCGGGGCCGATGCAGTCGGGTGCGAGCGAGACGGGCTTGCCGATGGTGTCGGCGAGTGCGGCGATCACCTGATTGAGCGACTGCTTGGTGTCGCGGCCTTTCGGACGGCCGAAATGCGAGAGCAGGATCGCCTTGCCGCCCTTGTCGGCGACTTCGCGGATCGTGGGCGCGGCCGCGCGCAGGCGCGTGCCGTCGCTGACTGTGCCGTCTTCCATCGGCACGTTGAGATCGACGCGGATCAGGACGCGCTTGCCGCGAACGTCCGCGTCGTCGAGCGTGCGAAAACCTGACCGCGCCATCCCTCGATCAGCCGAGCTTGCCCATGACGACCGCGGTGTCGCTCATGCGGTTCGAGAAGCCCCACTCGTTGTCGTACCAGGACATGACGCGCACGAGCGTGCCGTCCATCACCTTGGTCTGGTCCATGTGGAACACGGACGAGTGCGGGTCGTGGTTGAAGTCCACGGAGACGTTCGGCGCATCCGTGTAGCCGAGGATTCCCTTGAGCTGCTGCTCGGCTGCGCGCTTGATCGCGTTGTTGATCTCGTCCTTGTCCGTCTTGCGCTTCGCGACGAATTTAAAGTCCACGACCGAGACGTTCGGCGTCGGCACGCGGATCGCAACGCCGTCGAGCTTGCCGTTCAGTTCCGGCAGCACGAGGCCGACGGCCTTCGCCGCGCCCGTCGAGGTCGGGATCATGGAGAGCGCGGCCGCGCGCGCGCGGTAGAGATCCTTGTGCATCGTGTCGAGCGTCGGCTGGTCGCCGGTGTAGGCATGGATCGTCGTCATGAATCCTTTTTCGATGCCGATCGCGTCGTTCAGGACCTTCGCGACGGGCGCGAGACAGTTCGTCGTGCAAGAGGCGTTGGAGACGATGACATGCTCCTTGGTGAGCTTGTCGTGGTTCACCCCATAGACGACCGTGAGGTCGGAATTCTCGCCGGGCGCCGAGATCAGCACGCGCTTCGCGCCGGCGGCGACGTGCGCCGCGGCCTTATCCTTTGCCGTGAAAATGCCGGTGCTCTCCATCGCGACTTCGACGCCGAGTTCCTTGTGCGGGAGCTGCGCGGGGTCCTTGATCGCCGTGACCTTGATCGGGCCGCGGCCGACATCGATCGTGTCGCCTTTCACCGTCACTTCGCCGGGGAAACGCCCGTGGACGGAGTCGAAGCGCAGGAGGTGGGCGTTGGTCTCGACCGGACCGAGATCGTTGATCGCCACCACTTCGATGTCTTTGCGGCCGGACTCCACGATGGCGCGCAGGATGTTGCGCCCGATGCGTCCAAAACCGTTGATTGCCACGCGCACGGCCATGATCGTTCGTCTCCCGAGAAATGCGGGTTTCTTTTAGACGCCTCGGGATCGTATGTCAGCCGACACGTTGTCCCGGGCGAGCGCAGCGGGGCTGCGCTTCACGCAAGTCCCTCGCGGCGACGAGCCTAGCCGCGGGCGGTCTTGATGCCGGCGGCTGCGCCTTCCCGGCCCAGAGCGGAGAGGGCGGCGGCCACCACCGCTTCGGTTGTGATGCCAAAGTGCTTGTAAACGTCCTTGGCAGGCGCGCTGGCGCCGAAGCCGGTCATGCCGACGAAAACGCCGTCGCTGCCGATCAGTTCATCCCAGCCGAGGCGGATCGCGGCCTCGACGGCCACGTTCGCCGGCGCGTTGCCGATGGTCTGGCGGCGGTAGCTTTCGGGCTGCGCGCGGAACAGCTCGAAGGAGGGAACGGAGACGACGCGCGTAGGCACGCCCTGCTTTTCGAGCGTGGCCTGGGCGGCAATCGCCAGCGACACCTCGGAGCCCGAGGCGAAGATCGAGACCTGCGCCTTTTCGCTCGCGGGCGAGAGCTCATAGGCGCCGCGCGCGGAGACATTCTCCTCGACATAGCGCTTGCGGAGCGCCGGGAGATTTTGCCGCGTCAGCGCCAAGACGCTGGGGCCGCCCTTGGCCTCTAACGCGCACTGCCAGCATTCGGCAGTCTCGGTGAGATCGGCCGGGCGGAAGACGCGCATGTTCGGGATCGCGCGCAGCGCGGCGAGATGCTCGACCGGCTGATGCGTCGGGCCGTCCTCGCCGACGCCGATGGAGTCGTGCGTGAAGACGTGGACGACGCGTTGGCCCATGATGGCGGCGAGGCGCAGCGACGGGCGGCAGTAGTCGGCGAAGACGAGGAACGTGCCGGAATAGGGGATGAGCCCGCCGTGGAGCGCGATGCCGTTCATCGCCGCGGCCATGCCGTGCTCGCGGATGCCGTAATGCACGAAGCGGCCGGAGAAATCGCCCGGCGCGATCGGCTTCATCGCCTTGGTCTTCGTATTGTTTGATGGCGTCAGGTCGGCGGAGCCGCCAAGCATTTCGGGCAAGGTTTCGACGAGCGCTTCGAGCGAAATCTCCGACGCCTTGCGGGTCGCGACTTCCTCGGGCTTTGCGCTCGCGGCTTCCTTCACCTTGCGAATGGTGGCGGCGAGGTCGGTGGGGAGCTTGCCGCTCATGCGGCGCTCGAACTCGGCGCGCTTGCCCGCGTCGAGCTTCGCGACGCGCTCGCTCCACGCCTTGCGCGCGGACGCGCCGCGCGCGCCCGCCTTGCGCCAGAGGTCGAGGACATTGGCGGGCACTTCAAACGGCGCGTGGCTCCAGCCGAGCTTCTCGCGCGCGCCCTTGATCTCGTCGGCGCCGAGCGGCGAGCCGTGGCACTTTTCGGAGTTCGCTTTCGTCGGCGCGCCGTAGCCGATCTGCGTCTTGCAGGCGATGAATGTCGGGCGGTCGGACTTGTGCGCGTCCTCGATCGCCTTCGCGATGGCCTCGGGATCGTGGCCGTCGATGCGCACCGCGTTCCAGCCCGACGCTTTCACACGCGCGACCTGATCGGTTGAATCCGAAAGCGACAGCTTGCCGTCGATGGTAATGCCGTTGTCGTCGAACAGCACGATGAGCTTGTTGAGCTTGAGGTGCCCCGCGAGCGCGATGGCTTCCTGGCTGATGCCTTCCATCAGGTCGCCATCGGAGGCGAGCACATAGGTAAAGTGATCGACGACGTCGCCGCCGAACTGCGCGGCGAGGATGCGCTCGGCGAGCGCCATGCCGACGGAATTGCCGAGACCCTGGCCGAGCGGGCCGGTGGTGGTCTCGATGCCCGAGGCGTGGCCGAACTCGGGATGGCCGGCCGTCTTCGAGCCCAACTGACGGAAGCGCTTGATCTCTTCCATCGTCATGTCGGGATAGCCGAGCAAGTGGAGTGCCGCATAAAGCAGCATCGAGCCGTGGCCGGCGGAGAGGATGAAGCGGTCGCGGTCGGGCCAGCGTGGGTCCGTGGGGTCGAACTTCAAAAATCTTGTGAACAAGACGGTCGCGATATCGGCCGCGCCCATGGGCAGTCCGGGATGCCCCGACTTGGCGGTTTCGACCGCGTCCATCGCCAGTGCGCGAATGGCATTGGCCATCAGGTCGTGGGTCTCGCGGCCCATATGTCGTCTCGCTTTGGTCGGGTTGGCGAATGGGTGCTGCTAGCACGAGTCGGGCGGCGGCCCCTTGCGCGCCCAAGTCCATTCGACGGGTGCGCACAGATATTCACCCCCATTTTGGGAGTCAAACGCCACCGCATGAACGATTGACGCGGGCCGCCAACGCCCGTTCTACTAGGCAATTCGCGGGTGAGATTCGATATGCGGCAGAACGGGGATGAGTCGCCGCTGGAACGGGCGACACGGCGGCTGAACGCCGCCCTCGACACGCTCGAGGCCGCCGTCAACCGGCGGCACGAGGAAGACCGCCAGCGCGACGCACTCGAAGCACAGCTCCAGGCATTCGGCAGCGACCGCTCGCGGCTGGCGGCGGAACTCGATCAGGTGCGGGCGCGCTCGACGGATCTCGAAGCGGCGAACCGCGAGGTGTCGCGCCGGCTCGACCGGGCGGCGGACACGATCCGCACGGTGCTCGCGGGAAACGACCGGTAGGGAGTAAGCGGCGATGTCGCAGGTCAATGTCACGATCAACGGCCGCGTTTACCGCATGGCCTGCGACGATGGGCAGGAGGAACATCTCTCCCGCCTCGCGCGCGATCTCGACGCGCGCATTGCGCGGCTGCGTGAGTCGTTCGGCGAGATCGGCGACACGCGCCTCACGGTGATGGCGGGGCTGATGGTCGCCGACGAGCTTGTGGAAGCGAAGCGCCAGATCAAGGCGCGCGAGCAGGAAATCGAAGACATGAAAGAGTCGCGGCTCGCCATCGGCGACCGCATCGAGGCGAGCGAGCTCGCGGTCGCGGAAGCGATCGGCGCTGCGGCGGAGCGCATCGAGCAGCTCGCGCACAGCCTCAACGGCCGGCCGGGCCCGAGCGTGGCGCTGGGCTGAAATTCGTTTTCTTGGAATTGTCCTCATCCTGAGGAGCGGCGCGAAGCGCACCGTCTCGAAGGATGAGGACATTTTGTTCAGTCGCCTCACCCTTCGAGACGCGCCTGACGGCGCTCCTCAGGGTGAGGCGGCTAAATGTAGGGCTGGCGGCAATCAACAACTGCGCCTACATTGATTGAGCGGGGCTGCGGGGCAGGTGAGAAACCATTTCCCCGGGGCCTTATCGATCCCAATGGGAGCTGTGCCTGTTCTCGTCCGTGGACTTGAACATACGGCGCCCACCTACTTCGTAGGTTTCCCGGGATCGCTGTTTCCACGGCCATCGTGGCTCCGCACTTTCAGTTTGTGATGACGTTCGATCCCGCCGTCTCCGAGCGAAAAGCAAAATTCCGCACCGAAGCGCTCGCGCGACGCGACGCGCTGCCCGCCGACGAGCGTGCGAAAGCGGGCGAGGCGATCGCCGCGCGCGGGTTTCCGCTCGCGCCGCGCCCTGGCCTGATCGTCTCGGGCTTCATGCCGATCAGGAGCGAGATCAACCCGCTGCCGCTCCTGCGCCGCTACGCCGAAGCCGGCGCGCAGCTCGCGCTCCCCGCCATCGACAGTCGCGGCAAGCCGCTCCTTCTGCGCGCATGGAAGATCGGCGACCCACTGATCACCGGGCAATGGAATATCCGCGAGCCCGGCGCGGAAGCGCCCCAACTGGTGCCCGACCTCATGCTCGTGCCGCTCGCCGTGTTCGACCGGCGCGGCCACCGGATCGGCTATGGCGCGGGGTACTACGATATGACCATCGCGAAGGCGCGGGCGCAGAAGCCCGTGCTGGCCGCGGGCGTCGCTTTTGCGGTGCAGGAGGCGCCGCAGGTTCCGAACTTGGCGCACGACGAACCGCTCGATCTCGTGCTAACGGAACGGGAAGTCATCGACTGCCGCGGAGCGTGAGCGGATGCGTCTGTTGTTCCTGGGCGACGTGGTGGGCCGGTCGGGCCGCAAGATCGTCACCGACGAGTTGCCGCGCCTGATCAAGACCTGGAAGCTCGATTTCGTCGCGTTGAACGGCGAGAACGCCGCCGCGGGCTTCGGCATCACCGAAGCGATCTACGAGGAATTCATCGAGGCCGGCGCCGACGTCATCACGCTCGGCAATCATTCGTGGGACCAGCGCGAGGCGATGGTGTTCATCGAGCGCGCGCCGCATCTGCTGCGTCCGCTCAATTATCCGCAGGGCACGCCGGGCCGCGGCTCGGTGATCGCGCCCGCTAGGAACGGCCAGCGCGTCTATGTCGCGAACCTCATGGGCCGCGTGTTCATGGACCCGCTCGACGATCCGTTTGCGGTGATCGACCGCGATCTCGCGGGCGTTCCGCTCGGGCAGGGCTGCGACGCGATCCTCGTCGACATGCATTGCGAGGCGACGAGCGAGAAGCAGGCGATGGGCCACTATCTCGACGGGCGCGCGAGCATCGTCGTCGGCACGCACACCCATGTCCCGTCCGCCGACACGCGCATCCTGTCGGGCGGCACCGCCTTCATGACCGACGTCGGCATGTGCGGCGACTATGACAGCGTGATCGGCATGGTGAAGGACGAGCCCATGCGCCGCTTCCTCACCAAGATGGCGTCGGGCCGCTTCGAGGCGGCGGCCGGCCCCGCGATGCTGTCGGGCCTCGCGGTCGAGACCGACGACAAGACCGGGCTTGCGCTCAAGGCCGCGCCGGTCCGCATCGGCACGGGGCTGAGCGAGACCAGGCCGGATTTCTGGTAGCGGTGCATACTGGATCGCGCCTCATCCTTCGAGACGGCCCGCCGCCCTCATCCTGAGGAGCCGTCGCCGGCGCAGCCGGCGGCGGCGTCTCGAAGGATGAGGGCGGGCCTCCTCAGGATGAGGCGCTTTGGGCGGATGACAGGCAAAAGCGGGCAAATTATAAGGACGCCCATTCTGCGTAATCAGAGGTTTCTCGGCCATGGCCGGCCATTCCCAATTCAAGAACATCATGCACAAGATGGGCCGCGCCGACGCGGCCCGGGCGAAAGCGTTCGCGAAAC
>Ga0307505_10000796_pt1 | contig 30946 bp, 28 predicted proteins | sample 23_S_MG_FD_202183 | JGI IMG/M metagenome (GOLD analysis project Ga0307505, IMG submission 202183) | Soil microbial communities from Populus trichocarpa stands in riparian zone in the Pacific Northwest, United States - 23_S | ecosystem: Environmental > Terrestrial > Soil > Riparian zone > Trees... | reverse complement strand
CGTCGGATTACCAGACGCCGGGGCGCGACATCGCCGCCAACCTCGCGTCTTTCCGCAACCTCGCCATCTTCAACGGCGACGGGACCGAGCCGGCGCAGGCGGCGATGCTGATCGGCGAGGCGATCGGTCATGTCCGGGGACGCAAGGGGCCGGCTTTGATCCGGCTCACCGTGCCGCGGCTTGAGGGGCACAGCTTCCAGGACACCCAGACCTACAAGAGCGAGGACGAAGTGGCCGCCGAATGGGCGCGCGATCCGTTGCCAAAACTCAGAGCCTATGCGCCGCACCTTGATTGGGGGCGGATCGAAGCAGGTGTCGCGCATGCTGTCGAAGCGGCGCGGGCCGAGGCCGAGGCGCGCGCGCCGTCGCCGCCCGAGCGGGTGACGAGCAATGTATTTTTCGAAGACGAGGCGGCCGAGGTTGGCGGGGGCGCCGGGCTGGGCCTCGACGGGACGACCGATGTCGCCGTTCCCGACGGCCAGCGGATCAACATGGTCACCGCGATCCGCCGCGTGCTCGACCTGGAGCTGGCGGCCAATCCCAAGATGCTGGTGTTCGGCGAAGATGTCGGACCCAAGGGCGGGGTCCATGCGGTAACCCTCGGCCTGCAGGACAAATATGGCCGCGAGCGGGTGTTCGACACCAGCCTCAACGAGGAAGGAATCGTTGGGCGCGCGGTGGGGATGGCGCTGGCCGGGCTGCTGCCGGTGCCCGAAATCCAGTTCCGCAAATATGCCGAACCGGCGACCGAGCAGATCAACGATTGCGGGACGATGCGTTGGCGCACCGCCAACCGCTTCTCGGCGCCGATGGTGCTGCGCGTGCCCGGCGGTTTCTTCAAATGCGGCGACCCGTGGCACAGCCAGACCAACGAAGTGCAATTCGTCCATAATCCGGGGTGGCGGGTGGCGGTGCCGTCCAATGCCGAGGACGCGGTCGGCCTGTTGCGCGCGAGTTTACGCGGGCATGACCCGGTATTGTTCTTCGAGCATCGGGCGATGCTCGACGATAGTTGGGCGCGGCGGCCATGGCCCGGTGATGCGTATGTGCTGCCGTTCGGGCGGGCGAAGAAGGTGCGCGACGGGGACAAAATCACGATCGTCACCTGGGGCGCGATGGTGCCGCGCTGCGAGGCGGCAGCGGAGGGGGTCAGCGCCGACGTGATCGATTTGCGCACCTTGATGCCGTGGGACAGTGAGGAGGTGCTCGACAGTGTGCGGCGTACCCGCCGCTGCCTGATCGTCCACGAGGATCTGCGCACCGGCGGGTTCGGGGCGGAGATCGCCGCGGTGGTCGCCGACGAAGCATTCCTCGACCTCGACGCGCCGGTGGCGCGGGTGACGATGCCCGACATCCCCAGCCCGCATCATCCCAGCCTGCTGGAACATGTGTTGCCGTCGGTGGCGGGCATTCGCGCCGAAATCGACCGGCTGGTGGGGTTTTGACGATGAGATCTCTCACCGTCATGCCAGCGAAGGCTGGCATCCATGTCAGTCCGATGATCGACCATTCGCTGATTAGTATCGACATGGACCCCAGCCTTCGCTGGGGCGACGGTTGGAGGGAACCGTCGTGATCGAGGTCCGCGTTCCCGACGAGCAGGAGGGCACCAAGGCCGTGGTCCGCGCGTGGCTGAAACGCGTCGGCGATGAGGTGGCGGTCAACGACCCACTGGTCGAACTCGAGACCGACAAGGTGACGCAGGAAGTGCCGTCGCCCGCGGCGGGGGTGCTGAGCGAGATTGTGTTGGATACGGATGCCGAAGCGGTGCCGGGGGCTTTGCTGGGGCGGATCAGCGCCGATGCTTCCCCGACGCCGTTTGTATCGAGCGCAGTCGAGACACCTGCGGCACCGAAAGAACGTCCCTCGGCTATGCTCGGGACAAACGGGGGGGAAGTGCGGCTTTCACCCTCCGTAAAGCGGGCGATCCGCCAATATGGAGTCGATCCCGCGCAACTCACCGGCAGCGGGCGGGGTGGTCGGATTACGCGGGACGATGTCGATGCGCACGTTGGTCGTGGTGCCGCCGTGCAAAGCAGCGACATTCCGCACGACCGGATGCGGCTCAAGATTGCCGAGAATATGATGCGGGCGGTGTCGGAAGCGCCGCACGTCACCGCTTTGTTCGAAGCCGATTTTTCGGCCATCGCCGCGCACAAGAAGGCGCTGGCGGAGCGCGGCGTAAAACTCAGTTACACCGCCTACCTGGTCAAGGCCGCCGCCGAGGCGATGGCGGTTGCGCCCGCGATCAACGGGCGGTGGGAAAGCGACCGAATCGCGATTGCGCCGACGATCAACATCGGGGTCGGCACCGCGCTCGGCGACAAGGGGCTGGTGGTGCCGGTGGTCAAGGACGCCGGAACGCTCTCGCTCGAAGCAATTGGCGCCGCACTCGACGACCTCACCGCCCGCGCGCGCGGCGGCAAGCTGACCGCGACCGACGTGTCGGGCGGAAGTTTCACCATCTCCAACCATGGCGTGTCGGGCAGCCTGCTGGCCTCGCCGATCATCCTCCACGCGGGCCAGGCGGCGATCCTCGGCGTCGGCAAGCTGGAGAAACGCGTCGTGGTGCGAGAAGTCGATGGCGACGACGCGATCGTCATCCTGCCGATGGCCTATGTTACGCTGACCATCGATCATCGCGTGGTTGACGGCCACCAGACCAATGCCTGGCTGTCGCGCTTCGTCGCGATCCTCGAAAGCTGGCCGACAAGCTAAGCGCAGGCCCCATGGATCAGCTTGCCATCCTTGCTACCCGTGGCTCGATGGTCGGGTTCGCGGGCTTGCTGACCGCCTTGCGCGCCTCGGACGAACGGCTCGACCCGAACGATGTCAGCAATATCCGCATCCTGCTGATCTTCAGCGTCAGCGCGTTGGTGTTCGCTCTGCTGCCCTTGCCCTTTGCCGCAGGGGGTCTTGCCGCCGAAACGACCTGGCGCGGCTTCGCCATCGTTCTGGGCCTATATCTCCTGTTCTGGACCATCCAGAGCCCACGCTGGATGAGGCAGACGCGGCTGCGCCCGCGCAGGCCATTATTATATGCCGGGATGCTGGTGGCCCAGGGTGTGATGGGAAGCGCGATGATCCTCGGCTCCCTGCTGTCCGGGCCCGCCCATTCGCTTTATGTGGCGGGCGTGCTGTGGTGCCTGATCGCCGCCATCGTGGTCTTCGTCGCGCAGGTCTTCCGGATGCTCCCGCTGAATAGTCGAGAGCGGTAGTCCGACTGCGGGGTTTTGGCCTCTTGCCATTGGGCGGGCGTTGAAAGACAAGGACGCGCCGGCGGCGCCTGGAAGCACGTTTAGCCTGTCGCATTCTGCGGGCAAGTGCAGGGGCCGGGGGGCAGCGCGCGATGATCTTCAATTCGCTGACATTCGTCGCCTTTTTTCTGCTTGTGCTGGCGGTCTGGAACCTGCGGCTGCCGTGGTTCGGCCGCAAGATGTTCCTGCTGGTGGCGAGCTACATCTTTTACGCCGCGTGGAACCCGCCGTTCGTGATCCTGCTGTGGGTATCGACCGTGGTCGACTGGTGGGCCGCGCAGGCGATGGTCAAATCAGAAAAACCGCTGACCCGCAAATTGTGGATGCTGGCGTCGGTGGTGGTCAATCTCGGCATGCTGGCCTTCTTCAAATATGGCCAGTTCCTGCTCGACAATTTTGTCGCCATCGCGGGATCGGTGGGGATCGATTATGAGCCCGCGCAATATTCGATCGTGCTGCCGGTCGGGATCAGTTTCTACACCTTCGCGACGCTGAGCTACACGCTTGACGTCTATCTGCGCCGCTCGAAGCCGGCCAAGAATTTTCTCGATTATGCGTTGTTCGTGACCTTCTTCCCGCACTTGGTGGCGGGGCCGATCATGCGCCCGACCGAGCTGGTCCCCCAATTCGCCGAGCCCAAGCGCGCCAACCGCTCGATGTTGCTGTTCGGGCTGGCGTTGATCACGCTCGGGCTGTTCCAGAAGGTTGTGTTGGCCGACGGTTTCCTCGGGCCGGTGGTCGAGAAAGTCTATGATGCCCGCGAGGGCGTGCCTTTAATGCTCGACGCGTGGGTCGCGACGCTGGCGTTCAGCGGGCAGATATTCTGCGATTTCGCGGGCTATTCGACGACCGCGATCGGGGTCGCCTTGTGCCTCGGCTTCGCCATGCCCGACAATTTCCGTTTTCCCTATGCGGCGATCGGATTCTCCGACTTCTGGCGGCGCTGGCACATCACTCTGTCGTCGTGGCTGCGCGATTACCTCTACATCCCGCTGGGCGGCAATCGCCACGGCGAGGGGCGAACCTACATGGCGCTCATGGGGACGATGCTGCTCGGCGGCCTGTGGCACGGCGCCAACTGGACGTTCGTCGCCTGGGGCGGCTTGCACGGCACCTACCTCGCGGTCGAACGGTGGCTCAAAGGGCGGTTCGCTGGATATCGGCCGGGCAAGGCCGTGCTGATTGCGATCGGCGCGCTGACCTTCGTGCTGATCAACATCACCTGGGTGTTCTTCCGGGCCAAGGATTTTTCGGTCGCCGCCAAGATGCTGACATCGATGGCCGGACTTGCCGAGAAACCGATCCCAATGATCGCCGCCTTGCCGATGATTTATGCGATGGTGATCGTGGGCGGGATCGTCGCGACTCATTGGGCGATGCGCGACAAGACGCTCGAAATCGCGATCGAACGGACTCCGGCGTGGCTGATTGGTGCGATGTGGTTGATCATGGCAATCGCGATCGTCGCTGAACAGGGGAAAGGCAGTGCCTTCATCTACTTCCAGTTCTGAGCCGCACGGCGTCTTGGCAGAGAAGGGCGCGCTCCCCGCCGGGCTGCGGCTGACCGCGTCGGACCGGCCAGGCGAGGCGCAGCCGGTGCCGGTGCGCGATATTCCGCAGCAGCCGTGGGGGCGGATTATGGGCTTCGTCGCGGTCGCGGTCGCGCTTGGAGTCGCCGCGCTTGAGGTCAATGCCCGGCGGATCGGCCTCCATGCCGGCGATCTCGACAATAGCGAAGTGGCGTGGGTCAAGGAGCGGTCGCGGTCGGAAAATGCGGAGGTCGCCATCGTCGGCGATTCGCGGATCCTGTTCGACACCGATCTCGACCGGTTCGAGGCGCTGACCGGCACCCGCCCGGTGCAGCTTGCGATCCACGGGACGAGCGCACTGACGCTGCTCGAGGAAGTTGCCGGAAACGAGCACTTCCGCGGCGTGCTGATCGTCGGGCTGGCGGACACGATGTTCTTCCAGCCGTTCGACGGCTACGGCGAATATGTCCGCCGCCGGGGCGATTTCACCTCGCCTTCGGGCCGTGTCGGAATCGAGATCGACCATGTTCTCCAGCGTCGCCTGGCCTTCCTCGATTCCAACTATCGGCTGAGCGTCGTCGCGCACCGCCTCGATCCCGACTTCCGGACCGGGGTCGAGGGGCCCAAGCATGACATCTGGAAGGTCGCGGAGGTTGGCGAAAATCGCGCGACCTGGCTGTGGCCGCGGGTCGAATATGATCCCGCCCATCGCGCCCGCACCCGCTGGGCGTGGAAGGGATTCAAGGAGAAATTCCCATTTACCCCCCAATTGATCGCCAAGGGCCAGGTGCGGGCGGTAAAGGCGGTCGCCGCGATCCGCGCGCGGGGCGGAGAGGTGCTGTTCGTCCGCCCGCCGTCGGCACCCGAGCTGCGGGTCAACGAAGAAGCGCAAATGCCCAAGGCCAAGGGCTGGGACGCGCTGCTCCGCAACACGCGGGCGGTGGGGGTGCATAATGATGATCTGCCGGCCGAGGTGCAGAATCTGACCTTGCCCGAATGGTCGCATCTCAACCGCGCCTGCGCGACGGTGTTCACCGACGCTTATGTGCGGGCGTTGGCGGCGCACACGCCGCGGATCAAACTGCGCGCCGACGCCCCGCCGCCGCTGACCCGCGACGATTGCGTGCCCGCTAGCTCGTAAACCGCGCCGCTTCCTCCGACCCGCCGGTGGCGTCGCCGGGGCTGTAGCTATGCGCCCCGGTGCCAGCGAGATGGCCGCCCTGGACGATCAGATATTCGTCGCGGATCGGTCGGCCGTCGAAAAAGCATTCGAGGATTTCGCGAGTGCCGGCGGCATAGCGCGCCTGCGCCGACAGGCTGGTGCCCGAGATATGCGGGGTCATCCCTTCGTGCGGCATGGTCCGCCACGGATGGTCTTTGGGCGCGGGCTGCGGGAACCAGACGTCGCCGGCGTAGCCCGCGAGCTGCCCACTTTCGAGCGCGGCGGCAACCGCGTCCTTGTCGACAATCTTGCCGCGGGCGGTGTTCACCAGATAGGCGCCGCGCTTCATCTTAGCGAGCATCGCCGCGTCGAACAGATTCTCGGTCTCGGGATGGAGCGGGCAATTGATCGTAACGACGTCGCACACCGCGATCATGTCCTCGACGCTGTCGTGCCAGATCAGGCCGAGTTCCTGCTCGACGCTTTCCGGCAAGCGGTGGCGGTCGAGATAATGCAAATGCATGTCGAACGGCTTGAGGCGCCGAAGCACCGCACTGCCGATGCGGCCCGCGGCGACGGTGCCGACGTGCATCCCCTCGACATCGTAGGAGCGGGCGGCGCAATCGGCGATGTTCCAGCCGCCGGCGCGGACCCAGTCATGCGACGGGAGATAGTTGCGCACCAGGCTGAGGATCATCATCACGACATGCTCGGCGACGCTGATCGAGTTGCAATAGGTCACCTCGGCGACGGTGATGCCCTTGTCGATCGCGGCCTGAAGGTCGACATGGTCGGAGCCGATCCCGGCGGTCAGCGCGAGCTTGAGTTTGGTCGCCTTGGCGATCCGCTCGGCGGTCAGATAGGCCGGCCAGAAAGGCTGCGAGATGACCACGTCGGCATCGACCAACTCGCGCTCGAACAGGCTGTCGGGACCATCCTTGTCGGAAGTGACGACCAGCGTGTGGCCATTGCTTTCGAGGAAAGCACGGAGGCCAAGCTCACCCGAGACGCAGCCGAGCAGTTCGCCGGGGGTGAAGTCGATCGCCTGCGGAGTCGGCAGGGTGGTGCCGCCGGGATAACAACCGACCGAGGGCAGGCCGTCGCGCGGATAGGAAGACGGCATCCCGCCGATCGGATCGTCATAAAGAACGCAAAGAATCTTGGCCATCGCGCGCCTCCTTCGTCGCAGGAACGCAGATCATGGCATAAAATGGTGGCGCACCCGACAGGATTCGAACCTGTGACCCCTGCCTTCGGAGGGCAGTACTCTATCCAGCTGAGCTACGGATGCGTGGCGCCCATCTAGCCGCGACGCCGCCGCTGGGCAACAGGGTCAATGGCTGAGGAATGCGTTGAGCTGCTCGTGCAGGGCGTTCCGGGCGCGGCCGACGATCATCCCGACATGACCCGACGCGATAGTCGAAACAGGCCCGGCCGGGGCGGTAGCGGCCGGGACGATATGGTCGTGACCAGCGATCAGGTGGAGCGCGGAGGCCGTCGGTTGCTCAGCCACCGGCCGGCCGCCGACGTGCCATTGGCCGCAGCCGGGCAGATCGGCGCCGAACAGGTCCTCGACCAGTTCGCGCGCGGCGGGGAGCGGGAGCGGCTCGCCCTCATTGGCCCAGTCCTCGAGCATGACGAAGCGCCGCGCCTCGTCGGCCATTGGGTCGAGATCGGCGAACGCTGCGAACTTGGCGACGGTACGGGCCGGATCCAGCGCCCAGAAGGCCGCCTGCAACACCTCCATCGGTAGCGCGCCAAGGCCAGCCGAGGGGCCGCGCGCGCCGTCCCAGATGCGGGTCAGCGCGGCGCGCGAGTCGTCGGAATAGGCTGCAAAATGCCACGGCGCGGCGAGCGTCGCGAGGCGATCGACGCGGGTCATTCCGGCGGCGGCGAGGGCCATCGTTCCGCCAAGGCAATAGCCGAGCAAGGCGGGCGGCTCGCCGAGCCCGTCGATCAGCGGCACCAGGATCGATTCGACGTGACCGGCGATGCTCAGATTGGCGCGCTCGCTGGCTTTGCCCCAGTCGAGCAGCAGGACGCGGCGGTTGGCGGTCAGCGCTGCGGCGAGCGAGGTGTCGGAATCGAGATCGAGGATGTGCGGCGGGTTGATAAGCGACGGGACGAGCAAGAGCGGCGGACCGTCGCCGCCATGATCGCGCAGGGATGCACCACGGATCGTCGCCACGACCGGCCGGGGCGGATCGCGCGGGACTCGCGCGGCGTCGGCATAATAGTCGAGGCCGGCAAGCGCCTTGCGGGCGAGCGCCGGATCGCGCGCACTCTCCTGCCGAACCAGCTCGAGGAACAATGGCAGCGGGCGCGGCGAATGCGGCGCGGCTTGGCCTTGTTGCGGTGCGGCATAGCGCGGTGCTACGGTGCCGTTCGCATCGGGAGCGCTGTTCATGGGTAAGTCGTCGGGCAAGGTCACTATCAAGAAATACGCCAACCGGCGTTTATATGACACCGAAAGCTCGAGCTACATCACGCTCGACCGATTGGGGGCGATGATCCGCGAGGGCCGCGACTTCGAGGTCATCGACGCCAAGTCGGGCGACGACATCACCCACCAGGTGCTGACACAGATCATCGTCGAGGAAGAATCGCGCGGCGAGGGCGCGACCATGCTGCCGGTCAATTTCCTGCGCCAGCTGATCGGCCTGTACGGTGGCCAGATGCAGGGTGCGGTGCCGTCCTATCTCGACGCGGCGATGGACGCATTCCAGACCAATCAGAAGGCGATGGCGGGGGCGTTCGCGCCGACGATGTTCGCCGACCTCGCCAAACGCAACATGGCGATGTTCGAGGAAGCCGGCCGCGCCTTCGTGCCGGGCGCGGCGAAGAAAGCCGAGGCGAGCGCCGAACCGCAAAGCGAAGTCGACAAGCTCCGCGCCGAGCTGGCGGCGCTCCAGGCCAAGGTCGACAAATTGGGGAAATGATTTTTTTCGCGCCTCTTTCGGCGGGTCCGGGACGATCCCAGGTTTGCCCAGATCGACACTGAACCAAGTGCACCATGGCTTGGCGCTTTGTTGGATTCTTCCCGAGGGGAAGTTGATGAAGTTGATGGTGCGGCGCGCTATTGCCTGGCGCAGCCTTGGCGGGTGAATGTTCACCAATGTTCGCGGTGACCATGGGCGATTGTCCCGGGCGAGCGCGGCAGAGGGGGTGGATCGACGGTTTGAAATAGCCCAGGCGGGCGAGTCGCCTTGCGAGGGAGGCTGGCAGGCGAAATCCTACATTGGAAGCTTTTTGTGGGGCGGGCCGTCAGGCGGTAATTCGGCTTAATTAGTGCACTGTCACCGTAATTCCGTAATTCCGTAATTCCGGTGACAGTGGAATTACGGTGACAGTGCACTTTGGAATTACGGTGACAGAATTACGGTGACAGTGCACTTTTATTTCGTCCTGCATCCCGCCAGTCCGGCACTGAGAGCCGCGCCTTTCCAGTCCACTCGCCAACTCCAGTTCTGCGCTTTGAAGACAGGCGGATCCCGGATCAAGTCCGGGATGACGGTTGGGGTGGGGGAGATGGCGCGCTCAAGTCGGCCGCACGAAGTTGCGCAAGATAACGCCAACATTGTCCATTACAAGTCTTGTTCTTCGCTGCTGACCACCACATGTTGTGCTTGCCAACAACACACAGCGAAAGGAGGTGATCCGATGTCTCATGGTTCAGCTAAGGGGTCGGAGAAGTTCGTTCGGGAGATGCGCTTCTAGGAGCGCCATGGTCTCCCGGGCTGGGAACTTCCGGCCGCTGACCATGTCTCGGGGGTCGACGCTTGGCGTCGGCCCCCGATTACCGCTACACACCCGCCCACGAGATCGACGCGCCGCGAACCGATGCGGAACCGTTCCGCCGCTGGACCGTCTTTGGGTTGATCTCAATATAAACGGGAGGACAAATCATGGCCAAGGCGAGCACGACGAAATCATCGAGCAAAAGCAAAACCAAAGGCAATTCCAACAAGTCGACGATCGACAAATTGACCAAGGCGGCGATGAGCCGCGAGATGCTGGCGGCCGGCCTGACCGCCGCCGCCGCCGCCATCGCCGCCAGTCCCAAGGCCCGCCGCGCGATCCGCGATGCCGGGCTCGATGCCGCCGACAGTGCCAGCAGCGCCGCCAACCAGATGATGAACAGCGCCGGCAAGCTCGGCTCGCTGATCGCAGAGGCGGTCGCCGACGCGGCGCAGCGCGTGTTGTCGGGCAATTGGGTGGACGATGCGGAAACGGCCGTCACCAAGGCCGCGGCCAGCGCCAAGAAGGCGGTCGGCCTGAAATCGACGCCGGCCAAGCGCAAACCCGCCAAGCGCAAACCCGCCAAGCGCAAGCCGGCAGCGCGCAAGCCCGCAGCCAGCACTGCTCGTGCGAAACCGGCGGCGAGCAAGGCCAAACCGCGTGCCGCCGCCAAGCGCCGTGCGCCCGCCGCCCGCCGCACCCGGTCGGCCACCGCCAAGCCGGCCGCGCCGAAGAGCTGATCGACCAACAATAACGGCCAATAGCGGCCACTGGAATAAGCGGATGGCCCATGCCATTGGGCGGCGATGATCTCGCCGCCCAACTTCGCCGTCATCGTGCTTGCCGCCGGGCAGGGCACGCGCATGCGCTCCGACACCCACAAGGTGCTCCACCCGATCGCCGGCAAGCCGATGCTGCTGCATTTGCTCGACACGGTCGCGGCGATGGGCGCGGCCAAGGTGGTGGTGGTGGTCGGCAAGGGCCGCGCACAGATCGAGGAGGCCCTTGCTTCACGCGGCGTCGCCACGGCGCTGCAGGCCGAACAGAAGGGCACGGCGCACGCGGTCCAGCAGGCGCGTGATTCGCTCGACGGGTTCGACGGGCCGGTGCTCATCCTTTACGGCGACACGCCGTTCGTGACCACCGAAACCCTGCAGCGGATGCTTGGCCGCCTGAGCGACGCCGACCATCCCGGGGTGGTGGTGATGGCCAGCTCCCCCGACGACGGAAAAGCCTATGGCCGGGTCATCCTGGGAGACGGCGACCGCATCGCCAAGATGGTCGAATTCAAAGACGCGACCCCCGACGAGCGCGCGGTGAAACTGTGCAATTCCGGCATGATGGCGGTCGGCGCGGGCGATCTGTTCGGGTGGCTGGACCAGGTCGGCAACGACAATGCCGCGCACGAATATTACCTCCCCGACGTGGTCAATGTCGCAGCGCAGTCGGGTCGTCATCCGGTGGCGATCGAGGGCGAGCCGTTCGAGACCGCGGGGGTCAACAGCCGCGCCGAACTGGCGCATCTCGAGCTCGACTGGCAGCGCCGCCGGCGCGAGGAAGCGCTGGAGCAGGGCGCCACCCTGATCGACCCGGAGAGCGTGTGGTTCTCGGCCGACACCGAGCTTGGCCGGGACTGCACGATCGAGCCGCATGTGGTGTTCGGGCCGGGAGTGAAAATCGCCGACGGGGCGGTAATCCGCGCCTTTTCGCACATCGAGGGGGCGACCATTGCTGGTGGTTGCGAAGTCGGGCCGTTCGCGCGGCTGCGCCCGGGCACGGTGCTGGAGCAAGGCGCCAAGGTCGGCAATTTCGTCGAGATGAAAAAGGCTCGGCTGGGGCGCGGCGCGAAGGCCAGCCATCTGTCCTACCTGGGAGATGCCGACATTGGCGACAAGGCCAATATCGGCGCCGGGACGATCACCTGCAATTATGACGGCTTCGGCAAATATCCGACCACCATCGGCGCGGGCGCGTTCATCGGATCGAACAGCGCATTGGTCGCGCCGGTCAGCATCGGGGAGGGAGCGATTGTCGGCGCGGGATCGGTGGTGACCAAGGATGTCGCGGCGGACGAGCTTGCCGTCGCGCGCGCCAGCCAACGCGGGATGAAGGGCTGGGCGGCGCGCTTCCGGGCGAGCCAGCAGGCCAAGAAGGACAAGAAGTAAATGTGTGGAATTGTGGGGATCGTCGGACGGTCGGAAGTGGCGTCGCGCCTGTTCGACGGGCTCAAGCGGCTCGAATATCGCGGCTATGATTCAGCCGGGATCGTCACCGTCCAGAACGGCGATTTCGATCGCCGCCGGGCGGAGGGGAAGCTCGACAATCTGAAGCTTGAACTCGACGCCGATCCGCTCGGGGGCGCGGTCGGAATTGCGCACACCCGCTGGGCGACCCACGGCGCGCCGACGGTCGGCAATGCCCATCCTCATATCGCCGGGCCAGTGGCGCTGGTGCACAACGGGATCATCGAGAATTTCAAGCCGCTGCGCGACGAATTGCTGGCCGACGGGCGGACTTTCCTCAGCGAAACCGACAGCGAGGTGGTGGCGCATCTGGTAGCGCGCGAGGTCGAGAATGGCTCCACGCCGCATCAGGCCGTGGCGACGGTCTTGCCGCGGCTCCACGGCGCGTTCGCCATCGCTTTCCTGTTCCGCGATCATCCCGATCTGGTGATCGGCGCACGGATGGGGGCGCCGCTGACGGTGGGCTACGGGACAGGCGAAAATTACCTTGGATCCGACGCGCTGGCGCTGGCCGCGCTGACCCAGAAAATCGCTTATCTCGACGAGGGCGACTGGGCGGTGGTGGGCCGCGACAAGGTCGAGATTTTCGACCGCGCCAACCAGCCGGTGGAACGCGAGATCGTTGCCAGCGGCGCCTCCGCGGACAAGGTCGAAAAAGGCAATCACGCGCACTTCATGCGCAAGGAAATTTTCGAGCAGCCGATCGTCGTCGCGCAAACGCTGCAAAGCTATGTCCGCCCGTTCGAGGGCGAGGTGGCGCTGCCCGATTTCGGGTTCGACCTGGGCACGATCGAGCGCGTGACGATCGTCGCCTGCGGCACGTCATATTATGCCGGACTGGTCGCCAAATATTGGTTCGAGCGGTTTGCGCGGGTTCCGGTCGACATCGATGTGGCGAGCGAGTTCCGCTACCGCGACCCGGTGCTGGTGCCAGGCGGGCTGGCGTTGTTCATCTCCCAATCCGGCGAGACCGCCGACACCTTAGCGGCGCTGCGCCACGCCAAGAGTCAGGGGCAGACCATCGCGGTGGTGGTCAACGTGCCGACCAGCTCGATGGCGCGCGAGGCGGACCTGCTGCTGCCGACCCACGCCGGGCCGGAGATCGGGGTCGCATCGACCAAGGCCTTCACCTGCCAGCTGGCGGTGCTCGCCGCGCTTGCCGCCAATCTGGCGCGGGCCAAGGGACGGCTGTCGGCCGACGAGGAACGCGACATCGTCGCCCACCTGCAGGAGGCGCCAGCGGCGTTGAACGACGCGCTCGCCCACGACGAGGAAATCGCCGCGATGGCGCACCTCATCGCGCCGGCGCGCGACGTGCTCTACATGGGCCGCGGGCCGGATTATCCGATGGCGCTCGAGGGCGCGCTCAAGCTCAAGGAAATCAGCTACATCCACGCCGAGGGCTATGCCGCGGGCGAGATGAAGCATGGCCCGATCGCGCTGATCGACGACCAGGTGCCGGTGATCGTGCTCGCGCCGTCGGGGCCGTTGTTCGAGAAGACCGTCAGCAACATGCAGGAAGTGCGCGCGCGGGGCGGGCGGATCGTGCTGATCAGCGACGCCAGGGGAATCGCCGAAGCGGGCGAGGGATGCATGGCAACGATCGAAATGCCCGCCGTGCACCCGCTGATCGCGCCCCTGGTCTATGCGGTGCCGGTGCAACTGCTCGCCTATCATGTCGCGGTGCTCAAGGGCACCGACGTCGACCAGCCGCGAAATTTGGCGAAGTCGGTGACGGTAGAGTAAGCCTCAAGCGACTTAGGGGGCGAGGGTCATGGCAAGGCATTTGGTGCGCGGAATTGTTGTGACGATTGTCGTCGGGGCGACGGCAACAGGAGCCTTTGCCCAGAATTCCAAGCTGCCGCCGCGTGTCGAGTTTAGCGGACCGGCGCTGACGTTCGATTTCCCTGGGTTGCGTATCGGCGTCGCGGAATATGACGACGGGCCAACCGGTACGACGGTCTTCTATTTTCCTGGCAAGGTGACGGGGGTTGTCGATGTGCGCGGCGGCGCGCCGGGCACGATTTTCACCGATTCGCTGCGCCTAGGGCGTCGCGACCGCTGGATTGATGGTATCGTTTTCTCGGGAGGGTCGGCCTATGGGCTTGCCGCCGCGACTGGAGCAGCGGCGGCGCTCAAGCCCAAAATCGTGCGAGACGGGCAATGGCGAACTCCCCCGGTCTTTCCGGGCGCGATCATTTACGACATTTCCGGTCGTCGCCTGTCGACGATAACACCCGATGAAGCGCTTGGAAAAGCGGCTCTCGGCGCGGCGGTCGAGGGGAGATTTCTACTCGGCCCACGCGGGGCTGGCCGGTCCGCAATGCAAGGTATTTACTTCGCGGACGATGGCGCTTCGCGGCCAGGCTGGGCGCATTCCGGTCAAGGCGGCGCTTTTCGTCAAATAGAATCGACAAAGATTGCGGTGTTCACCGTGGTCAATGCCCTTGGCGCGGTGGTCGATCGGCAGGGCCGGCTCGTGCGATGCTCCTACGCTTCGGCGCACAAGGATTGCGGTACCATCGAAGAGGTAATGAAGCGCCGCCATCCTCAGCTTCGCGCTGGCACTGTGGCAGGCGATGTAAGCGGGGGCGAGACCAGTCTCTCAAACAACACGACAGTTACGCTGGTCGTCACCAACCAGAAACTCGAGGTGCGCGAGCTTCAGCGGCTGGCGGTCCAGGTGCATAGCTCAATGGCGCGGGGTATCCAGCCTTACAGCACGATGGACGATGGCGATGTGCTGTTCGCGGTGACGACTCAGGAAGTGGAAAATTCAGCGCTACCGGCGATCGACCTGAGCACGATTGCTTCGGAGGTGGCGTGGGATGCGATCCTGGCGAGCGTGCCGCCGCAAGATGCCGTGCTGCCAGCGACGCCGGTCCAGCTGCCGCTATCGGACCTCGACATACTGGTCGGCAACTATGAATTTCCTTCCGGCGCACGCATTACCGTGAGACGTGACGGGGATCGGCTTCGCACCAGCTTGGCTGGAATGGGCGGCCTGTTCTTTTTAGAGAGCGGAAACACCCTGGTGCCGGTGGGCGCTCGGGATTTTCTGATCGAAGGCCCGCGCAGTGACCGTGTTCGATTTTCATTCGATCGCGGACGACCGACCGCGATGATTCTCAATCCCGGACAATGGGCGCAGACCGCGAAGCGAGTTCGTTGATGCCGGTGGCGATCGAGTGAAACATATCGGCATCCTCGCGCACAGCTTCGAGGGGGCGACGCTGTGTTTCCGGACTGCCTGCCTGGAAGGCGTGAAACGGCTGGGTGCGCACATGCACCCCCAGATCACTATGACCTGCAGCGCGATGGCGCTGGTGCTCGATGCGTGGGAGCGCGGTGACAATGAGGAACTGCGCGCCTTCTTCCTGGAAGATGCGAGGAGGTTGGCCGCGGCGGAGTGCGATTTTTTCGTCTGTCCCGACAATACGGCGCATATCGCATTGGAATCGCCCGGAGAGCCGTTTCCGATTCCTGGATTACACATTGGCGAAGTGGTGGCCGAACAGGCGCGGCGCGATGGGCGGACCAAGGTCGGCATCCTCGGTACGAAGTATACGATGAGCGGGCCGGTCTATCCCGGTGCTTTCGGCCGGCGCGGGATCGAATGGGCGGTTCCGGAAGTAGTGGATCGAAAGATCGTCGACGACATCATCTTCGGCGAACTATGCCTTGGCGTTTTCAAGGATGAGTCGCGCGAGGCCTATGTCCGGATCATCGAGAGGCTAGCCAAACAGGGCTGCGATGCGGTCGCGCTGGTGTGCACCGAAATCCCGCTGCTGATCAGCGCGGAGGCTTCGTCGTTGCCGATTCTCGATTCCACTCGCTTACTCGCTGCTGCTGCGGTCGAAGTCGCGCTCGGCGAACGGCCGATGCCTGATTGGCGCGGTGGGTCGGTGGCCTAGGCCGCCGCCCTCGCCTCCTCCAGCGTTCGGACGTGCCGCATCAGGCGTTCGTAGAGGAAATCGATGACCAGCCGGACGCGTGGGGTGTGGCGGACTCGATCGTGGGTCAGCAGCCACGTTTCCCTGCCGTGATCCGCGCGCGGCGGAAAACAACGGATCAGGTCTGGCTCGGCGTCCGCGACAACGCAGGGCAGCACGGCCAGGCCAAGGCCGGAACGCACCCCCGACAGCAGGCCCATCGACGATGCGTGATGCATCGCCACCTGGCCTTCGAGTCCCAGCGAGCGCAGCCAGGCTTCGTAATGAACCCACAATTTGCCGCCGCCGCCGCCGATGATCGCATGTTGCTTGAGCTCGGCGCGGGTGTGGGGGACGCCGTGGGCGGCGGCATAGTCGCGGCTGCAGTAGAGGGTCCAGTCATCGATGCAGATTCGCCGGCCGACGACTCCAGCCGATGCTTCCTGGCTGGCGCTCCTCAGGGCAATATCGGCTTGCCCTTCGCCGAGGTCGAGAATGTCCTGCTGGGTGTCGAGCTCAAGCAGGATTTCGGGATGCTTGTCATGCAGCTCCTTGATGATCGGCGCTAGCAAAGTGATCGCGAATATCTCCTGGGTGGTCAGCCTGACGCTGCCGCTAAGGTTTCGCTCGCGCGACGCGGCGATCGTTTCGAATTGGGTGGCGGCGCCCGCGACCTGGCGGGCGTGGAGGAGCAAGGATTCGCCATCGGGCGTGAGCGAGTACCCCGCGGATCGCCGCTCGAACAAGGTCAGACCGATCGCTTCCTCGAGCGCACCGAGGCGCCGGGCGACCGTGGTCTGGCTGACGCGCAGCGCACGCCCGGCCTTGAGCGTGCTGCCCTGATCGGCCACCGCGACGAAGTAACGAAGGTCATTCCAGTCGAGCATATTCGCCCTCATGCGGCCCAGCGCTTCGCAATGCATTCTGCATTATTGCAGAACCGTTTGGCAACATCGTTGCTCACATTGGTTGCAAAATGCGACTAATTAGAGGGTCGACCATCCAACAGGAGATCGACCATGAAGACCCTCACTACCCTGACGCTGATGCTTTCCGCGCTCGCTGCCACGCCAGCGTTGGCCCAAGCCTCGCCATCCGCCGAAACCCGCGTCGTTGTTCGTACTGCCGACCTCGATCTCGGGAGCGCCGCCGGCCAGCGCATCCTCGACCACCGGATCGCGATTGCCGTGGTCGAGGCGTGCGGGGAGACCTCGAACGTCGACCTCGCCGGCCGCAACGACATCCGCCGCTGCCGCGACGCAACCAGCGCCAGCGTCGCCGCCAACCGCGACCGGTTGATCCAGCTGGCCAGCCGAGGACAGGCCATCATCCTAGCCGCGCGGTAATTCCCACCACCGTCGCATGACTGGGCGGCGCTTCACCGCGCCGCCCTTTTTTGCGTCCGGCGCCGGTCGCGATTAGGATCGCGGCATGACCAAGGTGAGCGGCGGATGCCATTGCAAGTCGGTGCGCTTTTCGGCGCGACTGCCCGAGGAGCCGGTGCCGACACTGGAATGCCCGCCGTCCACCCACTGATCGCGCCCCTGGTCTATGCGGTGCCGGTGCAGTTGCTGGCCTATCATGTCGCTGTACTGAAGGGGACGGACGTCGACCAGCCGCGCAATCTGGCGAAGAGCGTAACCGTGGAACAGCACAAGACGGGGACGCAATCAGCGCAAGTAACGGCAGATGAAAAATCGGTCTTTGGCGTCCGCTCGATGGCGCGGCCGACCCGCGTCGTGTCAGGACAGATCATCGAGCCGCCGCTGCAGCCTGCTCCATCGCCACTTGGCACTGGCGCTCGAGGCCCGGTGCCGCCGGTGAATTCCGGGCCCGGGCACTTTGTGCGCTCTTGCATATCGGTGGCGGAGCAAGGATCACGCTCATCGGAATCCCTTTCCGCTCAAACGGATCGGGCGACCGCGGAATTGGCTGTTTTCTTCCCAGCGGAACTGGCGGAGGCCGCAATGGCGTGACGATCTGCTCGGTCTGAGTCGGCGCTGCGCCGTCTCGGCACTGCAGAACTTCCTCTGCCCACCAGGTGGCCTTGGTTTCCCGATGCTCCGCATCGTAGCCGGAGCCGGTTACGCGGCCCTGCGGACCGACGGTGCCAGTGTAGACGCCCGTTGAATGTAAGGAACTCTCATCATATCGGTTGACACGCCAGTGAACGGTGAACTGAAGGTCGGAACCCACTAATCTTCCTTCGAGTGGACCATCCATCGCCACCCGGATGCCGTCATGCACAACAATTTTGTATGCTTGTGCTGTGCCGACAAACCCCCCCTCCGCTGGCGTCGATTGCATCGTGACCCGCGTATTATTGCTTTGATGGATCAACATCTGCGCGGGCATGTCCCACTGGCTGCAAGCTGCGTGGGCCTGGTCAGGAGGCAGAGCAAGGACTGGCCCGAATCCCACTAGCGAGTAGGTCGCGAGCTTAAGTCGATTCACATGCCCCTCCCAAAAGGTTAGTCGATGGCCCGAGCGCGCCCATCTATCGTACGGGCCTGCCATTGATGTTCCCCGCAGGCGAGTAACGGCAGACAAAGAAGTCGGCCCTTGGCGTACGCTCCACGGCGCAGCCGACATGCGTCGTGTCGGGCCAGATCATCTGCGTGTAATTGTTCACCTGCGCCGATGAGCCATAGCCCGTCACATCGGGAAAGATGCCGGGCCTGAAGGAGGAGCGTTCGCTGGCCCAGATGCGAGTGATGTCGCCAAATCTGTAGCGCCCGCTGGGCACCGCCATGAACAGATTTTCGCCCAGCGCGCCTCTGAGCGTGTTGTCCGGCATCATTTGGCCATAAGCAGCCATTTGCGCGGCCCAGCGAGCAGCTGAATCTTCGAGGGCAACATCCCATTGGAGGCGGAGGTAGTCAGGGCGCTGTTGATTATGGACGTCGAGAACTTCGGAGCGCTCGCCGAATGACAAGGGTCTGCGAGTTCCCGGCTGCCCCCAGACATCGCTGCCGGCGCGGCACAATGCCTCAAGGCGTTCGGCGGCGGGACTATTATTATAGCGTGCCCGGCGCGCAGCGTCGCAGATCGGGGAGGGCTGCCACGGTCCCGAAGAACCAGGCGCATTGGCAACCGGTCCCGGATACCCGCCACCCTGGGCGCGGCACTGACTCTCAAGCGCGTAGGCATCGGGGGAGTTATTATAGCGGGCCTCGCGCGCCGCGTCGCACACCGAATATGGCTGCCACGGCCCAGGATATGGTGGATTGCCGACCGGCGCCGGCAAAGGAGCGGGTGCCGCGATGATCGGCGGAGGCAACGGAACAGGTGCCGCGATGACCGGCGGCGGCGCGGCGCGCGCAGCAGTGGCGGCCTGCTCCATCGCCACTTGGCACTGGCGCTCGAGGCCCGGTGCCGCCGGTGAATTCCGGGCCCGGGCACTTTGCGCGCTGTTGCATATCGGCGGCGGGGCCAAGATCACGCTCAACGGAATCTTATTCCGCTCCAGCGGATTGGCTGCCGCGGAGGTTGGTTGCTTCCGCCCCAACGGCATGGGCGGCGGCTTTGGCTGAACCCTTCCAAGCGCAACCGGTGGCGGCCGCCGTTTCAGATCCGCGAAACCGCGATCGACTGGCGGCGTGGCGCAGATCAGCCCGATCGCATCGACCCACACCCCGGTGCGGCCATGAACGCCAACCGCGATCTCGCCATCCGGGCATTGCTGCGATTGCTGATTATAGGTCAGCCTATCCGGTGAAACATTGCCCTGATATCTGGGGCCCTTGAATATGGAAGCCGGTGTGCTGGGTTGGAAAGTGTCAGTCGATACCGATGCGCAAAACAGGTGGATTTCATTGACCACTTCGGTGCGCCCTTCGGATGCAACGCTCATACCGGCAACCGCGCTTATTCCCTGATTTGCGGGGCAATTCACCCTTCCGATCCTGCCGCCTGGCCCGCCGTGCCATTCGCCGGCGTACATGCCGGGTGAAATGCTCTCTCCCGGTCCGCCGGTACGGAAACAGATCGGACGAATGGCGTCGACATCGTCGGCGGCGCGTAATTCGAAACCATGCAGCGCCTCGCCCGGCGGGCATTGGCGGCTGAACGGGGAGCCGCCAGGCCCGCCCAGCGGATTTAGAAAGGTTTCGGACTTTGCCGCGACCGGCGCGACTGCGAACGCAATTGCAATCACCACTGCCAAGGCCGTCGATGCCTTTGCGCGACGGACCGCTCGCACCTCAATCATGTCAATTCTCCGCTCCCACGCCCGCAGTTCGAGCGGAGCGATCGTCGCAGCGTGCGCGCGGTGCCGGAATGGGCCCGGCCTGATGAAACACCGGCGAACGACCGATGATTGGGGTCAGCGCCGCCGATGCGCCGGAACGAAGTCGACCGAGTGCCAATAATCGTCGAGTCCGATATCGCGCGTGATCGACGCGAATCGCGGGTCGGACCACAGCAATCGCGACGTTGGGTGGAACAGGAAATCGGTCGATATCCGGGACAACGGATGGACCGGTTTGAGACCCTCAACGGCGAAGCGGCCGCGGCGATAGAAATAAGCGTCGAGCAGTTCGAAAATCAGATCGCGTTCCCCCAGCGCGCTGAAAAAACGCACGGCCTGGGGAACATTCAATATTTCTTGCCTGACACTGGCCAGCAATTGATTTCGGATCTGGGCCAGTTCGCCCGCATCGCGCGACGCCAATGCTTTGGCAGTCGCCAGCCGCAGCGCGATGACCGGTTCGGCACGTCCGCCGCTGGGATGATAATCGGCGTTTTCGGCAAAAGCCACGGCCTGTTTGGGCCGCCCGCCATAGGTCAGCAACATCATGCGCGTGAACCACATGCCGTGAAACCGCGGCCAGCGATCGAGCGCGGCGGTGGACTCGGCTTCGGCTTCTTCCAATCGGCCCGCCGCCCAATAGGCCATTACGAGCGCGCCGGTCGTGCCCGGCGTCAGCGGCATGGCGCGTCGCAGGTCGCGAAACATGGCGATCGACTCAGTCCATCGCGCGACATTGTTATAAAAAACGCCGAGCTCGATGGTCGCCTGACGCTGGCCGGGGTGATCGCGAATGACTCGCAACAGGCCAGTCTCGAAGCGCCGCCAATTACGGAAATAGGGCTGGATCGTGGCCAAGGCGCCCAGTGCGTCGGCCTGGTCCGGATCGAGCGCCAGCGCCCGCTCGGCGGCGGAGCGCGCCTCGGCGATCCGGCGATCAAGTCCTGTATCTCCTTCATTGGCGATATCGCTCGTAAACTGCCGCGCAAGCGCGCCCCACGCATCGGCATAATCAGGATCGGCGCGCACCGCCTGGCGGAAATAGATTACGGCCTGGCCTGTACTTTCGATCAGGCCGAGCGATCGAGCCTCGACGCCCTTGCGATAATATTCCGCGGCTTCGGCGGACGGCCGATAGCCACTTCGCCACCACGCCATGCCGCCCAGCGCCGCCCCGCCGATGCCGACCGTGGCGGCTATCAAATAACGCCGATCGATGCCTGCCAAAGGTTTCGCATCAACCGACGATGCGGGCGAAGCCGGCAGCGACCCGGGAGCATCGACGCCATCAGTGATCAGCCGATAACCGACCTTGGCAATCGTCTCTACACGGAACGACTGATCGCCGATCCCGGTGGCGATCTGGCGGACCCGCGACAGCGTTCGATTGATCGCGTCCTCGCCAACGATCCGGCCGTCCCAGCACCACTGGGACAATTCGTCGCGGGTGACGATGGCTCCCTTGGCGCGGGCCAAGGCGACCAGCACCTGCATCACGCGCGGTTCGACCGACTGCTGGGCAGTCCGGCCAATGATTTGCCGCGTACCGGGATAAATCGCGATGCTACCGAGCTCGAACGCGGGTTCATGGGCAAGATCGACCTTGCCTGGAACCGCCAGTCCATCGTGTCCGATTGCCCCCATGACGCGGAAACTCTACCTTCCTTGCACGTAGGGCTATGCACCAAGCTCGCGGAGGCCAAAAGCGAAATGATCGAGGCGCACGGAGGGTGTCATTGCGGGGGGGTGCGATTTTCGGCGAGACTGCCGAGGCCGCCGGTTTCCGCGCTCGAATGCAATTGCTCGATCTGTGCGATGACCGGCTTCATCCACATTATCGTGCCGCATGAAGATTTCACGCTTGAGAGCGGGGCGGACAAACTGACGTCCTACAGCTTCGGGAGCGGCGCGGCGGAGCATCTGTTCTGCTCGGTATGCGGGGTGAAGAGCTTCTACCAGCCGCGCAGCCACCCCGAGGCATGGAGCGTCAACGCTTATTGCCTCGACGACCGGCCCGAACTGGCGATCGAGTTTTTCGATGGGCGCGAGTGGGAGCAGGCACGGCAGCAACTGGATTGATCAGGGATGACGCTCGAGCGTGATGTTACGCGTCGCGCGGAGGGACTTGCCGTCGTCGGTCCGGGCCAGCCGCACAATCCCGCTGCCCCCGCGCAGTTGCTGCCTGGCGCGATAGGCGGCGTCGACCTTGTGCTCGCCGTCGAACACCACATCGTCGACATAATAAGGCCGGCGGCCCGGCTCGCTGATGTAGAGATGGATATGGGCCGGCAGCGTCATGTCGGGGTAAGGCGCGGGCTTGATCGTCGCGAATCGGTAGCGCCCTTTGGCATCGGTCAGCGCCCAGCCTCGCAACCGGCCATGGCGGCGGCTCCAGATCGTGTCGGGCGAGCCGTTGGCGTAGAGCCCCGCGGCATTGGTCTGGTGCAGGTAGATGACCACGCCGCTGGCCGGGGTGCGGCCGTCGGGAAGGACGATCGTCCCATCGAGGATCAACGGCTCGCCCGGGTGGCCGCGAGCAATGTCGACATCCCACGTCAGGCTGCCGGGCGCGCGTTCGGCCGCCGCCTCGCAGCCTTCGCAATCGTACAAATCGGCGCGGGCGTTGGCGCCTTGCGCCCGACATGCGCCGACGAACAGCAGGCTTGATGTACCCGCAAGCAAGGCTCGGCGGCTGAGGACGTTGACGAGCGCATCCACTGGCGACACTCCTTGGGTGATGGATAGCCAACGATATTCATTGGTTGCAAGGTCTCAGCATTGGCTCGTGGCGGTGTTCGTACTGGTTCAAGGCACTCTCGACGGCGGCGATGACGCTGGCTAGGGCGGCGAGGTGATCCACCACGCACTCCGCCTCCGCCTCGACTCCGCTGCGCTGGTCGCCAACTGGCGCTGGCTCAGCCAAGTCAGCGCAACGAGGGCCGGGGCGGCGGTCAAGGCCGATGGATACGGGCTTGGCGCGCGTGCGGTTGTGCGCCTGTTGGGCGAGGCGGGGTGCCGCGACTTCTTCGTGTCGAGCTGGGCCGAGGCCGAGGCGCTGGGCGATTTGCCCGACGGCGCCGTGCCGAGCGTGCTGCACGGGGTCGGGCCCGACGATGTCGAGGCGGCGCTGGCAAGCGCGGCACGGCCGGTGCTCAACACGCCGAGCCAGGTTGCGCGGTGGAAAGAGATTGCAACCGATCGGCCGTGCGATGTGATGGTCGATACGGGGATGAACCGGCTAGGCCTGAGGATGGACGAGGTTCATCTCGCCGACGGCCTCGTCATCGACACTCTGATGAGTCACCTCGCCTGCGGCGACGAGGACGGACCGATGAACCAGGTCCAGCTCGAGCGGTTTCGTAGCGTGTGCGACGCGGTGCCGGCGCGGCGCACCAGCCTGGCGAACAGCGCGGGGATCTGCCTTGGCCCCGACTATGGGTTCGACCTCGTCCGGCCGGGTCTGGCGCTGTACGGCGGGGTGCCGCGGCGCGAGGCCGAAGGCCACATTGCGCAGGTGGCCTTCCCTGAGGCTGAAGTGATCCAGCGGCGGACGGTCAAGGCCGGCGAGAGCATCGGTTACGGCGCGACCTGGACGGCGGACCGCGATACCGAGGCAGCGATCCTCAATATCGGTTACGCCGACGGCTATTTGCGCTGTTTCGCGGGGAAGGGCGGGGCCAGCGTCGGGAGCGCGCGGTTGCCGCTGATCGGGCGGGTGTCGATGGATTTGGTGGCGGTCGATTGCTCCGACGCAGCGGACCTAAGCGAAGGCGACTGGGTGACGATGGACTATGCGTTGCCTGAAGCGGCGCAAGCATCGGGCCTGTCGCAATATGAGCTGCTCACCGGGCTCAGCCAGCGGCTGGAGCGCGTTTGGTCTTAGGTGGCGGGGTTTTCGGCTGGTACGCGCACAGATCGACCACCGGGCAGCGCCAGCATTCGGGAAGCCTGGCCTTGCAGATGTAGCGGCCGTGCAGGATCAGCCACTGGTGAGCGCCAAGCAGGAACAGCGCGGGCGTCACTTGTTCCAGCTTGAGCTCGACCGCCAGGACATCCTTGCCGGGGCCGAGACCGGTACGGTTGGCGACACGGAAGATGTGCGTGTCGACGGCGATCGTTGGCTGGGCGAAGGCCGTGTTGAGAATCACGTTCGCGGTCTTTCTCCCGACCCCGGGCAGACGCTGCAATTGCTCGCGATCGGCGGGCACCGTGCCGCCAAATTCATCGACCAGCAGTCGAGCGGCGGCGATGACGTTTTTGGCCTTGGTATTGAACAGGCCGATGGTCTTGATCTGCTCGCGTAGCCCTTCCTCGCCGAGGTCGAGCATCGCTTGCGGCGTGGCCACTTTGGCAAACAGGGCCCGGGTCGCCTTGTTGACGCCGACATCGGTCGATTGCGCGCTGAGGGCGACGGCAACCAGCAAGGTGTAGGGGTTGGTATATTCGAGCTCGGGCTGGGGATCGGGGTTGGACTCGGCGAGCCTGCGATAAAATTCGAAAACCTCGGCTTTCTTCATGCCGCCGCGATCACGTCCCGCATCGAGTAGAGACCGGCGGGCCTGCCGTGGAGGAAGCGGGCGGCGGCGAGGGCGCCGCGGGCGAAAATGGCGCGGTTCTCGGCGCGGTGGGAAAGGATGATTCGTTCGTCACGGCCAAGGAACAGCACATCATGGTCGCCGGCCACCGTGCCGCCGCGAACGGCCGCGTAGCCAATCAGGCCCGGTTCGCGCTGGGGTCCCGTGCCGCAGCGGCCGATCTCCTCCTCGGCATTGAAGCCGCGGCCCTCCTCGACCGCCTTGCCGAGGTGGAGCGCGGTCCCGCTCGGCGCGTCCTTCTTCTTGTTGTGGTGGATTTCGACGATCTCGACATCCCAGTCGTCGGGCCCAAGCACCTTAGCGGCGCGCTCGACCAGGTCGGCAAGCAGGGCAACGCCAATCGATGTGTTGGGCGCGACGAGCACCGGTACGGCCTCGGCTGCCTCGGCGATCAGGTCATAATGGCCTTCGGTCAGCCCGGTAGTCCCGACCAGGATCGGGATGCCTGCACTCACCGCCTGGTCCAGGCTCGACCGGAGCCCGTCGGGGGACGAGAAGTCGACCAGCACGTCGCCATGGTCGGGATCGATTGTGACATCATCCGCTGGCTCGACCGCGGCGGCGATGGCCCGCCCCATCCGACCCCGCGGGGCATAGAGCGTAAGGCGAAGGGGCTGCTGGTCGGTGCGCATGGCGAGCGTGATGGCGCAGCGGTCAGCGCGGCGCAATGCCCAGCCGCTGCTGAAGCGCGAGCGCGGCGGCGGGGGCGCGGACCTTGGCGCCGTTGATCATGAAGATGTAGCAGTCTCGCCCGCCGGCCGCGGTCTGCCGCGCTTCTTGCGCGAAACCATCGAGTGCCGCGCCGTCGTAGCCCGTCGGCACGTCCTCGCGCATGCGTTTCAGGCGGGCGTAGGTGAAGCTTGCAGTATCGGCTTCGATCACCTGAGCCTTGTCCGAATCCGCGAACACCACCGCGATATCGCGCTCGCTGCAGAGGTCGAAAAAGGCATTATCCAAGAAGCTGTCGTGCCGCGCCTCGACGGCGTGACGGAGAGGCAGTCCGTCGAGCTGGCGCGGCAGGAGGTCAAGGAAGCGGGCGATGTCGTCGCGGTCGAAGGCGCGGCGCTCATCGAGCATCCACAGGATCGGGCCAAGCTTCGGTCCGAGCGCGGTCAGGCCCTGAGCGAAGAAGTTGCCGAGGCCTTCGCCAGCCTCCGCCAATTTCCTCCGGCTGACGACAAAGCGTGAGCCCTTGATCGCGAACTGGAAGCCGTCGGGCACGGTGGCGGCCCATTTCTCCCAGCTGGCAGGTTTCTGCCGGCCGTAGAAAGTCGCGTTGATCTCCAGCGCGCTGAACTGCCGTGAGCCATATTCCAGTTCTCGAGACTGTGGCAGGCCGGGAGGATAGAAAGTCCCGCGCCACGGCGGATAGGTCCAGCCGCCGATGCCGATACGGACGGTGGGTGCAGTCATCGCCCGGTGGTGGCTTAGTCCGCGCTCGATGGCAACGGATCGCCAAGGAACCGCGCGGCGATGTCGCGCGCCAGCCGCGCGGGGCGAAGTGAAACCGCATCGAGGCAGCACCAGCTCGACTTGACTTCGGCCAGCACGGTCTCGCCGCGCTTGATCACGGTGGTGAACAGCGCCTTCGCGCCGTCGACCTTTTCGGCGATCACGTCGGCGACGACGATATCGTCGAGGAAGGTCGGGCGGCGATAGTTGATCTCGTGGCTCAGCGCGACCCACAGGTGGCGGGCCACGGCTTCGGGCGGAGCCAATGTTTCCCAATAGCGAACGACCGCATCCTGCACCCATTTCAGATACACGCTGTTGTTGACATGCCCCATGTGGTCGATGTCGCCGGGCAGGATCCCGACCGGGTAATGAAAAGTCTTCATGGTCATGGCCCAAAGCTGAGGTTAGCTAACAACAGAGTCAACAATTGATGACATCGAGTGGTTGCATGTTGGAGACGTAGGCGTGACCGGGTTTCGCAACATCGTCATCCTGACCGGCGCCGGGATCAGCGCGGAGAGCGGGCTGCAGACGTTTCGCGCGGCCGACGGGCTGTGGGAGGGGCATCGGGTCGAGGATGTCGCCACGCCCGAGGCATTCGTTCGCGATCCAGCGCTGGTGCACCAATTCTACGATGCCCGGCGGGCGCGGCTGGGCGAGGTCGAGCCCAATGCGGCGCATGTCGCGCTGGCGCGGCTCGATGCGGAGTGGCCGGGCGAATTGCTGATCGTCACCCAGAACGTCGACGATCTGCATGAGCGCGCGGGGGCGAAGCGGCTTCTGCACATGCATGGGGAATTGACGCGGGGGTGGTGTTTGGGATGCGGTGAGCGGTTCGCGTGGGAAGGGGACATGTCTCCTCATTCCGTTCGTCCCGAGCCCAGTCGAGGGACCGGTGTCTCGACTAAGCTCGACACAAGCGGTTCTAATTTGTGTCCGTCATGCGAAACGTCCGGAATGGTCCGCCCCGACATCGTCTGGTTCGGGGAGATGCCGTACGAGATGGACCGGATCGACGCGGCGCTGAGGGGGTGCGACCTGTTCGTCTCGATCGGCACCTCGGGCGCGGTCTATCCCGCGGCGGGGTTCGTGCAGACCGCGAAATATGTCGGCGCGCGGACGCTGGAGATCAACCTTGAGCCGAGCCAGGGGAGCATTTTCTTCGACGAGCGGCGATATGGCGCGGCGAGCATCGAGGTGCCGGAATGGGTCGAGGAATTGCTTTAGTCCGCCCAGTCCAGCCCGATGTCCTCGTAGAGCCCGCGATCCTCGTCCCATTTGGGGTTGACCTTGACGTGGAGGAACAGGTGGACCTTGCGGCCGAGGTGCTCGGTGATGGCTTCGCGCGACGCCTGGCCGATGGCTTTCAAGCGCGAGCCGCCCTTGCCGACGACGATCGCCTTCTGGCTGTCGCGCTCGATTAGGATCTGCTGGTGGATGACGGTCGAGCCGTCCTTGCGATCTTCCCATTTCTCGGTCTCGACCGCGGCCGAATAGGGCACTTCGGCGTGGAGCTGGAGGTAGAGTTGCTCGCGGGTCAGCTCGGCCGCGACCATGCGGTCGGTGGCGTCGGTCAACTGGTCGTCGGGGAAGTGCCACGGGCTGGCCGGCATGGCGGCGGAGAGATGCGCCTTCAAGTCCGCGACGCCGTCGCCGGTGGTCGAGGAGATCATGAAGATCTGTTCGGGCTTCAACCGCTCGGCGAGGCGCTGGGCGATGGTCAGCAACTTCCCCTTGTCGGCGATATCCACCTTGTTGAGGACGAGAATCTTGGGTTCTGGCCGCGCTTCCACGCCCTCGATCACTTGTTCCACTCGAGGTCCGACCTTGGCCGCGGCGTCGATCACCAGCACCACGCGGTCGGCATCGTCGGCGCCTTCCCACGCGGCCTTGACCATCGCCCGGTCGAGCCGGCGGTTGGGGGTGAAGATTCCGGGTGTGTCGACCAGCAGCATCTGCGTCTCATCGGCGATGGCGATGCCCATCAGCCGGGCGCGGGTGGTCTGGGCCTTGGGGCTGACGATCGCGACCTTCTGCCCGACCAATGCATTGACCAGGGTCGATTTGCCCGCATTGGGCGCGCCGAGGATCGCGACCACTCCGCAACGCTGGGTCATGCGACTTTTTCCAAGAGCGCGATGGCGGCGGCGGTCTCGGCATCCTGTTTTGACGATCCCTCGGCTTCCGCCTCCCCGGCACCGCGGATCGAAACCTTGATGCGGAACGTCGGGGCGTGGTGGAGCCCGAAGCGGCTGACGATTTCGTAGACCGGCGAACCCCAATTCTTTGCCGCCGCAAGCTCCTGCAGCGCCGACTTGGGATGAACCGGAGCGCCGCGCTGGCTGTCCAGTCGCGATGCCCAGGCACTACGGATGAACGCCTTGGCGGTGTCATAGCCACCGTCGAAATAGAGCGCGCCGATCAAACTTTCGACGACGTCGCCGATGACGTTGTCGCTCTCGGTGGCGAGGTCTTCGCGGGCCTGGCGGCCGAGGCGGATCTGCGCCGGAACGCCGCGCTCGCGGCCGACGTCGGCGCAGGTCTCGCGCGCGACGAGGGCATTGTAGCGGCGGCTCATCTGGCCTTCCGGCTCGTCGGGGAAACGCTCGTACAGCCACTCGGCGACGACCAGGCCAAGCACCCGGTCGCCAAGGAATTCGAGGCGTTCGTAGGTGGTCCGGCTGGCGCTGCCATGGGTCAGCGCTTGCTCGTAGAGCGCCATGTCGTTCGGCTTGTGGCCCAGCGCGGTGGTGAGGAAGGCGCGTAAATCGCTCATGGCTGGTAGCTCGTTCCGATCCGGTTGAAGCGCAGCGCGCTGATCCATGTCCAGGGTTTCCAATAGGAGGCACTGCCGTCGGTCGACCAAAACGCAAACGCGGCGCGGCCGACCAGCCGGTCGGTCGGTACCAGTCCGACCCCGCCCTGATCCAAAGTGAAGCGGCTGTCGAGGCTGTCGTCGCGATTATCGCCCATCAGGAAGAGATGCCCAGCGGGAACGGTGACCGCCGCGACATCGTCACCTGGCCCGCCGGCGATCAGGTCGATGGTCAGGTAGGAGCGGCCGCCGGGAAGCGTTTCGCGATAGGCTGGATAGGGGCAGGACACGGTGGACGGCGCCAGCTTGCACGGACTGTTGGGACTGACGGCCATGCGGATGTCGCCCGCGCTGACTTTCGGAATTGCGCGGCCGTTGAGGATCAGCACCCCGCCACGCATCGCCACCGTGTCTCCGGGCAGGCCGATCACGCGCTTGACCCAATCGGCGCCGATCGCATCGGGGCGCTTGAAGATCACCACATCGCCGCGCTCGGGAAGCTGGCCGATGACGCGACCGGAGAAGGAGGGAATTTGCCCGGGGAAGCTGTAGCGGGAGAAACCGTAGGGCCATTTGGAAACGAACAGATAGTCGCCAATCGCCATCGTCGGGAGCATCGATCCCGACGGGATGCTGAACGGCGCCACCACCAGGCTGCGCAGCGCCCAGGCCAACAAAGCGAGCCCGGCCAGCCAGCGAATCATCGCGCCAGTCGTCGGTTTCGCGGATTTAGTCTCTGAAATTGCTGAACTGTCGGGCATCGGCGGCCTTCTTTCGGCCCGCATGGCCAAGGTCAAGCGAAAGCCAGATGCGCTCAAGCAGGGATGGTTTTTGCGCCGCGCCGTTCTAAGAGGGCGGCGATGACTTCTCCGACCAAGAAAGACGGCCCGTGGGCCGCGATCGAGACGCATGACATGGCGCGGCTCGAACCCCTGTTCACCACTGAGCCCGACCGATTGGGGCGGCTGTCGCTCGATGTCGGCGGGATCCATTTCGACTGGTCGAAAACCCATCTCGACACCGGGCTGATCGGCAAGTTCGAGGCATTCGCCGAGGCGCAGGGCTTCGCGGCCAAGCGCGAAGCGCTGTTTTCGGGCGGACAAGTCAACGCCAGCGAAGGCCGGCCCGCGACCCATGTCGCCGAGCGCGGGCAGGGTGCCCCGGCTGATGTGGCGGCGGCAGCGGCGCTGCACCAGCGGATGCGATCGCTGATCGACGTGATCGAGGGCGGTGCGTTCGGCGAAGTCCACGGGGTGCTCCACATCGGCATCGGCGGGTCGGCGCTGGGGCCCGAGTTGCTGCTCGACGCGCTGGGGCGCGACATCGGCAATTACGGGGTCAGCATCCTCTCCAACATCGACGGCCAGGCGGTCGACGACGCGACCGATCCGCTCGATCCCGAATCGACCCTGATCGTGGCGGTGTCGAAGACTTTCACCACCGCCGAGACGCTGATGAACGTTCGCGCGGCAATCGCTTGGATGACCGAGGCCGGGGTCGAGGACCCCTATGGCCGGGTGATCGCGGTCACCGCCAACCCAACTGGCGCGCTCGAATTCGGAATCGACGAGACGCGGATCCTGCCGTTCGGCGAGGGCGTCGGGGGGCGCTATTCACTGTGGTCCTCGGTCGGCTTCTCGGTCGCGCTGGCCTTGGGCTGGGAAGCGTTTGAGGAATTGCTCGAGGGGGCGGCGACGATGGATCGCCATTTCCGCCTGGCCGAACCGGCCGCCAACGCGCCGCTGATCGCCGCCTTCGCCGATCTGACCTACAGCCAGCGGATGGGTTGCGAGACCCGCGCGGTGTTCGCCTATGACGAAAGGCTGCGGCTGTTGCCCAGCTACCTCCAGCAGTTGGAGATGGAGTCCAACGGCAAGTCGGTGACTGCCGACGGCAAGCCGTTGGACCGCCCGAGCGGACTGGTGACGTGGGGCGGGACCGGGACCGATGCCCAGCATGCGGTGTTCCAGT
>Ga0307505_10000795_pt1 | contig 30968 bp, 18 predicted proteins | sample 23_S_MG_FD_202183 | JGI IMG/M metagenome (GOLD analysis project Ga0307505, IMG submission 202183) | Soil microbial communities from Populus trichocarpa stands in riparian zone in the Pacific Northwest, United States - 23_S | ecosystem: Environmental > Terrestrial > Soil > Riparian zone > Trees... | reverse complement strand
GGTCCGCGATAGAAATCGAGGTATTCCTCGATCTGCGACTTCTTCTTGCCCTTCGCCGGCTCATTGATCGGGAACTTGATCCGCTCGTTGCCGCTCGACATCACCTTGGACATGAGCGAGCTGTACTCGGTGCTGATGTCCTCGTCGTCGAAGGAGATGAGGTTCCGGAAGCCCATGACCTGCTCGTAGAACTTCACCCACACGTTCATCTGTCCCAGCTCGACGTTGCCGACACAGTGGTCCACGTACTGGAGCCCGGTGTCTGCCGCCTGGTAGTAGGGCCTCCGCGCCGCGAAGCCGGGCATGAAGATGCCCCGATAGTTGCGGCGTTCCACCAGCGAATGGATCGTGTCGCCGTAGATCGCGATGGCCGCCGTCACCACCTCGCCGTGCTCGTCCTTGTGCACGGTGGGCTCCTGCACGCTCTTCGCGCCCCGCTCCACGGCCTTCTGGTACGCCGTCCGCGCGTCGTCCACCCACAGGGCGATGTCGCGCACGCCGTCGCCGTGCTTGCGGACGTGCTCGGCGACGGGGCCCTCGGGGCCCAGCGCAGCGGTGAGCACGAAGCGGATCTTGCCCTGGGCCATCAGGAAAGACACGCGATCGCGAACGCCCGTTTCCGGCCCGCGGTACCCGACCAGCAGGAACCCGAACGCGGACTGGTAGTAATGGGCCGCCTGCTTCGCATTGCCAACGTAGAACTCGACGTAGTCGGTCCCGTTGATCGGAAAGACGTCCTGCGTGTCGGTGGCGCCTGGAAGAGTCGCTGTGGCCATTATGCGTCGTCGGTGGAGGGTCCTGACCCAATCTATAGAGAGGGATCAGGGTCGGCGATCAGGGAATACGAATCGACCCATAGCCCCCGACTATTGATCCCGTAGCTCCGCCAGATCACGGTACAGCTCCAGTGCGGCCGGGTTCGCCAGCGCGTCGGCGTTCTTCACGGGGCGACCGTGAATCACCTCCCGCACGGCGAGCTCGGTGATCTTCCCGCTGATGGTGCGGGGGATGTCCGCCACCTGGATGATCTTCCTGGGGACGTGGTGCGGGCTCGTATTCGCGCGAATCTGCTGGCGGATCCGCTCGCGCAGCGGCTCATCCAGGCGAATCCCGTCGCGCACCCGCACGAACAGCACGATCCGCATGTCCATGCCGAACTCCGTGGCGACATCCTGCCCCACCACGATGCTCTCGACGATCTCATCCAGCTGCTCCACCTGGCGGTAGATCTCCGCCGTGCCGATGCGGACGCCGCCCGGGTTGAGCGTCGCGTCACTGCGGCCATAGATGATCATTCCGCCCCGCTCCGTGAGCTCGGCCCAGTCGCCGTGGCGCCAGGCGTTCGGGAAGGTGTCGAAATACGCCGCGCGGTACCGCGATCCGTCAGGGTCGTTCCAGAATTCCACGGGCATGCTCGGAAAGGGCGCTGTGCACACCAGCTCCCCGGCGCCAGCCGCAACCGGCTTGCCATCATCGCCGAACACCTCCACCTGCATCCCGAGCCCGAGCGACTGGATCTCGCCGCGATACACCGGAGCGATCGGGTTGCCGAGCGCGAAGCAGGAGATGAGGTCGGTGCCGCCGCTGATGCTCGAGAGGCGCACGTCGCGCTTCACCGAGTCATGGACGTAGTCGTAGCTCTGCGGCGCCAGCGGGCTCCCCGTCGAGAGGATGGCCTGGAGCGCGCCAAGATCATGCGTAGCGAGGGGGCGCAGCCCCTCCTTCTCGGCGAGGGCGATGTACTTGGCGCTCGTGCCGAACGTCGTGATCCGCTCCGCGGCGGCCAGGTCCCAGAGAATGGGCCGCCGGCGCAGCAACGGGGCGCCGTCATACAGCACGACCGTGCACCCCACCGCGAGCCCCGACACCAGCCAGTTCCACATCATCCAGCCGCAGGTGGTGAAGTAGAACAGCCGGTCCTCACGCCGCAGGTCGCAGTGCAGCACGTGCTCCTTCAGGTGCTGGAGCAGCGTGCCGCCGGCGCCGTGCACCATGCACTTCGGGAGTCCGGTGGTACCCGACGAGTACATGATGTAGAGGGGATGATCGAAGGGCAGCCGCTCGAAGCGCAGATCGCCCGCTTCACGCGGAACAAAGTCGGACCACCAGGTGGCTCCGGGGATCTCCGCGATCGGCCGCGAATCATCCAGGTACGGAACGACGACGACCCGGGCGATACCGGGGAGCCGCGCGACGATCTCGCGTACGCGCTCCAGGCAATCGATCTCCTTCCCCGCATACCGGTACGAGGCCGCGCAGACGAGCACCTTCGGGGCGATCTGGCCGAAGCGGTCGAGCACCCCATTCGCGCCGAAGTCCGGCGAACACGACGACCAGATCGCGCCGACGCTCGCGGCGCCGAGCATCGCCACCACCGTCTCCGGAATGTTGGGCATGAACCCGGCGACGCGATCGCCCGGCCCCACCCCCGCCGAGCGCAGCGCGCCGGCGAAGCGCGCGGCCTCCGAGGCGAGCTCCCGGTAGGTCATCGCCCGCTGTCGGCCATGCTCGTTCCAGAACACGAGCGCCTCGCGGTCGTCGCGATGCCGCAGCAGGTTCTCGGCGAAGTTCAGCCGCGCACCGGTGAACCACTTCGGGCCCAGCGCATGGTGGGGAGGCGCCACGCGGTCGCGCCCCACCAGCACCTCGTCCCACGGATCGCGCCCCGGGCGCTCGTCCGCGACCACGCCGCAGAACCGCCACACCCGCGCCCAGAACGCCTCCCGCTCCCGGCACGACCATTCGTGGAGTGCGGGCCAGTCCCCGATCCCCACCTCACGCATGAATCGCGTGAGGTGGGCGCCTTCGACCTGGTCCGGGCTCGGAGACCAGAGTGGCTTCATCTCAGCTCAGGAACCGTGGTCCTCGGCCGGCCGCGTGCACTTCAAGAAACGCGGCCCGGACGGCTCTCGGTTCTCGGCAGCGGCCGAGAACTGTCCGGCGCTCGTGTTTTGCAGTGCACGAGCGCCGCCGAATACCGATTACCGAGTCCACTCAGACGACTTCCGCGGCGGCACCTGGCACTCCGGCCAAGGCGTCGGCCCGCCCGTGGCCGCATTCACGAGGTTCGCGCGCGTCCGGGACAGCAGCGCCGGCTCCTCCGACGCGAGGTAGGCAAGCATCGCGGTGAGCACGATGTTGTTCTTCACGTCGTCCCACACGACCTTGTCGAAGGTGTCGCGGTTGGTGTGCCAGGTGTACGTGCCGTAGTCCCAGCTCACGGAGCTGAGGCTGAACGCCGGCGCCCCGTGGCAGGCGAACGACGCGTGGTCGGATCCGCCGCTCGCCGGCGCCCCGACGAAGCCGAAATTGATGTGCCGCGTGATCTCCCGCGGCACGCGCGCGAGCCACGACGCCATCGCGCCCGTGGCGTCCACGAACCCAGACGCCGAGATGTTCACCACGCGTCCGGTGCCGTTGTCCTGGTTGAACAGCGCCTGCAGGCCGCGCACGATCTCCGGATGGTCGGCGGCGAACGCGCGCGAGCCGACCAGCCCCTGCTCCTCCCCACTCCAGTGGCCGACGATGATCGTGCGCTTCGGGTTCGGATACACCTGCTTCAGGATGCGCAGGGCTTCCATCATCGTGATGGTGCCCGTCCCGTTATCGGTGGCGCCGCTCGCGCCGTCCCAGGAATCGAAGTGCGCCGAGAGCATCACGTACTCGTCCGGCTTCTCCCGCCCGCGGATCTCGGCGAGAACGTTGAACACCGGCACCTCGCCGAGATTCTGCGATTCCGCCTGCACCCGCACCACCGGATTCTGCCGGTGCTCGGCCAGCCGGTAGACGAGGCCGTAGTCCTCGCACGAGAGATCGATGCTCGGGATGGTCTGGCCCGGCCTCGCGTTGAAGATCTTGTCCACCCCCCAGCCATTCGACCACAGGTGCGTGAACATGCCGCGCGCCCCCGCCGCGGCCAGCCTCGCGTGCAGCTTGCGGTTGGCCTGCGCCACGCTGGTGTCGCCCGTGGCGCGGAGGATCCGCTGGTTCCACGCATTCGCCAGGTTGGCGCGCTCGTCCTGCATCCGACGCACCTGCGCGGTGTCGGCCGCGTACTGCCGCCAGTTGTCGAGCGGCCGGCACGACGGCTGGGCCATGGACGCGAGCACGAACTTCCCACGCGCCTGCGGCAGCCAGGCATCGAACTCCGCGGCGGTCCGCGCATTGGGAAGCATCACGACCTGCGCCTCGACGGGCGCGCCACGCGGCGTCCCGGGGCTCCACGCCAGCATCATGGCCTCGAGCGAGCGCACGCGCGGCTGCACCAGGTCCACGTGCGTGATGCCGCGGCGCCAGCCAAGCCAGGTGCCGTACTGCTCGGCGCGGGCCGTGATCCCCCACTGCCGGTACTTCGCGATGAGCCAGTCGTTCCCCGCCGTGTGTCCCGGCGTGCCGGTCAGGCGCGGCCCCACGGAGTCCAGCAGGGCCTGCATGAGCGGATACGCCTGGCTGCTGTCCATGCCCATGCTCCAGATGCGCCGGAGCACGGGATCGCTGGTGGCGAACGACTGTGCGGAGAGGGCGGGCGCGCTGAACGCCGCGAGTCCCAGGAGGGCCAGGATCCGTCGCATGTGATTCACGAGTTGTGGGAGGTTCAGCTGGCGGGCGGGGTGGTCGGCGTCTTCCAGACGTCCCGCACCTCGAGATCGAAGATCAGGGTGGACTGGCGCGGAATCTTGATGGTACGCACGCCGCCCTGGAGCTGGTACTGGGTGACGCGGCCATACGCCAGTTCCGACGGCACGATGATCCTGCGCTTCCCGCCCACCTTCATGCCGATCATTCCGAGGCGGAAACCCTTGATCACCCCGGCGGGGGCAAAGGTCGCGGTGGAGCCTTCCACGAGGCGGCCATCCTTGAGAAACAGCGCGTAGGTGACGCGCACCGAATCCGACAGTTCCTCGACCGTGTTCCCCGTCCCCACCACCTGGTCCAGGTAATACACGCCGTCGGGCGTACGCGTGTAGGACGCCAGGTTGATTCCGAGCGACGCCGCGAACGTCTCCGTCGCGGGATCGCTCGGCGGCTCGAGGCCGGTGATATCGCCGTTGCAGGCGGCGGTGGCCAGCAGCGACAGGGCCAGGACGAGGACGGGGCGCATCATGCGATGAAAACTATCCGCGTCACCCCGCCGGTCACAGGCTCAGGCCGACGCGCGTCGCGCGCACTCGGCGAGCACCGATGCCCCCACGAAGATGCTCTCCTCCGCGGCCACGAACTCGGGCGAGTGCGCCGGGATGGGTCGCCCACCCGGCTCGCGGGCACCCACGCGCAGGAAGCAGCCCGGCATCCGCTCCAGGTAGTACGCGAAGTCCTCGCCGCCGAGGTTCACGAACCCGAGCGGCACGAGGGCCTGCTCCCCGAGTACGGCCCGGACCGCCTCCCGCGCGATGCGCGCCATGGGCTCCGGATTGACCACCGGCGGAGTCCCTTCCGGGATCGAGAAGTTCGCGGTGAGCCGGTGCGCGGCGGCCGTATGCTCTACGACGCGCCGGAGCGCCGCCTGCATGAGGGCGCGCGACGCGGGGTCCACGGCCCGGATCGTCCCGCGAAGTACCGCCCGGTCGGGAATGACGTTCGGCGCCGTGCCAGCCAGGAACTGGCCGACGGTCACGACGCCGGGCGCCGCGGGGTTCAGCTCCCGGGCAACAATGGCCTGGATCGCCGAGACGAGCGCGGCGGCCCCCACGATCGGGTCGCGCGCCTCGTGCGGACGGGCCGCGTGGGCGCCCTGCCCCACGAGCTCGATCTCGAAGGTGTCGGCCGACGCGGCGAGCGGGCCGGCGTCAGCCACCACCTGCCCCACCTCGAAGCGGCGGTCCACATGCGCGCCGAAGATCGCGCTCACCCCGTGCAACGCGCCGCTCTCGAGGATGGCCTGCGCGCCGCGGCCGATCTCCTCGGCGGGCTGGAGCACGATCAGCACGTCTCCCCGGGCCGGACGTTCGACGAGGAGCGCCGCTGCGCCCACCGCCCACGTCGCATGCACGTCATGACCGCACGCGTGCATGACGCCCGGGTTGCGTGAGGCGAAAGCCAGCCCCGTGGCCTCGGCAATCGGGAGCGCATCCATGTCCCCGCGTATCGCGACGACCGGCGCCCCCCGCTCGCTGCCCGGCACCCGCGCGACGAGCCCCGTCTTCCCGACCCGCTGAAGGTCGGTGATCCCGAGATCGGTGAGCGCCCGCGCCAGGCGCTCGGCGGTGCGGTGCTCCTCGAACGCCAGCTCCGGATCCTCGTGGATGGACCGCCGGAGCGCGACGAGACGCTCCCGCGTGGCGGGGGCCCATGCCACGGCCGGCGTCACGACGGCCTCGCGGACCGTAGCTCCTCAGACCGGACCGTGAGCGCGAGGATGCGCTCGCGGTCCACATCCACGCCGATGGACGGCTGCTGCAACGGCACCGCCACCATTCCTTCCGCGTCCATGGTCCATTCGGGGGTGACGATGTCGCGGGCCCAGTACCGCGCGCTTGGGCTGAGGTCCCCGGGGAGGGCGAAGTTCGGCAGCGACGCGAGGGCCACATTGTACGCGCGGCCCACGCCGCTCTCGAGCATCCCGCCGCACCACACGGGGATGCCATGCTCGAGGCAGAGGTCATGGATGCGGCGGGCGACCGTGAAGCCGCCCACCCGGCCGGGCTTGATGTTCACGATCTTCCCGCTGCCCAGGGCGATCATGTCCTCGCAGCGCGCCACGTCGGTGATGGACTCGTCGAGGCAGAGCGGCGTGCGCAGCTGCTGCTGCAACCGGGCGTGGCGCACGAGGTCGTCGCGGTGCAGCGGCTGCTCGATCATGATGAGCCCGAATGCGTCGAGCTCCGCGAGCTGCGGCGCGTCGTCCAGCGTGTACGCGGAGTTGGCGTCGGCCATGAGGTGCGTGCCGGCGGGCAGCGCCTCGCGCACGGCGCGCACGAATGCGATATCGGCGCCCGGCTGGATCTTGACCTTGATCTTCCGATAGCCGTCCGCGAGCGCGCGGCTCGCGCGCTCCACGAGCTCCCCGGGCGAGCGCTGGATGCCGAGCGAGATGCCGGTGGGCACGCGCGGGTGCACGCCGCCGAGGTGCAGCGACAGCGAGACGCCGGCGAGGCGCGCCTCGAGCGCCCAGCATCCCATCTCGAGCGCGGCCTTCGCCATGTTGTGCCCGCACACGTGGCGCTCGAGGATGTCATGCACCGACGCCGCCGAGCCCACGCGCTTCCCCAGCAGGCGGGGTGCGAACCACTCGCGGATGGCGTGCCACGCCGTGTCGATCGTCTCGGCGGAGTAGTTGGGCTGCTCGCCGGCCACGCACTCCGCCCACTCCGTGGCGCCGGAGGCGTCATGCAGCTCGAGCAGGAGAATCCGGCGCTCGTCCACCATCCCCGACGAGATGCGGAACGGCTCGCGCAGCCGCAGCCGGATCTCGCGCAGGGTGACGCGATCGAGCTGGATCATCGCGCCAGGAGATAGGCGCCGCGCTCGCGCTCCGGCTCGCGCACGAACCCGAGCACGCGATGTCCGAGCGCGAGCAATTCCGTGAACTGGGCGCGCGTCCGGTCGCGCCACCACTTCGCCGCCGAGGGATCCGAGCGCAGGATGCTCGTGAAATCGGCGGGGACCTCGATGCGGGCGCTGGCGGTGCGCGCCGCGTCCCGGGCCAGCTCGCGCTGGCGCACCACGGCGGCGTCGTCCACCGCCCACTCCATCACGAGCCGGTCGGTGCCGATGCCGCGGTGCAGGTCGCTCCCGGTGTTCGTGCCGTACATGTCCACCACGTACTCTACCGCGCGCGCGCCATAGACGTTGAAGTTCAGGTGCGCGTTGCGCGCCATCAGGGGATCGAAGGTCCACAGGACGCTCCGCGCGCCGACGGCGGCTGCCGCGCGCCGCTGGAACTCCTTCAGCCGCCGTCCGATGCCGCCGTTCTGCGCCTCGGCGCGCACGGCGAGCATGTCCGACCAGTGGGTGATCACGCCGTCGCGGATGCCCGTGAGCCCGAACACGAAGCCGAGCATCCGCCCGCGCGCATCGAACGCGCCTGCGGTCACGCCGCCGAGCTTCTGCGACACGAGCAGGATGCTCGGCGGCACGGCCTCACGGAACGCGCTTCCCCACGTCTCGAGCTGGAGGGCATGGCAGGCCTGGTAGTCCTCCTCGGACTCGAGGTGACGGATGACCGGCTCGTTCACTCAGGGCTCGGGGACGAGGGCACCGGATTCGAGGGCGCGCTCGGCCATCTTCTTCAGCCTCGCGTCCTGGTTCCGGCCCAGGGCGCGGACACTGCGCCGCGCGCGCCGCATCGCCATCGGGACGAACACCCGCGTGCAGTCCACGTCCACCGCGGCCAGCGCCTCGTCGCCACCAGCCCGCTCCAGCGCCGCCGACGCGCGGCTCAGCACCGCCATCGCGAGATAGACGTCGATGGCGGTGTTCGCCATGCGCTCCTGCAGGAACTGCTTCTCGATGATCTCCTTGCCGTGCCGGATGACCAGGTTCTCCACGGCGAGTCCGAGGTCGTGCACGACTTCCTCCACCATGTCGCCCTCCTTGCGGAAGGCCTCGTGCACCCGCTCGAGCTTCGGCTTCGTCACCTGGCGCTTGGCGCGGCCTGCCAGATAGGAGCCGATGGCGCCGATGGAGTGGAGCGGGTCCTGGAACGCCTTCCCCAGCGCCTTGAGTCGCTCGCCGGCCTCCTGGAGCCCCATGAGCGCCACGAGCGCGCGCAGGATCTCGTTGGTGCCCTCGAAGATCAGGTTGATGCGTGCATCACGCACCGCCTGCTCATACGGGTACTCCTTCGAGTAGCCGATGCCGCCGGCGATCTGGAGCGCCTCGTTCGATGCGCGCAGCACCATCTCGCTGCCGAACACCTTGCAGCACGCCGTTTCCAGCGAGAAGTCCACGCCGCCGCGGTCCACCATGTCGCTCGCGACGAGCCACCCGGCGTCCACCGCGTAGCACTCGGCGGCGAGCAGCGCGAACTTGCGCTGGATCATCTCGAAGGAACCGATCGGGCGGCCGAACTGGTGCCGCTGCTTCGCGTACTCGAGCGCCTGCGCCATGATCTGGCGCGTCCCCGTCGCCGCGCCGGCGGAGAGCCCGAGCCGGCCGGAGTTGAGGATCTCCAGGGCGATGCGGAACCCCTGCCCCACGTCGCCGAGGCGGTCTTCCATGGGGACCTTCACGTCGTCGAAGAACACCGCGCGGGTGTCGCTCGCCTTGATCCCCATCTTGTCCTCGAGGCCGCCGAGCCGGATGCCCGCCGCCTTCGCGTCCACGATGAACGCGGTGACGCGTTCCTTCTTCTTCCCGCCTTCCTGGACGGGCACCTTCGCGAAGACGGTGAACACCCCCGCGAAGCCGGCGTTCGAGATCCAGATCTTCTGTCCGCTGAGCCGGTAGTGCGTGCCGTCCTCGCTGGGGATCGCCATTGCCTTCATGGCCTGGGCGTCGGAGCCGGACCCCGGCTCCGTGAGGCAGAAGGCGGCGATGGCTTCGCCGCTCGCGCACTTCGGGAGCCAGCGCTGCTTCTGGTCCTCGGTGCCGAAGAGGGTGATTCCCTTGCACCCGATGGACTGGTGAGCGCCGAAGTACACCGCGAGCGCCGCATCGGTGGCGCCGATCTCCCCGAACACGCGATTGAAGACCTTCGCGCTGGCGCCGAAGCCGCCGTACGCCTCCGGGATGTTCAGCCCCATGAGCCCGAGCTCGGCCATCCCTTCGCGGACGCCGTCGGCGAACTTCGCGTCGTGGTCGTGCTTGCGGGGGTCCACCTTCTCCGCCGCCCAGGCGCGAAACGAGTCGATGATCAGGCGCTGGGATTCTTCCTCTTCCGCGCTGAGCCGCGGGTAGGGAAAGAGCAGCTCCTCGCGCAACTCGCCGAGGAAGATGCCCTTGGTGAACGACGGGTTCTGGTCCGGGTTGGCGAGGTGAGGTTGCTCGGCAGGCATACCATAAGCTATCGCGCTCCTGGCTCTCGGCTCAGGAAGTGATCCCGAGCGCAGCGAGGGATCTGCACCATTTGGCTCTCGGCTCTCGGCTCTCGGCTCTCGGCTCTCGGCTCTCGGCTACTCGGCTACTCGGCTACTCGGCTACTCGACGGAGACCACCACCGTCACATCGGCGACCGCGACCGCGATCGTGCCGTAGATCGGTCAGCGCCGCTTGAAGCCATCCACCAGTGCGCGCGCGGCGGCGGCATCGGTGCCCGCGATGGTGAACCGCATCCGCAGCTCGTTGAACACCGTGACGTCGCTCCGCGGCTGACGCGAGCGGTCCACCTTTCCGTCGACGGCCAGGCGAATCGGGCCGATGGACCGCCCCTCGTCGCGGGCGATCACCTGGACCAGCTCGACGCCGCACGATGCCACCGCGGCCAGGAAGAGCTCCGGCGGCGTCAGCTCCTCGCCGCGACAGCCGTTCTGCACCGGGCCATCCACGAGAAACTCGTGCTCGCGCGCCGAGCAGAGCACGCGACCGAAGACGTCGGTGGAACGGGCGCCCACCGCGTACTCGCGCACCGACACCGGCGGCGGAGTGGTCACCGCGTCACCCGCGGCAGCGTCTCCGCGCTGTTGGCGAAGGTGTTGGCCACCACGGCAAAGATCGCGACGTTCCGGGCGAGATCCACCGGATCGAGCTTGTCGATCGTGTCGGCGTCGGAGTGGTGATACCAGAAGTACTTCGACGGGTCCGTGTCGATGTTGAACGCCGGCACGCCAAGCGCGTACAGCGGCGAGATGTCTGCCTGCGCCCCGCCGGCGCGCGCCGTGGTCACCCCCACCGCGCCCAGCAGGGAGGCCACGCTCTGCATCATGGCAATCCCGCCCTCGCCGGCGCCCACCTGGAGCGCGCGGGGACGGAACACGCCGTTGTCCGATTCCATGGCCAGTACATGCCGGTCCACCTCGGCGCGGTGCGCATCCCGATACGCCGTGGCGCCGGCGAGCCCGATCTCCTCGTTGGTCCAGAGCACCACCCGGATCGTGCGCTTCGGCCGAACGCCGAGCGCCTTGATGAGGCGCAGCGCCTCCCACGCGGCGACGCACCCACCCGCATCGTCCATGGCGCCCTGCCCCACGTCCCACGAGTCGATGTGACCGCCCATGACGACGATCTCGTCCGGCCTTTCGGATCCGCGGATCTCGGCGACGACGTTGTGCGAGCGCGCGGGGGGCAGCGTTCGCGCCCCCATGCGGAGCCGCAGCTCGATCGGCTCCCCACGGTCCTGCATGCGCTGCATCATCTCCGCGTCTTCCACCGTCACCGCCGCCGCCGGAATGCGCCGCAGTCGTCCGGTCGTGTCGTAGGGCGCCATGGCCCCGGTGTGCGGCGTATTCAGGGAGTGCGGCGTCACCGAGCGCACGAGCGCCGCCACGGCGCCCACCGCGGACGCCGAGTCGGCGCCGACGCCGCGATACTGCACCGCGCGCCCGTACCCGACGAAGGGCGCCACGGTGGTATCGAAGGGCACGTTGAACAACACGATCTTCCCGCGCGCCTCACCGGCGCGCGCGCGCAGCTCGGCAAAGCTGCGCACCACGAGCACCGGCGCCCGGATGCCCGCCGGCGGGGTGCCGACGCTGCGCCCGATTCCCAGGATCCGCAGCGGCGTGCTGCGTGGCCGGATCAGCTCCGCGGACTCCTCGCCGCGAACCCAGTTCAACACCGTCACCGGCTCCTTCCGGACGTTCTCGAAGCCGTCGGCGCGCATCTCCCCGACGATCCAGTCGATGGCGCGCTCCAGCGAAGCCGACCCGCTGTGCCGGTGGCCGAATCCGTCCACGAGCTTCGCCAGGCGATGATACGCCGCGCTGTCCTTCAGCGCGGCCGTGATCAACTGCTCCGCCGCGGCGCGATGAGGCCCGACGTCGAGCTGCGCGGCCGCGGGTGCGGCGAGTGTGGCCAGCGCGAGCACCGCGGCAAGGAAGCGCATGTCTATCGATCTCGGGTTCTGGTCCTGGATGACAGCGGAGCGCGTCGGCTGCCGCCCTCGGCCCGCGCGGCCTGGGATGCGACCGCTCCGCCGGAGCTGAACGAGCGTCCCGCAAAGTTGAGCACCGCGCCGTCCGACGGCTTCCCGAAGAATGCCGACAGGCCACCGGTGCCGCCGTAGGCCTCGACGTTCCACGACAGCGTCTGGCCCGTCTGCAGCCGCGCTCCACTCGGAAATCCGGTCATGTTGGTCAGGTCTGGAAAGGAGAGGTCCCAGGTCACCGGCGTGCCCCCGAAGTATGCGCTGGTCGCGGTGATGGCCACCGTGCGGACGTCCTGGCGCAGCAGCACGGTTGCCATGCTTCCATACTCGAACTGTGAGGCGAGCTGGGTGCGCGGACGCAGCTGCGACGAACCCGCGAGAAAGGTGAGCGTCGGGTTGTCGAGGTGCGAGCCGAGCGACACGGCGCGGTCCCCCGGCTGCCGGTAGTAGTGCACCGAGCCGCGATACGCCGAGCCGGCATCCGCGAGAACCTCGAGCTCGTGGTAGTCGCCCGCCTGGGTGAGCGACTGCGGGATCCCGCGGAGCGGGCGCGTCGACGACGTGAAGGTCTCGACGAGCGAGAGCGAATGGCGCCGGGTACCGAGGGTGCTGAACGTCAGCGCGTACTCGTTGATGTCATTGCCCGACAGTCCCGAGGCGGTGACGTTGTGCGCCACCGTCGGCACCGCTTCCGTGGACGCGAAGTCGAGCACCGGGAACGCCGATCCGCTCGTCCGGTCCTGTGCCCGCCGGATGATGACGCGGTCGGGAGTGACCGACGAAACCCCAAGCTGCTCGCGCGTCGCGACCAGGTCGTACGGACCGTTCGGAAGGTCCACGAGCTGGTAGGAGGTGGCGGGCGCCTCGATGACGTCGTCGCTGTTCGCCAGTGTCACCACGGCTCCGGACCCCAGGGGAACACCCGCGACGGTGCCGCTCAGCGATTTGGTTCCCTGCCGCTCCCGGCAGCTCACGCCGTTGAGGGATTCGATGTCCCCTGGCGTCGCGTAGATGTACTCGGTGGCGACGCGGCCGCCCACCTCGTGCACGATCGCCAGGGTGAAGGTCCGTGTCGCCTGGAAGGCGAACGTGCCCTGCACGTCCGGAGTGACACGACTCCAGTCGGCTCCCTCGTTCTGGAGCCCGAAGAACACCGGGGTGTCGCTGCCGCAGAAGTCGAGCAGGACGTCAGTGAGATCGGCGGGCCCCGGGCCCGTCGAATCGCAGCCGACCAGGGAGGCGGCAAGCAACGCTGCGGCCACGGGGCGGTTCCAAATGGGAGACATACACACCTTTGTTGAGGCTCAACGGGAGCCCGGCACCCGTGCAGGCTAGTGGCTGCCGGACCGGCACTCCACCCCCCGGAGAGGGCGGTCATACATTTGCTACCCATGACCAGTCGCGAACGTTTCAGCGTTGCGGGCGCCATCAGCGCCGCCGTCTTCCTGCTCTACGCGATCACGCTGTCGCCCTCGGCGGCGATGTGGGACGCGGGCGAGTACATCGCGGCCGCGAAGTCCCTCGGAATCCCGCATCAGCCCGGCAACCCGATGTTCATCCTCATCGCGCACGTCGCGGGGATGATCCCGGTGAGCCCCGCGTATGCGGTGCGGATCAACCTGCTGGCGGCGCTGTGCAGCGCGGCCACTGCCGGGCTCTGGTTCCTGTGCGCCGAACGACTGCTCCGCGACAGCGTGCCGGGCCGGTGGTCGCGGATGGGCGCGGCCGCCACCGCGTCGCTCCTTGGCGCCACGGCGTTCACCGTCTGGAACCAGAGCGTCGTGATGGAGAAGGTCTATCCTCTGGCGATCGTCGGGCTGGCGCTGGTGTCGTGGCTGATGCTCCTCTGGTTCGACAGCGACGATCGCCGCGCCGACCGCCTGCTCGTGCTCATGGTCTACCTGATGGGGGTGACCTACGCCATCCACCCGGCGGGGCTGCTGCCGATGCTGGCCGTGGGCATTGCCGTGCTCGCGCGGCGCCCGCGGACGATCGCCCGACTCGGGCTCATCGGCGTGTGCGCGGCCGCGTTCCTCGGTGGCGCGTCGTCGTTCGCGGTACTCCCGATCCGGGCGGCCCACGACCCCTTCATCAACCAGAGCGCCATCAGCGCCTGCGAGGACGGACGCATCGCGGCGTCGTGCACCTTCTCCACCGAGACGGCGCGGCGGCTCGTCGGCACCATCCAGCGCGAGCAGTACGGCGGCCATGCGGTCCTGGAGCGCCGCGCGCCATTCGGCGCGCAGCTCGCCCAGTACTGGATGTACTTCAAGTGGCAGTGGTTCCGCGACCTGAACGGCCGCTTCCCCTTCGCGCAGTCCATGATCGCGGCCACGATGCTCGCGCTGGGTCTCATGGGTCTCTGGTCACTACGCGCTCACCCGTCGCGAAGCGACGGGGCCGAGAACCGTTCGGCGGCCGTCAGTCCCCATCACGGCCGCCGCCGGGAACCCTTCATATGGTACTTCGCTCCCCTCGCCTTCACCTTCACGCTGCTGCTGATCTTCTACCTGAACTTCAGGTACTCGGCGGGACAGAGCCCGGAGCTCGGCAACTTCGTGGACCGCGAGCCGCGCGAGCGCGACTACTTCTACATGTGGACGTTCTCGCTGTGGGGGCTGCTCGCGGGGCTGGGGCTGGCCTCGCTGTGGCGACGCCGCGCCGCCGCGATCCTCGCCCTCGCGATCGTTCCCATCGCCGCCAACTTCGACGCGGCGTCGCGCACCGGCCAGTCGTTCACGAGCTCGTGGGCCGCCGACATCCTCAACTCCGTGGAGCCGAACGGGGTGCTCATCACCAACGGCGACAACGACTCCTTCCCGCTCTGGTACGCGCAGGAGGTGGAGGGGATCCGGCGCGACGTCGTGGTGACGCTCGTGCCGTACCTCGGCATGGACTGGTACGCGCGCCAGCTCAACCGGCGGGCCGGCATCTGGAAGCTCTCGAACCCCGAGCTCGACACCATCCCCGCGTACATCGAGACGCCGCAACCGGTGCTCTTCACGCACGGCGACATCCGCGCCACGATCCAGGAGCGCTTCCTCACGCGCGACCAGCTGCTCGTGCTGCGCGCGATCAAGGACTCGTTCCCGAACCGCGGCATCTACTTCTCCTTCGGCGGATATCCCCAGCAGCTCGGCCTCGGCGCGTACATCAAGCGCGTGGGGCTGGTGCAGAAGCTCGAGCCGCGCCCCGTGCGCGAGGATCCCGACACCGTCGTCCTCGCCGAGGGGCTTCACGTGGACGTGCCACGCTCACTCGCGCTCTGGCAGCGGTACTCGGCACCCGCGCAGGTGCTTCGCGAGGGTGGCTGGGTGGATCGCCCCTCGGCGGACGTGCCGCGCTACTACGCGATGGTGGGGCGCGACCTCGCGATGGCGCTCGAGGCCCGCGGACGCACCGCGGACGCCGAGTCGGTCATCGAAACGGCCCGACAGATCGCGGAAGTCGTGCGCTGAGCGAACTGCGCGTCGCCCGGGCGATGCGCACGTTCGTCCCGCTCTGGCGGCTCGCGAAGCGCACCGTCTCACCGTCGCTCGGCGCGCCGCCGAAGAGCAGCTCGGGGCGCGCGCCGAAGGCGGTCACGGTCCACTCCACCAGCGGGCCGCCGTTCACCAGTCCCCAGGCGTTCTGCCACCCGCTCACCCCGCTCAGGTCGGGCATGGTGGCGTCCCAGGTGCCGGACGCGTCGTAGCCGCTCGTGATGGTGACGTCTACCCTGGTGACAGAGAACGTCTGCTGCTGGAGAAAGCTGGCGGTCATGGCGCGGGCGTACTCCGCCTGCCGCGTGAGGCGCGTTCGCATCCGCAGGTACGGCGACGTCCCCGCCTCGGTGATCGTGGGATTCGCCATGGCCGGGCCGAGTGGAAGCGCCTGGGGTGCCGCCGCGCGGAAATAGCGCTCCACGCCGCGCGACGCGCCGCTGCCGTCCGACGCGATGAGGAACAGGTCGTGATAGTCGCCCGCGGCCAGCGCACTCTGTGGAAGCGCGACCATGGTCGCGCTTCCATTCACCGCCGGCTCGACGTTCGCCAGCAGCTGGACGGTTCCAAGCTGGCTCACGAAGTAGTTCTGGAGGAACGCGTGGTCCCCCGTGCCGATGCCACTCAGCGTCGCGCCGAATGCCGCAGGGACGAGGGTCGTCGACGCGGCGAAGTCGATCACCGGGATCGTGGCGTTGTGCGCAGGGCTCTCGCTGCGGCGGATCACGACGCGGTCGGCCGTCTGGGTGGTGGCGGTGATGTTGTACCGCGACGCCACGAGGTCCACCGGTCGGTTCGGCACTCCCTGGAGGGAGAACGACGTCTGCGCGGCGCCGAGATAGGCCGTGGAGAAGAGCATCGCCACCTGCGACACCTGCGACCCGACGACGCCGCTCAGGGTGCCGTGCACGGTGTTGCTTCCGATGTCCTCACGGCAGGTCTCGCCGGAGATGCCCTCGAGCTCCGTATTCGCCGCCAAGACGATCTCGGTGGCGTAGTCGGAGCCGGACTGGCGCACGATCGCCAGCGCGACGTCGTTCGTCGCGGTGAAGGTGACGGTACCCTCGGCGTTCGGGGTGAGCCGGACCCAGTCGGCGCCCTGATTCCGGTACGCCATCCACACCGGCACGTCGTCGGAGCAGAAGTCGAGCACGAGGTCCACGAGGTGCTGGACCTCGGGATCGGTGCCTGATTCGCAGGAAACGGCAGCGGCGGCGAGCGCGCCAAGGGCGGCGGCATGCCGGAGGCGGGACAGGATCATGACGTCAGTGGTGGGTGGCGAATCGCAATATGGCGGCGGCCTGTGCCGGATGCCATTTTCCCCCGGCACGATCACCCTTGTCTCTGCTGGAGGATGTATGCGCTTTCGCAGTCCCGTTGCACTGATGGTCTCGAGCCTCGCGGCTGGTCTCGTGTTCGCGCCGGTCACCGAGCTTCCCGCGCAGGCCGCGCAGGACGTCAAGTACACCACCGTGACGAAGCAGGAATTCGGCGGCCGCCTGGGCCGCGTCATGCGTCTCTTCGGCGGTGGCAAGTCGAAGACCGAAACGTACTGGTACAGCGGTCACAGGCTCCGCACCGATGTCGACAAGACCTCGCAGGTCGTGGATGCGCGGGCCGGCACGATGATGACCATGGAACACGAGCCGAAGACGTATTGGCTGTGGTCCGACAGCGAGCCGATGCTCGTCGTGGAGGTCTTGCCTGACGAGGAGGGCGCCGACTCGATCAAGCCAACGCGCCGCCGCGCGAAGGCGAAGTACTCGGTGACGCTCAACACCGAGCGCACCGGCCAGCGTCAGCCGATCGTGGGACTGGACGCCGAGCAGGTGATCGTCACGATGCGCATCGACGGCGAGACGTACAACGAGGAAGCCGATTCCACGGAAAAGGGCAGCTTCGTGGTGCTGAGCGAAGTCTGGCTCACGCCGAAGTTCCCGGGCACTGCCGCGGAACGCGCCTTCAACGACGCCTGGGCGGCGCGGACGACGCGGAACCTGGATTCAGCAGAGGTCGCGCAGGCCGCCAAGGCCATGGAGCAGGCCTACGCCGAGGAGCCGCGCCTGCGCATCGCCGTGCAGAAGCTGGATTCGACGCTGGCCACCCTGGATGGCTACTCCCTCAAGACCTTCTCGCACTACGTCATCGTGCCCGATGGGGCCGAGTTCGATCGCGAAAAGGTGATCCGCGACGCGGACAAGTCCCTGCTCGGAGACATCGCGTCCAGCGCGGCCGCGAGTGCGGTGAACAGGGGCCGCGAGCGGCTGGGGCGGATGGCGGGGGGACGCCTCGGCGGCGGCAACCGCGCGCCGAAGGCCGAGCAGGCCGTCATCATGCGCACCAGGTACGAGGTGACGGAGCTGGCGACGAGCCCGATTCCGGCCGACAAGTACGTGCCGCCGGCGAACTACAAGCGTCGGACGCCGGGGGCCGGCAAGTAGTCGGACCTTCGTCCTGAAAGCCGAACGGCCAGTTGCCCGGAACAGGCAACTGGCCGTTTGCTTTTCAGCGTGCAGCGAGCTCAGTCCGTGGGACGAGCCGGACGCCCCTCACCGCGGCCGCGCGGCCCCGGGTTCGCTCCCATGCCCGGGCCCCGGCGCATTCCGGGCGCCATGTTGCGACCGGGACGCATGCCGTCGCGCGCCTGGCCGCGGCCACGGCTCGCGATCATCTCCCAGGCCCGCGCCTGCTGGTCGGGGGTGAGCACGGCGATGGCATCACGACGATCCACGCGGTTCTGCTCCTGCATCCGCTGCATGTCCGCGCGCATGCGCTCCCCGAGCTGGCGCCGCGTCGCGCTGTCCGGACGCGCGCCCGTCGCGAATCGCGCACGCAACGAGTCCTGCGAGGCGCGCATGGACTGACGCCGCGCCGCGCTGCGCCGCGCAATGCCCGCCAGGCGCGTCACCTGCGCGTCGGTAAGGCCGAGATCCCCCGTCCGCGCCAGGAGCATCTCGGCGCCCGGGGCTCCACGACCCGCCGCCGGACCCGCCGGCGCCTGGGCCACTGCGCTCGCGCCGATCCCGGCGACGAGCATACCTGCAACAATCAACGATCGCATCTTGTGTATCCTCCGTTGTAATCGTAAGACGGAGCCATCCTCGCGGCGTTAAGGACGCCTGGCCGGAGACTCGGGACGGGAGACTCGGGACGGGAGACTCGGGACGGGAGACTCGGGACGAGAGGCTCGGGACGGGAGACTCGGGGCTGGAGAACTCGTGTTTCCAAGTCGCAGCCCAAAGCTCAAGTCCCAAGTCCCAAGTCCCAAGCCCCAAGTCCCAAGCCTCTAGTCCCGCGTCCCCAACCCCGAGTCCCTGGTCCCCAGCCCTAAGCCCCAATTGCGCAACGTCACCTGGTATGCCCTGGCTGCGCTCGTCGTCGGCCTGCTCGCGGGCGCGGCGCTCGAGAGCGCGGATCCCGCCGCCGTCGAGCGCGCGATCGCCATTCTCGATCCGGTCGGCACGCTCTGGGTGAATGCGGTTCGCATGACCATCATCCCGCTCGTGATCTCGATGCTCGTGGTCGCGGTCGCCTCGAGCGAGAGCCTGCGATCCATGGGGCGGATGGGAGGCGCCGCGCTCGGGTTCTTCCTCGTGACGCTGGTGGTCATCGCCGCGTACACCGCCGTGCTCGGGCCTCTCCTGCTCGGCGGGCTCGAGATCGATCCGGCGGCGGCCGCGGCGCTGCGGGCCACCGCCGAGGGAAGCGCGTCGCGGGTGGGCGAGACGGTGCGAAACATCGGGGGATTCGGGCAGCGACTTGTGGAGCTGGTGCCGACGAATCCGCTCGCGGCCGCGGCGACGGGTGCCATCCTCCCGCTGGTGGTGTTCTCGATCATCTTCGGCGCCGCGCTGTCGCGCCTTCCCGCCGAGCGTCGCGCGCCCGTGGTCCAGTTCTTTTCCGCCACCGCCGACGCGATGCTCGTCGTGGTCCGGTGGGTGTTCCTCGCGGCGCCCATCGGGATCCTCGCGCTCGCCGTCGTGGTCGGCGCGCGGCTCGGGTATTCCGCCGTCGGCGCGGTGGCGTGGTATGTCGCCGTGTTCGTGCTGCTCATGATGCTGGCAATGCTCCTCATGTACGTCGCGGCAGTGGCCATCGGCCGGGCGCCCCTGCGGCTCTTCGCCACCGCGGTGGCGCCCGCCCAGGTCATCGCACTCGGGTCACGGTCCTCGTCGGCGGCGCTGCCCGCACAGCTGCAGAGCGCGCGCGACATCCTCAGGCTCCCGGCTGACGTCATCAGCTTCGTGCTGCCGAGCGCGGTGGCGGTGTTCCGCGTGTCGGCGCCGGTGTCGTTCGTGCTGGGCGCGCTGCTGCTCGGCAAGCTGTACGGCGTGCCCATCTCCACCGGCGACATCGTGTCGCTCGCGCTGCTCTCGATCCTCGTGAGCTACAGCGTGCCTCCGGTGCCGAGCGGCTCGGTGTTCCTCATGGCGCCGGTGTTCGTGGAGATGGGCATCCCGGCCGAGGGGGTGGCGATCCTCATCGCCATCGACGTCATCCCGGACCTCGCGAAAACGGTGGCGATCGTGACGTCTCACCTCGCGAGCGCGGTGGTGGTGGCTCGGCTCACCCGCTGACCGCACATTTCGTGGACCGCGGGGTATCTTCCAGCCCGTCGCTTTCTCACCGAGGATGTCGCGCTTGAAACGTCATTTCGTCCTTCTCGCCGTGGCATCGCTGGCCGCGTGCAAGGGCAAGGAAAACGGACCCAACGAGCTCGGCCCGCCCGCCAGCATGTCGGCTTCCCCGGCGGCGCCCACCGCTCCGGCGAACACCGACCTCACCGGGGTGACGCTCACCGTCCGCGACGCGAACAACAATGCCCTCCCCAACCAGGTGGTGACGTTCACCGTGACGGCGGGAGGCGGCAGCCTCGCGGCGGCCACGGCCACCACGGGCGCGGACGGCACGGTTGCGGTGCCGGCCTGGAAGCTCGGCAAGCTTGACGTCCCGCAGACCCTCCAGGCCACCACGGGCGCGGTGAACTTCAACGTCAACGCGTCGGTGCAGACGTCGTACAACGTCGTGCTGCGTTTTTACGAGGGAGCCCCGACCGCCGCGCAGCAGGCGCTCTTCAACAACGCCGCCGCACGTATTCGGGCTGTGATCACGGGTGATGTGGCCAACGTCACTCCTCCCCCGAACACCAACGTGAGTGCATGCACCCCGGGCCAGACCACGCTCCTGACGGAAACAATCGACGACGTCGTGATCTATGTGCGCATCACACCCATTGACGGCCAGGGACAAATCCTCGCGTCCGCGGGGCCGTGTTTCGTGCGCACTGGAGGCGCGAATGCGATGACGACGGTCATCGGAACCATGCTGTTCGACGTTGCAGACCTGCCAATCCTGCGCGAGGAGACGATCCTGCACGAGATGCTCCACGTCATCGGCGTGGGCGCGATGTGGCCGGATCCGCCCCCCGAAGGCTGGGGATTGATCACGGGAGTAGGCGGCCCGACTCCGCGATACACCGGGGCCCAGGGCGTCCAGGGCTGCCAGGAGATCGGCGGCACGGTCACATGCCTGTCATCCGTGCCGGTCGAGAATGACCACGGCCCCGGTACGCGCGACACCCATTGGGAGGAAGACGACTTCGACAACGAGCTCATGACCGGCCTCATCGAGCAGGCGCAGATCCCCATGCCTCTCAGCATCATGACGGTCCGCTCCCTGCGCGACATCGGCTATACCGTGAACCTGGCCAACTTCGACGCCTTCACGAAGCCCTTCCAGGCGTTGCGCGCCGGAGGGCAGTCGGCCTCCCGAGTGCAATGGGAAGGACCGCCGCCCGTGCCCGTGTTCGCCATTGACGAAAACGGCACCATCGTTCGCCAGCTGAGGAAGGTGCCATGACCCGCGCTTCCCTGCTGTTCGGCGCTGTCATGCTGGCCGCGTGCGAGACGCGCGCGCCCGGTACCGATTCCACCGCCATCCTCCCGGTGAACACCGTTGGGCCGGTGGTGGTGAACGCTGCAATGGACAGCGTCCGCCGCGCGGATTCCATCCGCATCGCGGACAGCCTCGCCCGCGCCACGAAGGCCGCTGCGGCGCGCCCCGTCACCAAGGCGCCAACCCGCACGCCGGCGACGAGCTCACCGACCTCCGATTCGGCGCGGGGGCATCCCAACATCGGTCGCGACAGCGTCATCCGGCGGCCGCGCCCGATGCCGGTGGACACCACCCACCGTCCGTGAGCAGAGCGGAACGACCGGGACACTGAAGTCTGGAACCGCCGCGCGGCACCTCGCGTACGGTTCCCCGTGATCGGACTAGCGCTCCTTCTCCAGCTCGCGGCAGCCGGCGACTCCGTCTACGCCACGCCGGCCCTGCGCGATTTCGTGGCGCGCGCCGCGCTGGCGAATCGCGCTCCCCCGCCCCAGCTCACCGGCTATCGCGCATCACTCGAGTCCGAGCTCGCCTTCATCCTGCGCGACACCCTCGGTCGTGAGCTCACCGGACAGGTGGAGCAGCTGGCCGCGAGCGCCACCTGGGATCGCGACGGCCGGTACGACGTGCACGTCCGGGGCTACCGGGCGCAGACCCTGGGCAACCCGTACTCCGCCCTCACCTTCACGCGGATGTACAGCGTGCCGACGCTGTTCGGCAACCGCCTCGCCATCGGCATGAACGACGGGGTGCCGCGATCGCGGTCGGACAGCCTCTCGCGCAGCAAGCGAATGGCGCGTGACAGCGCGGAGGGCCGCCCCGCGTTCCGGGCCGTGCATCCGCTCGCCTCCGACCGCGACCGCTACTACCGCTTCACCGGCGGCGACACCGTCGCGGTGATCCATACGGGCCGCCGGGCCATCCGCCTGGTGCGCGTGTACTCCATCCCCAATGCCGACCCGGGCGCCAACTTCGCCGGATTCCGCGGCGAGCTGGATTTCGACGCCGATCGGCACCACCTGGTGCGGATGCGCGGGCGGTTCGAGTTCATCTCGTCGCGGCGCGACCCCCTCTTCCTGCGCGCCACGGGCGCCACGGGCGCAGTGTACGTGGAGTTCGAGAACGCCGAGGTGGACGGCCGCTACTGGCTGCCCGCCGTGCAGCGCTCGGAGTTCCAGTCGCAGATGGGGCTCATGGGAGACATGCGCCCGGTCTACCGCATCATCACGCGCTTCCGCGATCACCAGCTGCGCGAAGACTCCACGCTGGTGGCCGATGGCGACTCGCTCTCCCTGCCCCCCACTCGCTCCACGCTCACCTTCGCGGGGGGCGATAGTGCCAGCCGCTTCGGTGGCTGGACGGCGGGATTCGGAGCGCTCAGCGGCGGGGTGCATGCCGACGACTTCGCCGACCTCGCGCCCGACGTCTGGCGGCCGACGGGCCCGCCGCGCACGTCGCTCTGGCCGCGCCGGCTCGAGGACGTCGTGCGCTACAATCGCGTGGAGGGAATGTTCACGGGCGTCTCCGGCTCGATCGCCTTCCGCGACCTGGCGCCCGGGCTCGCCGCGCGCGGCTCGATCGGGTGGGCCTGGAGCGAGCAGACGGCACGAGGAGGTGCCGCGGTGTCACTGTCGCGCGGCCGCTGGTCGAATGCAGCGCGCGCCGAGCGCGTGCTCGCCACGACCAACGACTACCTCCTCACCCTCGAGACGGGGCTTTCACTCGGGCCGCTGTTTTCCGGGACGGATGACCACGACTACGTGGACCGCTCGCTGGTGGCGTGGTCGGCAACGCGGGTGCTGAAGCACATGGACCGCGGGCTGCTCACGACCGAGCTGGCGCTGGTGCGCGATCGGCATCCTGCTGCGTCGGTGGCCGACCCGGTATTCGGAGGCGGTGCATTTCGCCCGAACCGCAGTGCGCTCGAGGGCGAGTATGCGCGCGCGACCGCGATGCTCGAGTGGCATCCCCGGGTGACCGGGGAGTCGTTGAGCCCGGGGTGGGGTGCGCGGGTGAAGTACGAGCTCGCGCGGGGAGGGCTCGAGTGGCAGCGCGTGGACGCCCGGCTCGCGGCGCGACAGCGGTGGCGCGGGCTTTCGGTCTCGGCGCGGGTGGATGGCGGCGCGGTGACAGGGAGCGTGATTCCGCCGCAGGCACTGTACGAGATGGGTGGAGCGGCGGATCTCCCCTCGTACGACTACAAGGAGTTCGGGGGCGACCGCGCGGCGCTGGGGCGCGCGCTGGTGGCGTGGTATGCGCCCGTGCTGCGCCGTCCGCTCCGGGTGGGGCGGCTCATCCTGCCCGGGTTGAGCCCGGGCATTGGCGTTGGGGCGCAGGCCGGGTGGACCGAGGCGTCCTCAGCCGCCGCGCGCGCGGCGCTGCTTACGCTCGGGGGCGACGGAGTAACACCGCTGTCACGTCCCACGGATAGAGTGCGCTCCACGATCGACCTTCGGATGACGGTTCTGTCCGGGGCGATCGGGTTCGGGGTAGCTCGGCCGGTGGACCAGGCGGGCCGGTGGCGACCGTTTTTCCTGTGGGGCGCGGCGTTCTGAGTCGCGGGTCACGGAACGGCGTGACCGGAAAGCCTACCTTATATATCCGCCGCTGAACGAGTTACGCTGGCGCGGCAGCAGGCGGGCTCAAGTACTCATCCAACCTCAATCGTGGCAACGCGTTGCGATATCCGCAGCGCGTCGTCTTTGCTTCTTGTGGTGGCCGAGGACACCAGTCCTCTCCACAGAAATCGCACGTCCGTCACATATGTGATCATGGCTTTGGGCGCTCAGGCGGGAGTTGGGGTGGTCAATCAAACGGTTTGGTGTGATCGGGGGCGGCCCATGGCAGTAAGGCAAATCACTGATGCGCCTTGCAGTTACGTGCGTCTGAGGCCAGAATAAGCCGTGGTTTCCCGCCGCCGTTTCCCGCCAAATGTTTCCGCAGGCTCTCTCCTCAGGACGCTGAGGAGAATTCTTGCGTTCCCGGCCTTCGTCGTCGTCGCCATCACATGCGCAGACCTGGCGACGGCGCCCGGCGTGCAGGGGGACGTAACGCTCAGCTACCAGAGCATCCCCGTACCGCTCGACCAGGATCAGCGCGCGCGCCTGGAGATTGGCCGCTGGTATGCGCCGCGGTTCGAGGTCCGGATCAGCAACCTGGTCCAGCCGCTCGCACGGTACGTGTACTCCGTGCGCACCACCGATGCCCTGAACGCGGTGGAGGTCGCGCCGAGCGGTGACAGCATCAGGATCGTTGGGCGCGGCATTGATACCGTGTTCGTGCGCGTGGTGGGCGCAACGGTGCCGAGCGACACGACGGCCGTGCCGACGTTCAAGCTGGCGGTGCTGGGCAGGCCTGCGCTCACCGAGGTCAGAGGACCCAACAACAGCGTTGGTCCCTTCGTGCTCACCAGCCTTGGCGAGAGCGTGACGCTCGAGGCGACATCGCGCGAGGCGCTGGCGGCGGGCGCTACGCCCCCGGCCCCGGTCGTGCCACCCGGGACCGGTGCAAACGCGGTACGCTGGGTGTCGCTCCAGCCGGGAATCGCCACGGTCGATCCCGCGGGGGTTTCCGACGCCACGAAGAACGCGACCACCGTGACGGCGGTTGCGAACGGCACCGCCACGATCCTCACGATTGTCGAGGGGGTCGATACGACCCGCACGGATGTGCAGGTGGGCCAGCTGCACGACCGGTACAACCTCGGCTCCCGCTTCGGCGGCGGTCAGGTGCAGTTCTTCTCGAAGCAGGACACGGCGTACGTGCGCGCGCTGCCGGTGGACGTGCGGGGCAACGCGATCGCATCGCCGGCCACGCCGACCTTCGTCTCCACGAACCTGCAGCGGTTCAGCGTCACGGCCACGACGGACCCGTTCGTCGGGCTGGTGACCGCGCTCGACAACAACCTCGACCAGCTCGGCGTCGGCAACCCCGACACCCTGCTCGTGATCGCGCCGACGGCGACGGGACCGGACACGACCAGGTTCAGCGTCATCGTCAAGCAGGTGGCGACGTCCATCTCCATCGTCGGGAAGCGCACGGACACGATCCCGTCCATCGGAGGCAAAAAGCTCCTTCAGTCCATCACGAAGGACGCGCTCGGCAACGACATCCAGTCCGGCCAGGAGTGGTCGGTGGCGAACACCGCCATTGCACAGATTCAGCTACCGGAAGCCGTAGCGCAGAGCACTGGCACCACGCGTCTCATCGTGCGGCGTGACCAGGTGGCGGACTCGATCACGCTCGTCGTCACGAACAATCCGAACTCAATCCTGCTCGCGCCGGACACGCTCCGGATTCCGGCGATCGGGGACACCGTGGCGTTTGTGCGCCCCGTGATCCGCAACATCGCGCTCACCGAGTTGCGCGATTCGGTTTCCGTGACCTACACGTCGCTGGACCCGGCCTTCGTCGAGGCAATCACGGACACGGGGCTGGTCGGCCGCATGGTCGGCCTGCAGCGCACGACACTTCCCGTCCCCATCGTCGTGAGCACTGGGGGCGCGGACCCGAAGACCGACACCAGCGTCGTCATCGTCACCAACCACCCGTTCACGGTGGACATCGGTCCCACGGACGCGACGCTGGCCTCCGTGGGTGATTCACTCGCCGGCTTCCCCGTCACCTTCCTCAACCGCCGGGGAGTGGCGCTGGGACGCGACGCCGTGACCTGGACGAGCAACGACTCCAGCGTCGCCCGCCCCACCGCCGCCGGCCAGGGAACGATCGTGGCCATGGCGCCGGGCACCGCGAAGATCTACGCCACGAGCCCTGGCAACTCGTTCATCCGCGACTCGGTCACGATCACGGTGACGAACGCGCCGGCCATCGTGAACGTCGCGCCGTCGCCCATTCCCGTGCTCCAGGCGCTCGGCAGCACGATCAACTTCACCGCCACGGTGCAGAACGCTTCGGGCGGCGCGATCCCGAACCCGGTGGTGCGCTGGTCGGCCGCCGATACGAACCTCGTCAGCATCGACTCCCTGACGGGAACGGCGACGGCGAAGGCGAACGGCACGACGCAGATCACTGCGACGGCGCGCACGAGCACGACCAGCGCCGCGACGGCCACGCGCACGGTCAACGTCACCGTGGCACAGCAGTTCTCGCAGTCGCGCTCGACGCTGACGGCCTCGCCGAACAGCATCGTCGCCGACGGCACGTCGCTGTCCACGATCACGCTGCAGTTGAAGGACGCCAACGATTCCACATTGCGCGTTGCCCCCGCCGGCGCAGTGTCCATCTCGACCACGCTTGGCGTGCGCGCGGCGACCATCACCGCAGGCGCAAACGGGTTGTACACGACCACCGTCACCTCCGCGACCTCGAGCGGCGTCGCGACGGTGACGGCGGACGTCGGCGGCGCGCAGATCGCGAACACCGCCCAGATCACGTTCACCGGTGGCAGCGCGACCAAGTACCTCGTGACCGCGGCAAACACGACACCGGTCGCTGGCAGCTCGATCACGATCAGCGCGCAGCTCGCCGACGGCAACAACAACGCGGTGTCCGAGGCCGGGCGCCTCATCTCGTGGAGCAGCACCGGTGGTGGCACCTTCGGCTCCGGCGGGTCGTCGACGACGAACACGAGCGGCATCGCCACGATCACCTTCACGACCAACGCCGCGGCGAACCAGCACACGATCACAGCGACGACGACGCCGCCGTCGGGACCGGTCATCGCTGGCACCAGCAACGTCATCACGCCAGTACCGGATGTCGCGTCGCAGATGGGCGTGACAGCATCCAGCACGTCGCCGGCGGCCGGCAGCCAGGTGATCGTCACGGCACAGCTCCGTGACGCCAACGGCAATGATGTGCGCACCGCCGGCCAGACGGTGAACTGGAGCACCACGAGCGGATCGCTCTCGCCAGGCACCTCCTCGATCACGAACGCAAACGGCGCGGCGGTCATCACGCTCGTGACCAGCAACACGGCCGGCACCTCCGCCGTGGTGACGGCGAACGCCACCGTTGGCGTCACGCCTCTTCCCGCCAGCCCGAGCCCGACGATTACCACCGTCGCGGGCAGCGCGGGTCAGCTGGCGCTCACCGCGGATCCGGCGGGCGCGCAGCAGAGTGGCGTCGCCTTCGGCACCCAGCCGGTCATCCAGGTGCGTGATGCGCTCGGCAACCCGGTGAACACGGCAAACATGAGCGTCTCGGCGACGCTCACCTCGGGTACCGGCACGCTGAATGGTGTGACCACCGTGCAGACCAATGGCAGCGGCGTGGCGACCTTCGCCGGCCTTTCCATCAGCGGCGGCACGGGCGCAAAGACCATCACCTACACGTCGCCCGCGGGGGGAATCAACCCCACCTCGAGCGGCATCACCCTCTCGGCGGGCCCGGCGGCGGTCATCGCCGTGAGCGCTGGCAACAACCAGAGCGCCACCGCGGGTTCCACCCTCCCCACGGCGCCGGCCGTGCTGGTCACCGATGCCAGCGGCAATCCCGTCACGGGGACGAACGTCACCTTCGCGATCGCGAGCGGCGGCGGCTCCACCAACCCGGGAAGCCCGGCAATTGTCGCAACGCTGGGCACCGGCATAGCGGCACTGTCGTCGTGGACCCTCGGCGGCACCGCGGGCACGAACACCCTCACCGCCACAGCGGCGGGGCTCAGCGGCAGCCCGGTGACCTTCACCGCGTCAGGCACCATCGGCACGGCGACGCAGATGACGCTGAACGGTGGTGACGGCCTCACCGCCACGGCGGGCAGCGCGACGGGCACCGCGCCGAGCGTTCTCGTACGGGACGCGAACAACAATCCGGTCGGGGGCGTCATCGTCACCTTCGCGGTAACCGCTGGCAACGGCTCGATCACCTCCCCCACCGGCGCGAACGTCACCACCAATGCGTCCGGCGTCGCGTCGCTCAGCGCCTGGACCCTCGGCGCCACCGCGGGCGCGAACACGCTGACGGCGACGTCGGCTGGCCTCACGGGAAGCCCGATCACCTTCAACGCCACCGGCGTCAACGGCTCGGCGACGCAGATCGCGATCAGCGCCGGCAACGGCCAGACCGCGACCGTGGGCGCCCTGGTAGGCACGGCGCCTGCCGTGCTGGTGCGCGACATCAACAACAATCCCGTCGCGAACGTGTCCGTCACCTGGACGGTGACGGGTGGAGGCGGCGCCATCGCGTCGCCGGTTTCCGGCGGCACCAGCCTCACGAACGCGAGCGGCATCGCGACGATCGGCTCCTGGACCCTCGGCGCCACCGCGGGCGCGAACACACTCACCGCAGCCGTGAGCGGGCTGACCGGCAGCCCGGTCACCTTCACCGCCACTGGCACCGCCGGCGCGGCGACGACGATCGCGCTCAGCGCCGGCGACGCGCAGACGACGACGGCCGGCAGCGCCGTGCCGATCGATCCCGCGGTGCTCGTCACCGACGGCTCGGGTAATCCCGTGAGCGGCACTCCGGTGACGTTCACCGTGACGGGCGGGGGCGGCTCGACGTCGCCAACGAGCGGAAGCACCGTCAACACCAACGCGTCCGGCATCGCGACGCTGAACTCGTGGACCCTCGGCACGGTCGCGGGGGCGAACACGCTGACCGCGACAGCGGGTGGTCTTGGCGGCAGCCCCGTCAACTTCACCGCCACCGGTACCTCCGGCGTCGCGACGCAGATCGCGGTGAACGCCGGAAACGGCCAGTCCGCGACAGTCAGCGCGACGGTGGGCACGGCGCCCTCGGTGCTCGTGCGTGACGCGTTCAACAATCCGGTGCAGAACGTCACGGTCACCTGGACGGTGACCGGCGGCAGCGGATCCATCGCGTCGCCGGCGAGCGGGGGCACAAGCCTCACCGACGCGAGCGGCGTCGCGACCATCGGCTCGTGGACCCTCGGCGCGACGGCGGGCAGCAACACCCTGACGGCGGCGGTGGCGGGCCTCACCGGGAGCCCGGTGACGTTCACGGCCACGGGAACGGCAGGTGCCGCGACGACGATCGCGGCGAACGCCGGAAACGGGCAGACGGCGATTGCAGGTACCACGTTGCCCATCCGCCCCTCGGTGTTTGTCACCGACGGCAGCGGTAATCCGCGGAGCGGCGTCGTTGTCACCTTCACCGTGACCGGTGGCGGCGGCAGCACGTCGCCCGCGAGCGGCGGCACGGTGACGACCAATGCCTCGGGCATCGCCGAGCTCAACGCCTGGACGCTGGGCACCACGGCAGGCGCCAATACCCTTACGGCGACGGCGGCGGGACTCGGCGGCAGCCCGGTGAACTTCACCGCAACCGGCATCGCGGGCGTCGCGCAGAACATCGTCGCGAACAGCGCGACGTCGCAGAGCGTCACCGCTGGCGGGGGCGCCACCGCGCCGTCGGTGATCGTGCGTGACGCGAACAACAATCCCGTTCAGTCTGTGACCGTCACCTTCGCGGTGGCAGCGTCGAGCGGAACGATCAACGGCGGCACGGCGAACGTGCCCATCGCGACCGACGTGAACGGCATCGCGTCGCTGAGCACATGGATCACGCACACCGTGACGGGGACGAACACCGTCACCGCGACCGTTGCAGGTCTCACCGGCAGCCCGGTGACCTTCACCGCCACGGGCATCCCGGGGACGGCGAACAACCTGGTCGCGAACAGCGTCACACCGCAAAGCGCGACCATCGGCACCGCTGTGGCGGCCCCGCCGAGCGTGATCGTGCGCGATGCCAACAACAACCCGGTGGGCGCGGGGATCAACGTCACCTTCACGGTCACGGCGGGCGGCGGCACCACGTCGCCTGTCAGCGGCTCGACGGTGGCGACGAACAGCTCCGGCGTCGCGACGCTGGCGTCGTGGACGCTCGGCACGTCGGCAGGGACCAACAACAACACCGTGACCGCCGAGATCCCGACGGTCACGAACACCATCACGTTCAACGCGTCGGCCACGGTCGGCACGGCAAGCTCGATCACCGCGAACAGCGTCACGACTCAAAGCGTCACGGTGGGAACGGCCGCTGTTGCTCCCTCGGTGCTGGTGCGCGATGCGAGCAACAACCCGGTCGTGGGCTTCAGTATCACCTTTACGCTGACACAGACTGGCGGCACCGGTGGGGCGATCAGTCCCACGAGCGTGGCCACGGTCGCGACGGATGCCTCGGGGATCGCGACACTGACATCGTGGACGGTGGGCCAGACCGCCGGCACCAGCAACAACACCGTCACGGCCACGGGAGCCGGGCTCGCGACGCTCACCTTCAATGCGTCGGGCACGCCAGGCGCGGCGAACAACCTCGTTGCCAACAGCGCGACGAGCCAGTCGGCCACGATCGGCACGGCGGTGAGTGCCCCGCCCTCGGTGATCGTGCGCGACCAGTTCAACAACCCGGTGGGCGCGGGAGTGGATGTCACCTTCACGGTGACGGCGGCGCAGACTGGCGGCGCGATCGATCCGGCGTCAATCGCCACCGTCGCGACGAACGCGTCGGGCGTTGCGACCCTCACGAGCTGGACGTTGGGTACGGCGGCGGGCACCAACACGGTCACCGCGACCATCCCGACGCTGAACACGGTCACCTTCAACGCGACCGGAACGGCGGCGGCGGCGGCGAACATTGCGGTGAACGGGACACCGTCCACGAGCGCGTCGGTCGGGACGGCAGTGACTTCCCCGCCCTCGGTGCTG
>Ga0307505_10000794_pt1 | contig 30981 bp, 26 predicted proteins | sample 23_S_MG_FD_202183 | JGI IMG/M metagenome (GOLD analysis project Ga0307505, IMG submission 202183) | Soil microbial communities from Populus trichocarpa stands in riparian zone in the Pacific Northwest, United States - 23_S | ecosystem: Environmental > Terrestrial > Soil > Riparian zone > Trees... | reverse complement strand
CAGCGCCGAGCGCTCCGGGTGCACGACGAGGGTCATGGTGACGGGTCCGCGGGCGCCGCGCAGGTGCCACCACACGCCGATCGCAGCGGAAGCCGGCGTCGGCGATTCGAGGGGACGCGCAAGCGCGTCCGCGAGGCCCAGCGAATCATCACCCGCGAACAGCAGCAGGTCGGACAGGCACAGCGGCGCGCGCTGGCAGGCGAGCGGCGGGAGGCTGTAGCGCTCGCGGGCGGCGCGGCGCGTCGAGCGCCCCCGGGCCGCGACGCTGATCAGCACGGTGTCGGCGGGCACCATGAGGATGGCGGCGCCATTGCGCGCGCCCGTGAACCGGATCACGTCATCGCGCAGGACGGAGATCGCCGCATTCACGGTGTCCCTGGCGAGACCGGAGTCGCGGATGGAAAGTGTGACTGCGAGCGCCATTGAATCCTCGCGAGGGATGCGCACGACCTGATGCCGCAGCGGCAGCAGCGCCGTGAGGTGCCGCGGTGCGTAGCGCATGCGCGCGCGCGGCGCGCGCAACGACCATGCGTCCGGCGCCACCCAGGGCGCGCGGAGCGAGGCCACGCGCGGCATGACGTTCCAGCTGGGTTCCCGGGCGTGGCCCAGCACCCACCAGGCCATGTCCATGCCGGACGGCGGGGCGCGGGTGTGCGTCTCCGACCATCCGTAGCGCATGACCAGCTCGCGCATGTCGTCGCCCCAGCGGGTATCGTGCGGCGTCGCGGACGTGGACAGGATCGCGGCCATGGTCTCGCGCGCGAGATGCTCCGACCGCGCGTCGCGTCCGGGGGTCATCCACAGCGGCTGCCCCAGACGCCAGGCGGTCGCTGCCGCCCGCTCGCGCGCCCGGCAGTCACTGCGTTGCATCTCTCGCGCGAGCGGATCCTCGAGCACCAGCGCGAGGTTGATCCATGCGCATCGCACTGATTCGGGCATGGCAGCGAGCGACTCGCTGAACGCCGCATCGGCGCCGGCGTGGTCCGACGCGACGTGGAGCGCCACCCCGCGCAACGCGGCGCACCACCACGCGCTCGCACCGCAGGCGACTGCCGCCGCGCTGTCCGGCCGGCCCGCGTCCAGCAGGTAGCGCACGCGCTGGCCCGCCACCCACGGATCCGCCGGCCACCGTCCGGCGGCCTCATCCAGTTGCCGGAGCAACTGCCCGCGCGCGACCGTGACCCGCCCGGACTCGGCGCGGCGCGGCGGCGGTGGCGCGGAATCGTACCAGTAGCAGAACCGTCCGATGCGCTCATCACACCGGCCGGCGCCGGCATGCTCCACTGGCAGCTGCTGCCGCCGCACCGACTCGAAACGCGCCTGCGCGTCGCGCAGCGTGGGGCTGGGGGGAGCGAACGTCACGACCGCGCCCTGGAGCAGGAGCGCCGCCAGGCCCGGTATCACTCGCTCCAACCCGTATTCCACATGAACTCACGAACGCTCGGCGCACAGCCTCGCGCAATCCCGCGTGGCGCCGTCAGCGCAGCTGTGGAGCGGCGTCCGGTCGATTGAGGAGCTTGTCCAGCATGGCCTGGAGTTCCAGTGCGGCCTCCCGGATGCGCGTGACACACTCCACGGCGCAATCCGGAATGGTCTCCGGAACTCCCATCTCGAGCAGATCGGCGTAGCCCATGATCGCCGAGAGCGGGCTCCGCAGGTCGTGCGCATACAGCGCCAGGATCTCCGACTGGCGCTGAGTGAGCTCGAGGGCCTCCATGCAGCGCATCTCGCTCTCTTCGAGCTCATGCGTGCGGCGCGCGAGTTGCTCCTTCAACAAGTCCACGTCCTCCGGTCCTCGCCGCACGCCTCCCTCGGTCGGTCCCGCGGCAGCGCCCTGGGTGGTTTGTCCCTGCTCCAGCATGCCCTCACAAAAGGCAAGGGACGTTCCCATTGCGGCGTACCGTGCCGGACACGGGCCATAGTGCCCCTGGGAAGCCACCAATCAGAAGTTCGCGCGCACGCCAGCGGTGATCGTGCGGCCCGGCAGGATCGTCGTGTTGTCCGGCTCGCCGCGCTGTTTTCCGCCGAGGTTTTCCCCGGTAAGCGTCAAGCGCAGTTCGCGTGGCAGGTCCAGGTGGAAGCTGCCGCGCAGGCGCGTCGCGCCGGGATAGCGGATCCAGAACTGGCGCAGGTTTTCCCCGGACACCTGGCTGTCGTTCGCGCCGCCGTCCTCGAGCTGCTGCGCAATGGCGAGCCGGTCGTAGCTGATCCAGTTCGACGCGCGAGTGACGGCCCACGTCGTGGACCAGCGGCGCCTGTGGAGGGATGCCGCGAGGCTGCCGGTGTGCTCGGGCACGCCGAGCATCCGGTCGCCGGGCCGGAGGTCACCCTGATACCCAACGGCCACCGCGCGCACGCGGCTGTCAACCTGGGTAGCGGTGCCGAGCAGCTCCACGGGGCCGGTACGAAGTGACGCCTTCCCTTCCCAGCCGCGGTTGGTGATCGCCCCGACGTTCTGCCGCATGTAATGGAGGCGATCGAGGCCGGCCCTGGACCCTGCGCTGGAGCTGTCGTAGAGCGTCACGGTCTGCACCAGTCCGCTCGCGGTCTGGTCGAAGCGCGTGGCATGGACGGACAACAGGCGGCCGAAGTGCAGGTCCATTCCCGCGTCCACACCCGTCTGTTGCTCGGGCCCGATGCCGTGGCCCGGATGCATCCGCCGGGTGGTTCGCGCCGGGAATTCCGCCGGCGTTGCGCGGATGCCGCGCCCGAATGACGCGCGGACTTTCGCGGTCATCCCCGCCAGGTCGCGCACTGCTGCCGCGCCGAGCATCGGGAGCGCATGCCAGCTGGCGGCGGTGCCCACGCTCGCGATGCGCTCGAACCGGTTGGCCATCGTGAGATGGAGCCACTCCGCGACGGACAGGTGGGCCTGCCCGGCAATCCCGAAGTTGTTGCTCCAGCGGCTGGGGATGTCGACCGACGCGGCGCGCGGGCCCGCATTCGTCTCCGAGCGGTCCGGTTCCGTGCGGTCGCGCAGCACGCTCTGCTCGAGCACGAAGGTCAGGGTTCCACCCACGCGCTCGGCGCCGATGTGGCGCACCGCGTTGGCGCGAATGGTCGCGCGGTCGGCGCCTCCCGACGCGGCGCGCAACGCGCTGTCCGCGGACGACGGCACCGGGGTGGAATCGATCGAGATGTTGCCGAGCTGGTAGCCGTCGAGACCAGCCGTCAGGCCGAGGCTCAGCGACTCCGTGCGCAGGTGGCGCAGCGTGGCCCCCACCGAGTAGAGCGCGAGGGACTGGGGCGCCGCGTCCGACATGGCGCGACCCGTTCCGGGCGACGAGAGCAGCGGGTTGATCGGAATGCCGGTGCGACGGGCCTGTGCCCGCGCGTGCAGCGACAGGACGGACGTTGCGCCAACGATGCGCGCGTCGCCCGCGAGACGCCCCTCGCGCGAATACGCATTGGGGATATAACGGCCGGTGGACGTGACGCTTCCCGACAACCCCCCGGACCGCAGGTTGTCGCCCGCGCGCCAGGCGAGCCCGTGCTCCTGGAGCGGCGTTGCGCCGGCGAACTCACTCTCCATCCACCCCAGGCGGCTCCGCACGGTGGCGCGCCGCCCCTCCTGGGCGTTCTCGTGCCGCGAGATGATGTTCACCACACCGCTGATCGCGTCAGCGCCGTGGAGTGCCGCCCCCTGCGGGCCGCGGATCACCTCGACGCGCTCCACCTGCGTCGCCTCGATGCGCGTCAGCAGCAGCGGGTTCGCGACTTCGATCCCGTCCACGTACACCTTGGGATAGCTGACGCCGAACGAGCTCGCGCCGCGAATGCTCCCATACCGGGCCGACATCGTGGACGGCCCCTGCTCGTGGAGCCAGAGGCCGGGGACCGCGACGTCCAGCATGGCCGCGAGCGACGTCTCGTCGCGGCGCTCGCTCGCGCGGCCGCTCACGACGTCCATGGCCATGGACAGCGCGCGCTCCGGCGCGCCACGCACGCTCCCGTTGACGACCACCCGCTCGAGGACCGGTGTGGGCAGAAGTCGCGCGGTGTCGGCACCTACGCGGGCCGCGAGCACGACATGATCGTCGTCGAGGACCACGGGCGCGGCAGACGATCCACGCAGCAGCTCCTGGAGCAGCTCGCCCACCGTGGCGGAATCGCGCGCGAGCGAGACGCGACGGTCGAGCGGGAGCACCTCACCGCTGTACGAAATGCGGATCTGCGCCAGCGCCGCCACACGGTCGAGCGCATCGCGCAGGGTCATGTCGCTCACGTGCAGGGACACGCGGCGTTCGAGCGGAGACCCCGCGCGCGCGGCGTCGAGTGGTGCGGCCAGCAGCACCAGGAACGCCGGCAGGAGCGCGGCGAACCGGTTCATCGCCGACCGGCGACCGGCAGCAGTCGGATCGTATCGCCGGCGCGCTGGGCGGTGGCGCCGACCGCGAGCGCGATGATCTCCACCACCCGGTCCACCGGCTCCCGCTCGAACGTGCCGGTGAAGTGCCGAGCCTCCAGGGCCGCCGGTACCTCGAGCTCCACCCCGTACCAGCGCCGCAGCTGCGCCGCGACGTCGCGGAGGCGCGCGTTGCGGAGCACCAGGCGCCCTTCGGTGAAGGCCAGGTCATCGGCGGTGAAGGCACCCCGGCGCACGCCGATGTCGCTGCCGACGTCCGCCACATCCCCGCTGTCCGCGGTGATCGTCAGGCCGGATCGCTCCAGCTGGACGGCCCCGGACGCGACGGCCACGCGCACCCCGTCGGCCGTGGTCTCGACGACGAACTCGGTGCCTATGTCGCGCACCACCACGCCGTTCGCGCGCACCACGTAGCCGCTTCCCGATTCACGGATCGAGAACAGCGCCGTTCCCCCCAGCAGGACCTCGCGACCACTCAGGGTGAGCGAGGACCCCGGCCCGAGGATGGCGGTGCTCGCGCCGGCCAAAGCGATGGTATCCGTCTGCCCCACCCCCGTCGCGAACTCGCGGGGCGCCTGGCCCTGCCGATGTCCCCAGGAGGCATAGAGCCCAGCGGCGACGAGGACGGCGGCGGCGGCGATCATCCGGAGGGCTACCCCGGGGTGGCGCGCGCGTGCCGTGCCTCGCGTCTTCACCTTCCGCAGCGCACCCTCGACGTCCACCGACCTCGCCGGGGCGACCCCGCGCGTGGCCGAGTCGAGCGCCCCGAGCGCAGCGGCCTCCTCGGGACGTTCGCGCAGCCAGCGGCGCACCTCCTCCGCCTCGGCGGAGGAGAGCTCACCGGCCATGTAGCGGCCCAGGCGGTCCCAGTCAGTGGTGGACACAATCAGCAGGAGCAGGGTGACATCTATATGTAGAGACACCGGGCGGAGAGCAAACCCCTATCCCCCCGGTGGAAGGGCGATTTAACCTTCCGGCCATGGACGATCGCGACCTTCTCGGCAGGCTGCAGGCTGGCGACGAAGGCGCGTTCGACGCGGTGTTCCGGGAGTGGTACCCGGTGCTCGTTCGCGTGGCCGCCGCCATCCTGCACGATATGGACGCGGCGGAGGAAGTGGCGCAGGACGTCATGCACGAGCTGTGGCGCCGCGCCCACATCATGGATGCCGGCACCACCCTGCGCGGCTACCTTCTGCGCGCCGCCAGGAATCGCGCGCTCAACCACATCCGGCACCAGCGGGTGCGTCGCGACACCCGGGGCGACGTCGAGGCGCTCTACCATGAGCCTGTGCGCGCCGACCAGCCGGTGGTGGCCGGCGAACTCGCGGAGGCGGTACGGCGTGCCGTGGCCGAACTGCCCCCGCGTTGCCGCGAAGTGTTCGAGCTGAGCCGTACGGACGGGTTGCGGTACGCGGAGATCGCCGAGGCGCTGGGGATCTCCGAGAAGACCGTCGAGGCGCAGATGGGCAAGGCCCTGCGCGTGCTGCGGGAGCGCCTGGCGCCATGGATGCAGTCCAGCCACTAGGCACCAGCCACTAGGCACCAGCCACCAGCCACTCGCGCCGGGACCCGATTATCCCGATACTCCGTGGGTGAAGAACGCGCTCACGGTCTCCAGCTCGCCGAACGGGCTCCGCCCCGCCGACCATGAAGTGGACATGTTCGGCATCACGCACACGGGACGCGTGCGCAAGGAGAACCAGGACCACTTCCTCCTGGCCACCGTGCATCCGCAACTCGTCGTGCACGGCACGAGCCTCCCCGACGTCGCCGAACTGCCGCTCCGCGGCGGGCGGCTCGGCACCATCCTGCTCGTGGCCGACGGCGTCGGTGGCTCGTCGGACGGTGGAACCGCCGCGCGCCTGGCCACCGAGAGCGTCATGCGCTACGTCGGCTCCACGCTGCGCTGCTATCACGCCATCCGCGACTCGAAGGACGACTCCTTCTACGCGGAGCTGAAGGAGGCCGCGATGCAGGCGCACGACGCCGTACGCGCCGAGTCCGAGTCGCGCGCCGAACCCACGCGTCTCGCGACGACGATGACGCTGGGCGTTGGCGTGTGGCCCTGGGTGTACGTGGTGCAGGTGGGCGACAGCCGCGCCTACCTGTACACGCGCGGCCAGCTCCAGCTCGTGACGCGCGACCAGACCCTGGCGCAGCAGCTCGTGGACGACGGCGTGCTGAAGGCCGACGACATGCAGCGGTCGCCGCTCAGCAACGTGCTCGCGAGCGCGATCGGCGGCGACGACGCCGTCCCGGTGGTCTCACGCATGGATGTGAGTGAGCGCGGCTGCGTGGTCCTGTTCTGCACCGACGGCCTCACGAAGCACGTCACCGACGCGGAGATTGCGACCGCCTGTGCTGGCATGCAGGGGGCGGAGCAGCTCTGCCGCGACCTCCTCCAGCTGGCGCTCGACCGCGGCGGCAGCGACAACATCACGATTATCGCGGCCCGCGCGCCCCTGAAGAGCGCGCGGTGAGCACCGGAACGGCGACAATGACGGAATCGTCATTCCCCCGTTCATCACCCGTAAGCGTTCCGGAGCGATGATGAGCTCCAGAGAGTAGTCCCTCCATCGCTCGCAGGGCGGTCCGACGAGGGGCCGTCACATGACCAACAACCCTACGCCGGAACAGAAGCGGGAACCGCGGCTCAGCGCGTTCTTCTCGCCGCTCACCGACCTCCCACCGGACTCACCTTCCGAGGTGACCGGGGAGCTCGGCGTGCAACTGAGGCGCGACGAAGCCGATGCATACCGGCAGGTGCTCAGCCGGCACCGCTGGTTGCGCGTCGCGGTTGCCGTGATCGTCGGTGTCGTCGCGCTGACCGGCGGGACCATCGCAACGGGCGGGCAGCTCGTGCTCGCCGTGGCGGCTTATACGCTCGTCGTGCAGGGCGCATGGTTCCTGGTGCGCCCGGCGCGGGACGCCACTCCGACCGCGGCGATGCTCGCGGTGGGAACCACGCTGGCGGCGGACGTCCTGCTCGGCGCGGTGCTCGTCTCGAGCGATCCGCTGTCGCTCCTGCGGCTCCTGCTCCTCGGCACGATGGTGCTGTGGATGGCCGGTTTCTTCTTCTCGTGGAACGTCGCGATCGGCGCGGCCATCGGCTATGCCGTGCTGTATGGCGCGCTGGCGCTCGAGGTACCGGCGCTCGACGCCAGGCCGGCGCAGCACGCCGCCAATCTCCTCCTCTTTGCCATCGTGGCGGCGCTTGCCATCTGGACGCTCGCCCGCCAGCGCCGATTCTACGCCGAGGTGCATGTGTTCTGCCGGCAGGTGGCGCTCGGCGACATCGGGATTCGCCTGCCGCTCGCGACCTCGGCGAGCGGGCATGCCATCGTGCGCCTGGCGCGGGACATTGACGCAATGCGGAAGGGCCTGGCCGAACAGATCGGCGTGGATGCCCTCACCGGATGCCTCAACCGGCGCGCGCTGGAGTCGCGGCTGCGCGGCGAATGGCGGCTGGCGCGCCGACGCAACAGCCTCGTGGCGGTCTGCGCGATCGACGTGGACCACTTCAAGCAGATCAACGACACGTACGGCCATGGCACGGGCGACGACGTGCTCCAGCAGCTCGCCCTCATCATGAAGGCGTGCGCCCGCGAGTCCGACGCGGTGGCGCGGCTTGGCGGCGACGAATTCGTGATGATCCTTCCCGACACCGACGTCGAGGGCGCCAGGCGCGTCGCCGAGCGCGTCCGCGACCGGGTTGCCCAGGCGGCCTTCGGTGGCGCGCAGGGACCGTTCTCGGTGACGATCTCCATGGGAGCGGTGTCCCTCGCGGGCAGCGACACCCTCGCGCCCTCCGACGTGCTGGCCATGGCAGACCGCGCCCTGTACCAATCCAAGCAGAACGGGCGCAACCGCGTGTCGTTCGGCGTTCCCGGCGAGGGGAGCGCCGGGTGATCAGCCGAGGGTCAGGTCGGTGATGTCCCGGCTGAAGCAGCGGGTATGGATGAACTTTCCATCCTGCCAGTAGACGTTGGAGCTGACCAGCACGTGCCGGCACGCGCCGTCCTTGCGGCGGAGGCGCACCGGCACGTTCCGCAGCTCCTCGCCGCGGAGGAGACGAGCGAGGATGCCGTCAATCTCCGAACGGTCGGCATAGAACTCGGCGATGTGGCGCCCGATGTATTCCTCGCGGCTGACACCGAGCATGTCGAGCTCCGCGCGGTTGGCCCACAGAATCGTCCCCTGGGCGCTGACCCAGTGCATGGGCTCGAGGCCATTCTCGAGGAAGTCGCGCAGCTCGCGTTCGCGCCGCTGGAGCTCCTCCTCGACCGAGCGCCGGCGCGTCATGGTGTCCTCGAGCTCCCTGGCCAGCGCCACGCGCTGCCTGACTTCCTCTTCCAGCGCGGCGGCCCGCTGCTGCAGCACCGCGATCTGGCGGAGTCGGTCGGCATCCTGCGCGTGGAGATAGGATTCCGTCGGCGCCACGTGACGATGCTGGCCGCAGACGGCGGCGAAGCCCTCGGATGCCGATTCGCGCGCGAAATTCGACATCGCATAGGCGCAGAGCAGATCGAAGCGGTGCCGCCGCGCGATGTCGTTCCAGAGGTCCTCGAGCGCAATGGCGGCGCTGATGTTTCCCTGCTTCCAGAGGACATCCACCATTTCGCCGTACGCGCGCACGATGACGTACGTGTGGTCACGCGTCAGCTGGCGCAGAATGCTCCCCACGGTGTCCTCGAACCTGGACGCGTCGGGCGAGCCATCCGTCATGAACCTGCCCAACGTGTCCGCGGCGTCGAGCATCACGAGCAGCCCGTCCTGGACGAGCATGTCCACGTCAATAAGACTCGCCCGCAGCTGCTTCACGATGCCCGCCTGGTGCTCCGGCGTCGCGATGACGAGTGCCGGCTGCCCCACCCGGATGCCTTCGAGCAGAAAGTCCCCGACGGTGCGAACCAGGAACTCGCTTCCTTCGTACAGCTGGACGGAGTGGCCCGTGGCCCAGGCACGCGCGACCGCGGGGAGCGGCGCGAGTGCCGCGCTGTCGCGCGGCGTCGGCATGAAGTGTTGGTCCTGCATGAGGCGGCCCGGCTGAGGAGAAAGCGAAGCGAGCTAAGCGTGCACTGCGAGCAATACGCATGCCGCGACGCACGGTCAGTCGTCGAGCAGACTCCTCACTGTAACCGCCAGCTCGTCCAGCGTGAAGGGCTTCGCGAGAAAGCGGCATCCCTCGATCTGCCGACTGACGTCGATGGCGTGCACGCCCACCCCAGAAATCAGCAGGAGGCGCATGTCGGGAAACGCGGAGCGCAGCATTCCAGCGAGCTCGGCGCCGTCCATCTCGGGCATGCGCACGTCGCTGATCACGAGGTGCACCGGCCCGCCGTATTCGCTGATCACCTGGAGCGCATCCTCACCGTTGCTGGCCTGGAGCACGAAGTAGCCCAGGTGCTTGAGCATGCGGGCGATGGGCGCGCGCACGGTTGCCTCGTCATCCACTACGAGCACGACCTCGGTCCCGACGGAGCCCTCGGACGGGGCGGATGGATTCATGAATCCGAATTTACACGCTGGGCGCCGGCGCGCCGACCGAGGCGGGGAGCAGGATGCGGAACGTGGTCCCCGCCCCGGGCGCGCTCTCCACCTGGATCGTCCCGCCGCTCTGCGTCACGATGCCGTACACGGTCGCCAGTCCGAGCCCCGTGCCCTTGTCGGCGCCCTTGGTGGTGAAGAAGGGCTCGAACACCCGCAGCTGCGTTTCGGCGTCCATGCCGATGCCGCTGTCGGACACCGTCAGCTCGACGTGCTCCCGCGGACGGTCGGCGTCATCCGACGCGACGCGTGCCCGGCTCGTGCTGACGACCACGGTGCCGCCCCGGGGCATCGCATCGCGCGCGTTCACGCAGAGGTTGAGGAGCACCTGCTGCAGCTGCCCGGGATCCGCCTCGACCATGGCGATCCCGGGATCGAGTCGGGTCTCCATCTCCACATCCTCGCCGATGAGCCGGCGGAGCATGTTCTCCATGTCGCGCACCGAGTCGTTCAGACTCACGAGCCGCGGTTGCAGCTGCTGCTGCCGGCTGAACGCCAGGAGCTGGCGGGTGAGGCCGGCCGCACGGTCGGACGCTTTCAGGATCTCCGCGACGTCCGCCTGCATCTCGTCGGCGGGAGGCAGCCCCGCGCGGAGCATTTCCGCATAGCCGGTGATGGCCGTGAGAATGTTGTTGAAGTCGTGTGCCACTCCGCCCGCCAGCCGTCCCACGGCCTCGAGCCGCTGGTGCTGCCGCATCGCACTTTCGTGCGCCAGGCGTGCCGTCACGTCCATCGCGAGCACCAGGCGCCCCGAACGACCGCTGAAGGGGATGTCCTGGCTCGTAACTTCGACGTCGAGCAGCGCGCCGGAGCGGGTGCGATGCCGGAACAGCCGCTGCTTGCCGCGCTCGGTGGCCGTCACCGCCACGTGTATTGCAGGCACGTCCTCCGCGGGGCGGATGTCGGCGACGGTCATGCCGAGGAACTCCTCACGCGAGTAGCCGTACTGCCGGATCGCCGACTCGTTGACGGCCATGAATCGCAGCGTGTCGCGATCGTACACCCACATCGGCTGCGGGTTGTGCTCGAACAGCAGGCGGTGCCGCACCTCGCTGTCGCGGAGGGCTGCCTCGAGATTCCGCCGCTGCCAGCGTTCTCCAGCCACGGAGACCGGCTTCACGAGGTAGTCCACGCTGTGCTCTCGCAGCGCCGCGATCGCGCTCTCGACGCTCGCGTTTCCGGTCAGCACGACCACCTGGGTCAGCTCGCTCAACTCGTGCAGCTTGTGCGCCAGCTCCAGGCCGTCCATGTCGGGCAGACGCAGGTCCACCACGGCCAGCGCCGGGCGGTTGGCCTCGGCCATCCGGAGCCCCTCGCCCCCGGTGGCGGCCGCCTGGGGCCGGTAGCCGTGGAGCTCGAGGATGTCCGACAGGGTGCGGATGATCGCCGCATCGTCGTCCACCACGAGCACCGGAAGTCCGGGGAGGTCGCGCGCCATCGTGGCCGCCCCCATCAGCCCTGCACCACGTCGAGCAGCACGCCGGTCACGTCCTCGACGGCAAAGGGCTTCTGGAGGTAGGTGTGCACGTACTCGCGCGGCACTTCGCCGTCGATCTCGGACTCCGCCCCCGGGCGGCCGCTGTAGAGGATGAGCGCGGCCTGCGGGCTCCTTCGGTGAACCGCGAGCACCGCATCGCGCGCGCTGGCAGTTCCGAGGTGCATGTGCAGGAGGATGGCTGCCGGCCGTTCCTCGTTGAGCAGCCGCACCGCATCGCCAAGTCCTTCCGCCATGACCGTCTCGAAGCCGCTCAGGGCAAGGGCATCCGACAGGGTGCGGAGGAATGCGCGGTCGCTGTCGACCAGCAGCACCGGGCGGCGCCGACTGAGGACGCCCGCGAGAAATGCGAGCAGCGCGCGCACATCCACCGGCTTCGACAGCACCCGCAGCACGCCCTGATGCTCGGCCCGGGCCAGAAGCTCCTGCGCCGCATACGCGGTCATCAACACCACTTTCACCCCCGGGCGCGCTGCCTTCATGGCCTGGAACGCCTCGACCCCGTTCATGCCGGGCATCTTCACGTCCATGAGGATCACATCGTACGGGCGCATCGCGGCCGCCTCCACCGCCATGTGCCCGTCGTGCGCCACGTCGGCCTCCCAGCCCTGGAGCTCGAGGATCTCGGCGAGCGTCCGTGCCATCATGACGTCGTCATCCACGACGAGGACCTGTCTCTTCACGTCGCACCTCCAGCCATGGCCTTCTGCGTTGCGTCGCCGGTCCGGGGCGCCGGGGCCGCCTCCAGCGTCATGGTGAACGTCGCGCCTTCCCCCGGAACGCTCGTCACCGAGAGCTCACCCCCGTTCGCCCGCGCAATCGTGCGCGACACGGCGAGACCCAGCCCGATCCCCCGCGCCTTCGTCGTGAACAGCGGCTCGAACACCCGCTCCAGATTCTCCGCCGGAATCCCGGGCCCGGTGTCGCGCACCATGCAGCACACGGTTTCGTCTGCGCGCATGGCCACGATGTCCACCCGGCCGCTGCCATTCATGGCCTGCACCGCGTTCGTGAGCAGGTTGAACACGACTTGGCCGATCTGGACCGGGTCGCTCAGCACCTCCGGAAGGTCGGGCGGGAACCGCATCTCCACGCGCACGCCATCGCGGGGACCGAGCCGGTCCAGCTGCGCCTCCACGACCTGCGGCAGCGACGTGGGCTGGCGGTGCGGCGGCTTCTGGCGCGCGAAATCCAGCAGGTCGCTCACGATCTTCTCGCTGAGCGCGATCTGCTGGCCGATGATGTCGAGGTACTCATGCACCTTCGGTGGTGACTGCCGCAACACCGTCTTGAGGTAGTACACCGAGTTCGTCATGACACCCAGCGGGTTGCGGAGCTCGTGGCCGACGCCGCTCGACAGCTGCCCGAGCATGGCGAGCCGCTCCCGCCGCACCAGCGCGTCCTGCGCGTCGCGCAACTCACGCGTGCGTTGATCCACCAGCGATTCCAGGTTGTCGCGCGTGCGCTGCACTTCGGCGCTCATGGCCGAGAAGGATTCCGCCAGCCGCCCCAGCTCGTCGTCCCTGCCCAGATGCACCTGCTGCCCGTACAGGCCGGCCGACATTCCTTCGGCGGCATGCGTGAGCTCCAGCAGCGGCCGGGTGATGCGGCGACTCAGCAGCCAGCTGGCCACGAGTCCCGCGAGCAGCGCGATCGTGACGATGAGGAGCATGCGCCGGATGAATGGGTTCACCGAGGCGCGCACGACGTCGGCAGGAAAGTCCACCACCACCTGCCACGGCGTGCCGACCACTGGCCGCAACACGGCGTAGTGCGTCCTGCCGTCGCGCTCGTAGCGTTGCATCCGTCCGTCCGTCCGCGCGGCGAGCTCCGCGCCACCCGGCCGCGATACCGGTCGCTCGAGGTCGTGCCATTCGGAACCGCGAGCGTTTCCGAGGTAGATGGACGCATCCGATCCCACGAGGTGTGCCAGCTGCTCGCGGGTGCGACGCGACCCCGCCATGCGCCGCCAGCGCACGACGTGAAGGTCCCGTGCCCCGTGAATCGCAACCACCAGCGGATACACCATCGTGTCGCGCAACATCGCGAACGCTCCGACGGCGGCGCTGTCGGACCGCTCGGTGAAGGGGATCACCTCCGCCAGCCGCAGCGCCTCGAGCCGCGGCTCGGCTGCCGTGGCGAGGACCACACGGCCATCCCGATCCCGGATCTCCGAGGAGACGATCTGGTCCGCCTGGAGCGCCGATGCTTCGAGCGCCCGAAGCGCAGCCAGCGCCGCGGCGCGCGCCCGGGGACTGCTGTCGCGCGCGAGCGCGGCCAGCGCTGGAGGCTGCGGGGCCAGCGCCAGGCGTTGGCGCTGCTGCGACACCGACTGGCGGAACAGGTCGGCAAACTGGGCGGCCACGTTGTCGAGGCGCTCCGCCGCCGCATGGCCGGCCGCGCGACGCACCTCAAGCCATGACGCGAGCGACACGGCCCCGAGAGCCGCGGCCAGGAGGCCCCCAATGAGCATGGGAAGCTTGCGCTCCATGCTCCATGAGCGTTTCCTTGCGGGGGATTCCCTGACAGCCTTCTCCTGAACGGTCCGGTCGTCCACTCACTGCCTCCGTCGGCATGGCGTCAGCAAGCGGAATTTCAGGTACGGTCCCGGCTTCGCTGCCCTTCGTAAAGGAACCTGAAGGCCCTAAGTGCTGGCTAATGCTTTGTTTGCGCACTCTTCATGCGGGGCGCGGCCGCTTGCGCCTGTCTCCACAGCTATCGGCCGGGCAGGAACGGTCATATACATACCTAATCGGCGCAGCAGCCATGCGCGTCTGGCATACCTGAACGGGCTTTGATGCTGCTCCAGCGCATGCGGCAGTTTCTGACGGTCGTGGACGCGGGCAGCATCGCCGCGGGCGCCGCGCGGCTGCACATTGCGCAGCCCGCGCTCAGCCGCCAGCTGCGCAACCTGGAGCGTGAAGTGGGCACCCCTCTCCTCGTGCGTGACCGCCGCGGCGTGCGCCTGACCGCTGCCGGGGCGGCGCTGCACCAGGGTGCCAGCGATCTGTTTGCCCGGCTCGACACCGCAGTGCGCGAAGCCAGGGACGCGCACGTGGGCACCACGGGTGCCGTGCGACTTGGAGTCACCCGCATGGTGCTCGACAGCGCGCGCTTGTCTGCGGCCATCGCCTCGGTCCGGCGCACCATGCCCGGCATCCGTCTCGACGTGGCCGAAGTCTCGTCGCTGGACCAGGCGCGCCTCGTGCGAACCCGCGACCTCGACATCACGATCGGCTTCGCCGACTTCGAGGGCGACGCGCTCGTGAAGCGCGAAGTCCTCTACGAGGAAACGCTCGACGCCGTCATCATCGGCACGACCCACCCGCTCGCGATCCGGCCGGGCATTTCCGTGGATGACCTGCGCGAGCTGCCGTGCCTGGTGCTCCGTCAGCGCCACACCGATGGATACCCACGAATGTTTCTCGCATTCAGGCGCGCCGGCATCACGAACTTCGAGGAGCACGACACCGTGGAGGGATTGTACGCGCTCGCCGCGGCCGGGCACGGCTGGATCGTTGCCGCCCGATCGCAGGCCGACAATCCGCCCCTCGGCACCTCCATCCGGCCGCTGCATGGGCTTTCCGTTCCACTGCCGGTTTCGATGCGCTGGCGCAGCACTGAGAGCTCGCGGGCCGCGCGGAATGTCATGAACGCGATGCGCGCTGCCTTCGGGCCCGCCGGCGCCGCTCCGGCCGAGCCCGGAGAGGGCGCCGGGATCGCCATCGGACGGACGCGCGACATCGAGCTGGCGCAGCTGCAGGCATTCATTGCCGCCGTGGAGGAGGGCTCGATGAGCGCGGCGGCCGAGCGCCTGGGCGTCACGCAGTCGGGGGTGTCCCGCCGGGTGAGCGCGCTCGAGCGCGCCGTGGGCTGTCGCCTCGTTGATCGAGCCGCGCACGGAATCGTCGCGACCAGCGCTGGCCAGGCCTTCTGGTCGGGCGCCCGGGAGGTCGCGGGTCTTGCCGACCGGGCGGTCGCACTCGCGCAGCTTGCCGCGGGAAGCCACGCCGGCGTGTGTCGCATCGGCGCATTGCCGCCGGAGCTCACGGGTGGCCTGCAGAACCTGGCGCTCCAGCGCGCGGTGCGCGAGTACCCGCGCATCCGTATCGAGCTGAGTGAGCTCCTTCCCGAGCGACAGTCGGAGATGCTGCTTGCCGGGGAGATTGACATCGGCGTCGGTGGGACTTTCCCCGGCATGGAGGTGCACCCCCGCCTGGCGAGCGTGCTGCTCTTCGAGGACGTCGTTGATGGGGTCATGCTCGCGGAGGGACATCCGCTGGCCTCGCGCGCGTGGATTCGAGCCAGCGAGCTCGCCGCCGAGACCTTCGCCTTCATCGACCGCCGCCGCGGCCGCCGGGTGCACGACGCGGTGGCCGGAGCGCTTGCCCCGTTGGGACTGGCGCAGCACGTCTCCACGCACGCCGGCCCGCGCGAGATCTGGCGGGCCATCGCCGGCGGCGATGGATGGACCATCGGCACCCGCGCCCAACGGGCGCGCCCGCCACGTGGCATCGTCGGCGTCCCAATGGAGGGCCTGCACATTCCCTGGGGAATCGGCCTCCTGTGGCGTCGCGACGAGGAGGACGACGCCGTGCGCCGCCTGCTCGAGGTCTTCCGCACCACGCGCAATCCCGAGATCGCCGTGGTCGTTGCCACCGTCCGTGCCCAGCGCACCGCCGGCGCACCGGCCGCGCCTGCGCTACGTCCGCCCAGGCGAACCGCCTAGACCTCCCGCCTACGTCACCGCGGGCAGGACCAGGGTGAACGTCGAGCCCGTTCCCTCGATGCTCTCAACGGTGATGTCGCCACCCATGGCACGCGCGAGGTCGCGGCTGATCGCGAGCCCCAGCCCCGTACCCTCCGCCGGTGACGTCAGGGTGCGTCCCACCTGGAAGAACGGCTCGAAGATGGCGTGCAGCTGCTCGCTGGGGATGCCAACGCCGGTGTCGCGGACCTGCACCCCCACGCGGCTGTCCGTCAGCCGCAGCGCGCGCACCTCGACTTTCCCCTCATTCGTGAACTTCACCGCGTTCGACACGAGGTTCAGCACGATCTGCTCGACCTTCCCACGGTCGGCGAGCGCGACGAGATGCTCCGCCTCGCCGGTCACGTCGAGGGTGAGCCCGCGCCCCATGGCCTGTGGGAGCAGGATGACCCCGACCGATTCCATCACCGCCTGCAACGACAGCGGGCGCAGGTCGTAGCTCAGCTTCCCCGCCTCGATCCGGCTGAAGTTGAGGATGTCGGTGATGATGCCCAGCAGGTGGCTCTGGCTGCGCTTGATGCGGCCGAGCTGCTCGCGCTGCTCGTCGCTGACCGGGCCGGACAGGCCCATGGACAGGATTTCCGCATAGCCGCCGATGGCGTTGAGCGGGGTGCGCAGCTCGTGACTCATCGCGGCGAGAAAGTCGCTCTTGGCGCGGTTCGCCTGGTCGGCGCGCGCCCGGGCATCCTCGGCCTCCTTGGTCCGACGCTGCAGCTGATCGTTCAGGTCGTGCAGCTCACTCGCGCGTTCCTCGGCGGAACGTCGCGCGGCCTCCTCGGCCGCCACCCGCTGGGCGTCGGCGATGGCGCGCTCCTGCGACGCACGGCGCTCGGTGAGGTCGCGCGTGACCTTCGCGAACCCCACGAGCTCACCGCTCTTGTTGCGCAGGGCGGTTATGAGGACGCTGGCCCAGAATGTCGCGCCATCCTTGCGAACGCGAAGGCCCTCTTCCTCGTACGTCCCCGTCTCCGTCGCGATCCTGAGCTCGCGTTCCGGCTTCCGGGAGGCGAGATCCTCGCGCGTGTAGAACCGCGAGAAGTGCTCTCCAACGATCTCGTTCGCGCGGTATCCCTTGATGCGCTCGGCGCCCGCGTTCCATGTGGCCACGCGCCCGTCGGGATCGAGCATGAAGATGGCGTAGTCCCTCACCCCCTCGATCAGCAGACGGAAGCGCTCCTCGCTCTCGCGCAGCGCCTCCTCCGCCTCACGCCGCTTCGTGAGGTCGCGAGTGACCTTCGCGTAGCCGAGCAGCTCGCCGTCGGGCGAACGCAGCGCGGTGATGACGACGTTGGCCCAGAATCGTGTGCCGTCCTTGCGCACCCGCCATCCCTCGTCCTCGAACCGGCCCGTGTTGGCGGCGGTCCGAAGCTCGAACTCCGGGAAGCCTTCGGCCACGAGGTTGCGGGGATAGAAAATCGAGAAGTGCTTTCCGACGATCTCGTCCGCCTTGTAGCCCTTGAAGCGCTCGGCGCCCGCGTTCCAGGTCAGGATGTGCCCGTGGGGGTCCAGGGCGAAGATCGCGTAATCGCGGACCGTCTCCACGAGCAGGCGGTGGAGCTCCCCGGTGTCGCGCGCGATCTCGCCGGGACGTTGGGGCGTCTCGTGCTCTTCCCCCGAGGGAGGTTGCGCGTCCTTGTTCTTCGCGTCGCCTTTGCGCGACGGTCGCTTCGACGGGGTCAAGCGGGGCCGTTGTTCCGGAAAGCAGGGATGGCCGAGCCTCGCAGATCTGGGAGACTCGGCCCGAGTGCGAAATGTCTGTTTACAGGCCGGAGCGGCAAGAGCCGGGCCAGCCGGACTCAGCAGGTTCGCGCTCAGCCCTTGGGACGCTGCCGGGTTGGCACCTGGATGTCCCGCCGCCGCTGGGCGTATTTGATCTCGACGTTGGCCATACGCTCCACGAGCAGGTCGAACTCGCGGTCGTCGAGGTCGCCGCAGACGGACCGGATGCGTCGGGCGATCGAGCTCCGCGTGCGTGCGAGGAGAGCAGACCGCGTCGGCTCGACGCGCCGTTCATCCGCGGTGTCCTGATGCGAGCCGAGCTGTCGTTCCATCGAAGACCGAGAAGGAAACGTCTTGCCGGGCGACTCCTCGAGGCGCGCGTCCGCGACGACAGAGCGTCCGATTGCGTTGCAACAGCCGAGCCAACTCGCGTGGACATTCGATGCGGTTTGGCCAGCCCATGCGCGGCGTGACGCCCGATCGGAACCCCCAGATCCTGACGCAGGTGCTGAAGACGGTGGACACGACCGTCAACGCCGTCACCGGTCAGCTGCCGGGCCAGCATCCGCAGCGCTGAGTCACGCCCAGAGACGCAGGGGCAGCAGGTCGTGCATCGCGAGCGCCAGCGTCCAGAGAAGCAGCGCCGCCATCGCCGCGCCATCTGCCGCGCGGCGACCGACGTCCTGCCGTGAGAATTGCCACAACCCGAACGCCAGCGCGAGCGGCAGCAGTCCCGTCACCACCGCCAGGACGACGTTGACTGTGCTCGTGGCGCCGAGGACAACCATGGATCGCGTGGTCAGCGCAGCGCCGGCGAGCAGCAGCGCCATCATGGCGAGCCACGGAGCGAGCAGGGGGTCAGCAGGTCGCAGCCGTCCTCGCGCCACGCGATACAGGCCGATGACCACGATGTAGAGAAGGCCGAGCAGACCCGTTGCGAGAATCGCCCATCGCATCAGCATCCGCGGCCATGACACGCGCTCGAACGTCCGGTGGCCATCACTGAACGCGGGAGCGCCCTGCGGCGTGGTCAGCAGTACGTGAGACGCCATGGTGCGGCCCGGTGCGCGAAACAACTGGGGGCCCACGGGTTCGAGGCGCGTGGCGGAACCGAGAAGAGGCGCGATGGCCATGTGATCCGTCGCGACGCGTACGCGCACGACGTCGAGCGTTGCGTCCAGGTACCTGAACATCTCGAAGCGCGCTGGCTTCATGGCATACACGCCGCTCCGGCCCATCCGTTCGCTCACGGTCGCCACCGGCGCTGGCGCATCGCGCTCCAGCCGCAGCGTGCTCATGACCATCGAATCGAGCCTGGCGTAGTTGGCGCCTTCGCTGTCCGCGTTCATCGCGACGAAGAAGGCCTTCTGCTGCGCAGGGTACACGCAGAGCATGGCGCGATACCCCACGGTGTTGCCGCCATGGCATCGGCCCACGACGCCCTGGCGATCGCGCAGTCCGAGTCCGAGGGCGTAGCCGATCTCGAGCCCCGCGCGCGCCGCCTCGGTGTCGCGCGGTGCGCCCATGGCGCGCAGCAGCTCGGTGGCGATGAAGGGCTGGCCGTGCGTGGTACCGTCACTCATGAGGAAACGCGCGAAGAGCGCCATGTCGCGCGCCGTGGTCGTGAACTGCATCGCGGGGCGCAGATAGGTTGGCACGGCGGGAGCAGGGGTCGCCTTCTCGAAGTGCCCCATGGCGAGCGTGGAGTCCGCCCGCGGGCCCGTCTGTGAGACGAAGTCAAAGGTGCTGGCAGCCATCCCGAGCGGCGTCAGGAGATGGCGGTCCAGCCAGGCTTCGTAGCGCTCACCGGTGACGCGCTCGATGACGAGTCCGAGCAGGCCGTAGCTCGTGTTGGAGTAGGAGAACCGCTCGCCGGGCGGGTGCCTGACCACGAGGCGCAGGCGCGTCGGATCGAACCCCGCGGCGAGCGGCGTCTCCGCGTGCGCGGCGTCGTTGAAGAGCTGCCACAGGCGAGCGTCGTCAAGACCGGCGGTGTGGTCGAGCAGGTGGTGCAGGCGGAGCGGGTGGTCCGCTGCCCACGGATTGTGGATGGGGTGGGCGGGAAGCAGCGTGCTGACGGGATCGTCCAGGCGGAGCTTGCCCTCTGTCACCAGGCGGAGGATTCCGGTGGCGACGAGCGTCTTTGCCACAGAGCCCACCTGGACGCGATCGTCGGGACGCATGGGCGCGGGGGGTGTGGCGCTTCGGCGGCCGGCAGCCATGACGGCAATGCCGTGCTCCGGGGACAGTGTGGACCAGACAGCGCCGACCAGGCCCTGTTGCTCGAGGGCGCGCTCCATGCTGCTCCGTATATCTGGGTCCTGCGTGTGCGCGGGTTGCGCCATGGTGTGGAGTGAGACCATGAGAGCAGGGAGAGCGAAGCGGAGGCATCGGGGGCAGCGCAGCACGTGTGGCTTGGTGCGGGTGACATGAGGGGACGTGGACATTCGCCGGACGCATGCAGGGCCACAAGAGTTCCAGGTTGGCCAGGATGGGCGGGCGTGGTGAAGCTGGCAGTTTCAGGGCGTTAGGGCTTGGTCCCAAGTGATTGTGGCCGAATCACTTTCAGAACCTTTCGCTCGAGCTCTGGCGACTTCAGAGACTGGAGGTCATCGTATCGATGACGCGGCGATGACGCCCTGCCCCAGGCTATGGGTGCCACGCAGAGGGAGTCCGAGTGATCGAGCTGCACACGCTGGGCGACGCTCTGATCAAGGTGAACGGGAAGGAAGTGCGCCCGTCCTCGCCAATCATGTTCGCGGCGCTGCTCTATCTCTGTTCAGAGCGGGGCCGTCGCGTTTCGCGCGCATTCCTGCAGGAATTCCTGTTCCCCGACTCCGACGAGGTCAGGGCGGCGCATTCGCTGCGGCAGTTGGTGTACAAACTGAAGCAATTAGGAGTACCGCTTACAGCCGACTCCTCTACGGTCTGCCTGCCCTCAGCGAGCGTTGTTGTCGGTCTTTTTGGCACGCCCGAACACGGAGTACTTCCAGCTTATCAGCCGGAAATCTCTGACGACTTTGCAGGATGGGTCGATACCTACCGGTCAAGCATTGCGGCAAGGTTAAGAGCTGACCTTCTGGGCGCACTGGCAAAAGCACGACATGTGGGCGACGTGGCGGCCGCGCTCGAGGCAGCGATGCGCTTGCTGGCTATTGATCCGCTTAACGAGGAAGCCGTTCTGTGCCGCGCGGAATCGCTAGCGTTGCAGGGCCAGAAGAGCGAGGCCGTTCACGTGCTCGACAACTACGCACGGGAAGTCGGCAGTTCCGCGCCAATGCTCCGACTGCAGGTGGACATAATGCGAAGGCGCATCGCTGAACGCTCGACACCGGAGCCCTCCGAATACCCGCTGATCGGAAGGTCCGTCGAACTCGCCGAATTACTGGCCCTTTATCAAGAGTCCGCAAGTGGGCGCGGGACACTCTCCATCATCTGGGGTGATGCGGGCATCGGCAAGACACGCCTGGTTCAGGAACTCCATGCGCATTTGACCTTAAGGTCCGCACTGGTAGTGCTAGCCCGCTGTCGGCCACACGATATCGGCAGGCCATTGGGCGCACTTCTGGATGTCCTCCCGGTTTTGCTGCAGGCGCGAGGCGCGCTGGGAGTAAGTCCTGACTCGCATACGATTTTGCGCTCGCTCCTAGTAACTCACAGGGTTCATCCCGTTGGCCAAACCTCTGCATGGGTAGCTGCGAGCGTAAGGACTGCTCTTGACGATCTACTGACCTCTGTAGCGTCCGAGCAGCCCCTCGTCCTCATCATTGAGGATGCGCAGTGGCTGGACGAGCCTAGCGTAGCCTTCGTGGCCAATCTGCCCGGCAGCAGCTGCGCCATTCAAGTTGTGATGACATATCGCTCCAATTGCTTGCCGCCGTCATTTCGTACATGCGCTACGCATGTCCGCAAGCTCGCCCCTCTGCAATCCGCACACGCGACAGACCTTCTCATAAGGGCAATCGGTCAGGATACCGCTGTCGAGTCGGGATTGCTGGATCGATGCGTTGCACTGGCCGCTGGCAATGCGCTCTTCATCCGCACTATTGGCGAAAACTTTCGTCGGAACGGCACCGAGCCATTCTCGCACGCTACCGTGCACGACCTCCTGCGCCAACGCGTCAATGTCCTGTCGCCAACCGCAACCTTGGTGCTGCGGACGCTGGTCGGGCTCGGCATTCATGGCTCGCACGACCGCCTATCTCGCTCTCTGGCGCTCACTCCAGGAACCATGCTGCTGGCGATCCAAGAGCTGGCGGAGCTTAATCTTGTTGTTCAATCAGCCGAAGCGTTACAGTGTGCCCACGATCTCATAGGCGATGTCGTTATTGCAGAGACGCCCCGCCCGGTCTTATCAGGTGTGATGACGCGAGCGGCGGAGGTGCTCGAAGAAGAAGGGGTGCGCCTAAAGCACCCGGCGCTTCTTTGGTCATGTGCCGAACGTTGGGAACTTGCCTCTAACCGCACCCGCGCCGCTAAGGCGCTGCGACAGTGTTGCCATCTGGCCACAAACGTTGGCGAGGCGCGCTTTGCTATCGAAGCTCTCGAAAAGGCACAAGGCTGTGTACCCGAGATTGACCTTGGGCCGCTTATTGAGGATACCATAAGAATTGCCGACGACTCGTGGGAGCCCGAGGCGGTGTTTCGGAATCTGGAAAGGATTCGTGAGTGGCGCAGGCGACAGGGCCGCGATCCCACTGGCAGTACCATCGCGGAGCTCGCCGCCATAAATGCAGATCGGCGGACCGAGCAGCCAGTCTGGGATCGCCGCGCACCCTTACGCCGATGCGTAGACAATCACGAAGCGACCATTCCAGATCGCCTTAGAGCGGCGCGCGTGTTTCTCCTAGTCGCTGAGGAGCAGCTGGATCACGCGGCAGCAGCTGCAATGCATACGTCAGTCCTTGCATCAGTCGATGCAGGCAGCGAACCGGCGGCGTGGCGCCATTACTCACTCACGTACCATGGCACTTTTGGTTCGCTCGTCGCTGGCGCTTGCATTGCTCGCGAGATACTGGCCCGCAGAGCCTCTAACGATCCACCAGTCCTTTCTGCGGTGAATCACTCTGCGTTCGTTCTCTTCCGGAGCGGGGAGCCCGAGTTGGCATGCACGATGTACAAAGACTTCCTCGCGTTGGCCCAAAAGGCGAGGTTCGAGTCCCACACAACTGCGCAGTACGCAGCGCAACTGGCAATGATGCTTATCCACGTCGGGGACTATGAACAGGCCACTCACTACAACACGCTGGCGCAGAGGAGCATCAGTGCCCTTGGTCGACAGCATACTGGGGGCATCCTGTCCAATCACATCGACCTGGCGCTCGCTCGCTCCGATATTGACGAGGCGATCCGACTTCAGGGTACCCTGAGGGCCGAGTACTCGTCACAGTTTACCCCCAATCGCGAACGCAATGCTGTCGGAAACGATCTGCTGATTGCCGCCATTCAAGGTCGGCCCATCAACCCCGACACAGTATCTCGGGCAGAGGCGCTTTTTCAGCGAGGTGCTTCGCTATCTGAAGCGGATACTCTGGCCTGCGGTCTCGCCATATCGCTCTCCACCCCCGGCGATTCGAGGCCCGCGCAGGAGTTGTTCGAGCGATATATGTGCCAGTTACGCAGGGATCAACACTCGCTAGCTCCGCACCTCGACTCCCTTCTGGGAAAGGCCATCGGGCAACGTGCGCCTATATCGAGATCCCTCCTAGGAGCTAGCCGTGAGTGACTGCCCGCCTGCGGGGAACGATGCTCAGATACGACATCTGTTCGCTCGGCACTGACGGCGAGAAGATCAGCCGCCACACTGCAGCAGACAATACTTGGTCGGTCATCGTCGGATCAAACTGTGATCCGCGGCACTTCACGATTTCCGCCCGCACTTCGTCTTCCGTCAGCGTTCTCCGATACGGGCGCTCGGAAGTCATGGCGTCGATGGTGTCGGCGAACGCGATAATCCGCGATACAAGCGGGATCATCTCGCCGGCCAAGCCATCGGGATAGCCCGTGCCATCCCAGCGTTCGTGATGGTGTTTAATGGATGGCACAACGTCACGAAGCCGCGACATTGTTGATACGAGCTCCGCTCCGTCGACCGGATGCAACTGCATTGTCAGCCATTCATCGGGCGAGAGTTTCCCCGGCTTCCGAAGAATCGGAGCATACTTCTCGTGGATTTTTCCGACATCATGAAGCAGAGCAGCTCGACTTACTTCATCGATGGTCGCGGTATCGAGCCCTAAACCCCGCGCTATCGCAACTGAATACTGCTGTACCCGTCGGGAATGGCCGGACGTGTAAGGATCCCTGGCTTCCATGGACTTGACCATCAGCTCAAGCAGCTCGCTGTTGTTGCGTTCCAGGTCAAGATTTGCCTTCTGCAATTGGCGGAGCCCCAGAACTGGAATCCAGAGTGCCGCTGCCGCGAAAGAGCCCCAGTTGACATAGACCCAGGCGAACAGAAACACGATTGGGCTGGCCAGCAGATCGATGCCAATGCTCGAAAGCCAAGTCCCACGCCAAACTTCTCCGAAGGGGCGACGGCTCTCGGTGGCGACGAATCCAACCACAAGCGACGAATTAACAGCAAAGCTCGTGACGAACGCCGCGAGCGTGGGCAGGCCGTTAATAAGCGTAACGTAAGAGAGCGGCTGATTGCCTAAGGCAAACATGCTCTCGCCGCCTGCAAGCTTGAAGACCAGTACGGCGCTCGCGAACGTTATCGCTTGCTGGGAAACATTGAAGATTGCCTTGGCGGCAGCCCGTTTGGCCATTAGTTCGGCAATCAACCGTACGACCACTAGTCCGAGAAGTGAAACCCAATTCGGTACGATGATTACTGCCGCCAAATACGGAATGAATGCGACTGAGCTGTAGATGGTATTCGGCATCAACATGCCGAGAGCTTCTGCTGCCAGAGCAAGGCTGCAGAGCAACACCAGCGCCCCGATCCCAATACTCGGCACTGCTGGCTCGAGCGCGTGCAGAGACCATGCGGTCATGCACGCGAGACAGACAGCCAAAACGATGTACGAACGCAGCCTTGAAGCCATAGGTAGGTGGACCGCCCCTCACAACGTCCTTATGTGACGACTCCCCATCCGTTGCATGCGAACTGGCTGAGCTTCAGCACAGCGCGCATACCCATCTCCGCGAAGGCATAAAGAACATGCGCGAAGCCATGGATCATTTTGCGTCACCTCCCCTTTCATGAAGTCGCGCTCTCGCGCGCTCCCGCTAAGGTTGGCTCCGCTCAACTACCGACTCACGTGCACTGGCCTCCGCTCCACTTCGCTCTAACGAAGGAGGGGGTCGGTCCTTTTTTTTGGTGCGTGTTGTCTGTGTGCCCTGCTGCAGGTGGGACGTTCGCGCAGCCACGTCATCGCGGCCGCCGCGCAGGCACTGCTTCAGCTGTCCGACAGTTGTCTCGGCGCTTCAACCGGCCAGGGCGGCCGGGTCATTTCCTTCCCTATGGTATCGGTCGCTCGCCCGGATCCTGATAACCCGTCCTCGGGCCATCGTCCAACTTCCGGCGCCGCAGCGCATTACGTGATCGCCTATTTCGCCAGGTCCATCCAGCGGTTCGTCGCGTCCAGCACCGCCAGCACCGCGCTCTGCTCCGGGCTCTCCTTCACTTCCGCGCTCCCGGTCAGCAGCTGCGTCTCGCGCCCATAACGCGCCGTCACCCCCACGAAGACAAACTGCCGCTCGAAGGCGTCCAGCACCCGGCAACCCTCCAGCCCCAGCACCCGCGTCTCCCCCTCCGCGTTCGCGATCGCCGCCAGCGCCGCCCGGCTCGCCAGCTCGATCCGCTGACGCTCCCCTTCGAGCCCTTCACTCTCGCCGACGAAGGTCTCGTCGCCCTTCCGCAGCGTGACGCGACAGGCCACCCCGCGCGTCCGGCTCCGGCGCACCTCCACATCCTCGAAATACAGACGGCGCTTGGGCGTCTCGTCCACCACCACGGGCGGTGTCACCGCCACCGGGGGCGTCCGCGCGGGTGACACGCTCGCGAACTCGCCGCTCTGCCGCATGCCGGGCTCGTTCGTGATCGCCACCGAGATCTTCTTGTGGCTCACCCGCATCCCCAGGTGCGCCAGCAGCGCGCTCTCCACGTTCCGCACCGTGGACTTCGGCTGCACCTCGTCCGTGGTCAACAGGTGGATCTCATCCACGGCGCCCGAATGTCCAGCCACGATGCGCGCGCTGACGACCCCCGGCAGCGTCAGCAGCAGCTCCTCGGCTCGCTTGATTGGAAGGACTACCCCCGCAATCGGCGAATTTTCGCCGCCCTGCGGGGCGTTGGCAGGAAGGGACAACGACAGCTCCCGGTGGCTGGTCGGTTTTTCTTGGGTGGTGGCGCTCAGTCCAGACTGGCCCGACAGGATCGGATGGTCGGCGTCGACCGGCAGCAAGCGGGACCCGATGGGTCCGCAGTGGCAATATGCGGCGTGCCACCAGCCCCATCAAGGCGAATCTTGCTCCCGCTCGCGTACGCCCATCGACGCCGGCGCGCCCTCCCTGAGAACCAGCCTCTGCGCCGGACAACACGAATACGACGCGCTATATGGTAGGACGGTCACGAAACTTGCCCGTCCACACGGCATGAGACTCCGCCTCCTGAGGATTGCCGCCGCGGCGGCCCTCTCCGCCACCGGTGGCTGCGACTCGCACGTCACCGGCTTCGCGTCGCTGCCCATTGGCACCGACCCGTCACTCGCGTCGCTCGCCACCTCCGCGGGCTCGCTCGACCCGACCTTCAATCCCACCCGCACCGCATTCAACCTCAGCGTGCCGGACAGCGTCGGCCAGATCAGCGTCGCGCCCGTGGCCTCCGCCAATACCTCCACCATCCTCGTGAACGGGCAGGAGGTGGTGAGCGGCTCGCTCTCCCGTCCCGTCACCCTCGCCCCGGGTTCCCTGACGTCGATCCCCATCCAGGTCACCGCCCAGGGCGGGCAGGTCCGGACGTACACGATCGCGGTGATACGGTAAAATCCGGGGCGCGGCCGGGTCCGCTGGCCCGATTCTGGCGGCACGCGGGCGCCACCAAACCCCTATTCCAGGCCATTGGACCCAATTCCCGCCGAAGTGCGGCGTCTCGTGCGCGAGCGCGTCAGCACGATGGACCATGTCGAGGTGCTGATGCGCCTCCACGAATCGACCGGGGCGCGTCTGACGACGCGTGAGGTGGAGGTTGCCTCGCGCCTCGGCCCGGAAACGACCCGCCGGTCCCTCGAGCACCTCGCGCGAAGCGGCCTCGCCGTCCATGATTCCGCATCCGACAGCTGGCAGTTCACGGCCGGCGGCGAGGACCGCCGAGCGGTGGAGGCGCTCTCCGCCATGTACCACCAGCGTCCGGTTTCCCTCGTGAAGCTCATCTACGAGCAGCCCCCCACGCCAGTGAAGCTGTTCTCGGACGCATTCCGCCTGCGCAAGGAGGGCGAGGAATGACGATGCCGCTGGTGGTCTACCTCCTCTGCGCCGCCACGAGCGCCGCGGTGGCGTTCCTCCTCCTCCGCGGCTATCAGCGCACCCGCGCCTCCCTGCTGCTCTGGAGCGGACTCTGTTTCGTCGGGTTCTTCCTCAACGCGTTGCTGCTGCTCGTGGACTACCGCTGGTACCAGGACCTCTCGGTGTGGCGGTCGGTGCCCACGGTGGCCGGCCTGGCGCTGCTCATCTACGGCCTCGTGTGGCGGAGCGAGACCCGATGAGCCAGTTCGCCCTCGCGGACTTCACCGCCGGCCTGATCGTCGCCGCCGATCTCGTGGCCGCGCTGTTCTTTGGCCGGTTCTATCGCGACACCCGCGACCGGCTCTTCCTCTGGTTTTCGGCGGGATTCATCCTCCTCGCCGTACAGCGCGCCAGCCTGGCCGCGGCCGACCTGCTCCCGCTGGATCCCATCTGGTACTACGTGATCCGGCTGGTGGCCTTCCTGCTGTTCCTCGCGGCGATCATCGACAAGAACCGGAGTTAGCAATCCCCGACTCTCGATCCTCTCACGACACAGGGAGCTCGTATTCGCGAATCTTCCGGTAGAGCGTGCGCTCGCCGATGCCGAGGATCTCGGCCGCGCGGCGGCGGTTGCCGCGAGTCTCGCGCAGCGTTGCCTCGATGACCCTGCGCTCGATATCGGTCATCTTCATCCCTGCCTCGAAGACCACGGTGTTCGCGGGGATCTCCGCCGGCGGCGCAATGCGCTGGGCGGCGCGAGGAAGGCGCGGCGCCGCGCCGTCGGGAAGCACCTCGCCGATGAACCCGTCCGGGATCGCCGGCTCGCCCGGGGTGTCGAGCCGGCGTCGCAGCTCCTCCACCTGAAGACGGAGCTCGAGCAGGGAGCGGAGGATGAACTCCAGCTCGCGGCCGTCCTCGCGCACCGCTTCACGGGTGCGCGCCGCGGGGCCGACGTGCACGGGCAGCCAGCGCGCGCTCCCCCCGTCGCGGATCTGACGCGGGAGGTCGTCGGGCAGGATCTCACGGTCGTGCGACAACACGACCATGCTCTCCACGAGGTTGCGCAGCTCGCGCACGTTGCCAGGCCATGGATATTCCATGAGGAGCTTCATGGCGTCGGCGCTGATGCCGCGGAACGGGCGGTCGTGCTCGGCGGAGTAGTCGGCCACGAACTTCCGCACGATGTGGGGCACGTCCTCCGGCCGCTCGCGGAGGGGAGGCAGCGCGATGCTGAGGACGTTCAGCCGGTAGAACAGGTCGGAACGGAAGCCGCCCTCCTCCACGTGCTGACGCAGGGGGCGATTGGTGGCCGCGATCACGCGGACGTCCACGCGGATGGGAACGCTGCCGCCGACGCGCACGAACTCCCGCTCCTCGAGCACCCGCAGCAGCTTCACCTGCACCGACGACGGGATCTCCCCGATCTCGTCGAGGAAGAGGGTCCCGGTGTGCGCGAGCTCGAAGCGGCCAATGCGCCGTTCGGCGGCTCCGGTGAAAGCGCCTTTTTCGTGGCCAAAGAGCTCGCTCTCGAGCAGCGTCTCCGGGAGCGCGCCGACGTTGACGGCGATGAAGGGTTTCGTCTTTCGCGCGGAGAGCCGGTGCAGGGCCCGGGCGACGAGCTCCTTCCCGGTGCCACTCTCGCCCTCGATCAGCACCGTGCTCGACACCGGGGCCATCTGCTCGATCCTGATGAGCACCTCGCGCAGCGGCTCGCTCTCGCCGATGAGTCCCGTTTCGCGTTGCACCCGTCGCCGTTCGAGCAGGCGCTTCACGGCCCCTGCCAACTCGGGGGGATCCACCGGCTTCACGAAGAGCTCCACGAACCCGGCGCCGCGCAGTCGCTCGAGCTGCCGCTCGTCGTGCACATCGGTGAGGCCCACGGATGGCACCCCGCGCCACAGGAGCTCGGAGACCACCGCCTCGTTGAAACGGTCGGTGAGCTCTCCGGTGAACACCACGGCGTCCGGCTTCGCCCGCTCGATCGTGCCCCGGATGTCATCCAGGGGGCTCACGACGTGCGTCGTGATCCCTTCGCGTTCGAGCTGCGCGTTGAGCCGTACGGCCGGCTCGACGTCATGCAGGGTGATGACCACAGCGGACATGGACCTAATATGCCGAAATGGCAGTCCGGTCTGCTAGTCAGCCTCCTGGCTCCACTCGATACTCCGGTGTTTGAGCGGAACCTGGTTGAAGCCGCCTCAGTCCTTGTAGTAGGCGTCGATCAGGGCGCGAATGAGTCGCGTGCGATCGTCGGTGCTCGGCGCCAGAGCCCCGCTGCGCCTGGCCGAAACCCTTTGCTCGATGGTCTTGAAGGCAACGAGCATTTCCTCGGCGCGCAGCAGGCGCTGCCGTGCATCGTGCGCGGCTGCCTTGAGCGCGCGATGCAGGGCGACCGATGGGGCCCCACCGGACCATGGCTCGAGCAGGGCTGCCTCGAGGGCGGCCTCGACCTCGGGGGAGAACGGTCGGGATTCGTCCGGGCGCTGCTGGTCTGGGACCATGGGATGCTTCTCGTCGCGGAGGCGTGGGTTGCGGCGCTCAATATGCACATGCAGGTGCGAATGGCAACGGCATTCTCCCGGCGATGACGCCTGAACGCAGCGGCCACAAGATTCTGATCGTGGCCGCCGACCCTATTCTCGGGGCGCTGGTGGGCACACTGGTCGAGCACGCGAGGTACGCGGCGGCCTTTCCCGCTCCGGACGAATTGCCGGCGCAGGCGCTGGAACGCGTCCGTCCCATGGCGGCTGTCCTGCTCGACATCTCCGACGTCAACGGTGCGTCGGATCTGTTCGTGTCGCGGGCCGAAAAACTCGGCGTGCGCGTGTTCGTGTTTGGCCGGAGCGACCGCATCGCGCAGCAGTCCGAGTGGACGCGGCGTCATCGCCTGCCTGCCTTCGTGCTGCCGGAGGAGATCGCCAGGCTGGAGAACGCCCTCGAGGGGGTCATCCCCGACGCCGTGCGCCCGCGCACCGTTCGCGACCGGCGCGGCGAGGCGCAGCGCGATGCCAGCGGCATGCTGGACTTCACCGACGACCACGGCATCCACTGGACGGTGTACGACCGCCGCGGTCCTGAGCGCCGCAACCGGGTGGACCGGCGCTTCGTGAGCGATGCCGGCGAGGTGCGCCACTGCGAGATCACCGAGCAGGAAGCGCGACTCGTCACGGTCGCGATGCTCTCGGACCAGCTCAGCCGGGCGACCGCCGAGTAGGATCGCCCTGGGGCTGACACGAGACACGCCATGGCCTCCACTCCTGTCGCTGCCGGCATCTTCGAGGCGCTCGCCGAGAGCGCGACGGACGCGATCGTCACCATTGACGAGGGCAGCACTGTCCTGTTCGCGAACGGCGCGGTCGAGCGGGTGTTCGGGTGGGCACCGCAGGAGCTCATTGGCCGGTCACTCTCCGACCTGATCCCCGAGCGCTATCGCGGCAGTCACGCCAGCGGCATCGCCCGGTACCTGCGCACCAACCGCCGCAACATCCCGTGGGCAGGGGTTCAGCTCCCGGGGCTTCGGCGTGATGGCACCGAGGTCCCGCTCGAGATCTCGTTCGGCGAGTTCGTGGACGAGGAGGGTCGGCGGGTGTTCTCGGGCTTCATGCGCGACGTGTCCGAGCGGGTGCGACAGCGTGA
>Ga0307505_10000793_pt1 | contig 31028 bp, 30 predicted proteins | sample 23_S_MG_FD_202183 | JGI IMG/M metagenome (GOLD analysis project Ga0307505, IMG submission 202183) | Soil microbial communities from Populus trichocarpa stands in riparian zone in the Pacific Northwest, United States - 23_S | ecosystem: Environmental > Terrestrial > Soil > Riparian zone > Trees... | reverse complement strand
CTAGGGCGGATCGACATTTAGGATTCCCAAGCGGGGTGATGTCTGATTCATGGGATTCCGTGTTTTGACACGGAGCAGGCGATGGGGATCAAGCGGTACGAGCTGAGCGAGACGCAGTGGCGGCGGATCGAGCCGATGCTGCCTGGCAAGGCCGGGGATCGAGGGCGGACAGGATCGGATAACCGATTGTTCGTGGACGGTTGTTTGTGGGTGCTGCGATCTGGCGCGCACTGGCGCGATTTGCCCGAGCGCTATGGCAAGTGGAAGACGGTGCACAAACGGTTCAGCCGCTGGTGCCACGCCGGGGTGTGGGAGCGGGTGTTCGCTTCGCTGGTGGCGGATCGCGACAACAAATACCTGATGCTCGATAGCACGATCGTTCGCGCGCACCAGCAGGCGGCGAGCGGAAAAGGGGGGCCAGGGACCAGGCGCTGGGGCGTTCCCGAGGTGGACTGACCACCAAGGTCCACATGCTCGCCGACACTCTCGGCCGGCCGCTGCGCTTCATCGTCACTGCAGGGCAAGTCGGCGACATCACCACCGCGCCAGCCCTGCTCGACGGCTGGTCCGCCAAGGCCGTGCTCGCCGACAAAGCCTATGACAGCAATGCCTTACGCGCGCTGATCGCAGACATGGGCGCCGAGGCGGTGATCCCGTCCAACCGCTGCCGCAAGATCGCCATCCCGCACGACCCCGCCATCTACAAACAGCGCAACCGGATCGAACGATGCTTCAATCGGCTCAAGCATTGCCGCCGTTTCGCCACCCGCTACGACCGCCGAACCGTCCACTTCACCGGCTTCGTCCACCTCGCCGCAGCAATGATCTGGCTACGCTAAATGTCGATCCGTCCTAGGGGAGGGCGTGTCTAGAGCGGCCTGCGGAAAACATGAATCGAGGGATTCCATCGGGGCGTGATTTGTGATTCACCATTTTGGGAGGTGGATGATGGGCAAAGCACATTCGGTTGATCTTCGCGGTCGGGTTTACGCGGCGATAGCGGAGGGTGGCTCGCGGCGAGCCGCGGCGCGTCGTTTTGGAGTGAGCGCAGCGACGGCGGTTCGCTTGGCCCAGCGCAAGGCGCAGACGGGCTCGCTGGCGCCGGCGCGGCAGGGCCGACCGGCAGGCAGCGGCAAGCTGTCGGCCTATCGAGACATAGTGATTGCGTGGGTTGATGCCGACGGCGACCTGACGCTGCCCGAGCTGGCAGAGCGGCTTGTCACCGAACATGGCATCGCCGCGCACCCGTCGTCGCTGTCGCGGCTGCTGAGGGGGGCAGGCTTTACCGTCAAAAAAAACGCTGCTGGCGAGCGAAACCGGTCGCGCTGACATCGCCCGCGCGCGGCGGGTGTGGCGCGCGCATCGCCAGCCGTGGATGCAGAAACGCCCGGAACGGCTGGTGTTCGTCGACGAGACCGGTACGACCACCAAGATGACCCGCCTGCGGGGCCGTGCGCGCCGGGGACAGCGGTTGAGGATGAAGGCTCCCTTCGGTCACTGGGGCACCCAGACCTTCATCGCCGCCTTGCGCCACGATGGGCTGACCGCGCCCTGGGTGATCGACTGTCCGATGAACCGGCGTATCTTTGAAGCCTATGTCGAGACCCAACTGGCTCCGACACTCAGGCCAGGCGACATGGTCATCCTCGACAATCTCTCCAGCCACAAGAGCGAGAAGGCCGCTGCGATCCTCAAGGCGCGCGGGGCATGGTTCCTGTACCTGCCGCCCTACAGCCCCGACCTCAATCCCATCGAAATGGCCTTCGCCAAGCTCAAGGCGCACCTCAGAAAAGCCAAAGCGCGAACCATCGATGCCTTGTGGCAGGCTGTCGGCTCAATCTGCGAACTCTACTCACCCGACGAATGCTGGAACTACCTCAAGGAAGCAGGCTATGTTGCAGATTAATCGCACGATGCTCTAGGAGGGCCTGAGCTAACAGGCCCTCCCCCGGCCCCTCCCGCAAGCGGGAGGGGAGAAAAGAAAAACCCCCGTCCCGGGGGCATTGGGACGGGGGTTCGTTCTGAGCGTTCGTCACGCTTACAGGGCGGCATCTCTCGCGAGGCAAGGGCAACAGGGGGGAAACCCGCCTCTCACCGCCATGTCCGATCAATCTAGGGAGCGGCGGCTTTCTGGTAAATGAATGGTGGCCGCCCGCTCGTCGCAGCGCGCGGGCGGCTCGACGCCGAGGCGTTCAACCCGGGCGACGAGACGTGCGGCGCGGGTCGCGGTAGTTGAACGCGCTGTCGGCCACGGTCATGCCGTAGCGCTGGTTCGACAGTCTGACCGTGGTGCGCTTGTTCTGCGCGTCGAGCGCGACCCAGCTGGTGAGTTCGAGCCCGCCGGGCGCGCCGGCGTCGCGCATGAAGATCATGGTGATGGTCCCGTATTCGGGCTTGCTCGTGTCCTTGACCTCGATGCTGAGGACGTCCGGATTGGCGGTAGGCACGAGCCGGCCGTAGCGCTTCACGTCGCGGTTGGGATCGAGCAGCGCGCCGAGCGGCGAGTTCCCGATCGGCCAGCGCTCGAGCTGGTTGACCTCGTAATCGGCGAACACCAGCGAGCGGCCGTTCGACACCACCAGCATCTTGCCGCCCTGGTACTCGAAGCGGATCTTGCCCGGCCGCTTCAACGTCATCTGGCCGCGCACCGACTGGCCGCTGCGGTCGGTCTGGACGAAGTCGGCCTTCATCGTGGCGATCCCGCGCAGCGCGGCGACGGCCTGGTCGAGCTGATCGGCCTGGGCCGCGGCGGGCGCCGCGGGCAGGGCCAGCGCGGCGGGCACGGCGAGGGCGAGGGCGCCGGCAAGGGCGGCGCGCAAGGGGGCGATGGGGGTTTTGCGCAAGTTAGTCATGCTCCGGGGTTAGGTACCGGGCATTGAACCGGCCGTGAACCCGGACGTTCCCCGGGGTTCAGGCCGATCGTTCAGGCAAGCCGCGCGGCTTACTTGATCTTGCCTTCCTTGAACTCGACGTGCTTCTTCGCGACCGGGTCGTACTTGCGGAAGGTCATCTTTTCGGTCGTGTTGCGCGGGTTCTTCTTGGTCACGTAGAAGAATCCGGTGTCGGCGGTCGAGTTGAGCCGGATCTTGATCGTTGCGGGCTTCGCCATGGTCTGATTCCCAGAAATTCCTGAAGGGCGTGAAGCCCGAAACAACACGGGCGACGCCGAGCGCCGCCCATCCGGGCGCGCCTTTGCTCGCGGAGGGGCCAAAAGTCAAGACATCTGGCGGTCCTTCGGTCCTTCGAGACGGGCCTTCGACAGCTCAGTCCCTCCTCAGGATGAGCGAGACTTTTTCCGAACCCGCTCATCCTGAGGAGCGGACCGGACCGAGCTTGTCGAAGGCCGATCCGCGTCTCGCAGGGCCCAAGGACCTACCACTCCACCTTGCCGCGGCTGGCCTTGACCGTGCCGCGCGCCTTCTTGGACTTGATGCGCTGCTCCTTGCCGACGCGGTTGACGCGGCTCTTCGCGCGCTTCTTCGGCTCGACCAGGGCCTGCTCGATCAGCGTGGCGAGGCGGGCGCGGGCGTCCTCGCGGTTCATCTCCTGGGTGCGGAAGCGCCGCGCCGTGAGCACGATCTCGCCCTTTGCCGTCATGCGGCTGCCGGCGAGCGCCTTCAGCCGCTGGAACACCGCGGGCTCGAGCCGCAGCGCGAACGTGTCGAGCCGCAGCTGCACCGCGGTGGCGACCTTGTTGACATTCTGCCCGCCGGGGCCCGACGCGGCGATGAAGCTTTCCTCGGCCAGCGACAGCGCGCGGGCGGTGAACTCATCCATCGTCGAACCCGAGCGCCGCGAACTCCGGCGGCCACGGCGCGGTCGCGACAATCGGCGGCTTGCCCTCGCGCGCGACCTCCAGCGCCACCGCGTGGAGCATCGTTCGCCACGCCCCCTCGCTCTTGCCGGTCGGGCCGTCGCCGTAGACCGGATCGCCGAGCAGCGGGATGCCGATGCCGGAGGCCGAATGGACACGCAGCTGGTGCGTGCGGCCGGTAACCGGGCGGAACTCGACCAGCGCCCGTCCGCCGCTTTCGGCCAGAACCCGCCATTCGGTCAGCGCCGGCTTGCCCTTCCTGGCCGGGATCATCCTCCAGCCTTCGGCCTCGCTGCTGATCTTCGATAGCGCCAGCTCGATCGTGCCCTCTTTCGCCTCGGGGACGCCGGCGAGGACGCCGAGATAGCGCTTGGTCACCTGGCGTGCCTCGAACGCGGCGGCGAAGCGCTTGAGCGCCTTGGGGTTGCGCGCCAGCAGCAGGCAGCCCGAGGTGTCGGCATCGAGCCGGTGCACCGGCACCGGCCGGCGCTGGAAGCCGAGCCTCAGGTCGTCGAGATGGTTTTCCAGCGATCGCCCGCCGGCGCGCGGCCGATCCATCGGCAAGCCGCCGGGCTTGTCGATCACCAGCGCTTCGCCGTCCTCGAACAGGATGGGGATCGTCTCAACCACTCCGCTCATCCTGGACCTGTCGAAGGATGCTCGGGTGCTTCGACAAGCTCGGCACGAGCGGGTGTGGGAGACTTGTCATTCCTTCAGCGCCGCCGCGATTCGCCGGACCGCTTCCTCCAGCACCGCCTCGTCGGCGGCAAAGCTGATGCGGAAGCCCCCCTTGCCGCCGAAGGCGCTCGCCCCGACCACCGCGACGCCGTGCTCGAGCAGGTGCAGCGCGAGCCTGGTATCGTCGCCGCCGAAACGCTTCATCAGAGGCCCGGCATCGACGAAGCAGTAGAACGCGCCGTCGGGAGTCGGTGTGGTCAGACCCGGGATGGCGCGGATCGCCTTGACCACCAGGTCGCGGCGCCTGCGGAACGTTTCGCGCCAGCCGTCGAGGAATTCCTGCGGCCCCTCGAACGCGGCGACCGCGCCGGCCTGGCCGATCGAGGAGGGATTGCCGCTCGCATTCGACTGCAGCCGGCCCATCGCCTCGATCAGCCAGGCCGGGCCGGTCGCGACGCCGATGCGGAAGCCGGTCATCGCATGGCTCTTGGAGACCCCCGAGACGGTGCAGATGCGGTCGGCCAGATCGGGGCAGGCAGCCGCGAGGGTCGCGTGCGGCTCTCCGGTGTAGTTGAGCGGCGCGTAGATGTCGTCCGACAGCACCAGCACCTGCGGATGGCGGCGCAGCACGTCGCCGATCCCGCGCAGCAGGTCGCGCGGATAGACCGCGCCGGTCGGGTTGCCGGGACTGTTGAGCATCAGCCAGCTGGTGCGCGGCGTGATCAGCGCCTCGACGTCGCCGGGATCGAAGCGATAGCCGTGGTGCGGATGGGTGACCAGCGGCACCACCTTGCCGCCGGCGAAGCGCACCATCTGCGGATAGCTGACCCACCACGGGCTCGGCACGATCACCTCGTCGCCGTCGCTGACGGTGCAGGCGATGACCTCGAAGATCGCCTGCTTGCCGCCGGCGGTGACGATCACCTCCTCGGGCTTGCATTCGATGCCGAGGTCGCGGCGGAAATGCAGCGCGGCTGCCTGCTTCAGGCGCTGCGTGCCGGTGACGGGCGTGTAGCGGGTCTGACCGGTGTTGAGCGCGACCTGCGCGGCGCCGAGCACGTGCGGCGGCGTATCGAAATCGGGCTCGCCGACCGACAGCGAGATCACGTCGCGCCCCGCCTCGCGCAGCGCCGTCGCCCGATCGGTCATCGCCGTGGTGCCGGAAGCGGCGATGCGGCGCAGCGCCTGGCTCAAGTGCTCCTTGCTCATGCCCTTATCCTAGCCCGAAGCAGTCCGCGTAGCGCGTTGCCGATGAAAAAACCGTTGGCGAGGTCCGCCAGCGTCAGCTCCGCCTCGCGGGCGCGGCCCTGCTCGATCAGCTCCTCGCGCAGGATGCCCCGCAGCAAGCCGAGCGCGGCGGGCGGCGTCAGCAGCGTGCCGTCCTGCTCGACGAAGACGTTGGTGAAGCTGCCCTCGGTCACCAGCCCGTCGTCGCGCACGAACACCGCTTCGCGCGCGCCTTGCGCCTGCGCCGCCGCGAGCGCATCGGTGTGGAAGGCCCGGTCGGTGGTCTTGTGGCGTAGCCGCCAGTCGCCGGCGACCACCGGCAGCGGCAGCGCGATGCATTCGGCGACGCCTTGCGGCGGCTCGGGCAGGGGCGCGCTTTCGAGCGATATCTCGCCGCTGCGCGCCAGCACGAGGCGCAGCTTGGTCGGCCCTTCGAGCTCGAAGCACAGCGCCTGGATGCGGTTGCGGGCATCGTGCCGGTCGAACGAGAAGCCCAGCTCGGCGGCGCTCGCCTTGATGCGGGCGAGGTGGCGTTCGAGCCGCGGCACGCCTGCGTCGGGATCGAAACGCATCGTCTCGATCAGGTCGAAGCCGCCCGCCGCGCCCCGCGCGAACCCGCCCTTGACCAGGCATTCGCGCCATTCGGCCATGCCCTCGCTGTCGGCGACGATGGCCCCGCCGACGCCGAGCACGGCATGGTGCCGTTCGTTCTCCCCGGGCGTCAGCCGGATGGTGCGGATGGCGACGTTGAAGGCGGCGTCGCCGCCGCCCCCTTTCCCTGGGCCGTCGATGCGGCCGATCGCGCCGCAATAGGGGCCGCGCGCGTCGCGTTCGACCGCGTCGATCAGCTCCATCGCGCGGATCTTCGGCGCGCCGGTGATCGAGCCGCACGGGAACAGCGCGCGCAGCATGTCGACCGCGCCTTGCCCTTCGCGCAGCCGGGCGCGCACGGTGGTGGTCATGGTATGCAGCGTCGGATAGGTCTCGACCGCGAACGGCGCATCGACCCGCACGCTGCCCGGCTCGGCCACGCGGCTGAGGTCGTTGCGCAGCAAGTCGACGATCATCAGGTTCTCGGCCTTGTCCTTGACCGAGCCGGCGAGCTCTTCGGCGAGCGCCCGATCCTCGGTCTCGCTGCGGCCGCGGGGGCGGGTGCCCTTCATCGGCTTGCACTTGGCCTCGCGCCCCTTGAGGCTGAAGAACAGCTCCGGACTGAACGAGAGCAGCCAGTGCGCGCCGTCGAACACCAGTCCGCCGTAGCCCGCGTTCGACGCCGGGCGCATCGCCGCATAGAGCGCCACCGGATCGCCGCGGGCCGGGCCGGCGAGCGGCATGGTCAGGTTGGCCTGGTAGATGTCTCCCGCCCGGATCGCCTCCTGCAGCGTTTCGAAGGCGGCGAGGTAGCCGCCGGTCGAGATCTGCGGTTCGAGCGGGCCGATCGAGGCGGGGCCGGCGCCGGCACGTTCGGCCAGCCACTGCGCCACTTCGGCGGCCGGGATCGCCGTCGCGTCGCCGAACAGCCCGAACCAGACCAGCGGCCCGCCCGCTCCGCTGCGACCGGCGGCGAGCGGGGCGAGCCGGGGCTCGAGCGCGAGGCCGGCCTCGTAGGCGATGTAGCCGGCGAGCGTGCCGCGGGTCCGGACCCGCGCCGCCTCGGCCGCCTCGATCACCGGCAGCACGTCTTCTGGCCGGCGCGCGACGAACACCTCGCGCGGGTCCTCGAACAATTGCGCTTCGCTGGCGCCCTCGGCGCGCGCGTCGTCGAGGAGGACGAAGGGGGTAACCGCCATGCGCTCGCTCTAGCGTCCAATCGGCCCTTGTCTATCGCCGGAGGGCGGGCCAGACCCCGATGCAGGACAAGGAGCGGAACGATGACGGCAATCTTCCTCGGCCTCGGCGCCAACGGCGAGCGGCAGGAGCTGGTGCTGTCGCGCGCCAACCGGCACGGGCTGATCGCGGGAGCGACCGGGACCGGCAAGACGGTGACCCTGCAGGGCCTCGCCGAAGACTTTTCCGCCGCCGGGGTGCCGGTGTTCGTGGCCGACGTGAAGGGCGACCTGGCGGGCATCGCGATGCCCGGCTCGCCCACCTTCAAGCACGCCGGCAAGCTCGAAGCGCGCGCCGCCGAACTGGGCATGAGCGACTATGCCTACGCCGACAATCCCGCGGTGTTCTGGGACCTCTACGGCGAACAGGGCCATCCGATCCGCACCACCGTCTCGGAGATGGGACCGCTGCTGCTGGCGCGCCTGCTGGGCCTCAACGAGACGCAGGAAGGCGTGCTCAACATCGCCTTCCGCTTCGCCGACGACCAGGGCCTGCTGCTGCTCGACCTCGAGGACCTGCAGGCGATGCTGGTCCATACCGCCGAGAACGCTGACCAGCTCACCGCGAAATACGGCCATGTCGCCAAGGCCACCGTGGGGACGATCCAGCGGCAGCTGCTGTCGCTCGACAGCCAGGGCGGGGCGCTGTTCTTCGGCGAGCCGGCGCTCGAGATCGAGGACATGATCCGCACCGACGAGCAGGGCCGAGGGATCGTCAACGTGCTCGCCGCCGACAGGCTGATGCGCAGCCCCAAGCTCTACGCCACCTTCCTGCTGTGGCTGCTGGCCGAGCTGTTCGAGGTGCTGCCCGAGGTCGGCGATCCGGAAAAGCCGCGACTGGTGTTCTTCTTCGACGAGGCGCACCTGCTGTTCGACGACGCTCCGCCCGCGCTGCAGGACAAGATCGAGCAGGTCGTGCGCCTGATCCGCTCGAAGGGCGTCGGTGTGTTCTTCGTCACCCAGAATCCGATCGACATCCCCGAGAAGGTCGCCGGCCAGCTCGGCAACCGGGTCCAGCACGCGCTGCGCGCCTACACCCCGCGCGACCAGAAGGCGATTCGCGCGGCGGCCGAGACCTTCCGGATCAATCCCGACCTCGACGTCGAAACGACGATCACCGAGCTCAGGACCGGCGAGGCGCTGGTTTCCACGCTGCTCGAAGACGGGGCGCCGTCGATCGTGCAGCGCACGCTGATCAAGCCGCCGCGCAGCCGGCTCGGCCCGCTCGATGCCCGGGAGCGGGCGGTCGTGCAGTCGGTCAGCCCGCATGGCGCCAAGTACGACACCCGCGTCGACCGCGAGAGCGCCGAGGAAGTGCTGGCGCAGAAGGCCGTCGACGCCGCGGCGACCGCCGAAGAAGTCGAGGAGAAGGGGGGCGAGGAAGTCGGCAAGCGCGAACGCCTGAGCCCGAGCATCTGGGGCAAGGCCCTGAAGCGCGCGACCGGCGCCGCGATGGGCTCCGGCGCGGCCATCGCCGCGGCATCGATCACCGGCCGCAAGTCCCGCGCCAATCCGGGCAAGACCGCGGTTTCCTCCGGCCTCGGCTCGATCGCCACCGACCTCGCCGGCCCGCTCGCCGGACGCTTCGTGCGCAACCTGATCGGCGGGCTGATGCGCTAGGCTAGCGCGCCGCCAGCCACTCCACGATCTCGCCGGCAAGACGCGGCTCGGTTTCGAGCCGCTGGCGGACCTGGGCGATGCGCCGCTCGATGCCGCGCCGCTCGTCGGGCGGCGAGGCGTCGCGGAAGCGCTCGAGCTTGCCGATCATCGCCGGATCGCGCGACCCCGCGCCGAGCCCGGCGACGTAGCCGGTCAGGCCCGACGCATCGACCAGCGCTTCGACCCGCCTTCGGTTGTCGAGCGCGAAGTCGAACGCGAGATCGGGATGCTCGCCGGCCACCGCGGCGATGATGTTGGCGCTGGTGGTGCCCGCTTCTCCCGTCAGCGCGAAGTCGAGCGCGCGGCGCGCAAGCGCTTCGTCGGCCACCCCGCCGAGCAGCGTGTAGTAGCTCTGCCGCTCGGTCGCCGTAGGCGCGGCGCGCGCCATCGCCGCGATCCGGTCCCATTCCGCCGCGGTGGCATTGCGCGCGGCGATGGCCAGCCAGGTGGTCTTGAGCGGCCCGTCGAGCGCCCGGGGATCGTTCCCGAGCGCCGCGAACCGGCGCCGCGCCTCGGCCGCGACGGTTTCCTCGCCCATGTTGCCGAGCGCGGCGACGAGGTCGGCGCGCAGCGAGGTGTCGACAAGCGATTCGTCCGTGCTGGGATCAAACCCAAGCCGGCGCAGGCGCGGCAGCAGCTGGGCGGCGGCCAGCGCCGCGACCGCCGGCCTGTCGCTTTCCGCGGCGTAGCCGTGGACCGATGCCCAGCGCGCGACCGCGCCCGCGGCGACCACCGGGTTGGCTTCGCCCGGCACCGCAACGAGCATGTCGAGCGCCGGGGCGACGGTCTGGTACCCGGCCTCGGCCAGCGCGAAGCCGTCGCGGAGGAGGCCGAGCTGGTCGATCGGCTCGAAGCCGGGCAGGCCGGCGGCGAGCGCGGCGGCCATCTCCGGCGTGTAGAGCGTGCGGAAGTAGCCGAGCTGCCCGCCATTGACGATCACCGGCCCGCAGCCCTGCAGCGGCAATGTGGCGTTGCCTTCGAGGACCTGGCGCACCGGCGCGCCGCCTGCCGGCCTGATCTGCAACGGCACGCGCCAACGCTGCGGATCGGCGGCCGCCTCGTCCTTGCGGTCGCGGCTGAACTCGCTCTGCGCCAAGTGCAGCACGGTATCGCCCCCGACGCAACGGGCGTCCGCGCGGACCAGCGGAATGCCCGGCTGGAGCGTGAAGTCGTGGGCGATCTCGACCAGTCCGCGCGCGCCCGCCTGCTCGACCGCGCGCCACAGGTCGTCGCTCACCGTGTTCTGGTAGCGGTGGCGCTGAATGTAGGTGCGGATGCCGTCGCGCCACACGTCCTCACCGGCGTAAGCCTCGAGCATGGCGATGACCGCCTCGCCCTTCGAATAGGAGATCGCGTCGAACGCCTGGTTGGTTTCGGATACGGTGCGGATCGGCTGGATCACCGGATGCGTGGTCGAGAACCCGTCGAGGTTCATCGCCGTCTCGCGCCCGTTGACGCGGGTCAGCAGAGGGTACCAGTCGGGCTTGAAGTGCGCGCTGGCCTTGGTCTCCATCCAGCTGGCGAAGCCCTCGTTGAGCCACAGGTCGTCCCACCATGCCATGGTCACGATGTCGCCGAACCACTGGTGCGCGACTTCGTGCGCGAGCGCGGTGTACATGTAGTTCTGGATGTCGGGGCTGGTGATCGTGGGATCGATCAGCAGGAAGCGCTCGAAGGTCAGGATCGCGCCCCAGTTCTCCATCGCGCCGAAGAACTGCGATTGTCCGGGCGCGGCGATGTTGTCGAGCTTGGGCAGCGGGTAGGGAACGCCGAAGTAGTCGGTGTAGTATGCCAGCAGCGGCGGCGTCGATTCGAGCGCGAAGCGCGCCTGCTCGCCGCTGCCCGCCGGGCTGACGATGCCGACGTCGATGCCGCCCGGGCCCTCTGTCGAGAGGCGCTCGAAATCGCCGAGCGCGAAGAACAGCAGGTAGCTCGACATCCTAGGGCTGGTCTGGAACGTCACCCGCTTGCGGCCGCCGGGCAGCATCTCCTCGCTCGCGAGCGGCATGTTGCCGACCGCCATCTGGCCGGCCGGGACGATTGCCGAAAGGTCGAAGGTGGCCTTGTAGCTAGGCTCGTCGAACATGGGCGCGAAGCGGCGCGCGTCGGGGGCCTCGAACTGCGTGAACAGCCCGCGCACTTCCTCGCCCGTCCGCTTGTCGGGATAATCGAGCGCAAACAGTCCGGTCGCCTGGGTGTTGATCTTGCCCGTGTAGTCGAAGACGACCCGGTACGTGCCTGGCTCGATCGGCCCGGGCGGGATGAGCCGCACCGTCTGCGCCCGCGTGTCGATCTCGGTCGCAAGCGGCGTTCCCGCGCCCAGGCCGTTCGGCAGGAAAAGCCGCGCGACTGTGAAGTCGAGCTCGTTGGCATGGAGCGTCAGGCTATCGGTTCGCTCGTACACTTCGATGTCGACGCTCGCCTTGCCCGCGAAGGTCAGGCCGGCGGCGTTGGGAGTGACCTCGATCTCGTAGTGCAGCGGACGGGCCGAGCGCGGCAGGTCGCTCGGGACCGATTCGGGCAGCGGCGCCCCGGCAAAAGTGGTGGCGAGCGAGGTAACGTCGCCGCGCATGGCGGGCACGCTGGCGCACCCTGCAAGCAGCAGGGCGGTGAAAGCGGTGGCGGCGAGGCGCTTCAAGGGCGGGTGCTCCGGGAGAGAAAGTTTCCGAAGCAACCGGCCCTAGCAGCGCTTCGTTCCCGACGCGAAGCCCTCAGTCGAGCGGCAGGCGCAGTTCGGCGACGAGCCCGGCGGGTTTGCCGTGTTCGGTGCGGTTGCGCAGCGTCAGCGTTCCGCCGTGCTGTTCGGCGATCGCGCGGGCCAGCGTCAGGCCGAGCCCGGCGCCGCCGGTGCCCCGATTGCGCGAGGCCTCGCCGCGGGTGAACGGCTCCATCATCGCGGCGATCTCGCCTTCCGCGATGCCCGCGCCGTCATCTTCGATGCGGACCACCGCGCTGCGCCCTTCGGCGGCCAGCGAGACCCTCGCGGTGCCGCCGTAGCGTATCGCGTTGTCGATCAGGTTGCGCAGCGCCCGGCGCAGCCAGGTGGCGCGAAGCCGCAGCGCGACGCGCTGCGTTGCGCCGAGCTCGACCGGCTCGCCGCGGTCCTCGTATTCCTCGGCCACCGCGCCGAGCAGCGCGGAAAGGTCGGTGCGCTCGAGCGGGTCGCTCGGCCGGCCGACGCGGGCCAGCGAGAGAATGTCGTCGAGCGAGCGGGTGATATCCTCGATGCTGGCGGCCATCTTGGCGCGTTCGGCGGCATCCTCGACCGATTCGATGCGCACACGCAGCGCGGCGAGCGGCGTCTTGAGGTCGTGGCCGATGGCCCCGAGCATGACATCCTTCTCGTCGATCAGCGCGGCGATGCGCCCTTCCATCGCGTTGTGCGCGGCGATCAGGCGGCGGGTGTCGTCGGGGCCGGACGGCTCGAGCTGTCCGTCGAGCTCGCGCGTCGCGGCGAAGCGTTCGAGCCGCTTGGTGAGGGCCGCGATCGGCCGGGTGATGCGCCGCAGCAGCCAGGCGAGGCCGCCGACCAGCAGGACGTAAAGGAGCAGGGTCTGGCCGATCAGCGCGCCGAGCTGGCGCGGCTCGCGGTCGGACAGGCTGACCCGCGCCACGGTCCAGTCGTCCTCCCCCTGGCGCTGCAGCGCCGCCAGCAGCATTTCGCCCTTGAGCCAGCCCGCCTGCTCGACCGTTTCGCCGCGGGCGCGGAGCCGGTCCGTCACGTAAGGGTCCGCTCCCCACTGCCGCGTGGTGACGACGAGCTGCGCCGGATCGACGCCCTGCTCGGTCAGGATCGCGCGCAGCTGCGCCTCGCGCGCCTCGTCGCGCTGCTCGCCCGTGCGCAACGGGCTGGCGGCGGTGCGCTCGATCCGCAGGCGCTGCCAGCGGCGGCGGTTGTTCTCGCCCGGCAGGCGCCGGTCGGACTGGCGGAAGTCGAAGGTCGGCTCGGCCACCAGCTGGAAGGCGAGGCCGTTGAGCGCGCCCATCTCGCGGCGCTGCTCGGCGGCGCGGAACTGCAGGAACGCGGAGATGCCCTGCGCCACGAGCAGCGCCAGGCCGACCGAAAGCAGCATCTGCCCGAGCAGGCTCCTGGGAAGAAAGCGGCGCATCAGATGGCGATCACGAGCGGTCGGCGGGCAGGCGCTTGACGTCGGCGGCGAGGCGGTAGCCGCCGCCCCACACCGTCTGGATCAGCTTGGGATCGCGGCTGTCTTCCTCGATCTTGCGCCTGAGGCGGCTGACCTGGTTGTCGACCGCGCGGTCGAACAGGTGCGCCTCGCGGCCCTGCACCATGTCGAGCAGGCGGTCGCGGTCGAGCACCTGGCGCGGGTGGTTCAGGAAAGCCACCAGCAGCCGGAACTCGGCCGACGACAGCGGCACCACGGTGCCTTCCGGATCGATCAGCCGGCGCTTGAGCGGATCGAGCCGCCAGCCCTCGAATTCGTACGGCGCGTCCTCTTCGGTCCCGGCGGCGGGCCTGGTCGCGCGGCGCAGGACCGAGCGGATGCGCGCGACCAGCTCGCGCGGTTCGAACGGCTTCACGACATAGTCGTCGGCGCCGATCTCGAGCCCGACGATGCGGTCGGTCGCCTCGCCGCGGGCGGTCAGTAGGATCACCGGCAGGTTCCTGGATTCGGTCAGGTGGCGGCACAGCGACAGGCCGTCCTCGCCGGGCATCATGATGTCGACCAGGACCAGGTCGGGCGCCTCCTCGAGCAGCAGGGCGCGGGCCTTGGCGGCATCCTCGGCCTGGCTGACGACGAAGCCCTGGCGGGTGAGATACTCGGCCAGCGGCTCGCGCAGGCTCGGTTCGTCGTCGACCAGCAGGACCCGGGTGGGCGCGGGAGCGTTCATCGCGTTTCGTGCGACCTTTTCAGCTTCAACCGGCGTCGCGCTGGCGGCGTTCGCCGCGCATCATGCGGCGCGGCGCGCGGCGCTCGTCGGCCCCGATCGTGCCGTCCTTGTTGGCATCGGCGCGGTCGAAGCGGGCCAGCGCGGCGCCGGCGAATTCGGCCTGGGTGACGGCGCCGTCGTTGTCGGCATCGGCGCCGCGCATGGCCATGCCGGGTCGGGCCATGCCGGGTCGGGCCATACCGCCGCGCTCGGCGCGCTGCTCCATGCGCTGGCCGCGCTGGGCGGAGAATTCCTCGAAGCTGATCCCGCCGCTCCGGTCGGCGTCGAGACGCTCGAACGCGGTCACGCGGCGCGATTCGCGGTCGGCCGAATCGAGCTTGCCGTCCTGGTTGAGGTCCATCCGCGCGAACGCTTCGGCGCTGCGCTGCTCGACCTCGGCGCGAGTGAGCGGCGCGCGCTGCGGCGCCGGGTCCGCCTGCGCATAAGCCACGCCGCCGGCGCCGATCAGCGCGGCGACGGCAAGCGAGCGGATCACGTACTGGCGCATTTCCGACTCTCCCTGGGGGGGGTATCCTAGAGCAACGGGGCGCCGGCCAGAAGGGGAGCAAAGGAGCGGCGCCCCGCCACTCAGGCTACCGGTTTACCGCCCGCTTGTCGCACTCCTATGCCGGGGATGGTCGAAAGTGTCGCAATTTGTCTCGCGGATCGGGGGCGAGTTCACGTCCGCGCAAGCGCGCCGGTCAGCGCGGACGGCCCTGGGTCCCGACGCCGCAGGTGACGAAGAACCCGGTCGCCTGGCCGGGGACATCGGCGGTGTGCCAGACGCCGGGCGGGTTGATCGCGTATTCGCCGGGACCCAGGGTGGTGCGCACTTCCTCGCCGCCGATTTCCTGGATCAGCGTCATCGCACCTTCGACGCAGACCACGACCTCCGCGCCGGCCGGGTGCATTTCCCAGCCCGGCCAGTCCTCGGTGAAGCGGTAGCACGAGACCAGGCGGCCTTCCTCGCCGTCGTCGGCGTGGCGGGCGCCGTAGTCCATGTACCACTGCATCGCCCGCTCATCGCGGGGGAATTCGGGCTGCGGCACCGCCATGCCGCCCTTGCCGAGATGGATCGGGTGCGTCTCGAGCCTGCGCGCGGTCATGCCGGAGGCGCCTTGAAGCGATAGACCACCAGCTTGTTGCCCTGCGGGTCGCGGAAATAGGCGCCGTAGAACATCTCGCCGTCGCCGCGCGGCCCCGGCGGGCCTTCGTCGCTGCCGCCGTTGGCCAGCGCATGGTCGTAGACCTGGTGCACCTGTTCCTCGGTCTCGGCATTGAAGCCGAACATCGTGCCGTTGCCGGCGGTCGCCGCCTGTCCGTCATAGGGAGTGATCACGCCGAACATTGCGCCCTGTCCGGGAGAGCCCCACATGACGTTGCGCTCGCTTTCCATGATACGGGCGTGGCCGAGGATCCGGGCGATCGGATCGTAGAAATCGGCGGCCGCCTTCAGGTCGCCGGTGCCGAGCGTGCAGTATCCGAGCATCCCACCTTCCCCTTCGATTCGTTCAGAACATTATGAGAACGAGGCAGCCATTACAAGGGCTCGCACGCCGCCTCCAGCCACGCCAGCGCGCCGCCCTCGAGTTGCGGCGCCAGCACCTCGCGGACGCGGGCATGGTACGCATTCCACCATGCCACCTCCGCCTCGCTGAGCAGCGAGCGGTCGAGCAGCGCCTTGTCGATCGGCGCCAGCGTCAGCGTCTCGAATCCCAGCCATTCGCCCTCCGACCCGGCGATCTCGCGCTCCTCGACCAGCACCAGGTTCTCGATGCGGATGCCGTAGGCGCCGGTCTTGTAGTAGCCTGGCTCGTTGGAGAGGATCATGCCGGCGAGCAGTTCCTGCTCGGTCCCGGCCTGCCCGCCGCGCGGCTTGGCGATACGCTGCGGCCCTTCGTGAACGGCGAGGAAGCTGCCGACCCCGTGACCGGTGCCGTGGGCGTAATCGACGCCCGCTTCCCACAGGAACTGGCGCGCCAGCGTGTCGAGCTGCGAGCCGATCGTGCGCTTGGGGAAGGTCTGCGTGGCGAGCCGGATATGGCCCTTGAGCACGCGGGTGTACCGGTCCTTTTCCTCGGCCGGTGCTTCGCCGGGGCCGATCCACACCGTGCGCGTGATGTCGGTGGTACCGTCGGGGTATTGGCCGCCCGAATCGACAAGATAGACGCTGCCGGGCGCGAGCTTGCGGTTGGTCTCCTCGCTGACGCGGTAGTGGACGATGGCCCCGTTCGGCCCCGCGCCGCTGATCGTGTCGAAACTGAGATCGCGCAGGTCGCCGGTGTCGCGGCGAAACTGGTGCAACCGCTCGGCCGCCGAAATCTCGTCGAGCCCGCCCTTGGGCCCTTCGACCGAAAGCCAGTGCAGGAACCGCGCCACCGCCGCGCCGTCGCGCGCCTGCGCGGCGCGGTGGCCGGCCTGCTCGGCGGCGTTCTTGACCGCCTTGGGCAGCACCACCGGGTCGGTCAGCGGAACCGGCGTGGCCCCTCCGGCATCGAGCGCCGAGAAGATCGCGGCCACCGCGCGCTCGGGATCGGCCGCGACTTTCTTGCCCTTGAGCTCGCCGAGCGCCGCAGTGAAATCGTCGCGCGGGCGCACCCGCACCGCGTTGCCGAGAGCGGCGGCGACCTCCGCGGGCACCTTCTCGGGAGCGATGAACCAGTCGGCCGTGCCGTCGGCGTGGGCGATCACGTAGGACAACGCGACCGGCGTGCGTTCGACGTCCTGCCCGCGCACGTTGAGCAGCCAGGCGACCGAATCGAGCGAGGCGATCACGGCCGCGTCGAGCTGCTCGGCCTTGAGCCACTCCGCCACCTCGCCGCGCTTCTCGGCGCTGGAGCGTCCGGCGAGAGCTTCGTCCTGGATGAAGGCCGGAGCGTTCGAAGGCTCGGGCCGGTCCAGCCACACCGCGTCGATGGGATTGCTGTCGACGGCGACCAGCTCCGCGCCTGCGTCCTCCAGCGCCTTGCTGACGCGTTTGGCCCAGCCGCGCGTGTGCAGCCACGGATCGAAGCCGACCTTGGCGCCTTCGCCGGCGTTCTCGGCGAGCCAGCCGCCGAGGCTGTCCTCGGGGACCGCCTTGTAGTCGTAGAGCTTGCCGTCGACCTGGTCGCGGACCTGCAGCGTGTAGCGGCCGTCGACGAACATCGCCGCCTTGTCCTTGAGGACGGCCGCGGTACCGGCCGAGCCGCCGAACCCGGTCAACCACGCCAGCCGCTGAGCATAGCCGCCGACGTATTCGCTGAGGTGCTCGTCGGAGATCGGCACCACGAACCCGTCGAGCCCCTGGCGCTCCAGTTCCTTGCGCAGGGCGTCGAGCCGGGCTTCGTGAGTTTGCATCAGCATGGTGTGGTCCTTGCCTGCTACGTTTGGGGCCTACATAGAGCCGGCCCATGAACGATGCCACACCCGCGGCTCCCCCGGTCGCTGCCCGCAAGCCTTCCACCGCAACCCATCACGGCATCGCCGTAGAGGATCACTACGCCTGGCTCCGCGATCCCGGCTATCCCGAGGTCAAGGACGCGGAGGTGCTCGCCCATCTTGCTGCCGAGAACGCCTGGTTCGAGGCGCGCATGGCGCCGCACCGGGGCACGATCGACGCGCTGTTCACGGAGATGCGCGCGCGTATCAAGGAAGCCGACAAGTCGGTGCCGCAGAAGGACGGCGACTGGCTGTACTGGATCGAGTTCGAGGAAGGCGCCGAGTACAAGAAGTGGTGGCGGAAGCCGGTAGCCGGCGGCCCGGACGAGCTGATTCTCGACGAGCCGGCGCTGGCGGCCGGCAAGGAATACTTCCGCCTCGGCGCGATCTCGACCACCCGGGACGGGCGGCTGCTCGCCTACTCGGTCGACGACAACGGGTCCGAGCGGTACACCGTGCGGATCAAGGATCTCGCCACCGGCGAGCACCTGCCCGACGAGATCCCCGGCACACTGTCCTCGCTGGTGTGGGTCGCGCACGATGCAGGGCTCGTCTACTCGCTGGCCAACGAGCAGTGGCGCACCGACAACGCGCGGCTGCACTGGCTCGGCAGGCCGCTGACGGACGACGTCGAGCTCTACCACGAGGACGACGAGGGCTTCCGCGTCTCGGCCTCGCTGTCCGCCAACGAAGAGTGGATCATGGTTTCGACCGGCGACCACGAGACCGGCGAAGTTCGGCTGATCCCCGCCGCCGACCCGCTGGCCGAGCCGCTGCTGGTGCGCCCGCGCGAAAAGGGCGTCGAATACGACGTCGATGTGCGCCCGAGAGAAAACGGGACCGTGCTCTACGTCCACGCCAACGACACGCACGAGAATTTCCGCCTCGCCACCGCGCGGCTCGAGAACCCGGGCGAATGGACCACGCTGATCGAAGGCTCGGACGCATTCTACCTGACCGGGTTCGAGCTGTTCAGGGATTTCTACGTGATCGAGGGCAGGCTCGGCGGGCTCGATCGGCTCGAAGTGCGCTACTATGACGACCCGTCGCGGATCGAGCCGGTCGAGTTCCCCGAGGCGAGCTTCACGGCCTCGCTCGGCAACAACCCGGAATACGATCAGACCGTGCTGCGCCTTTCGTACGAAAGCATGGTCAGCCCGGCGAGCACCTTCGACTTCCACGCCGCAGAAAGGCGGCTCGAGCTGCTCAAGGTGCAGGAGATCCCCTCCGGCTACGACCGCGAGCTCTACACGACCGAGCGCCTCGAGATCGCCGCGCGCGACGGGACGGCGATCCCGGTCAGCGTGATGTACCGCAAGGATCGCCAGGCCCCGGGACCGCTCCATCTCTACGGCTACGGCGCCTACGGCATCGCCATCCCGCCGGGCTTCTCGACCACGCGACTGAGCCTCGTCGACCGCGGCTTCGCGTATGCCATCGCGCATATCCGCGGCGGGGACGACCTCGGGCGCGCCTGGTACAAGGCGGGCAAGCTCGAAAGCCGCACCAACGCCTTCACCGACTTCGTCGATGTCGCCAAGGGGCTGATCGAGCGCGGGCTGACCGAGACCGGGCGAATTTCGATTTCGGGCGGGTCGGCCGGCGGCGAGCTGATGGGGGCGGTGATCAACTCCGACCCGGAGCTGTGGGGCGCGGTCGTCGCGCACGTGCCGTTCGTCGACGTGCTGGCGACGATGCTCGACGCTTCGCTGCCGCTGACGCCCGGCGAATGGCCGGAATGGGGCAATCCGATCGAGGACCGGGCCGCGTTCGAGCTGATCCAGAGCTACTCGCCTTACGACAACGTCCGCGCGCAGGCCTATCCGCCGCTGCTGGTGACGGCGGGCCTCAACGACCCGCGCGTGACTTACTGGGAGCCCGCCAAGTGGGTCGCCCGTCTGCGCGAGCTGAAGACCGACGGCAACGAACTGCTGCTCAAGACCAACATGGGCGCGGGCCACGGCGGCAAGTCGGGGCGGTTCGAGAGCCTCAGGGAGACGGCCGAGGAGTTCGCGTTCATCCTCTGGCAGATGGGCGTCGAACCGTAGTCCCCCTCCCGCTTGCGGGACGGGCCAGGGGAGGGCATGTGATCGCCATGTCTCGACAGGCCCTCCCCCCAACCCCCTCCCGCAAGCGGGAGGAGGGGTGATGGCAAACCGCTTCGCGATGACCTTCACCGCGCTGCCCGAGCACATCGACGAGAACGGGCACGTCAACAACACCGTGTGGGTGCGCTGGATGGAGGACATCGCCACCGCGCACTGGATGCGCGACGCCGACCCGGCGCATGTCGCCGCCTATGCCTGGGTCGTGACCCGGCACGAGATCGACTATCGCGGCAACATCGGCCTGGGCGACAGCGTCGAAGGGGTGACCGAGATCAGGGAAGGGCCGAGCGGCGCGAGGTTCGACCGGCATTTCACCTTTACCGACGCGAACGGGAAAGCCGTGGTCCGTGCCAGGACCACCTGGGCGATGATCGACCGCGCGACGCGGCGTCTGATGCGCGTGCCTGCGGAGGCCTCCGCGCCGTTTCTCGACTCCACCGCGACTTGACAGGTAGAACCGATTTGGTTACTTGAAGCAAGAATAATCTTGCGGTATTGGTTGTTATGACGCCCTCGGCTCTATCGACACGTCCTCATGGCGCGGGAGCGCGCGTGTTGCCGGCGGTCCTTCGCGCGCCGCGCGGGGATCTTCGCGGTGCCGCCTTCTTTCTTCTTCGGGGAGGCGCTATCCACAAGACGCATCGCGAACATTGGGACCTTTCGCGCCAAGCGGCGGCAGCGCTACCCGATCGCTTCCTCGACCCTGAGCAGTTCGTAACCCAGCTCCTCGGCCACCGCGGGGTAGGTCACGCGTCCGGCATGGACGTTGAGCCCTTCGGCGAGGTGCGGGTCGCTGCGCATCGCTTCCTTCCAGCCGAGGTCGGCGATCCTCAGCGCATGCGGCAAGGTCACGTTGTTGAGCGCGTAAGTGCTGGTGCGCGCGACCGCGCCGGGCATGTTGGCGACGCAGTAGTGGACCACGCCGTCGACCACGAACGTCGGGTTGTCGTGCGTCGTCGCGCGGCTGGTCTCGAAGCAGCCGCCCTGGTCGATCGCCACGTCGACCAGCACCGCGCCCGGCTTCATGCACTGGAGCATGTCGCGCGTGACCAGCTTGGGCGCGGCGGCGCCGGGCACGAGCACCGCGCCGATCACCAGGTCCGCCTCGCAGACCGCCTCGGCGAGGTTGGCGGTGTTCGAGAAGCGCGTCTTGGCGCGGCTTTCGAAATGGATGCCGAGCTTCTCGAGCACTTCGGGGCTGCGGTCGAGGATGGTCACGTCGGCGCCGAGCCCGACCGCCATCTGCGCCGCGTTGAAGCCGACCACGCCGCCGCCGATCACGATGACCTTGCCCGGCAACACCCCCGGCACCCCGCCGAGCAGCACGCCGCGCCCGCCGTGCGCCTTCTCCAGAGCGGTCGCTCCGGCCTGGATGCTCATCCGGCCGGCGACCTGGCTCATCGGCTTGAGCAAGGGCAGCGTGTTGCCGGGCCCGGTCACCGTCTCATAGGCGATCGCGGTGACGCCCGACTTGACCAGGTCGGCGGTCTGCTCGGGATCGGGGGCGAGGTGGAGGTAGGTGTAGAGCACCTGCCCTTCGCGCAGCTGGGCGCGCTCGCCGGGCTGCGGCTCCTTGACCTTCACCACCATCTCGCACGTCGCGAAGATGCGCTCGGGTCCGTCGACGATCTCCGCGCCGGCCGCGCGGTACTGCTCGTCGGTGGCGCCGATGCCCATGCCGGCGCCGGTCTCGATCCACACCGTGTGGCCGTGCTTGACCAGCTCCTTGGCGCTCTCCGGCGTCAGCCCGACGCGGTATTCCTGGTTCTTGATCTCGCGCGGGCAACCGATCAGCATCGGGCGTCTCCTTCCGGCGGGCCGTTACAAGTGAAACCGCCTGCGCGCAATCGCAGGGGGCTTGTCGATGAAGTACATACGGGGAGGGATGGCGCCAATTCCAATGGCGGACGGTCCGCCGAGGGGGAAGCGAGGGCGATGGCACGAACGGCGGCGTGTTGGACAGAGGTTTCGGCGCGATGAGGCGCGGCGATGCCATGCGGCTCGGCGCCGCGCTGCTGCTCGGCATGGCGCTGGCGTTCCCGGCCGGGATCTGGGTTGCGGGCGAACGAGGGACCGGTCCGTCTCCCGCGCGGCAGCCGCCGACCGCCATGCGCGCGGTCTTCTCACCCGACGTGCGAGGCGATTCCTATGTCCTCGACCAGTTGCGCCAGCAGGTCGAAACGCTCGAAGCGCACTGTCTGGCCACCCGCGAGATGTGCGCCGAAGCGCGCGGCGCGCGCGAACGCTACGACCAGCTGGCGGCTCGGCCCTGAGCCGCGGCGCCGCTGCCGGTCCTTTCCGCTACAGGTGGATCTTGGCGAGCAGGCGGCGCAGCGATCGAGTTCTGATCGCGAGCTTCGGGCTCAATCGGCCTCGAACAGCGCGAGGTCGATCGAATCGCCGACCGCCTTCAGCCCGGCGTCGCTGCCGTGGAGGAAGTCTCCCATGTGGTAGCCGTCGCGCATCTTCGCGGGATCGGCCGGGTCGGCGAACGCGGTGTCGAGCCGCACCACGGCGTCGAACGCTCCGCCGTTCACGATCCAGTCGTTGATCGCAAGGCGCGCGGCCTCGCCTTCCTCGCTCCAGTAGCTGGCGCCCTTGTAGGGGCCGATCGGCGAACCGATCACCTTGATCCCCTTGGCATGGGCCCGTGCGATCAGCTGCTTGAAGCCGGCGATCATCTGCTCGGCGTCGATCGGCGGCTGGTCGAGCGACAGCCCGCCCGGCCCGCCCCCGGGGCCGCGCTGCGGGCCGAAGCGCTGGCCGATATCGTTCACGCCTTCGAACACGATGACGTATTTCACGTTCGGCAGGCTCAGCACGTCCTCGTCGAAGCGGGCCAGCGCGCTCTCGCCCATGCCCGGGCTGAGCACGCGGTTGCCGCTGATCGCGGCGTTGGCGACCGCCCATTCGAGGCCCGCTTCCTGCAGCCGGTCGGCGAGCACGTCGGGCCAGCGGCGGTTGGCCCCGGGTGTCGAACCGACCCCGTCGGTGATCGAATCGCCATAGGCGACGATGGTGCCGAGCGCGTCGGGCGAATCGACTTCGATGCCCGACAGGAAGGCGCGGTACTGCGCGCGGCTGACCGGCTCGAACGGCCTGCCGACGAAGTTGCCGGGGGGCGAGACCGCGAGCTCGTCGGTGCCGGTCAGGTGGCAGGTGCACGGGCCGGTGTCGCTCGGCAGGTAGAGCTCGACCTTGAGGCGGGCGAGATCGGGCAGCGCCAGGTCGACGGCATCGCTGACGAACGGCGCGCCGCGCGGAACCATGCCGCCCGGCTCGCCGCCGAAGGTCAGCACCCGGCCGGTGCCGGGCACTTCGCGGCCGCTGTCGTCGATCTGCGCCACGCGCGCCGCGCCGATGGCGAGCGGAGCCTGGCCGTAGCGGTTCGAGAACCTGACCCGCACCCTGGTGCCGCCTTCGCTGATGCGCAGGATCTGGGTGATCGTGACGTTGTCGTAGCTGGCGGCGGCGAACGGCCCCTGGGTGCCGAGCGACGCGTGCGGCGACGCGGTCCAGCTGGCGACCCATTCGGCCTGGGCGGGCGTGGCGAGCGCGGCAAGCGCGGCGGCGGCGAGCAGATGGCTGCGGACGGACATCCTCGTACTTCTCCCTGGCGCGCCCGATGCGGCGCCCGCGGCAAGCTAGCGAGCTGACCGCCGCCGCGCCAGTGTCAGGAGCGGTCCTTGGAGCGCGCGGCGCGGCGTCGGCGCCAGCCGAGGAAGCTCCAGCAGCTTCCGCACACCACGCAGCCGATGGCGACGGCCGCGATGGCGACCGTCAGCGAGCCGAAGAACACCGCCCCGGCGATCGCGAGGATGATCTCGAGCAGGATCTCGAGCACGTCCCTCATGGCGTCGATCCGCCCATCACTCCGGGGGAATGCGCGAGCGGACGCTTTGGCTCCCCCAGGTCGTTGAATTTCAACGCGCGAGGAGCGGCGAATCCGGCGGCAGGCGGTAGCGCCCGGCGGCGGCGCGAGCGATCCGCAGCCCTTCGCCCGTGCGCACCAGATCGGCCTGGCGCGGCACGCCGCCGCCGGGCAGCAGTGGGATGTCGCGCGTCTCCGGCCAGCGGCGGCGCAGTTCGGCGACCAGCTCGGCGCGGCCGCGTGCCGCGTCGGCGGCCACGCCCTGGTCGAGCGGCTCGGCGAAGGTGGCCAGCGCCGGGGCGTTGCCGTCGGCGGCGATCTCGACTTCATCCCACAGCCGGCCGTTGGTGAGCGGCCGCTGGACCAGCAGGGCAAGCGTCCGGTGACCGTTGCTGAGGCGCTGCGCGCGCGGCGAGGTGTCGTGGAAGGCGAGGCCGTTGCGCTGGGCGAACCCCGCTACGGCTTCCGCCAGCGCGTCGCGTTCGGTCACCGCGACCGGGATCTCGACCGCCTCGGCATAACGGAAGCGGCGCTCGCCTTCCCCGCCGGAACAGCCGGCAAGCGCGGCGATCAGGGCGGCCGCCGCCCACGCGACGCTCGAACCTCGCTGACGCCCGGCACGCGCGGTGGCCATCGGCATCCTCCCCGCGCGGAGCCTACGCCGATCCCGGCGATCCCGCCAGACCGGGCGGCTGCTCGGTGCCGGCCAGCCAGCGCATGCGCACGAGGCCGGACCCGCCGCCACTGCCATCGGCCTCGACTGCAATGCCCGATTCCTTGTCGATCACCTGCAGCTGGTCGACCTCATCGACGATCGCCTCGCGCCACCAGCGGCGCAGCGTCTCCGGCAGGCGCAGGCGGGGCCAATCGAGCGGCTGTGGGTCCGCCCGGTCACGGGGACGGGGTGGTAGTGCGATTCCCCCCTGTCGCGGCAGATCTCGGCGCGGCGCAACGAGCGCCGCGGGACGGGAGCGAGAGGCCGGGGGTCGGGCCGATCACCAGGTCAGCTCGATCGTGGCGCCGCCTGTGGCGCGGTATTCGCGCCGTCGGTCGCGCGCGCGGGCGCGCAGGGCCTTGCCGTCCTGCACAACCCGCACGCGCGGCAGCGGCCGGCCCGGCAAGGCGCAGAGCGCCAGCAAGGCCTCGCAGCCCGGCGATCCGGCCAGCGTGACCAGCAGCGCGCGGTCGCTCGGCCGGTCGATCGCCAGCAGGAACATGTCGCAGAACAGCTCGAACGGCACGCCCTCGAAGCGGTGGAAGCTGCGAGTGGCGAAGACCGCCGCCGCGCCGGCGCCGTAGATCTCCTGCCCGACCTGCCCCGCCGGCTGCCCGTCGACGTAGAGGTCCTCGAGCGGGAACGAGAGATCGCAGGCGATGTGGCCGTTGCGCTGCTCGTCGGCGAGCGCTTCCTTCGGCAGCGCGTCGGGATAGTAGAACCACGCCCGGTCGAGCGCGTACTTGCAGTATTCGCCCAGCAGCAGCCTCGCCGCCGGTTCGAGCTGCGGCCCCGACTCCTTCAGGCAGACCTCGAACGCGGCGAAGCTCTCGAAGCATTCATAGCAGGCCATGTAAGGCGCATCGTGCAGCGCGGTCGCGCCGAGGAAGTTGCGGTAGTGCCGCGCGTGCCCGATCTCAGATTCCCAGATCGCGGTGTTGTGGAAGAAGCTGGCGAGGAAGATGTAGCTCTGCCGCAGGTAGTCGGACGAGCCGGTGATGCGCCACATCTTGAGGCACGCGGCGGCGCCCCACGCGGTGAGGTTGGCCTGGTAGTCGAGCTCGAAGCGGGCCCCGCGGGCGGCATCGAGCGCGGCGCGGGCTTCGTCGAGGTAGCGCTGCTCCTCGCTCAGCTCGAACGCCTGGAGCATGAGGTAGGCGTAGATCCCGCCGACGTCGGTCTGCCCGTGGCCCTCGTCGTCGCGAGACGCGGTGATGACCGAGAAGTCGCCGATCTTGTACTGGATCGGCCACTCGTAATCGAAGTGGCGCGCCGCCTCGATCCCCCGCTCGAGCGAATCGAACAGAATCCGCCGGGCTCCGCCGTCGCCATCCTGCGCCAGCCGCGCGAGGTTGAGCATCGGATGGTACATGTACCAGGAATCGACCGCATCGGCGTCCTTGTCGTCGCCGACGTTGGGCAGGTAGCGGCGCAGCGTGCGCAGCTTCGTGTCGTGGAACCTGGCCACGCCCTTGCGCAAGTCGGCGTAAGGCTCGGGCTCCTCTCCCGACCAGGCGCGCCAGTCGCACATCGCCGCGAGCAGGGTGAGCTGCACCATCGAATCCGGGTATTCGGCGTCGGTGTATGGCCGGGCGTAGCGGGCACCGTAGTGGCTGACGGTTGCCACGGGTGAAGTGTCGAGGTCGCGCCAGGTCCGGCGCGCGCGTGCCGGCCAGTCGCGGTATTCGGGCGCGGGCCGCTCGAGATACGGGTAGATCTCGCCCAGCAGCTGGAGGAAGCGGCGCGCCTGGTCCTCCTCGGCCCCGTACGAATCGCCGTGCAGCGCGATCAGCGGGCGGCTCACCACGACTTCGCGGCCGGCCGGGAGGGGGGCCGCGTCGGGCTGGCCTTTCATCTCGGGCGCCGGCGGGAGGTAGCCGAGCTCGGGCCAGTCGCCGCCGACCGCCCCGTCGGGCTTGGTGCCGGTGGCGCGGAAGTACGGATTGAGCGCGGTCAGGTCCTGGAAATAGAGCAGGCTGCCGAAATCGGGCTCGGCCAGGCGCAGGTACAGCGCGCCGCAGTTGAGTCCGCGCTGCGCCGCCTCGACCCGCCCCTGCGCGGCGGCCGGGTCGCCGTCCTCGCCGATCATGAACAGGTCGCGGCCGAGCCAGGGGATGACCAGGTCGCGCGAGGGAGTGAGCGAAAGCTGCGCGCGGATCAGCGGCACCCCGCCCTGTTCGATCGCGAGCGAGGCGCGCCAGGTGCCGACCGCCGCCTCGACCTCGAACCGCACCAGGTCCTGGCCGCGCGCCCTGCGGCGTAGCGTCGCGTCGGGTCCGAACGGGCACAGCCACAACGCGAAGCCACCTTGCTGCCCTTCGCGCCGGGCTCGCAGCCAGACGGCGCCTTGCCCCTGCTCGACGGTAAAGCGGAATTTGCCCGCCGCGGCTTCGGCCAGACGCTTCGTGCGGTGGGCCAGGTCCGCACGCAGCCGAAGCGCGGCTTCGGTCAGCGGCACGGATTCGGGGTCGGAACGCGCCATGCAACCCTCCTGGGCTTTTGCTCCGCTAACTCCCTGAACAGGACGCCGTTCCAGCCCATTTTCACGCCGGCACCTTTGCCGCGGACGCACGTTCGCAGACCGCCAGATACTGCGAAAGGAAACCCGCCATGTCTGAAGGTCCGGAACGGATGGCGCGCCGACTGGGCGTGCTCGGCAAGTACGGTTATGCGTGGCTGACGCTGACGTTCTTCCTCGTCTCGCTCGCCCTGCACTGGTACTTCGGCTGGGAGGCGTTTCTCGATGAATCGCGCGAGCACGGACAGCCGCCCGAGATGTCGTCCTACCTGATGGAAATGTCGCGCGACACCTTCGAGAACTGGCAGTCGGAATTCCTCCAGCTGCTGTGGCAGGTGGTCGGCCTGGCCTATTTCCTCTACCTCGGCTCGCCGTCATCGAAGGAAAACGACGACCGGCTCGAGGCCAAGATCGACGAGCTGCTCAAGCTCCAGGCCGGCGAGGAACAGGGCCAGAAGCTGATCGACAGGCTCGACGACGAATACCTGCGCGACCACGGGCACGCCCCGCGGTTCGATCACGGCAACTGAGGGCGGGCGGGGTCTGGATCCTAGAGCGGATTCCCGTCGCGGTCGCGGTAGATCTCGCGGCGGCCGACGTGGTTGGCGGGGCCGACCAGTCCGTCGTGCTCCATCCGTTCGATCCACTTGGCGGCGGTGTTGTAGCCGACGCCCATCTGGCGCTGCAGCCACGAGCCGGACGCCTTCTGCGCCTCGAACACGATCTGGCAGGCCTGGCGGTACTTGCGCTCCTCGGGATTGTCGCTGGCGGTGAACTCGTCCTCGAAGGCGTAGAACCCGTCCTCGGGCTCCTCGGTGACCGAATCGACGTATTCGGGCGAGCCCTGGCCGCGCCAGTGCTCGGCGACGCGCTCGACTTCCTCGTCGGAAACGAACGGCCCGTGCACCCGGCGCAGTGCGCCGCTGCTCGGCTTGTAGAGCATGTCGCCCTTGCCGAGCAGCTGTTCGGCGCCCTGCTCGCCGAGGATCGTGCGGCTGTCGATCCGGCTGGTGACGTGGAAGCTGACGCGGGTCGGCAGGTTGGCCTTGATCACCCCGGTGATGACATCGACCGAGGGGCGCTGGGTGGCCATGATCAGGTGGATGCCGGCGGCGCGGCTCTTCTGGCTGAGCCGCTGGATCAGCACCTCGATCTCCTTGCCGACCGTGACCATCAGGTCGGCCAGCTCGTCGACGATCAGCACGATCTGCGGCAGCGGCTGGTAGTCGAGCTGTTCCTCGACCACGACTTCCTCGCCGGTGTCGGGATCGAACCCGGCCTGGACCCGGCGGCCCATCGGCTTGCCCTTGGCGAGCGCGGCCGAGACCCGTTCGTTGAAGCCGACTACGTTGCGCGCACCGATGTCGCTCATCATCCGGTAGCGGCGCTCCATCTCCTCCACCGCCCACTTGAGCGCGCGCACCGACTTGGCGGGCTCGGTGACCACCGGCGAAAGCAGGTGCGGGATCTCGTCGTAGCTCTTGAGTTCGAGGATCTTGGGATCGATCAGGATCAGCCGGCACTGCGCCGGGGTGAAGCGGTACAGCAGGCTGAGCAGGATCGCGTTGAGCCCGACCGACTTGCCCGAGCCCGTTGTGCCGGCGACCAGCAGGTGCGGCATCGCGGCGAGATCGGCGACGACCGGCTCGCCGGCGATGTCCTTGCCGAGGATGATCGGCAGGTTGCCCCTGCTCTCGGCGAACGCCTCGCAGGCGGCGAGCTCCTTGAAGCTGACGGTCTGGCGGTCGGCATTGGGCAGCTCGATGCCCATCACGGTCTTGCCGGGGATGGGGGAGACGCGCGCGGAGATCGCGCTCATGTTGCGGGCGATGTCCTCGGCCAGGCCGATCACCCGGCTGGCCTTGATGCCGGGCGCCGGCTCGAGCTCGTACATCGTTACCACCGGGCCGGTGCGGACCGCGGTGATCTCGCCCTTGACGTTGAAGTCGTCGAGCACGTTCTCGAGCAGCCGCGCGTTGCGCTCGAGCGCGAGCTTGTCGAGCTTCTGGCCCTTGTCGGGCGGCGGATCGGCGAGCAGGTCGAGGCTCGGCAGCTGGTAGCTGTCGAACAGGTCCTTCTGCGTCTTGCCGGGCTTCGCGGGCCGCGGCGGCTGGCGGGTATCGGCGATCTCGGGGGGGCGGCGGGCGGGAGCGTCGACGCCCTCCTCGAGCGGCTCGATGCGCTGGACGCGGCGGTCGCGGCGCGGCTTGAACGGGTTGGGCTCGCCGAGGCGCGGAGCGCGGCGAAGCATGTCGGGCAGGGTCATCAGCCGCGCCCAGTCGAAGGCGAAGATCTTGCCGGCGAGCGCGGCTCCGCCCGCGAGGCAGGCCAGCCAGGCCGCGCCGATCGCCCAGAACTGGCCGGCTTCGGGCAGCCGTCCGGCCAGCGCGCGGATGCCGCCCGCGCCGAGCAGTCCGCCGATGCCGCCGAGCGAGGCGGGGAGATCGAACCACCCTTCGAGCGCGGTCCCGTCGGTCGCCAGCGTCACCGCGGTGCCGAGCAGGGACATCGCCAGCAGCAGCAGGGCGACCGTGCGCCACCAGCGCCCGCCGTGCGGGGTTTCCTCGTCGGCGGCGTCGCGCCACAGCTTGCGCGCGGTGGCGTAGAGCGCCGGGACCAGCAGCACCGCGACCAGCCCGAACAGGAACAGCGCCCGTTCCGCCACCCAGGCGCCGGGGCGGCCCATCCAGTTGGCCACTTCGGCGCCCGCCGCGGTCGATGCCGAGGGGTCGGTCTGGGTGTAGGAGATCAGCGCCAGGACGAGGAAGATAGTCCCGATCCCAAGCAGCGCCGCGCCGGCGAGCTGCCCCGCGCGCGCCAGCGAACGCCGGAACGCGGCGCGCCAGTCCGCCGGCTGCGCCCTGCTCATCGCGCGTGAAGCCATCGCCCTTACCCCTTGCGTCCCTTCGCCGCCCATCATCCTCTTCGCCGGACTCGCCGTCAAGAATCGCTTTTTGTTCTCACGACAGCCCGTCGATCGCGCCCCAGCGCGGCCAGCCGAGATACTCGGCGCGCTCGGCATTCATGCCGCCGAGCGCAATGACCGGCAGCCTGGCCTTGCCGGCCATGAAGAGGAAGTTCTCCTTTCCCAGGCAAGCAGCGTCCGGATGCGAGCGAGTTGGGAATACGGGCGAGAGGAACAGGGCATCGACACCGTGACGTTCGGCCCGGCTTGTTTCCAGCAGACCATGGACGGTGGCTAGCCGGAGCAGCCCCTCGCGCCTCGCCAGTTTTCGCGCCGGTCCATAAGCTCCGTCGGCGCCCCATGCGACGGCGGTATCGGAATCGCCCGCCAGGATCACGAGGTGCCCTGCGAACCTGCACAGGATGCCCAGCTCTTCGAAGCGCTTTCGCCGGGCCGCAGCCTCGAGATGATAATGGCGGAAGACGAAGCCCGATCTCCTGGGCAGCGTCGCCAGGGCCTCCTCCAGCACCCTGTCGTTGCGCTCGTCCGAGAGCAGCCATAGGTTCGGCAGGGTCTGGCGCGCGTCCATCGCCCCGCTATAGCGCCGGCGATGGAAAGCGCAGCCACCCTGCTTGGCCAAGTCGAGCCGCGCATCGCCCATGCCTGCGCCGTGGCGCGGCGCGAGCGGGACGAGGTGACGCTCGTCGCGGTCAGCAAGACACACCCGGCCGAAGCGATCGCGCCGCTGATCGAGGCGGGACAGCGCACGTTCGGCGAGAACCGCGTGCAGGAAGCACAGGCCAAGTGGCCGGCGCTGCGCGAACGTTATCCGTCGATCGCGCTGCACCTCGTCGGCCGGCTCCAGTCGAACAAGGCCGAAGATGCGGTCGCAATGTTCGATGCGATCCATTCGCTCGACCGGGCGAGCCTCGTCGCCGCGCTGGGGCGGGCGATGGACAAGGCCGGCAGGCGCGTGCCCTGCTTCGTGCAGGTCAACGTGGGCGAGGAAGAGCAGAAGGGCGGTGTCGCGATTGCGGAGCTGCCCGCCCTGCTCGACGAAGCGCGCGCCGCCGACATCCCGCTCGCCGGCCTGATGTGCGTCCCGCCGGCGGGCATCGAGCCGGCGCCGTTCTTCGCCTTTCTCGACAAGCTGGCGCGCGACAATGGCCTGGAGGGAAGGAGCATGGGCATGAGCGGCGACTTCGAGACCGCGATCATGCTCGGCGCCACCCACGTCAGGGTGGGCACGGCGCTGTTCGGAGAGCGTTAGGGCGGATCGACATTTAGGATTCCCAAGCGGGGTGATGTCTGATTCATGGGATTCCGTGTTTTGACACGGAGCAGGCGATGGGGATCAAGCGGTACGAGCTGAGCGAGACGCAGTGGCGGCGGAT
>Ga0307505_10000792_pt1 | contig 31044 bp, 28 predicted proteins | sample 23_S_MG_FD_202183 | JGI IMG/M metagenome (GOLD analysis project Ga0307505, IMG submission 202183) | Soil microbial communities from Populus trichocarpa stands in riparian zone in the Pacific Northwest, United States - 23_S | ecosystem: Environmental > Terrestrial > Soil > Riparian zone > Trees... | reverse complement strand
ACCCGCTGCCGCGGCAGCCGGGCATGTTCGAGTACTACGAGTAGTCCCTGCGAGTTGATCCCATGCGATTTTCCTTGTCCGCGGCCGTAGCGGCCGTGTTGTTTTCCCTGCCGGCGCTGCCGCTGACGCTGCTGCTGGTCGCGCCGGTCGCCGCGCAGACGTCGGCGGCGCCTGCGGTGCCCGGACCCGGCGCGGCCGCGCGCGACGTGACGCCCGCCCCTGCGCCCATACCCGGGTCCGAACCTGCGTCTGCACCGGCCCCGCGGCCCGCCGATGCTGCACCGGCCGCGACGGCCGCGCGCACGACGAAGCCCATCGACCGCATCATCGCAGTGGTCAACGACGAGGTCATCACCGCCAACGAGTTGCGGGCGCGCACGCTGTCAGCGCACGCGCAGCTGCAGCGCCAGCGCATCCAGCCGCCGCCGCAGGACGTGCTCGAGCGCCAGGTGCTGGAGCGCATGATCGTCGATCGCGCGCAGCTGCAGCTCGCGCGCGAGACCGGCGTGCGCGTCGACGACGCCACCGTCAACGCAGCAATGGTGCGCATCGCCGAAGCCAACAACATGACGGTGCCGGCGCTGCGCCAGCGGCTGGAGGCCGAGGGCGTGTCGTTCAACCAGTTCCGAGAAGACGTGCGCCAGGACATCCTGCTGAACCGCCTGCGCGAGCGCGAGGTCGACGGCCGGCTGCAGATCTCCGAAAGCGAGCTCGACAGTTTCCTCGCCGACCAGGCGGGCGTCTCGGGCGATGCCGAGGAGATCAACCTCGCGCAGATCCTGTTGCGCGTGCCGGAAAGCGCGACGCCGCAGCGCCTCGATGAGATGCGCGCGCGTGCCGACGAGCTGGTGACGCAGGCGCGCGGCGGCGCGGACTTCGCGCGGCTCGCGGCCAGCTACTCCAACGCGGCCGAGGCGCTGCAGGGCGGCGACCTGGGCTGGCGCAGCACCGACCGGCTGCCGACGCTGTTCCTCGACGCCATCAGGGACGTGAAGGTGGGCGACATCGCCCCGGTGGTACGCAGTCCCAACGGCTTCCACATCCTCAAGGTCATGGGCCGGCGCAATGCCGTGCAGGCCAAGCTGGCCGGGGCGCCGCAGCAGCAGACGCGCGTGCGCCACATCCTGCTGCGGGTATCGGACGCATCACCGGAATCCGAGGTGCGGCGCCGGCTGGATGAGTTCAAGGCGCGTATCCAGACCGGGCAGATCGAGTTCGGTTCGCTGGCGCGCCTGCATTCGCTGGACCCCAGCGGCAGCCGTGGCGGCGATCTGGGCTGGGTGTATCCCGGCGACACGGTGCCCGAATTCGAACGCACGATGAACGCGCTGAAGATTGGCGAGCTCAGCGACCCGGTGCAGTCGCCGTTCGGCTGGCATCTGATCCAGGTGACCGAGCGGCGCACCGAGCCCGCCTCCACGGAGCGCGCCCGCCAGCGCGCCCGTCAGGCGCTGCGCGAGCGCAAGAGCGACGAGGCCTATCAGGACTGGCTGCGGCAGCTGCGCGACCGCACCTACGTGGAGTACCGCATCGAAGACCGCAGCTAGCGGGCTTCCAGGCGCTGCCTCGATGCGGCCGCATCTTGCGCTGACCACCGGGGAGCCGGCCGGCATCGGCCCGGAAGTCGCCGTCGCGGCGCTGGCGAACCTGCAAGCCACACTGGATGCCGACGTCACGCTGATCGGCAACGCCACGCTGCTGCGCGGACGTGCGCAGCAGCTCGCGCTGCCGTGGCCCGCAGCAAAGCTCCTGGATATGCCGCTTGCAGCGGATGTCACGCCCGGCCGCCTGGACACGCGCAACGCCGCCTACGTGCTGGCGACGCTGGATGCGGCGATAGACGGTTGCCGCGGCGGCCGCTTCGATGCGATCGTCACTGCGCCAGTGCACAAGGGCATCATCAACGATGCCGGCGTCCCGTTCAGCGGACACACCGAATACCTCGCCGAGCGCACCGGCAGCGGTCCCGTGGTCATGATGCTGGCCGGCAGCACACCGCACGGCACGCTGCGCGTCGCGCTGGCGACCACGCATCTGCCGCTGGCCGCGGTTCCGGGTGCATTGACCATCGAAGGGCTGGTGCGCACGCTGCACACCGTGCACGACGCGCTGCGCACGCGCTTCGGCATCGCCACGCCGCGCATCGCGGTCACCGGGCTGAATCCGCACGCGGGCGAAGGCGGGCACCTCGGGCGCGAGGAGATCGACGTCATCGGCCCCGCGCTGGAATGCGTGCGCGTCGAGGGTATCGCCGCCGACGGCCCGCTGCCGGCCGACACGCTGTTCGTGCCGGACATCGTGCAGCGCTACGACGCGGTGCTGGCGATGTTTCACGACCAGGGGCTGCCGGTGCTGAAGTACGCGACCTTCGGCCACGGCGTCAACGTCACGCTGGGCCTGCCCTTTGTGCGCACGTCGGTCGATCACGGCACCGCGCTGGACCTCGCCGGCACCGGCCGCGCCGATCCCGGCAGCATGATCGCCGCGCTGCAGATGGCGGCCGAACTGGTGCGATGAGTGAGCCTCCGCGCTCCGCGCTGCGGCGCTCGGCGCCTTCGGAGCGGCCGAGCGGCGCCGATGCCCCGCTGACCGCCGTGGGCGAGACGCTGCCGCAGCACCGTGCGCGCAAGCGCTTCGGCCAGAACTTTCTGCACGATCCGCGCGTCATCGATCGCATCGTCGATGCGATCGCGCCGCAACCCGGGGAGGGGCTGGTCGAGATCGGTCCGGGACAGGCTGCCCTGACGCGCGCACTGGTCGCGCGCGCCGGCCACGTGACCGCACTGGAAATCGACCGCGACCTCGCGGCCTGGCTGCGCACGCAGTTCACGCCTCAGCAGCTCACGTTGATCGAAGGCGACGCGCTCGCCTTCGACTGGGAGCGCTTCGCCGACGAGGCTCCCGCAACGCAGCTGCGTATCGTCGGCAACCTGCCCTACAACATCTCATCGCCGCTGCTGTTCGCGCTGGTGGCGATCGCCCACCGCGTGCGCGATCAGCACTTCATGCTGCAGAAGGAAGTGGTGGAGCGCATGGTTGCACCGCCCGGCAGTCGTACCTACGGGCGCCTGTCGGTGATGCTGCAGTTCCGCTACCGCATGGCGCGGCTGTTCGACGTGCCGCGCGGCGCCTTCAACCCGCCGCCGCAGGTGACGTCCAGCATCGTGCGCATGCAGCCGCTGCCGGTTGCGGAACTGCCGATCGTCGATGCCGCGCGCTTTGCACAGGTGGTGACGGCCGCGTTCGGCCAGCGCCGCAAGACGCTGCGCAACGCGCTGCATGCGCTGCTGGATGCCGACTCCATCGCCGCGGCCGGCGTCGACCCGCAGGCGCGCGCGGAAACGCTGGGCGTAGGGCAATTCGTGCAGCTGGCACTGAGGGAGCCTCCGCGCTGCACGCTGCGGCGCTGAGCGCCTCCGGAGCGGCCGCGCGGCGAGAGGAAAGCCTTCGCGCTGCGCGCTGCGGCGCTGAGCGCCTCCGGAACGGCCGCGCGGCGCTCAGGCCGACTGAATGAGCTCGATCTTGTAGCCGTCGGGGTCGGTGACGAAGGCGATGACCGTGCTGCCGCCCTTCACCGGCCCGGGCTCGCGCGTCACCTGCCCGCCGGCCGCGCGGATGCGATCGCAGGCGGCGTAGGCATCGGGCACCGCGATGGCGATGTGCCCAAAGGCGGTGCCGGCGTCGTAGCGGTCGACGCCGTAGTTGTAAGTGAGCTCCAGCACCGCGTGCTCGCGCTCATTGCCGTAGCCGACGAAAGCCAGCGAATACTTCTGCTCGGGCCGGTCCGTCGTGCGCAGCAGTTGCATGTCCATGACGCGCGTATAGAAGTCCACCGAGCGCTGCAGGTCGCCGACGCGCAACATCGTGTGCAGGATTCTCATCGTCACTCCTTCATCGTAGTGCTCTTACAGCGGCAGCGCCGCCATGTCGACGCCGCGTATCTCGTCGCGCGCCGGCTCGAATCCCGGCAGCAGTTCGCTGACCGCCTGCCAGAAGCGCGGTCCGTGGTTCAGCTCCTGCAGGTGCGCGAGCTCGTGCGCGACCACGTAGTCGATGACCGGCAGCGAAAAGTGGATGAGCCGCCAGCTCAGGCGGATGCGTCCGTCGTGCGTGCAGGATCCCCACTGCGAGCGCGCGGACGACAGCCGCCAGCCAGCGTAGCGCGGGTTGATGCGGTCCGCGAAGCGCGCGATGCGCTCGTCGAACACGCGCCGCGCTTCGGCCTGCAGCCACGCCTGCACTGCGTCGCGCACCTGCGACTCCGCCGCCTGCGGCGGCAGTGCGAGCTGCAGTTCCATGCCGTCGCGCCGCGTCATCGCGGCAGCCAGCCGCAACGTCAGGTGCGTGCCAAGGTACGGCAGCGCGGCGCCGTCCGTGAACCGCATCGACGGCACGAGGTTCTTCCGGCGCCATTGCTGCCACTGCTGCTGGCGGCTGGCGATCCAGCGGCGCTTCTCGACGATCGCCGCCTCGATGTCGCGCAGCGACACCCAGCGCGGCGCGCTGATCGTCAGTCCGCGGTCGTCGATCTGGAAGCCGATGGTGCGCCGGCGCGCACGGCGCAGGTGGTAGGTGAACACGTCGGCGCCGACCAGCAGGCGGCGCGGTGCAGTACCGGGCGGTGCGGCAGGCCCCGCCGGCGCGGCAGCATCGGCCTCGTCATCCAGCGTCAGCGAAAGCTGCCGCTCGTCCGTTGCGCGCAGTCTGCTCACTGGAGAGCCTTCGGGCTTCGCCCTGCGGCGCGAGCTTGCTTGGGGCGGCCCGGCGCTGCGGCGGTACGAGCCTCCAGGCTTCGCCCTGCGGCGCGAGCTTGCTTGGGGCGGCCCGGCGCTGCGCTCACGCGGCTCCCGTAGACGATGCGGACGGCGCCGACGAGGCGTTGCGTCCGGAAGGCACGTAAGGGCCGTTGTAGCGATGCGGGGCCAGACGCCGCATCTCGGTCTCGATCCACGCTTCGACCCTTGCGGCTACTTCTTCGGCGCTGCGGCCGGCTGGATCGATGGGCGGGCCGATGGACACCGTGATCAGCCCCGGGCGCTTGATGAACGCGTTGCGCGGCCACAGCTCGCCGGAGTTCACCGCGATGGGCACGGCCAGCGCTCCGGTGCGCACGGCGAGCCGCGCGCCGCCCGTCTTGTAGCGTCGCAGCGACCCCGGCGGCGCGCGCGTGCCCTCGGGAAAGATGACGATCCACCAGCCGCGCTTCAACCGGTCGATGCCCTGCTCCACGACCTGCTCGAACGCGTCCTGCCCCTTGCGCCGGTCGATGCTGATCATCTGCGCGGAGGCCAGTCCCCAGCCGAAGAACGGCAGCCAGTTCAGCTCGCGCTTGTACACGAAGGTCAGGTCGCGCGGCATCGTCGACGGCAGCCACAGCGTCTCCCACGACGACTGGTGCTTCGGCAGCAGGATGGCCGGGGCGTCGGGCAGGTTCTCCCAGCCCTCGACCTTCCATTTGATGCCACAGATGACGCGCGCGCCCCAGATCGCCATCTTCGTGTAGCGCGCGCACAGCAGGTAGCGCACGTGCACCGGGAACAGCCACCCGGACAACACGACGAAGGCCCACGGGATCACCACCACGATCAGGAAGGCGAGGTACAGCGCGGAGCGCAGTGCCAGCATGTCAGAGCACCAATACTTGGATTCCCGCTTTCGCGGGAATGACACCGAAGGCTGCTGTCATCCCCGCGAAAGCGGGGATCCAGGTTGACGATGCCGTGCCCGGCGCCACCGTCAATCGCCACTCAGCCCGCGGTGAGCTTCGAGATGTCCGCCACGCGGTTCATCGTCGCGTGCAGGCCGCGCAGCAGCGCCAGGCGGTTGGCGCGCAGGCGTTCGTCGTCGACGTTGACCATCACGTCGTCGAAGAACCGGTCCACCGGCAGCTTCAGCGGCGCCAGCGCACGCAGCATGCCGGTGTAGTCGCCCTGCGCGTACAGCGCCTCGGCAGCCGGCGACACCTCGGTGAACGCGCTGCCCAGCGCCTGCTCGGCCGGCTCCAGCAGCAGCGCGCGGTCGATGGCGGCGGGCGCGGCGTCGGACTTCTTCAGGATGTTGCCGATGCGCTTGTTGGCGGCGGCCAGGCTGGCGGCCTCCGGCAGTTCGAGGAACGCCCGCACCGCGGCCAGGCGCAGCGGCACCTGGTCGACGCGCGTCGCGCCTTCGGCCAGCACCGCGTCGATCTCCTGCGCGGCAAAGCCCTCGTCGCGCAGCAGCCCCGCCAGCCGGTCCTGGAAGAACGCGAGCAGCGCAGCGCGCGCGGCCTGCACGTCCTTGACCAGCCCGGCCGGCAACGCCGCCAGCGCCGTGTCCACCAGTTCGGCCAGATCCAGCGGCAGCGCGCCCTCCTTCAGCATGCGCAGCACGCCCAGCGCGTGGCGGCGCAGCGCGTAGGGATCGCGTTCGCCGCTGGGCTTTTCGCCGATGCCGAACAGGCCGGCCAGCGTCTCCAGCTTGTCGGCCAGCGCCACGCAGGTGCCGACGGCGGACGCCGGCAGCGCATCGCCGGCAAAGCGCGGCTGGTAGTGCTCACGGATCGCCTGCGCGACGTCGGCCGACTCGCCGTCGTGGCGCGCGTAGTACTCGCCCATGATGCCCTGCAGCTCGGGGAACTCGCCCACCATCAGCGTGCGCAGGTCGGCCTTCGCGAGCCGTGCCGCACGCTCCGCGTGAGCGACGTCCAGCTTCAGGCGCCGCGCGATGGCCACCGCGATGCCGGTCACGCGCTCCACCCGCGCCAGCTGCGAACCCAGCTTGTTGTGATAGACGACGTTCGCCAGCCCGCCGACGCGGCTTTCCAGCGTCTGCCGGCGGTCCTGCTCGTAGAAGAAGCGCGCATCGGCGAGCCGCGCACGCACCACGCGTTCGTTGCCGGCGATGATCGCTTCAGGATGCGACGTTTCCAGGTTGGACACCAGCAGGAAGCGGTTGCGCAGCGCGCCGCTTTCATCCGCGCCGTCGCGCAGCGCGAAGTACTTCTGGTTCTGCTGCATCGTCAGGATCAGGCATTCCTGAGGCACTTCGAGGAACTCGGGCTCGAAACCCGCCTCGTAGACCGCCGGCCACTCGACCAGCGCGGTGACCTCGTCCAGCAGCTCTTCCGGCGCGACCAGCGTCGCGCCCAGCCGCTGCGCCGCGTGCGCCAGTTGCTGCTCGATGAGGCTGCGACGCGCGGCGAAGGACGGAATCACCTTGCCTTCGAACTCCATCTGCTCCACCCAGGTGTCGGCCGAGCGGATCACGACCTCGCCCTTGCACAGGAAGCGGTGGCCCAGTGTGCGCGTGCCGGCCGTCAGGCCCAGCGCGTGCACCGGCATCACCTCGTGGCCGTGCATCGCGACCAGCCGGTGCGCGGGCCGCACGAACTGCACGGTGGTGCTGCCGTCGGCGAGCTGGTAGCTCATCAGCTTGGGGATCGGCAGATTGGTCAGCGTCTCGTCCAGTGCCGCCTGCAGTGCGGCGTGCAGGTTGACGCCGGCGGTCACGCCGTGCAGGAACACGGACTCCGCCTTGCCGTCGCTTTCGACCACCAGCGCGCAGGCTTCGTCGTGCGTGCCCACCGGCAGCGTCGCCAGGCGGCCGCGGCCCAGGCTTTCCAGCTTCTTCAGGAAGGCCTGCGTCCAGTTGCGCGCAGCGTCGCGCGCGACCGTCAGCGGCATCAGCTTCTGGCGGAACGGCTGGTCGGCCGAGCGCGCAGCGACGTGCGTGATATGCACCGCGAGCCGGCGCGGCGTACCGTAGGCCGTCACCACACTATCGGCCGACAGGAACTGGCGGCCGTACAGCGTCGCCTCGATGCCGTGTGCGAAGGCTTCGGACAGCGCTTTCAGGGCCTTCGGAGGCAGTTCCTCGGTGTGCAGCTCAACCAGCAGCGATGCGGCGGTCATGGAAGAGCCTCCGCACGGCTGCTGTCATTCCCGCGCAAGCGGGAATCCACCTTGAGCGCCGTCTCGCCGGACGCCAGCGGCGCAAAATGGATCCCCGCTTTCGCGGGGATGACAACTAGTACTGCTGAGGTCTCCGCCTTCGGGTCGCTCATGCCGCTGCCTTCACTTCAGCCTGCGCGAGCATCGGAAAACCCAGCCGCTCACGCGACTCGTAGTAGCTGGCCGCAATCGCGCGCGACAGGTTGCGGATGCGGCCGATATAGCCGGCGCGCTCGGTCACGCTGATCGCGCCGCGCGCATCCAGCAAATTGAACGTATGGCTGCACTTCAGCACCATCTCGTAGGCGGGCAGCGCGAGCTTCGCGTCCATCAGACGCTTCGCTTCGGCCTCGTAGACGTTGAACTGGCCCAACAGCACGGCCGCGTCGCTGGCCTCGAAGTTGTAGGTGCTCTGCTCGACCTCGTTCTGGTGGAAAACGTCGCCGTAAGTCAGCACGCGTTCGACGCCACGGTCCTTCCAGCGCGTGTAGATGAGGTCGTAGACGCTGTCGACGTCCTGCAGATACATCGTCAGGCGTTCCAGTCCGTAGGTGATCTCGCCGGTGATGGGACGGCACTCCAGCCCGCCCACCTGCTGGAAGTAGGTGAACTGCGTGATCTCCATGCCGTTCATCCATACTTCCCAGCCCAGGCCCCAGCAGCCCAGCGTCGGGTTCTCCCAGTTGTCCTCGACGAAGCGGATGTCGTTCTTCTTGGTGTCGATGCCCAGCGCGTGCAGCGAGCCGATATAGACGTCCAGGATATCCGGCGGCGAAGGCTTCAGCACGACCTGATACTGGTGGTGCTGATGCAGGCGGTTCGGATTCTCACCGTAGCGCGCATCCTTGGGCCGGCGCGACGGCTGTACGTAGGCAGCGCGCCAGGGCTCCGGTCCGATGGCGCGCAGGAACGTCGCCGTGTGCGAAGTTCCTGCGCCTACCTCCATGTCGATAGGCTGCAGCAGCGCACACCCCTGCTTGTCCCAGTAGGACTGCAGCCGCAGGATGGCTTCCTGGAAGGTGATCATCGTCGTCCGGTCAAAGTCCCTGCGATTCTACTGAGCGCTGCGCGGAGGCTCTCTCCAGGCGCGCCCTCGCGCCCGGCCGATCGCGGCAGCCAGCGCCAGCACAGCGAGCGCCAGCACGACGGCCGGCACGTTGCCGTAGCGCAGGAAGGGTGTCATACCCCGCATGCCCTGCACGCTGCCCACCAGCGCGCCGGCGGTGTCGAACGGCAGCTTCGCCGTCACCTCACCGTACGCGTCGATGATCGCGGTCGCACCGGTGTTGGTCGCGCGCAGCATCGGGTGCTGTGTCTCCAGCGAGCGCATCCGCGAGATCTGCAGGTGCTGCGCCAGCGCGCTGGAGCCGCTGAACCATGCGAGGTTCGACAGGTTCAGCATCATCGTCGGCGCGTGCTGCGGGTCGTGCCACGCACGCCGTATCACGTGGCCGAACAGATCCTCGTAGCAGATGTTCACCGCGATACGCTGGCCAGCCAGCGCCATTGGCCGCTGCTCCGCCGCGCCCCGCTCCTGGTCGCCGATCGGCATCTGCATCAGATCCACGAACCAGCGGAAGCCCCACGGGATGAACTCGCCGAAGGGCACCAGATGCTGTTTGCTGTAGCGCTGCAGCGCCGGCGCGCCGGATTCCAGGCCCACGGCGCTGTTGAAAAAGCGCATGCCCGGTTCCTCGATGAACACGCCGAAGATCAGCGCGCTGTTGCGGCCCTCGACGAACCCGATGAACGAGTCGATCGCATCCTGCGGCACCATCTCCAGCGGCACGGGGAACACCGACTCGGGCAGCGCCACCAGATCCACGCGCTCACCCTGCATCAGCGCCCAGTGGTCGTCGAAGGCACGCTGCAGGCCTTCGAGCGTGAACTTCTGGTCCTGCGGGATGTTCGCCTGCACCAGCTTCACTTTCAGCGGCGCGCCGGCCGGCTGCGTATGGCGCCACTGGCCGGCGAGCGTTCCGCCGCCCAGCACCGCGATGAAGACGATCGCGATCCATGCGTAGCCGCGTGCGCCGCGCTCGGCCATAGGCAACGCCAGCAGCGCCAGCGCGCCTGCCAGCAGCGCGGCGGCAAAGCTCACGCCGTAGACACCGATGAGCGGCGCAAAGCCCGCCAGCGGGCCATCGGTGTGCGCGTAGCCGGTAGCGAGCCACGGAAAACCGCCTAGGAACGTGCCGCGCAGCCACTCCGCCAGCGCCCAGCTGGCGGGCAACGCCAGCGACAGCCGCAGGAAAGGCTGCGCGGCAAGCCGCTGCGCGAGCGCCGCCGCCGCGGCCGGAAACACCGCCAGATACGCGCAGAACGCCGCAGTGGCCGGCGCCGCGATCCACGCCGGCATCTGGCCGTAGACGTGCATGCTGATGTAGACCCACGACACGCCGACGCCGAACCAGCCCATGCCGAATACGAAGCCGAGCGCGGCCGCCGCCCGCACACCCGGCGCACGTGCGATCAGCGCGAACAGCGCAGCCAGCGCCAGCACCTGCAGCCCGGGCTGGTTCCAGGGTGCGAAGGACAGCGCATGCAGCGCGCCGGCGGCGAGCGCCAGCAGCAGCCGGACGGAGGTCCGGGTCAGGAGGGGCATGCGGGAAGTGAAGGGAGCGTTGCCAGGAGAAAATGGATCCCCGCTTTCGCGGGGATGACAGCATTATGCGGGGTCACGCCAACCTGCGCTGCCCTTCCCGCCTGCGATGTCATTCCCGCGAAAGCGGGAATCCATTCTCGAGCCGCCTCAGTTCGACGCCTGGTCTTCGCTCGACTCGAACTCGCGCACCACCGTCTTGGGCACGCGGTTCACCAGAAATAGCTGCGCGCGGCGCGCGTCGGCACGCAGCACCTCGAAGCGCAGATCGTCGATCTCGACCGCGTCGCCACGCCGCGGCACGCGGCCCAGGTGGTGCGTGACCAGGCCCCCGATGGTGTCGAACTCGGCATCGGAAAAAGACGCGCCCAGCGCCGCATTGACCTGCTCGATGTCCGTCAGCGCCTTCAGGCGGTAGCTGCCGTCGTCCTCGACGACGATCGCGTCGTCGCTGTCGTCGAAGTCGTACTCGTCCTCGATGTCGCCGACGATCTGCTCCAGCACGTCCTCGATGGTGATCAGCCCCGACACGCCGCCGTACTCGTCGACCACGATCGCGATGTGGTTGCGGTTCGCGCGGAAGTCGCGCAGCAGCACGTTCAGCGGCTTGCTTTCCGGGATGAAGACCGCTGGCCGCAGGCTGCCGCGCACGTCGAAGTCGGGCTCCGTGTAGTAGCGCAGCAGGTCCTTGGCGAGCAGGATGCCGACCACGTGGTCACGGTTGCCGTCGATGACCGGAAAACGCGAATGCGCGGTCTCGATGACGTGCGGAATCCACTGCTGCGGCGATTCCGAGATGTCGACCACGTCCATCTGGCCGCGCGGGATCATCAGGTCGCGGGCGCGCAGTTCGGAAACCTGCAGCACGCCCTCGATCATCGACAGCGCGTCGGCGTCCAGCAGGTCGCGCTCGTGCGCGTCATGCAGCGCCTCGAGCAGTTCCTCGCGGTTCTCGGGTTCGCGGAAGATGAACGCCGTCAGGCGTTCCAGCAGAGTCTTTTGCTTGTTGCGGGGGCCGGCTGCTGCCGGCCTGCTAGGCGAAGGGTCTGGCATCTTTCCGGGGCCGTCCGGCTATTGGTGCCGGGTCAACCCGCAATGACGACCGGGCCAGAATACACGAGGCGTCCCGTCAAACGATGACGCGATCGTGGTCCGGCAACGGCTGGCCACGTTATCAGTCAGTGCACACTCTCACATCGAGGGCTGCGCCGCCTATCAGGCAGCTCATACCTGGGCTTGAGCGTCGAGTTCGACATAGGGATTCCCCACGCCCAGCAGGGCCAGGATCCGCACCTCGCGGGCCTCCATTGCAGCGGCGGCGGCGGGATGCAGATGGTCGAAGCCCTGCGCGTGCAGCGTGCCGTGCACGACCAGGTGCGCAAGGTGGTTTCCATAGGATCGACGGCGGCGTCGGGCGCCCATGCGGACCACCGGCGGGCAGATCACGATGTCGGCGCATACCGCCCCGGCGGAGTCGCGCAACGTGTAGTCGAAGGTCAGCACGTCGGCCGCGTAGTCCTTGCCGCGGAACTCGCGGTTCAGCCGCTCGCCCTCGCGGCTGCCGACGAAGCGCAGCGTGATGTCGGCATCGCGGGTCAGCGCCGTCCGCACCCAGCGGGCCAGCGTCGCGCGCGCCGGCAGACCGGCAAAGTGCTCGCGGCCCTGCACCGTCAGCGCCAGCTTCGGCGCGGTGCGGGCCGGGCGCCGCGCCCCCGGATCAGCGCCGCCGGCCGCGCGGCGCGCCATCGTCCGTGGGCGGCGTGACGGCGCTGGCCTCCGCGAGCGCGTCGGCGCGCGCCTCGGCGGCTTCGTAGGCCTCGACGATGCGGCCCACCAGCGGGTGGCGCACCACGTCGGCCGCCGTGAAGTAGGTGAAGGCCATGCCGCGCACTTCGGCCAGCACGTGCTGCGCCTCGATCCGCCCGCTGGTGGTGCCGCGCGGCAGGTCGATCTGCGTGACGTCGCCCGTGACCACGGCCTTGGAACCGAAGCCGATGCGCGTCAGGAACATCTTCATCTGCTCGCGCGTGGTGTTCTGCGCCTCGTCCAGGATGACGAAGGCCTGGTTCAGCGTGCGGCCGCGCATGTACGCGAGTGGCGCGATCTCGATGGTCTGCCGCTCCAACAGCCGCTGGGTCTTGTCGAAGCCCAGCAGGTCGAACAGCGCGTCGTACAGCGGCCGCAGGTACGGATCGACCTTCTGCGCGAGATCTCCCGGCAGGAAACCCAGCCGCTCGCCCGCCTCCACCGCTGGGCGCGTCAGCACGATGCGCTGCGCGATGTCGCGCTCCAGCGCATCGACGGCCGCCGCCACCGCCAGATAAGTCTTGCCCGTGCCGGCCGGGCCGATGCCGAAGGTGATGTCGTGCGCCAGCATCGCCGCGATGTAGTCGCGCTGGCGCGGCGTGCGGCCGTGCAGATCGGAACGGCGCGTGTGCAGCTGCGGCGCGCCGGCGGCTTCCGCCGCCGGCACCGCGCTTTCGCCGCGGCGGCTGCGCTGCTCGACGAAGTACAGCTGGATGTCGTCGACCGACACCGGCTTGCCGAGCTTGCGCGCGCGCTGCAGGAAGTACTCAAGCACCGCCACTGCCGCCTGCGCATTGACCGGGTCGCCCTCGATGCGGAACTGGTGGCCGCGGCGCGCGATCGCCACGTCGAGCTCGGACTCGACCTGGCGCAGGTTCGCATCCAGCGGTCCGATGACGTTCGCCAGGTCGTCGTTGTCGCCGTCGGCCGCGAAGGTCAGCAGCTTCTTGCCGGCGGAGGTTGCGCTGTGTCGTGCCACGCGCGGAGTCTAGGGCAGGCTGCGCGGAGAAACCATCTAGCGTCTGCTCTCGCCGCGGCTGGAACATGGATCCCCGCTTGCGCGGGGATAACAGCGGAGGTGTCGTTCCCGCGAAGCTGAGGTGTCATTCCCGCGAAAGCGGGAACCCATTTTGACCTATACGCCGCCGCGGTACAGCGGTGCCTTCAGCGCATCAGCAAGCGTGTCGGCGGCATCGGCGTAGTGCGCGCGCGTGGCGGCCGACAGGCCGGGCCTGGCCGCAGCAGCGACCAGCCACCCATGCAGGCGCCGCGCATCCTCCTTCATCAGCGTGCGCGCATCGGCCGGGAAACCGGCCGAAGAGCCGAGCAGCGCCGCACTGACCCGGCGCAGGTGCTCGCGCTGCAGGTTGCGGCGCATGACCGACGCCTCGGTGCCGTTGCGCGCCTCGGTCCAGATCGCCGTCAGCAGCGTCGAATAGAGCTCGGCCAGCGTGAATGCGTCCCGCTTGCCCATCATCTCGGCGTTCACGAGCATGCGGCGCGCAACCACCGGACCCATCAGCCGGTTCAGCACGTCGCGCTGCACGGCCAGCACGCGCTCGGGCAGCGCCATCTCCAGCACGGAGATCTGCGCGCCCAGCGGCAGTTCCTGGCGTTCCAGCCGGTCGGCCGCGAGCTTGCGCATGAACTCGGGCGACAGCTTGAAGCTGTCCAATCTGAACAGGCCCATCGTGATCACCGCCAGCGCCTCGCGCTGCTGCTTCGCGGAGGTCGGCGTGATCGGCAGGCGCGGGCTGCCGGCAACATCGTTCTGCAGTTCGGCGCCGCCGATGTACTTGGCGGCCTGCGTCATGGCCAGTGATGCCTGATCCAGTCCGGACAGGAAGCGCCGCCGCAGGACCGAGTAGCTGTCGCCCGGCTTCAGCGTGCGCGACTCCAGCCGCGCCCACAGCTCCTGCGTCAGCAGCACGCGCTTGCGGTAGAACGCCAGCGGATCGGAACCCAGGTCCCAGACGTTGACGGTGGGATCGATGGCGGCGATCGCATCGACGTCGGTGGCGAAGGCAAGCTGCGGTTCGTTCGCGCGCTCGGCGATCGCGCGCAGCACCGCCCGCTCGGCCTCTGCTGGCGATTGCCCGTCGGCCGCAGCGATGGGCTTGTAGGCGTACTCGATGGCCCAGTAGTCGTAGGCGCCCAGCATGGTCGTGTAGTACTGGCCCTGAGGCTCGCCGGCCAACGCAATGTTCGCCGGCGGGTAGTCCATGACCGAACCCAGCAGGCCCGCCGTCTGCGTGTACTTCGCATCGGCGAGCTGTCGCGGCGTGTTGACCGTCGATGCGCGGAAGTTGTGGGCCAGCCCCAGCGTGTGACCCACCTCGTGCATCGTCACCCAGCGGAGGAAGTCGGCGATGAACGCCTCGGCCTGTGGGCTGTCGGGATCCAGTTCGCCGCGCGCCTCCAGCAGCGCCAGCGTATAGCCGAGCTCGCGCTGCGCCAGCTCGCGCAGCATGCAGGCCGCGCCGTGCTCTGCAAAATGATCGAGCCGCACGTCGCCGGTGGCCTCGTCGTACATGCTGCGATACGCGAGCTCCTCGCTGCGCAAAAAGCGCGCGTTGCGCACGAAGTTGGCGTCCCAGCCCAGGTCGGCGTCGAGGATCTCGCCGCTGCGCGGATCCACGTGCGACGGGCCTATCGCGCCGTAGCTGGGCCGGGCGGTGATCTGCCAGCGTATCGACGAGTAGCCGGTCTCCAGCAGATCCACGTCCGAATCGTCGGGCTGCTGCTGCACGACGATAGCGTCCTTGAAGCCGATCTTCTCGAAGGCCTGGTTCCACGCGAGCACACCGTCGCGGAGCGGTGCGCGGTACTTCTCCGGGATCTCGTTGGCCAGCCAGAAGGTGATGGGCTTCACCGGCTCCGACAGCGCGGCCTGCGGATCCTTCTTCTCGAGCCGCCAGCGCTGCACGTAGTGGCGCAGCGGCGATACCCGGTCCTCGGCGCTGAAGTCCAGCTTCGCCACCGTGAAGTGACCGATGCGCGAATCCGCGACCCGCGCCTGCATCGGCTGCTCGGGCAACTTGCTGAATGTGTACAGGAAGCCCAGGAACAGGCTGCGCGGATCTTCGAGCACCGCGGGCGGTGGATTGAACGGCAGCGGCACACCGGCCGCGCCAGGCACCTGCGGCGGCAGCGGGATGCGCGACTGCAGGTAGTGCGCAGTGATGTCGAACACCGTGCGCTCGCTGCTGGCCTTGGCGGAGCGGATGTACGAGTTGCGCGTGTCGAACGAGAAGCTGTTGCGGTACTCGCGCTCGATGACGTGCGACGCGCGCGGGATGTCCGCCAGCAGCAGCGCGGTGGCCTCGATCAGCACCGACTTGCGCTCCGGATGCGGCGCGCTGACGATGGGCGCGGAGGCGAGCAGGCTGTCGCTGTAGGCGTTCTTCACCGCGCGTTCTTCCGGCGAGCCGGCGCGCGCGGTGAAGCGCGTGTTGGCAGCCAGCAGCTGGATCATGTTGCCGGCCTTGCGGAACTGTCCGATGTACTCACCGCCGGTGGCAAAGGAACCGCCCTGCAGTCCGCCGATCAGCCAGCGCTCGCCCAGGCCGCGCGTCAGGCTGATCGACAGGAAGAACGGCTGGTCGAGCCGCTCGGCCGGGATCTCGAGCCAGGTCTTCTCGTCCTTCTGCCAGACCGGAAACAGCCCGTCGAGGCGCTGGGCGTCCTTGATGATCTCCGCGAAGGGTTTGGGAGCGCCCGGAACGGTGACGACAGGCGTGGGCGCGGCGGGTGTCGCTGCCGGCAGTTTCGCCGGCGGCTTCGCGGCCGTCCCCGTAGCGGGCGGCAGCGTCGCGCAGCCGGCGAGCGTGGCCGCCACGCCGGCGGTGGCGAGCCATCGTAGGCAGCCGTGCGTCATGCCGGCACCGTCTCGCTTTCGCTCAAGACCACCTCGCCACGCAGCGAATGCGGCAGCGCCTGCGTGATGGTCACGTCCACCATGCGGCCGGCCAGCCGCGCCGGACCGGCGAAGTTCACGATGCGGTTGTTCTCGGTGCGGCCCATCAGCTCCTCGCCGTTGCGGCGTGATGGTCCTTCGACCAGGATGCGCTGCCGAGTTCCCACCATGGCCGCGCTGAGGCGCGCGACGTTCGCGTTGATTGCGTCCTGCAGCCGCGCCAGCCGCGCCAGCTTGACTGTCTGCGGCGTGTCGTCCGGCAGATCGGCCGCCGGCGTACCCGGCCGCTTGCTGTAGACGAAGGAAAACGACGCATCGAAGCCCACGTCCGCGATCAGGGCCATCGTGCGCTCGAATTCCGCCTCCGTCTCACCGGGGAAGCCGACGATGAAGTCTGACGACATCGAGATGTCGGGTCGCACCTGCCGCAGGCGACGAATGATCGATTTGTATTCCAGCGCGGTGTAGCCGCGTTTCATCGCAGCCAGCACGCGGTCGCTGCCGGCCTGCACCGGCAGGTGCAGGTGACTGACCAGCTTCGGCAACTGAGCATATGCATCGATAAGCCGCTGCGTGAACTCCTTCGGATGCGACGTCGTGTAGCGGATGCGCTCGATGCCGGGGATCTCGCTGACGTATTCCAGCAGCAGCGCGAAATCGGCGACCTCGGCTTCGCCCATCGCTCCGCGATAGGCGTTGACGTTCTGCCCCAGCAGCGTGACCTCCTTGACGCCGTGGTCGGCGAGGTCGGCGACCTCCGTCAGCACGTCGTCCAGTGGCCGCGAGATTTCCTCGCCGCGCGTGTAGGGCACCACGCAGAAGCTGCAGTACTTGCTGCAGCCTTCCATCACCGACACGAAGGCGCTCGCGCCTTCGACCCGCGGCGGCGGCAGATGGTCGAACTTTTCTATCTCCGGAAACGAGATGTCGATCTGCGGGCGGCCGGTGCGCCGGCGCGCCTCGATCAGCTGCGGCAGCCGGTGCAGCGTCTGAGGACCGAACACCACGTCGACGTACGGCGCGCGCGCGACGATGGCCGCGCCCTCCTGGCTGGCCACACAGCCGCCGACACCGATGACCAGATGCGGCTTGCGCTGCTTCAGGTGCTTGACGCGGCCGAGGTCCGAAAACACCTTCTCCTGCGCCTTCTCGCGCACCGAGCAGGTGTTGAACAGGATGACGTCCGCGTCCTCGGGATCATCGGTGGGCGTCAGTCCTTCGGCGGCATTGAGCACGTCGGCCATCTTGTCCGAGTCGTACTCGTTCATCTGGCAGCCGAAGGTGCGGATGTACAGCTTGGCGGTCGTCATGGTCGCGGTGCCGGTTTAGAGCCGGGGGCGAGAGAAAGGAAAAATCAAGGTGGATTCCCGCTTCCGCGGGAATGACTATAGTCTGCCGTCATCCCCGCAGTCTGCTGTCATCCCCGCGAAAGCGGGGATCCACCTTATGGACTGCCTTACGGCAGCACCCACACCTGACTCACATGCCCCATCGCGTCGGTCTTGTACCGCACGCGCGTGTTGGCAGGAACTTGGTTGGGGGTGATCGTCAGATTGTTGGGATTGTAGATACGCGCGCCCGGCGACAGGCGCATCGCCTTGCCATCGATGGTGACCTCGGGCAGTTGGCCGGCGGTCATCACGCCGACGGAACTGCCGTCGACGCTCATCTTGCTGCCGCAGGCGGACAGCAGCATTGCCGCGACGAGCGCAGCGAAGATCGACAGCAAGCGATGACGCATCTGTGTCGCAGCCCGACGGGAGGAAAGTGGTGGCGGATCAGGGACTCGAACCCCGGACACAAGGATTATGATTCCTCTGCTCTAACCAGCTGAGCTAATCCGCCGCGGGCGCGCATTATCTTCGCAGCGCAGGGGTGGGGTCAAATCGGGCGGGCTTCATGCCTCGCTGCGATGGGCAAGCCTGCTATTCCAAACCTCTGTCGCGCCACAACTTCCAGAAGTGATGCACCGGGCCATGGCCGGTGCCAACGCGCAGCGTATCGGCGTCCTTCAGTGCACCGGTCAGGTATTCCTTCGCGGCACGGGCCGCTGTCGGCATGTCCGCGCCGCGCGCGAGCAGCGTGGCCAGCGCCGACGACAGCGTGCAACCTGTGCCGTGGGTGTTGCGCGTCGCCACGCGCTCGGCGGTGAGCTCGATCATTCGATCGCCGTCATGCAGCAGATCGATGGGCGCGCTGCCCGGCAGATGCCCTCCTTTCAGCAGCACCCAGCGCTGCCCATCGCCGCGCAACAGCTCGCGCAGCTTCTCGACGGCGCGAGTCATCTCCTTCAGCGTTTCCGGTGCGCGCGCTTCCAGCAGCACGCCGGCCTCCGGCAGGTTTGGCGTGATCACCGTCGCCAGCGGCAGCAACGCTTCGCGCAGCGCGCCGACGGCCGCCTTCTCGAGCAGCTCGTCGCCGCTCTTCGCCACCATCACCGGATCCAGCACGATAGGTGCCACTTTCCAGTGCGCCAGCCGCTCGGACACCGCGGCGATGACCGGCGCCTGCCCCAGCATGCCGATCTTCGTTGCCGCGATGCGCACGTCGCCCAGCAAGGTGTCGATCTGTTCGGCGACGAAAGCCGGCGCCACAGGCAGCACGCCGGACACCGCGCGTGTGTTCTGCGCGGTCAGCGCTGCGACGACTGCGCAGGCGTAGCCGCCCAGCGCGCTGATCGCCTTGACATCGGCCAGGACACCGGCGCCACCCGATGGATCGACGCCGGCAATACTCAGTACGTTCGGAATGGCTGACACGGTCTTCGATGAAGTCATGACTGCGCCGAAGCTTGACATGGTCAAGCCCGCAAACTTATATTACTGACTGGTCAGTTATTTACTTCCATGAAGACAGCACCCTCCCGCAACCTCCCCTCCGACAACGAACCCAAGCCGCGCTGGGAGCGCCGCAAAGACGCGCGACCGGTGGAACTGCTGGCAGCAGCGCTGCAACTCTTCGCGGACAAGGGCTACGCTGGCACACGACTCGAAGACGTCGCGGCGCAGGCCGGCGTCTCGAAAGGAACGCTGTACCTGTATTTCGAGAACAAGGAAGAACTGTTCAAGGCGGTGGTGCGCGAGAACGTCGTCGCGCTGATCAGCCGCAGCGCCGGCGAGGTGTCCCACTACACCGGCAGCAGCGCGGAGCTGCTGGCGTATCTGATCACGGCCTGGTGGCACGAATACGGCAACACACCGGCCGGCAGCCTTGGCAAGCTGATCATTGCGGAGAGCGGCAACTTTCCGGAACTCGCGCGCTTCTTCCACGACGAGGTGATACGGCCGTGGCACGAAGTGCTGGCAGCTGCGGTGCGCCGGGGTATTGAGCGCCGGGAATTCCGTGCGATGGACCCGGCCTTGATCGTGCGCGTCATCGCCGCGCCGCTGGTCATGCTGTCGCTGTGGACGCGCTCCTTCGGCCCCTGCAGCAACGAGTCTGTCGATGCCGAGGCCTATATCGCGGCGCATGTCGACATGGTGCTGGCCGGCCTGCGCCGCGGCTGATGTCCGAAGGCTGCGCAGCATTCCCGATGCGACGGATTGCTTGAAACGCGACTCGAACAGCAGCGGGAGCGACACAAGGCGCTGATAGACTTTGCGATTGCGTAGGCAACGGCTGCCGAACGACAAGAGGACGGGCGAGCCATCGGTACCGATGGTGCCCCGCTGGGGACGGTTAGTGCAGGCTATGGATTTCGAGAAGGCACGTTTCAACATGGTCGAGCAGCAGGTGCGGCCGTGGGACGTGCTGGACCAGACCGTGCTGGACCTGTTGCTGGTGGTCAAGCGCGAGGACTTTGTGCCGCCCGCATACCGCGCGCTGGCGTTCTCCGACATGGAAGTGCCGCTGCGCATCGACGGTGTCGATACCGGCGAAGCGATGTGGCCGCCGAAGCTGGAAGCGCGCGTGCTGCAGGAGCTGGCGATCAGGGCGCATGACCACGTGCTGGAAATCGGCACAGGCTCGGGCTACATGACCGCGCTGCTGGCGCACAAGGCATTGCAGGTGCTGTCGGTGGAGATCGACCCGCGGCTTGCCGCCTTCGGCGCGGCCAACCTGGCGCGCGCCGGCGTGCACAACGTGAAGCTGGAGACTGGCGACGCCAGCCGCGGCTGGCCCGGTGGCGCGCCCTACGACGTCATCGTCGTCACGGGTTCGCTGCCGGTGCTGCCCGATGCGCTGCGCCGACAGCTCAAAGTGGGCGGACGCCTCGCCGCGGTCGTCGGCGAGGACCCGGTGATGTCCGCCGAACTGATCACGCGCAAGTCCGATACCTCATTCGAGACAGTGCGGTTGTTCGAAACGCGGCTGGCGCCTTTGCGCAACGCGCTGCGTCCCTCAAACTTCCGCTTTTGATGAAGTCGGTCACGCCGCTCGAGCTCCGCGCCTGGCTGGCCGACACGAGCCGCCGGCAACCTCTGCTGCTCGACGTACGCGAGCCTTGGGAGACGCAGATCTGCAGCATCGAGCCATCGGAGCGCGTGCCGATGCAGTCGCTGCCCGCGCGGCTGCATGAGCTGGACCCTGCGCAGCCGGTGGTGTGCATCTGCCATCACGGTGGCCGCAGCATGCATGTAGCGCAGTTTCTTTCGAGGCAGGGATTCGAGGACGTATACAACCTGACCGGCGGTGTCGATGCCTGGGCACGCCAGGTCGACGCGGCGATGCCCACCTACTGACGAACACCGGAGAATCACGATGTCGCTTGTTTCCCGCCCGTTTGCATTGCGGCCCGTCGCCGCGGCGCTGGCGAGTGCCGTCACGGTCATGCTGGCCGCAAGCCCGCCCGCCGGCGCACAGGCACAAGTCCCGCCCAGCCCGGCGGCCGATACGCGCGAACTCGCCGAGGCGGCCAAGAGCATGGCGCGCAACGACCTGTTGCAGGTCTTCCGCGAGGCCGTGGCCAACGACGCGGCGTATTCCGCCGCGCGCTACCAGCAGCAGGCGTCGCAGGAACGCGTGCCCCAGGCGCGTTCGTTCCTGCTGCCCAACGTCGGCCTGTCGGGCAGCGCCAACGCCAACCGTTACAGCGCGACCATTCCGGACGTCACCAGCACCTATCAGGTCTACGGCGGCGGGCTGAACCTTGCGGTGCCGGTGTACCGGCCGCAGAACTGGGAGGCGCTGGAGCAGGCGAAGATCGCCGTCATGCAATCGGACCTGATCCTGCAGCAGTCCGGACAGGACCTGACGCTGCGCGTGGTCACCGCGTACTTCAACGTGCTGGCGGCGCGCGACCAGCTGATCGCACTGGACGCTGCCAAGCGGGCGACGCTGGAGCAGCTGCAGCAGGCACGCCGCGAGTTCGAGGTCGGCACCAAGACCATCATCGACACCAACGAAGCGCAGGCGCGCTACGACCAGATCGTCGCGCAGGAGCAGGTGGCGCTGGGCACTCTGCTGGTCCGCCGCAGCGAGCTGCAGACCATCATCGGCCGCGACCTGGGAACGCTCGCGCCGCTGCGCGACCAGCCCAACCTGGTGCCGCCGCAGCCCAATGAAATCAACCAGTGGGTGCGCTCGGCAGAGGACACCAACTATGCGGTGCAGATCGCGCGCGCCAGCTACGAGATCGCTTCGCGCGAAGTACAGCGTACGCGCGACGGCCACAAGCCGACGGTGGACGTGGTGGGCGGCTACAACATCAACAAGTTCAACGGCACGCAGAACAACGACCTGAACCCACGCATCAACTCGGGCACGATCGGACTGCAGCTCAACTGGCCGATCTACCAGGGCGGCCTGGTGCAGAGCCAGGTGCGCGAGGCGCTGTCGCTGCAGGACCGGACCAACGCCGAACTGGAATTCGCGCGGCGCAGCTCCGCCAACGCGGCGCGTGATGCCTATACCGGCGTGAACTACGGCCTGGCGCAGGTGAAGGCGCTGGAGTCCGCGGAAGTCTCCGCGCGCACGCAACTCGATTCGACGCAGCTCGGCTACCAGGTGGGCGTGCGCATCCTGCTGGATGTGCTGAACGCGACCACGCAGCTGGTGCAGACGCAGCGCGACCTGAAGCGCGCGCGCTATGACTTCCTGCTGGCGGGGCTGCGGTTGAAGGCCTCGGTGGCCGCGTTGACGGACGAGGACGTCGCGGCCGTCAATGCGCTGCTCGAAGCGCCGGTGCCGCTGACCGGCCCCGATGTCGTGCCGCAGGACCGCGAGCCGCTGGTGCGGCCGACGCCGCTCGACCCGGTGCGCCCGCCGGCCGCCGGCGCTCCGCCCGTCACGCCTCCCGCCAGCGGCGGCGCGCCGTCGACCAACATCAAGCCGACGCGGTCGCGGAAGTAGATTGAGCTGACAATGGATTCCCGCTTTCGCGGGAATGACAGCAGCTCGCGGCTTCCGCGGGATGACAGCAGTTCACGGTGTCATTCCCGCGGAAGCGGGAATCCACCTTTTCCACCCTCGATCAACGGCACGATGCGCTCCACCGCGCGTCGCGTCGCACCGCGATGCTGTGCGGCGAAGGCCAGTGCAGCCGCACTCATGCGTTCCCGCTGCGCGGGGTCGGCGGCGATCGCCAGCATGGCCCGAACCGCTGCCTCAGCATCCTCGACACGCAACGCAGCACCCACAGACACCGCATCCTCGGTGGCCTGGGAAAAGTTGAAGGTGTGCGGCCCCACGATCACCGGCGTGCCCACCGCGCACGCTTCGATCAGATTCTGCCCGCCCAGCGGCAGCAGGCTGCCGCCGATGTACGCGACGTCAGCGGCGGCGTAGTACATCCCCATTTCGCCCATCGAGTCGCCGAGCAGCAGAGCGTTCGCAGGCAGCTCGGCCACCTGCCACTCGGGCGTGGAGGAACGGCGCAGCACCGTCGCACCCTGCTCGGCCATCAGCCGCGCGACCTCCTCGAAGCGCTGCGGGTGACGCGGAACGATCAGCACCGCCGCCCTGCCCGCCGCTTGCGCATGCCGCGCCAGCGCCGCCAGCAGCAGTACTTCCTCGCCCTCGCGCGTGCTTGCGAACAGCAGCAGCGAGCGCGCGCCCAGCGACTGGCGGAAACGCCGGCCGCGCTCGACCAGCGCCGCATCCGGAGTGAAGTCGAACTTCACATTGCCGATGACCTCGATGCGCTCCGCACCCACCTGCCGCATGCGCGCGGCATCCGCTTCGGTCTGCGCCAGCACGGCGGTGAAGCTGCGCGCCGCCTCGCGCATCAGTGTCGGCGTGCGCTGCGCGCGGCGCAGCGACTTCTGCGACAGCCGCGCGTTGACCAGCACCATCGGCAGTCCCGCGCCGCGCGCGGCAGCCAGCAGGTTCGGCCACGTCTCCGTTTCCATGCCCAGGCCAATCGCCGGCCGCCAGCCGTCCAGGAAGCGCCGCACGGCGAACGGCAGGTCGTAGGGTAGATAACGCTGCACCACGCGGCCCGGCCAGCGTGCGGCGAGTTCGGCGCCCGTGGCACGACCGGTCGGCGTCATGTGCGTCAGCAGGAAGCGCGCGTCGGGGTAGCGTTGCGCCAGCGCCGCGATCAGCGGCTCGGCGGCGCGCGTCTCGCCCACCGACACGGCGTGCACCCAGATCAGGGGGCCGGTCTCCGTCGCCTCGGGACGGTCCGCAGCCCAGCCGAAGCGCTCGCCCCAGTGCCGCCGATACTCCGGCTGCCTGCGCGAACGCCACAGCAAGTACAAAGCCGCGAACGGCATCGCGACCCAGACCAGCAGCGTGTACAGCAGGCGCGTGCCGCTCATTGCGCGCCGCCCATTACTTGCGCTGCCGCGCTGCTCACATCTTCGACCGTCGGAGATTGGCCCACACCGCCCAGGCTGCGCACCGGCCCGTCGCCGACCAGGCCAACGAGTTGCGGATCGTAGTCGCAGTAGATGCCGACGGTGGGCCGTCCCAACGCGGCCGCCAGATGGGTGAGGCCCGTGTCCAGGCCGATAACCACCTGCGCGCGCGCCAGCGTCGCAGCGATGCCGTCCAGCGGCGAGCGCGGCGCGGCTATCGCGCGCTGCATCGCGGCGGCGAGCCGCTGCACGCGCTGCTGTTCGTCGGGCGCACCCCAGAACAGCACGCTCGTCATCCCCTGGGCGGTCAGCCCGCGCTCCAGCGCGACCCACTTCGCTTCGTCCCACAGCTTGGAGGCGCGGCTGGCGTTGACCAGCAGCACGGCGGTTGGCGACGCCACGGCGACGGGCTGCGCGCTGACGGCCATGTCGAAGCGCGGTGAGCCGTCCGCGGCATAGTCGAACACAGCGGCACCGAGCCGGCGACAGCGTTCCACCGCGTGCAACTCGCGGGGAACGTCGATGCGGCGCGCGTAGAAAAGGGCTGCCAGGCGCTCGCGTGCCGAAGCCGACGACAGCCCGGCCACCGGCGCGCCCGCCCAGCGGGCCACCCACGCGCTTTTCAGCAGCCCCTGTGCATCCAGCACGCAGTCGTAGCGCGCTTCGCGCAGTGCGTGGCGGGCAGCGCCGATCTCCTGCCATGCCGCAGTGCTCAACGGCGTCTTGCGCCAGCGCCGCAGCGCGACGGTCTGTACGTGCCCAACGTGCCGGCTCATCGCCGGAATGGCGGCGAAGCTCTCCTCCACTACCCAATCGATCTGCACATCCGGCACGTTCGCTGCCAGATCCGCTGCCAGCGGCAACGCATGTACGACGTCGCCCATGGACGAAGTCTTGACGATGAGGATGCGCACGGGGCTGGATTGTGCCGCAGGAGCGGAAGGTTTCCGCCCGCCTGGCAGGTCAAATGGCCGCAACGAAAGCCGATAGCGGAACGGTTTCGATGCCGTCGGCAAGTCGGTAACGACGCGAGCCGGGGTAGACGACGTACAGTGCATCGAGCTTCAGATCGGCCAACGCAATCTGCATGGAGCGCGACAGCGATGGAGCGTCCATGAACTTGAACTCGATACCGATCCGTCTGCCGTACTTCAGCATCAACAGGTCCAACTCGGCGCCTTGGTGGGTGGACCAGAAGTAGGCCTGGTCCGGACGCGCCAATCGCAATACCTGTTCAAGGGCAAATCCTTCCCAAGACGCTCCCATCCGTGGATGACGCAGCAGGTCCGCTTCCGTGGCCGCGCCCATAAGCACGTGCAGCAGGCCGGAGTCGCGAAAGTAGATCTTCGGCGACTTCACCTGGCGCTTGCCGATGTTTTCATGCCACGGCTGGAGCTGGCGGACCATGTAAGTCTGCGTCAACCAGTCGAGGTAACGTCGCACGGTGCTTTCGTTGACACCCAGCGAACGAGCCGGGTCTGCCGCATTCCAGACCTGCCCGTGATAGTGGGTCAGCATCATCCAGAAGCGCTGCATGGCCGGCGCCGGAACATTCACGCCAAGGGACGGGAGGTCGCGCGCCAGGAATATCTCGATGAAGCGCTCACGCCACTCGAGACTCTGACGCTCATCCCCGGCCAGAAACGACAATGGCGCGCCGCCCCGGACCCACAGGGCTCTTGTGCTGTCCAGGCCCACTTCGTCAAGCGTGAATCCGCTGACCTCGATGACCGCAATACGGCCCAGCAGCGACTCGCCGGCTTGCCTGAGAAGAGCCATCGAAGCGCTGCCCAGCAACAGGAACCGGGCCGGCACACCTTCGCGGTCCATCAAGACCCGCAATTGCTGAAATAGGCCAGGCGCATGCTGTACCTCGTCGATGACTACGAGGCCGCTGAGCCCGGAAAGGACTTCCCTTGGCGCACGGAACTGGGCCGCTACCGCCGCGTCCTCGAGGTCGAAGTAGTTCGGCGAGTCCGCCTGGACGAAGGTACGTGCCAGCGTCGTCTTGCCCACTTGCCGCGGACCGACGAGCAGCACGCCGCGGAACTGCCCCAACAGACGCGCGACCTCATCCCGCAGGCGGTGGCGTTGGACGATTCTGATCATGGGAGCCAGAATTTACCATGAAATTCCCGCATTCAAAGCGGGAATTTCATGAATCAGCCGCAATATCTCAGCCGCTCAGTGCCGATACCCTTCCGGATTCCCCGACTGCCAGCGCCACCCGTCCGCGCAGGCTTCCTCAATGCCGCGCGTCGCTTCCCAGTCGAGCAGCGACTTCGCCAGCGATGCATCGGCCCAACAGGCGGCAACGTCGCCGTCGCGCCTGGCAGCGAAACGGTAGGGAACGGTCTGGCCAGTGGCGCACTCGAACGCGCGCACCATTTCCAGCACGCTGGTGCCGCGACCGGTGCCCAGATTGATGGCCGCAAAGCCGGGGGTCTTCTGCGCGTAGGCGATGCCGGCGACGTGGCCCAATGCCAAGTCCACCACGTGCAGGTAGTCGCGCACACCCGTGCCGTCGGGCGTGGGCCAGTCGTTGCCCCAGACGTTGAGCTGCTCGCGCTTGCCGATGGCCACCTGCGCGATATACGGGAACAGGTTGTTCGGCACGTCGCGCGGGTCCTCGCCGATCGCACCGCTGGGATGCGCACCGATGGGATTGAAGTAGCGCAGCGACACCGCGCCGCGCGCGGCATCGGCTGCGCACCAGTCGCGCAGCATCTGCTCGACCATGGCTTTCGTGTGGCCGTACGGATTGACCGGGCGTATCGGCGCGCCCTCGGTGAGGGGCAACGACTCGGGCACGCCGTACACGGTGGCCGACGAGCTGAACACGATGCGCGTCACGCCCGCGGCTTCCATCGCCGCCAGCAATGCGAGCGTGCCGCAGAGATTGTTGTCGTAGTAGGCCACCGGCTGCTGCACCGATTCGCCCACCGCCTTCAGCGCCGCGAAGTGCACGACAGCATCGATAGGCCGCTTGAACACGCGCGCCAGCACTTCGCGATCGCGCACGTCGCCGTTGACCATCGTGACGCGCTTGCCGGCGATCTTCTCGACGCGGCGGACGGCTTCCGGCGAGCTGTTGCTGAAGTTATCGAGGCAGATAACGTCGTAGCCCGCAGCCAGCAGTTCCACCACCGTGTGCGAGCCGATGTAGCCTGCACCGCCCGTCGCGAGCACGGCTGGCGTATGCGTCATTGCGCTTCCAGGTCGCGCGCGAGCTGCTTGCCCAGTTCGACGCCCGGCTGATCGAAGGCATTGATGCCCAGCAGCGTCGCCAGCATCGTCGTCTTGTGCTCGTACAACGCGAGCAGGCTACCCAGCGAGGCCGGCGTCAGCGCATCGAGCTGCAGCAGGGAAACTGCGTTGACGGCCTGCGATGCCGCGTCGTGCGCTACCAGTGCCTCCGCTTGCGCCCGCGAGTTGGCGAGCAGCGAACGGTGGTGCTCCGCGTAAGCGTGGTCCGCCCGCGCAGCGTAGACGATGTCGATCGCCGTGCGCAGCGAGCCCTGCCGCAGCGCCTGGAAGAACGTGTGCTGCGCGTCCGTGCCGACTCCACCCCAAACCACTTCGCCCGCGGCGACTGTCAGCGTGTCGCCGGTCGACGACACGCTCTTGCCCAGGCTCTCCATCTGCAACTGCTGCAGCCACGTGACCATCGCCAAGAGCCTATCGTCGTAAGGCAGCAGGCACAGGCTGGTCGTGCGCAACGCCAGCGTGTTCCACAACGACAGCAGCGCCAGCGTGGCCGGCAGGTTGGCTTCCAATGGAGCGTCCAGCGAATGCCGGTCCATTGCGTGGGCGCCGGCGAGGAACTCGTCGAACCGCTCCGGGCCGATCGCCAGCATGACTGGCAGGCCGATTGCGCTCCAGACGGAGAAGCGGCCGCCGACCCAGTCCCACAGCCGGAACTGGTTGGCGGCAGGCAGGCCCAGTTCGGCCGCCGCACCGTCGCGTGCGGACACGCAGACGACGTGCTGCGCGAGCGCCCCGCCATCGATGCCGGCAGCCTGCATCCAGTTGCGCACCGCCGTCGCGTTGAGCAGCGTTTCTCGCGTGGAGAAGCTCTTGCTCGAAACGACGGCGAGCGTGCGTGCGGGGTCGAGCTGCGGCAGCAGGCGTGCGACGCCGTGCCCGTCGACGTTGCTGAGGAAGTGCAGGCGCAGCTCCTGAGTGCCGTCCGACAGCGCCGCCACGGCAAGACGCGGACCGCTGTCGCTGCCGCCGATGCCGATGTTGATGACATCGGTCAGCGGCTGGCCGGTCGCGCCCTTCCACTCGGCGGAGCGCACGGCGCGCGCGAAGGTGCGCAACCGTGCCAGCTCCGCGTGAACCGCCTGCGCGATCTGCGCGGGTGCGTCGGGATCGTCGACCGGCGCGCGCAAAGCCGTATGCAGGGCGGCCCGCTGCTCGCTGGCATTGACGACTGCCCCACGCATCATTGCGCGATGGGCACCGATAACGTCGCATTCTCCGGCCACCTGGCGCAACGCCGCCAGATCCGCCGGATTCAGCCGCTGACGGGAGAAGTCTAGCGCGATGCCGCAGGCTCGCAACGGAGCCGTGGCTGAACCCACATCGCGCAGCAGGCCGGCTATCGACTCCGGGCGCCGCCGCAGCAGCATCTGCAGCGCTGCTTCGCGTTGGCTGTGCGCGCCTTCGCGCGAGCGCTGCGCCGGCGCGTCCACCTGCGCCATCAGAACGGCAGCCGCGCGTCGGGCGCGACCTTGGCGATGGCTTTGCGGAAGGCGGCCTGGATGCGCGCCAGCGCCTCGGGCGTATCGCCCTCGAAACGCAGCACGACGACCGGCGTGGTGTTCGACGGCCGCGCGAGACCGAAGCCATCGGGCCACTCCGCGCGCACGCCGTCGATGGTGATCAGCTCGCTCATGCCCTCGAATTCCGCTTCCTTCTGCAGCCGCTCCACCAGCGCGAAGTTCTCGCCTTCAGCCGTCTTCAGATGCAGCTCCGGCGTGCATACGGCCGTCGGCAACGCATTGAGCACCGCCGACGGATCAGCCGAACGCGACAAGATCTCCAGCAGCCGCGCTCCCGCATACAGGCCGTCGTCGAAGCCAGGCCAGCGGTCGTTGAAGAACAGATGGCCGCTCATCTCCCCGGCAAATGGCGCGCCCGATTCCTTCAGCTTCGCCTTGATCAGCGAATGCCCCGTACGCCACATCGTCGGCCGCCCGCCGTGCTTGCGGATCCACGGTGCGAGCTGTCGCGTGCACTTCACGTCGAAGATGATCTCCGCACCGGGATGCGCTGCGAGGACATCCTGCGCGAACAACATGATCTGGCGGTCGGGATAGACAATCTGCCCGTCTTTCGTGACCACACCGAGGCGATCGCCGTCGCCGTCGAAAGCCAGGCCCAGTTCGGCGTCGGTGTCGCGAAGCGTGCGGATCAGGTCCTGCAGATTTTCGGGATGTGCGGGATCCGGATGGTGGTTCGGAAATGTGCCGTCGATGTCGGTGTAAAGCTCCCCGACCTCGCAGCCCAGCGCGCGGAACAGCGTGACCGCTGTCGGTCCTGCCACGCCGTTGCCACAGTCGATCGCAATCTTCATCGGGCGCGCGAGCTTCACGGTCGTGCGGATGCGCTCCAGGTAGGCGGGCAACACGTCGGCCATGCGCTCGGTGCCGGGCGTAGCGGCCACGACCAGATTCCCCCGCTCGATGCGCGCGCGCAGCGCCTGGATGCCGTCGCCGTACAGCGTGGCGCCGCCCAGCATCATCTTCAGGCCGTTGTACTCGGGCGGGTTGTGACTGCCGGTGATCTCGACGCCCGAGCCGGTTTCCAGATGAACGGTGGAGAAGTACAGCACCGGCGTAGGTACCATGCCCACATCGATGACGTCGGTGCCGGTCGACGTGATGCCGGCGACCAGAGCGTCGCGCAGCATCGGGCCCGACAGGCGGCCGTCGCGGCCGACGCAGATGGCGGGGATGTTCTTCTCGCGAGCCTCCGATCCCAGCGCCGTCCCGATCAGGCGAACGGCATCAGTGGTCAGCGTCGAATGAACCACACCCCGGATGTCATAGGCTTTGAAAATGGCAGATGAGATCGACGCAGCAGACATGATGGGAACTACTTCGATGAGGTGGACGCGTCCAGCATCCACGCCAAGGTTTCGCGGAAGTCGCGATAGGGCAGCACACCCAGCGCAGCCTCCATTGTGCTGGAACTGCCGACCAGGCGATGTACCTCACTGGCGCGTACGAAGGCCGGATTGACGCGCACTTCGATTTCGTGACCCGAAAGCTGCTGCAGTTGCGCGAGGACCCAGCGCAGCGAGCGCCCTACGCCGCAACACAGGTTCGTCACGCTACCCGGTACCTGCGCCGTCAGAAGCCTTACATACGCCTGCGCCACCATGCGCACGTCCGAGAAGTCGCGCACGACGTCGATATTGCCCAGTTCCACGAAGGCCCGGCGCTCCGCAAAGTGAGCGACCAGCTTCGGCACCAGAAACTGGGCACTCTGGCCGACGCCCGTATAGTTGAACGGCCGTGTCATAACGATAGGCAGACGATCCGCATATCCGCGGACCAGCGCTTCCATCGCCAGTTTGCTGGCCGCGTAGTGGTTCACCGGGGCCGGCAGAGTCGACTCGGTGATCGGTTCCACCAAGGCATTGCCGTAAACATTCGCGCTGCTCGCCACAACGATCCGTCGCAGCGCACGTGCAGATGCGAGGACCGCATCCAGCACGTTCGTCGTACCTACCGTGTTGACCGAGTAGAACGCCGTCGCGTCGCTGTCACCGACGAAGCTTCGCGCGGCCAGATGAATCACCGCCTCCGGCCTTGCAGCTTCCATAGCCGCCACCACCGAGTCGAATCGCGTTAAGTCGAAACCGCGGTCCGCGCCCTCCGCATCGACGGGCTCATGGCCCGCCAATGCAAGCGCCTCGGCAACGTACCTGCCCGTGAAGCCAGACCCGCCGGTCAACAGCACGCGCATGACCGCTACCTTGTCTGCTCAGAACGACACGCCGCGCACGTTGCGCTGCAGGTCGGCCTCCACCATCATGCGGCA
>Ga0307505_10000791_pt1 | contig 31115 bp, 22 predicted proteins | sample 23_S_MG_FD_202183 | JGI IMG/M metagenome (GOLD analysis project Ga0307505, IMG submission 202183) | Soil microbial communities from Populus trichocarpa stands in riparian zone in the Pacific Northwest, United States - 23_S | ecosystem: Environmental > Terrestrial > Soil > Riparian zone > Trees... | reverse complement strand
CGAAGGCATAGTTGACACTATGTTGAGGAGCGAAATCGTCGTTCGGCGAAGCAGGCAGGCCGCTATCGGCTGTCGTAGCAGAAGGGCTGTGAGAAATGCGGGCTAGGCTGACTTCGCACCCTGACCGCGGAGCCAGTCGACCAGCGCGTCGTTGCCGCTCTCGAGCGCTGCTTGCAGCGGCGTCCTGCGGTCATAGCCGATCCAGTTCAGGTTGGCCCCCCGAGCCAGAAGGTACGCGGCCGTCTCCCGCTGACCGCCGCGACAGGCGTGCCAGAACGAGTTCGTGATTTGCTCGCCAGGTTGTGATTCGGCAGCGAAGTGCGCTTCGACGCGATCCAGAAGACCCAGCGCGGCCGCCTGCCAGATCGTCGTACGCGCGCCGCGCTCGAGCAGGCGGCGAGCGGCATGCCATTGAGCAAACACGACGGCATCCGACATCGCAGTGCCGCCGGTAAAGATCGCCCCGGGAGCTTCGATGTCCGCCCCCGCATCGAGGAGCGCATCGAGCACCGCCACGTCGTCGCTGCTTGCCGCCCAATGCAGTGCCGTCTCCGGAGAACCTTGCGGAGAGCCGTGAAGCACGGCCGCATTCACGTCGGCGCCCGATGCGACCAAGGCCGCCACGGTTTCAGCACCATTCGGAAAATGCCCCGGCCAGTCCGCCACGACGTGCAACAGCGTCCGCGCCGTGCCGCCGTCGTCGACCACGCGCGCCGTGGCCAGGCCCGGGGTTTCATCGAGCAGTTGTCGCAGTCGCGCGACCTCGCCGCCGCGGATTGCGGACATCAACGCAACCGCCCGAGAATCGCCAGCCGGAACGTTCATCCGTGCTGCGTCACTTCCACGATGGCGGCGATGGCGCGGTCGAGGTGGTCGCGCGTGTGGGCCGCGCTGACCTGGCAACGCAGGCGGGCCTGGCCCTGCGGAACGACCGGGAAGCCGAAGCCCGAAACGTAGACGCCTTTGCGCAGCAGCTCCTTGGACATGGCGATGGCCTTGGCGGTGTCGCCGATGAGAATCGGCACGATGGGATGGATGCCTTCCCGGATGGTCACGCCCTTCGCGGTGAGCTGCTCGCGGAAGTAGCGCGTGTTCTCGTGCAGGCGCGTCACGAAGCTCGGGTCTTTCTGCACGAGGTCGATCGCAGCGAGCGAGCCCATGACCACCGCGGGCGGCAGCGTGTTGGAGAAGAGGTACGGCCGCGACTTCTGGCGGAGGTATTCGACGAGGGCGCGCGGACCCGTGGTGAAGCCTCCGTGCGAGCCGCCCAGCGCCTTGCCAAGAGTGGAGGTGTAGGCGTCGATTTTCCCGAACACGCCTTGCTCCTCGGCGGTCCCGCGGCCGGTCTTGCCGAGGACGCCGGTGCCATGTGATTCATCGACGACGAGGAATGCGCCGTATTCGCGGGAGAGCTCGATGATCTCCGGCAGAGGAGCGAGCGACCCCTCCATGGAGAAGACTCCGTCGGTCATGATCAGTTTGTTGCGAGCGTCCTTGGTGGCCTCGAGTGCGCGGCGGAGATCGTCCACGTTCCGGTTCTTGTAGCGCTCCTTCTTCGACTTGGCCAGACGCACGCCGTCGATGATCGAGGCGTGATTGAGCTCGTCGGAGATGATGGCGTCCTCCTCCGTCGTCACGGTCTGGAAGAGTCCTTCGTTCGCATTCCAGCACGAGCCGTAGAGGATGGTGTCCTCGGTCCCGAAGAACTCCGCGATCTTCGCCTCGAGCTCGCGATGGATGGTCTGCGTGCCGCAGATGAACCGCACGGATGCGAGTCCGTAGCCGTAGTCCTTCTCCGCCTTGGCCGCGGCCTCGGCGATGGCCGGATGGTCCGCCAGCCCGAGGTAGTTGTTGGAGGTGAGCATGATCACCTCCCCGATGTCCTCGACCACCACCACCGCACCCTGGGGACCCTTGAGAGCCAGCTCCCGCTTCAGCGTGCCGGCGGCGGACATGGCGTCGAGCTCAGTCTGGAGAGTAGTCAGCAGCGTCATGCCGCGATCATAACTTGTCGGTTGGCGGTTGGCGGTTGGCGGTTGGCGGTTGGCGGGTCGCGGGTTCCGAGTTGCGGGTTGCGGGTTGCGCTGGGAAGCCCGGCCATAGGAGCGTGCACCGTAAAAATGCTTGCCTCGGAGCTGCCGTACGTGCCCAAGGCTATGCCGACCAGCGCTGGCGGCCGTGCCGCCTCAGTCGTTGTCGTATTTGAGGTCGCGGCGGTAGCAGGTCTGGGCATCCATGTCGAAGACGACGCAGGAGTCGATGGGGCGGGAGTAGACGTGCATGCTCACGGCGCGCTCGTTCCAATCGGCGGAATTGCGGATGCGGTGGATGGTCTGAGTCTTGTCGACCGTGTTCAGGGGGCCGCCGGGGATGGCCAGCTCGTTTTCGAGGTGCTGCATCTCGATGCGCGTCGCGCCGGCCAGACAATCCATGCCCACGACCTGCTGATTCTCGGGGCGGTTGCAGTCCAGTTTTCGGTAGTTCTCGACCATGAGCTTGCCTTCGATCATGGTCATCCAACCGAGCTGGCCGTTGTGCGTGTGCAGCGGGGTGACCGTGCCCACCGGCCAACAGATCAGCATCACTTCGATCATGTCGTTGCGGAAGATCTTGTTCCGCGTGTGCCGCTCCTGGAGCCACTTCTTGTACCGCTCGAGCTCGTCTGCACGGATCTCGTAGGCCACGAGATAGTCGTAGATCTTCTGCTTGGTGATCACGCCCTCGGAGAGCTCGCGAATGCCATCCACGAACTGCTTCGCGCTCACGGCGGCCGGCGAGTAAACCGCCTGCGGGGCGGCGTTGGTGAGGTTCTGGGTATCCATGAGGCCTCCGATCTGTGAAATATAGAGCAATTCGCAAGCCGGTGGTTGGTTGCGGGTTGCGAGTTGCGGGTTGCGGGTTGCGGGTTGCGGGTTGCGGGTTGCGGGTTGCGGGAAAACAAGATTGGCCTCGGAGCGACCGCACGTGCCTAAGGCTATGCCAGCCAGCGCTGCCGGTCGTACCGGCCCAGCGCTGCCGGTCGTGCCGGCACAATCAACGCTGCTGGCGCGTGCCGGCCTGTGCTAGGCTCCGCGCCGGTTCCGAGATGAAAGATCACATTCAGAACGTCGCGGTCATTGGTGCGCAGTGGGGAGACGAGGGGAAGGGCAAGATCGTCGATCTTCTCTGCGAAGACTTCGACGTCGTGGCCCGTTACCAGGGTGGTCATAACGCGGGCCACACCGTCAAGTTCGCGGACAAGCACTTCGCGCTCCGGCTGGTCCCTTCCGGCATCATCCATCCGGACAAGCTTTGCCTGCTCGGCAACGGCATGGTCATCGACCCGCAGGCCCTGCTCGAGGAGATCGACAACCTGCGCCTGGGCGGCATTCGCATCGAGGAAAACCTCCTCATCAGCGACGGCGCCCACTGCATCCTGCCCTACCACAAGGCCCTCGATCTGGCCCGCGAGGAAGCGGCCGGCGTCGCGAAAATCGGCACCACCGGCCGCGGCATCGGGCCCGCGTACGAGTCGAAAGTCGGACGCTACGGAATCCGCGTCGCCGACCTGATGGATCCGGCCGTGCTCAAGCAGAAGATCGAGTTCACCTGCGCCGAGCGCAACGCCGTGCTCTCCGGCGTCTACCACCGCGAGACCTACGACCCTACAGAGCTCTACGAGCAATACCTCCGCTTCGGCGAGATCCTCGCGCCGCGCATCGTCAACGGCACGGTCTGGATCAACGACCAGATGCGCGCGAAACAGCGCGTCATGTTCGAGGGAGCCCAGGGCACGATGCTCGACATCGACCACGGTACCTACCCCTACGTCACCTCCTCCAGCACCATCGTCGGCGGCATCTGCTCCGGCCTGGGCGTGGCACCCAAGCACATCCACAAAGTGATCGGCGTGGGCAAGGCCTACACCACGCGCGTGGGCGGCGGCGCCTTCCCGACGGAACTGGAGAACCAGCATGGAGAGCACCTCCGCAAACGCGGCAACGAATTCGGCACCGTCACCGGGCGCCCCCGCCGCACCGGCTGGCTCGACCTCCCCGTCCTCCGCACCGCTGCGATTCTGAACGGCCTCGACGAGATCGCCGTCACCAAGCTCGACGTCCTCGACGAGTTCGACGAGATCCCGATCTGCGTCTCCTACAAAGTGCGCGGCGCCACCTGGAACACCTTCCCCGCCTTCGCCGTCGCCCACGACGACTACCAGCCCGAGTACCGCACCTTCAAAGGCTGGAAGACGTCGACGGTCGGCATCACGTCCTTCGACGACCTCCCTCAGGAAGCCCGCGACTACGTGAAGTTCATCGAAGACGAGACCGAAACGCGCGCGGGGATCATCTCCACCGGCCCCCGCAGGGAAGAGACGATCCAGAGGTAGGGGACCAAACTAACGGCGCGCGTGTTTCCGTTTCTGCTTCGCCGTGCCTCCCAGTTTTCAGCAGGACAGGGAGAGGACTTCTTCGATCGGAAGCGGCCTCAGCCACTTTGAACCGGCTTACCTACGGCATTCCGGACCATTCCGCATCTTCCGGAGCATCAATGATCCCGCACAGATGCTGTACGACGTAATTGCTGTACAACAAAATTGTTGCGCGATCACCAAGCCACGTTACCGAAAGAGCTGCGATTCGCGCGGTTCGTGGGGAGCGTTTGGACGCTATGTCGAGCCGAGGAGCGCCGGCGTCCCGCCGGCTGGCCCTGCGGCGTCCCGCCGCGGACGGGGGCATTCGAAGCCGAAACCCAGCATCGCGAGGCGAACGTCCTTCTCGCAAGACGCGTTCCCCCGCCCGGGGCGAGGACGCCCCCCAGCCAGCCGGCGGGACGCCGGCGCTCCGCTTTCTCCGCCGCCGTAACCGGCCAGCGCTGGTTGTGCCGGCTACTTCTCAGCGGCGACTGCGGGGGATTCGGCGATCTCGTGGTCGAGGAGCTCGCGGACGGTGTGGCGGAGGTCGCGCACGAGGTCGTCAATGGTGTTGTCTTCGTCGATGTGGACGGAGTGCAGCTCCGACCACTGACCGTCGTTGCGCAGCACCACGAAGCGGAAGTCTTCGTCCGCGGAGTAGAGGGCCAGGCGGCCGTCGATGATGAGGCCGTTCACGGCTGAGCCGCTCGCAAGCATCGCTCCGACACGCTGGGTGCGGGATGCCGAGCGTCCCAGCGGCTTCCAGATGCGGACGTCGCCGCCGATCTTCCGAGGCACGATCTGCAGCCGGGTCAGGAACGTGGAGTCCACGGAGCCGAACGCGACCTCGACACCTTCATCGCCTCGGGCCATGGCCATCGGCGGATACGCCACATCCACTTCGTATTCGAAATCGCTCGTCTTCACAGCCTTGTCGAGGCCAGCCAGGTCAATGAGGTTCGCGACGTCCGCGGAAACCCGGCGTCCGTTTTCGAATGCGAACATCGCGTACTCGGGGTCGCGCAGTCCGCCGTTGACGCTCCACCAGGCCAGGTGCACGAGGGTGGCGATCGAGTCGTCGCCTTCGGCGTGAGTGATCACGAACTGCAGGTTGCGGTACGCGCCGCTGCCGGCGGCGACCATGCTCGGGGTGGACCACTGTCCGCCGGAGCTCAGCGAGGCGAAACGGATCTCGGCGTTGCCCGCGTTCTCGCGCACCCACGCGACGTACAACGTATCCGTTGCGGCATCAAAGGCGAGCTGCGCCTGAGACTCCCGTCCGGCGTCCTGGGTGGACGGCGCGACGAGGATCGCGCGCGCGCTGCCCTCGGCTCGCGCGATCTGCACCTGGGCCACATCCGGATCGGAGACGATCGCGTAACGAACGCCCGCCGGAGTGAGCATCGAGCTCGTGCCGAAGGCAGGGACCGCTCCAACCAACAGAGCGGCGGTGAACAAAACTGCGGTGAGAGGACGCTTCATGATCAGGCTTTCCAATTCACGACCGAGCAGAGGTTGACCTCGGTCAGAAGTTGCTTCACGTTGTTGAATCCAGGGTAGAAACCAGCCACCACGTCGAAATAGACCTCCGACTCGGAGTAGCGGCCGGTTCGGATGCAGATCTCGCCGAGGAGATGGTTGGCGTTGCGAATCTGCCGGCGGGTCGAGGCGAGGGACAGTCCTTCGCGCGCGAGATCCTCGGCTGTCTCGTAGTCTTCGTTCTCCACGTAGCCGATGCACAGGTCGAGGCAGGCCTCGGCGCGCTCGGTGGCGTCGTCGAGATCGTCGATCACGGTCTCGATGGTGTGGATGCCTTCGTCCGTATCGCCGCACAGGATCTGCGTTCCGCCGAGGTTCGCCGACACGCCCGAGATGAACGAGCGGACAAAGTCGGCCGGGTTCGGGATGTGCTCGGCCTCGAACAGCGCGGTCTGGAACGCGTCCAACCCGCGGGCGTACTGCGTGTCCGCGACCAGGGTGATCCCGAAGTGATTCAGGATCGACGCACGCACGAACGGCTCGTTGAGCTGCGCCGCCGCGGTGCAGGCGATCTCGCCATACGAGATGGCCCGGCGCCGGTCTTCCAGTTCGCAGTAGCGACGCATCAGAGTTCCGGCTGCGAGATAGACGTGCCGGTGGGAGCGCCGGCGCATGACGATTCCCGCCAATGCGGAAACCTCCGGGCCCTCCCGATCCGCGGCGACGAGCGCCTCGGCTTTGCGGATGGTGGCAAGCTCTCTGACCTCTTCCGAGTCTGCAAGCGCAGCCGCGCGGTCATACTCCGCAAGCGCGACCCCCACCTCACCCTTCCACATCTGCTGCAAGCCAGCTTCGCAGTGTTGCAGAGCTTCCCGATCTCTATCCGTCATAGTTCCAAACACCCGTCCATTTGGGGGAAGTGCGCGCAGTTTATCTTGAATAACAGGGGGGAGGTCCAGTTTTTTATTTGGTGCGACAGGCCACCCCCGGCAACGGGTACCAAGCGTTGCCGGTTGCTCGTCTGCCGGTACCTGCGAAGCAACTCCTGGACGGCACGGCCGGGAAAGCCCGACAACCGGCTGGACGAAGCCTCAAATTTTCACGGGACCCGGACAACTCTCCGGCGCAGTATTGCTCGCCGCGGCACTCCCGGAGAGTGACCGCCCTCACACCGGACGACCGATCACACCCCGCCGGCCTTCACGCCGAGAATCTCGTCGACCGTATCCCGCGACACGGGATGGTAGGTCGGCCGCGCCGTTTCGTAGATCCGCTTGGCAAAGACCAGGTCTTCGGGAGTCTTGGCCAGTTTCTCGTAAATGGGCTTGAGGAACTTGCGGCGACCCTGCACGGTCAGGAAGCGCTCGATGGCCGGATAGGCGCCCCGGTATTGCGCGTCGATCGACTTCTCGAGCCACGCGGAGAGGACTTCGTTGTTGCCGCTCTCGCTGAAACGGAAGTGCAGGTCCAACTCGCCCATCCGCACCGCAGGCAAGCCCGGGAGCGACTGGATGAAGTGCACTTTCTCATGCGACGACCAGCCGTCCGCCTGCACGGCCACCGCGGTGCCGCCCTCGGCGAACGCCTTGGCCTGAGCCTCGACCTTCGCGAATGCCGGGGATTGCGGCTTCGGGGCATTCGGCGGAAGGCCGGGCCCGTGGATCCACTGGTCGATGTTCACCTTCTGCACGACGTCCGGCAGCGCGGTCTTCAGATGCTCGACGAAGACCGGTGTGGTCATCGGCTGGAACGCGAACTTGTCGAAGTAGGCGCGCAGGAACTGGTCCCAGCGCTCGCGCCCCGCGGTCTCTTCCAGCAGACGCAGGAACAGCGCGCCCTTTTCATAGACCAGGCCGGGTGCATCGTCCGGATCGCGACCCTCCAGCTTCACGTAGAGATGCTGGTCGGTCTCGCTGAGGGTGGGCAGCTCTTCCTTGACCTCTGTGACGCCGAGACTCCACAACATTTCGGAATACTCGCGGCCATACAACTTCTCGGTGATGCGATGCTCGAAGTACGTCGTGAAACCCTCGTTGAGCCAGAAGTCGCTCCATGTCGCGTTCGTGACCAGGTTGCCCGACCACGAGTGCGCCAACTCGTGCGCGATCAGCGACACCAGCGACTTGTCGCCCGCCAGCACCGTGGGCGTGAGGAAGGTCAGACGCGGGTTCTCCATGCCGCCATACGGGAAGCTCGGAGGAAGGACCAGCATGTCGTACCGGTCCCACCGGTACGGCCCATACAACTCCTCGGCGGCCTTCATCATCTTCGGTGTGTCGCTGAACTCACTGGCCGCGCTCTCGATCACGGACGGCTCGGCATAGACGCCGCTGCGCGTGTCGAAGGGACGGAACTCGAGCTCACCCACGGCCAACGCGAGCAGATAAGACGGAATGGGATGCGTCATCCGGAACTGGTAGACGCCCTCTTCGTTCGTGGCCTGCGGGTTCTCCGCGCTCATCACCGCCAACAGTTCCTTCGGGACGCGCACGGTCGCTTCATAGGTGAACCGCACACCCGGCGAATCCTGAATGGGCACCCAGGTCCGCGCCAGGATGGCCTGCGACTGCGAGAGCAGGAACGGATGCTTCTTCCCCGCGGTCATGGCCGGGTCGAGCCACTGCAAGGCCTTCGCACTCGGGCTGGTCGCGTACTCGATGGCCACGTGTTGCGTGTCCGCCTGAATCGGGATCTCGAGCGCGCTGCCACGAATCAGATCCGCCGCACCGAGCTTGAACTGCACGGGTGTCTGCGGCGCGCCCGCCAGTCCCTGCACGGTCACTCGCTTGATGTCGAGTGTGTGCGTGTCGACGACGAGCGTCGCCGCCTTCCCCTCGTTGCGAATGCGCAACGTCGCCGTACCGGCCAACTGCTTCTTCGCAAAATCGACCGTCAGATCGAGCGCGAGGTGCTCGACACGGACTTCGTCGGGCCGCGAGTACGAGTGCGGGTCGCGCGCGACCGCTACGGGAGCGGGCTGCGACGGCGCGGCCGTCTCGGTCACGGGCTGTTCTTTTTTGCAAGAGAGGATCGCGAGCAGAGCGATGAGCGGAATGAGGCGTTTCATGGGTGCCGAGAGTATCGCAAAGTGTCGCAAGGACGGCCGCTGGCAATGGCTGGGGTTGGTTCGCCGAGTGGGATGGGACTTCTGGGACTTCTGGGACTTCTGGGACTTCTGGGACGAATGAGACGAATGGGACGAATGGGACGAATGGGACAGATGGGACAGATGGGACAGATGAACAATTGAAGCTGCCACCGAACTTCTTGTCCCATTCGTCTCATTCGTCTCATTCGTCCCAGAAGTCTCATTCGTCCCATTCGTCCCATTCGTCCCAGAAGTCCCAGAAGTCCCAGAAGTCCCAGAAGTCCCAGAAGTCCCAGAAGTCCCATCCCACCGGCCTCCGCAACCAAGTAACATCACCGGCGCATGTCGCTCCCCGCCGGCACGAGACTCGGCCCGTACGAGATCGTTCAACCCATCGGATCGGGGGGCATGGGGGACGTGTATCGCGCGCGCGACTCGAGACTCGACCGCGACGTGGCCGTAAAGGTGCTGCCGGAGCGCGTCGCGAAAGATGCCGAGGCGCGCATGCGGTTCGAGCGCGAAGCGAAGGCCGTCGCGGCACTGACGCATCCGAACATCCTGGCCATCCACGACTATGGCTCCGAGGAAGGGACGGCATACAGCGTCACCGAGCTCCTCGAGGGTCAGACGCTGCGGCAGCGCATCAACGAAGGCCCGATCCCATGGCGCAAGGCCGCGGAGATCGGCGCGGCCATTGCCGATGGACTCGCGGCCGCGCATCTCAAAGGCATCATCCATCGCGATCTCAAGCCCGAGAACATCTTCCTCACCACCGATGGGCGGGTGAAGATCCTCGACTTCGGGATCGCGCAGCTCATCCGCGAGGAGCCGCCGAGCCACGACATCGACACCTCGTCCCTGCCGACCGCGCCGCTCAAGACGGATCCGCATGCGGTGGTCGGAACGGCCGGGTACATGGCCCCCGAACAGCTCCGCGGCGAGACCATCGACGCCACCACGGACATCTTCTCCCTGGGGGCTTTGCTCTACGAGATGACCACGGGACGCCCCGCGTTCATCCGGGCCACGGTCATCGACTCCCTCTCCGCGATCCTCACGGACACGCCCGACGTTTTCACGGTCTCGGAACGACTGATCCCCTACGAGCTCGCGCGCATCATCCAGCGCTGCCTGGAGAAGAAACGCGCGGAACGGTTCCAGTCCGCGCGCGACCTGTCGTTCGCGTTGCGCGCCATCGGCACCTCGACCGCGCTCTCCTTCGAAGCGCCCGCCGAGCGCAAGCGGAGACGCTGGCTGTGGGGAGGTCTCGCAATCGCGCTGATCGCGATCGTGACCATTCTCGCGAGCCGCAAGTATTTCCAGGCGCCAGGCGGCTCGTCGAGCATTCGCCGCACCGACGACTCCACCATCCGCACCCGGCGCTCCATCGCCATCCTCCCCTTCGTCAATGCCACCGGCGATCAGAACGCCGAGTACCTCTCCGACGGCATCACCGAAACGCTGATCAACGCGCTGGCGCGCGTGCCGGGATTGCGAGTGATGTCGCGCACCTCGGTGTTCCACTACAAGGGCAAGCCCGCCAATCCCGTGAGCGTGGGCAAGGAGTTGCGCGTCAGCGCGGTCGTAGTCGGACGCATCGAGACGGTCGGCGAGCGGCTGATCATCTCCGCGGAACTGGTCGACACCAGCGACAACGCGCTGATCTGGGGCAACCGTTATCAGACCGCGCGCACGGATCTCTTCGACGTCCAGGAGTCGATCGCCTCGGAGATCGCGCGAACCTTGCGCCTCGAGCTCACCGGCCGCGAACAGCAACTCCTGGCGAAACGCCACACCACCCACGCCCAGGCCTACGAGCTCTATCTCAAAGGCCGCTTCCAGTGGAACAAACGCAATGCCGAGGGGATCTATCAGGCGATCGAATACTTCAATCAGGCCATCGAGCTCGATCCGCAGTACGCGCTCGCATACGCGGGCGTGGCCGACTGCTACAACCTCCTCGACATCTGGGCGAACCTCCCCACCAGTGAAACGTTCCCGCGCGCTAAGGCCGCGGCACAGAAAGCCCTGGCCATCGACGATCAACTCGCCGAGGCGCACACCTCTCTCGCCTACGCCATCCATACGTACGAGTGGGACTGGGCCGCGGCCGAGCGCGAGTATCGCCGGGCCATCGAGCTCAACCCCAACTACGCCACGGCGCGGCAGTGGTACGCCGAGTTCCTCACCGCCAACGCGCGCTTCGACGAAGCGGAGGAACAGGGACTCAATGCGCTGGAGATCGACCCCATGTCGCCGATCATCAACGCCGTGGTGGCCTTCAATCACACCATGGCCCGCCGCTACGCCCAGGCCATCGAGCAAGGCACCCGAACGACGCAGCTCTTCCCCGACTTCTCCCCCGGCCACGCCTACCTCGGCCTGGCCCTGCTCGAAGCAGGCCGCCCCCGCGAAGCCATCGCCCCGCTCGAGACCGCACGCACGACCCTCGACATCGTCGTCTTCCGCACCTGGCTCGCCCGCGCTCACCTCGCCGCGGGAGACAAGGACACGGCCACGCGCATCCGCAAAGAGCTCAGCACGAGCAAAGACTATCTCCCACCCTATTACCTGGCCACACTCGACGCCCACCTCGGCGATCGCGAGCGCGCCTTCCGCGAGCTCGAGCGCGCCCTGCGCGAGCGCAGCGGCGCGCTGGTCTGGCTCCGCGTCGACCCCGCCCTCGACCCCTTACGCGCCGACCCACGCTTCCAACGCGCCGTGGCCGGCATGCGCTGAATGGAATCTCCGGCGTCGCATTCGCCCGGATAGGCATTGAAGACTTCGCCCAGGCGCAGTTGGAGCGCTGGCGTCCCGCCGGCGCTCCTCAGCACGGGCAGCCGCCTCAAGTCGTGACGCGCGTATGATCGCGCTTCGCAAGAAAGAAGGAGCTGTTCATGCACGTGAGGTTCGGGCGCTGCGTCGTGCTGCTTTCTCTGGTGGTCGTGTTGGCGCTGGTGCAGCCGTTGGCGGCGCAGAGCGAGATCCCGCAGGACTTCTCCCCCGTCACCCAGGAGTTCGATCACGAGCGCCGCGAAGTGATGATCCCGATGCGCGATGGGGTGAAGTTGCACACGGTGATCGTCCTGCCGAAAGGCTCGGCTCCGGCTCCGATCATTCTCACGCGCACTCCGTATGGGTCGGACAAGCCGACGACGCAGGCGAACAGCCCGCACGCGGCGATGGTGCTGCCCGTGGCGGACGAGCCGCTGCTGAGAGCCGGCTACATCCGCGTGTATCAGGACGTGCGCGGGCGCTATGACAGCGAGGGCGACTATGTGATGACGCTGCCGCTGCGCGGGCCGCTGAATCGATGGAAGGTCGATCACGCCACGGACACGTACGACACCATCGAGTGGCTGCTGAAGAACGTCGAGCGGAACAATGGCCGGGTGGGCCTCACCGGCGTGTCGTATCCGGGCTGGCTCACGCTGATGGGCATCGTGGAGCCGCACCCCGCGCTCAAGGCAGCCGTGCCAATGTACCCGATGGTCGACGGCTGGATCGGCGACGACTTCTACCACAACGGTGCGTTCCGCCAGACGATGTTCGAGTGGATCTACAACATGGGCTCGCACAAGTCGAGCGACTACGGCCCGCCCTTCGGTTACCGCGACATGTATGAGGCATTTCTCAACGCCGGATCCGCGGACGCAATGGCGCGCCGTCTCAAAGCCGATCATCTGCCCACCTGGCGCAAGCTGGTCGATAACCCGAGCTACAACGCCTTCTGGCGCGGCCAGGCCGTGCAGGATCTGCTCGCCGCGAAGCCACTCAAAGTTCCCGTGCTCGTCGTTCACGGGCTCTTCGATCAGGAGGACAACTTCGGCGGCATCGCCGTCTACCGAGCACTCGAAGCGAAGGACGCCGCCAACGACATGGTGCACCTCGCCGTCGGCCCCTGGAACCACGGCCAGTCCCAACACGAGGGCTCCGCCCTCGGCGCGATGAGGTGGCATGCGGACACCAGCCGCTGGTTTCGCGAGACGGTGTTGCAGCCCTTCTGGGACCAGCACCTCAAAGGCGTGACGCCGGCGCGACCGACGCCGCCGGTGGTGGCGTTCGACACGGGCGCTTACGAGTGGCGCACGTACCAGAGCTGGCCGGCAGATCGTAAGACGGCGCCGGTGAAACTGCACCTGCAGCCGGGCGGCGCACTGGCGTTCGCCGCGCCCGCGGCGAACACCACGGCCACGTACGCGGAGTACGTGTCGGATCCGGCCAAGCCCGTTCCGTATCGCGTCCGTCCCGTGCTGGCGATGTACAACTCCGAGTCGACGTGGCGGCAGTGGCTGGTCGACGATCAGCGTCCGTTTGCCGATCGCACGGACGTCTTGACGTTCGTCAGCGAGCCGCTCACGGAGCCGCTGACGATCAGCGGAGAGGTGACCGCGACACTGTTCGCTTCAACAACCGGCACGGACAGCGATTGGGTGGTGAAGCTCATCGACGTGTTCCCGCCCGAGGTGCGCTCGAACCCCGCACTGGGCGGCTACCAATTGATGGTCTCCGCCGAGATCCTGCGCGGCCGCTATCGCGAGAGCCTCGAGACGCCGAAGGCGATCACGCCGGATGAGGTCGCGCCGTATCGCGTGCGCATGCCCGAGGCGAATCACACCTTCGTCCCCGGCCACCGAATCATGGTGCAGGTCCAGTCGAGCTGGTTCCCGCTCTACGACCGCAACCCGCAGACGTTCGTGGAGAACATCGGCAAGGCGAAACCAGGCGACTATCGCGCAGCCACGCAGCGCATCTGGTTCACCGCGGAAAGAGCGAGCTTCGTGGAGCTGCCGGTGGTGGGGCGATGAATGGGAATGGGACTATGGGACGAATGGGACGAATGGGACTTATGGGACTGATGGGACCTATGGGACTGATGGGAAACCAAAAGGTCCCATTCGTCCCATAAGTCCCATAAGTCCCATAAGTCCCATAAGTCCCATTCGTCCCATTCGTCCCATAAGTCCCATCAGCGCGTGGGCAGCCTCAGTCTCGCGATCGTTCCTCTCGCGGAATCGCGATTGGTGAGGGTCAAAGTGCCGTCGTGGGCTTCGGCGATCTGCCTCGCGAGCGTCAGGCCGATGCCGGTGCCGCCGGCCTTGGTGGTGAAAAAGGGGACGAAGAGATTCGCTGTTCCGCTGATGCCGTTGCCGTCGTCGGTGACGGTGATCTCGACGGAGTCGCTGGTCACGGACCAGGACAGCGTCACTCCTCCGCCGGTCTCGAGGACGGCATCGGCTCCGTTGCGGACGAGGTTGATGAGGAGTTGCTCGATCTGGTCGCGGTCGGCGCGGATGGTCACCTCAGCTCCCCTCTCCACAGCCACGGCGATTCGAGTCTCCAGACCGGCGACGCGGCGAACGGTGTCGCCGATGGCCGTGGGCTGCAGGACGGGCTGAGGAAGACGTGCGAGCTGGGAGTACTCCTGGAGGAAACGCGCCAGTCCCGCGGAACGCTCGCCGATGACTTCCAGGCCCTGGTGTGCATCGTCCTGCCAGCCTTGGGGAAGAGGATCGCGTCCGAGGATGGAAGCGAGACTGCCGGCGATGGAGCGGATCGGCGCGAGGGAGTTGTTCATCTCGTGCGAGAGCACACGCAGCAGGCGCTGCCAGGCCTGCCGCTCTTCTTCGCGCAGCGTGCGGCTGAGGTCGGACATGGACAGCAGCACGTGCGGCACGCCGCTCTCGCGAAATGTCGTGCGCCGGATACGGAAGCGTCCGTGCCCTCCCGGCAGCACCACTTCCGCGCTGCGGGTGTCGTCACCGGTGAGGTAGATCGCGACACCGAGATCGGCGGCCGTGCGGCCCAGGAGCTGCTCCGCGGGCCGGCCGAGGAGGCGCTCGCCGGCCCGATTGACCAGCCGCAGACGGCCACGCTCATCGAACGCGAAGATGGCGGAGTCGATGTGCTCGACCACCGAGCGCACCAGAGCCGCGGCTTCGACTTCGAGAAAACGGCGATTGCGCAGAGTGCCTGTGAGCAGGTTCAACTCGCGCGTGAGATCGCTCATCGCGTCGTTGCGCGTCGACGCACGAGCGCGAATGGAGTAGTCCTCTTCCCGCAGCGCCGAGATGAGGTTGGCCAACGTCCGCAACGGATAGTCGATCTGCGCCCGCACGCTCAGCACGAGAATGCCCAGCGAGAGCAGCGCAATGATCCCGACGGTCCATCGCGTCGCCGCCGAGTGCGGCTCCGCGAACAAGAGCCAAGCCACGGCCAAAGCCAATGGCGTCAAGGACGCGAGCGCCGCCGCAGCGACGCGATACTCGAGGCGTTTCATTGCTTGGTTGGCGGTTGGCGGTTGTCGGTTGCGTTGCGGGTTGCGGGTCTTCGAGTCGTCGAGTCGTCGAGTCTTCGAGTCTTCGAGTCTTCGAGTCGTCGAGTCTTCAAGTCTTCGAAGAGTGTCACAGTCTCATGGTCTTAGAGTCTCATAGGGTCCGTGGCTCGAGCACCTATGAGACTGTGAGCTTGTGAGACTTGGTGTGGAAAACTCGACGACTCGACGACTCGACGACTCGACGCCTCGAAGACTCGACGACCCGCAACCCGAAAAAGGAACCAGCAATCACAAACCGTACCGCTGAATCCGCCGATACAGTGCGCTTCGTGACAGACCGAGGGCTTCGGCGGCGCGGCTGACGTTGCCGGCGTAGCGGGCCAGGGCTTTGCGGATGAGCAGCGTCTCCACGTCTTCGAGGCTCATGTCCTCGATGCGCGGCGCGCGGCTCGTGGACGTGGCCAGGCCCAGCTCCGCGGCGCGGATGGTCGTGCCGGTGGACATGAGCACGGCCCCTTCGATGGCGTGGTCGAGCTCGCGGACGTTGCCCGGCCAGTGATGCGCGAGGAGCGTCTTCATGGCCGCTTCGTCGAAACCGGACAGCGGCTTGCGATAGCGTGTGGCGTGGATTCCCAGGAAGTGGCTGGCCAGCGTCGGGAGGTCCTCGCGTCGATCGCGCAGCGGCGGCAGCGTGATCTCGACAGTTCGCAATCGGAAGTACAGATCCTGGCGGAACCGCCCCGCCTCCACCTCGGTGTCGAGATGCGCGTTCGTCGCGGACAGCAGACGCACATCCGCCTGCCTCGTGCGTGAGGAGCCGACGCGCTCGAACTCGCCCGTCTCGAGAACGCGCAACAGCTTCGCCTGCTGCGCGAGCGGCACGTTCGCGATCTCGTCGAGGAACAGCGTCCCGCCGTCCGCGAGCTCGAAGCGCCCCACGCGATCCACACGCGCATCGGTGAAGGCGCCCTTCACATGGCCGAACAGCTCACTCTCGAACAGCGTCTCGGCGAGACCACCCACGTTCACGGACACGAGCGGCCTCGCGGCGCGACGCGAGGCCGCGTGCAACGCCCGCGCGACGACTCCCTTGCCCGTGCCGTTCTCGCCCGTGATCAGCACGCTGGCGTCGGAAGGACCGACGCGCTCGATCGCCTCCAACACCGGACGCATGGTTCGCGACTGTGCGATGAGCGACGGACGCTTGTCGTCGCCGCGCAGGACGCGGTTCTCGGCTTCGAGACGCTGTCCCTTGCGCAGCGCGCGGCCCAGCTCGACCTGCGTGCGCAAGGTGGCCAGCAGCTTCTCGTTCTCCCACGGCTTCTGCACGAAATCGCGCGCGCCCAGGCGCATTGCGGCGACGGCCAGGTCCACCGAGGCCCATGCGGTCATCACCACCACGGGCAGAAGCTCGTCATACGCGTGCAGGCGCTCGAGCAACTCCAGCCCTTCTGCGCCACTGGTCGTGTCGCGTGCGTAGTTGAGGTCGATGAGCACGGCGTCGAAAGTCCGGGCCTCGACCGCGCGATAGACCGCGGCCGGCGCGGCCACGGTCTCGACCTCGAACCCCTCGCTGCGAAGAAGCAGACGTAGCGCGGATAGCACGTGCGGCTGATCGTCGGCGACGAGCACCGTGGGCGTCGAGGTCACGAGTACGTCACCTGCACCTCATGATCTCACGCGGCTTCACTCATCGCGCAAAGCGACCATCGGATCGGTGCGAGCGGCGGAGAGGGCGGGGACCACGCTGCCGGCCATGGCGGCGAAGACGACGATCGCGCCGGCGATGAGCAGGGTGGCCGGCTCCGCGCGCGCCACGCCATAGAGAAAACTGCCGAGGAAACGCGTGAGGAACCACGCGGCCAGCGCGCCGCAGATGGTGGCGATGACGGAGACCCGGACCGCGTCGCGAAGGACCAGGTGGAGCAGATCGGCTGCGCGCGCGCCGAGGGCCAGGCGTACGCCCATCTCCGTCGTGCGATTGCGCACCGCGTAGCTGAGCACCGCGTACACGCCCACGATCGAGAGCAGCAGCGCCACCGCGGCGAACGTGCCCAGGATCCAGGCATTGAGGCGTGGTTGTGCAAGCTTGGCATCGACGAGCTGCGCGGTCGTGCGTACCGAGGCGACTGGCACCGCCGGATCGATCCCGCGCACGATGGAGCGTAGCGTCGCTTCCGCGGCCGCGGGCGAGCCCGAGGTCCGCACCGCGACGTACTGCGGTGTCCACGTGCTCTGCAGATACGGGTGATAGACGTCGAGCTTCTCGGTGGTGAGCCCGCGGTAGCGAACGTCATTCACCACGCCCACAATCGTGAGCCAGGGCGCCTTCGAGTCAATCTTGCCCGCCTTCACGCGCTTGCCGATCACGTCCAGGGTGCCGAAGTGCCGCATCGCGAATGCGCGCCCGACGATCATCACCTTCTGCGCGTTCTCCCCGTCGCGATCGTCGAACGTGCGTCCGCGCAGCAGGCGAATACCCATCGCTTCGAGATAGCCGGGCGTGGCGGAAACGAGGTTGCCGAGCGGATTGCTCTTCTGCTGCTCGGCCGACTGGCCATCGACGGTGTGGTTCCAATCCCATCCCAGCTCGAGCTCGAGCGGGCGGATCAGCACCGCGCCCGCGGCAGTGATCCCGGGGGCTGAGCGCAGTTGCTCGATCGCGTTCGTGAAGAACTGCCTCCGCTTCGACGCTTCGCCGTACGCGGCACCCGGAAGCGGAAGCTGCGCCGTGAGAACGTTCTCGCGACTGAAGCCGGCGTCGATGCTGGCCACGGACAGAAAGCTGCGGATCATGAGCGTCGCGCCGACGAGCAGCACCAGGGCCACGCTGAGCTGCACGGAGGCGACGATGGTGAGCAGGCGCCGGGCGCGCATGGCGGCGTGGCCGCGGTCCATCCCGTCTCGCAGTCCATCGCCCGAGATGCGCAGCGATGCGAAGAGCGCACAGACTACGGCCACGGCGATGGCCATCGACGCGGCGAAGACGTATGTGCCGGGGCTGACGGTCACGAGGTGCAGGCGCGGAATGCTGGGCGGCCCCACGCGCACGAGCAGGGCCACGGCCACGCGCGCGAGCACGAAGCCGATGGCGGTGGCGATCGCCGAGACGGCCAGCGTTTCCGCGAGGGTCTCGCGGAGCAACGCGCCGCGCGTGGCGCCGAGGGCGAGCTGGATGGAGTGGTCGCGCTGGCGTCCCACGGCGCGCGCGATGAAGATGCCCGCCGCGTTGAGCGTGGCGATGGCAAGGACGAGCAACGCCATGACGAACAGCGTGGTCATGGCCGGTCGCGTGGTGCCGAGGATCTCGTCCACCAGGAGCAGGGTCTGCTTCTCCGTGCCTTTGTACTGCGCCGGCCACTTGCGCTCGATCTCATCGGCGAGGAAGTCGAGCTCGGTCCGGACCTGCTCGATCGTGACGCCGGGCTTCATCCGCGCCACGCCTTCGAGCACGGAGTTGTGCCGCCCTGCCTCGGGAGGGTTGTAGCTGGGCTCCATCGGCAGCACCAGGTCGGCATCGACAGGCAGGTTGAGATCCGGCGGCAGCACGCCGATCACCGTGGCCATCGTGCCCTCGAGATCCACCGCGCGTCCGACGACCTTCAGGTCGCTGCCGAAGAGTCCCGTCCACGCACGGTGACTGATGAGCGCGACCGTAGGAGCGTTCGCGGCATGATCGGCCTCGGCGAAGACCCGTCCGTGCAGCGCCTTCACGCCCAGGAGCGGGTAGAAGTCGCGCGTCACGAAGTTCGAGGTCAGGTTCACCGGCTCGGGCTTGTTGACGATCACGCTGAAGTTCGCGGCCGAGAGCACGGAGACCTTCTCGAGCGTCTTCGACCGTGCGCGGATGTGGTCGTACTCGGCCAACGTGAGCTCGAGGTGCGGCACGCTCTGCGAGGGGATGTGCGACCAGATGGCCACGAGGCGCTCCTGCTGTTGAAACGGGAACGGACGCAGCACGACGTCGCGCGTCACCGTGAAGAGCGCGGTGGAGATGCCCAGCCCGAGGGCGAGCGTGAGCACGGCCAGGATGGGCGCGGCGGGCTGGCGGAAGAGGCGTCGTAGGGTTCTGGTGATCATCGTGTTGTTTCAGTTTGCGAGTTGCGGGTTGCGAGTTGCGAGCTACGGGTTGCTGTTCCGGCCGGCGCAAGGCGCAGACAACCGATCACCGACAACTGACAACCCAACCCACGACACGAGCTCTCAAGGCACGTCGAAGCCGCTCTCGCGGAGCACGTGCTCTTGCAGGGGCATGCGCTCCTCTTCCACGACGCGGCCGTCGAAGAGATGGATGGTGCGGTCCGCGTGTCTCGCGTAGCGCGGATCGTGCGTGACCATGCAGATCGTGGCGCCTTCGCGATTGAGCTCGCGCATCAGTTTCATCACCGACTCGCCGTTGCGCGAGTCGAGGTTGCCGGTCGGCTCGTCGGCCAGCACGATGGAGGGGCTGCCGACGATGGCGCGTGCCACGGCCACACGCTGCTGCTGGCCGCCGGAGAGTTGCCCGGGGTAATGCTTCATCCGGTGCGACATGCCCACGCGCTCGAGCGCTTCCTGCATGCGCTTGCGCCGCTCGGGAGCGGGCATCTTCCGGTAAGTCAGCGGCAACTCGACGTTCTCTTCGACGGTGAGATCGCCGATGAGGTTGAAGCTCTGGAAGATGAACCCGACCTCGCGGTTCCGGATGCGAGCCCGCTCGGCGGTGTTGATCTGCGCCACCGGCGTCCCGTTGAGCACGTACTCGCCGCCAGTGGGAGCGTGCAGCAACCCGAGGATGGAGAGCAGCGTCGACTTGCCACACCCGGACGGACCGGCAATGGCTACGTACTCTCCCTTGCCGATGTCGAGATGGACGCCATCGAGAGCATGGGTCTCGATCTCGTCGGTGTAGAAGACTTTGGTGAGGGCTGCCAGGTGGATCATGAGCTTCTCCTTGCGATCGGGGAATGGGACTCTGGGACTTATGGGACTTATGGGACTTATGGGACGAATGGGACTTATGGGACCGATGGGACGAATGGGACGAATGGGACGAATGGGACCGATGGGACCGATGGGACTTATGGGACCGATGGGACGAATGGGACTTATGGGCCTAGGGGCCTAATGCATACTCAGGTGTTACCCATTCGTCTCATTCGTCTCATTCGTCCCATTCGTCCCATCGGTCCCATTCGTCCCATCGGTCCCATTCGTCCCATCGGTCTCATTCGTCCCATTCGTCCCATTCGTCTCATTCGTCCCATTCGTCCCATTCGTCCCATCGGTCCCATTTCAAGCGATCATTTCAACCGAACCCTCTGATACTGGCTCCACGCGGACATGTCCGAGAGGATGACCCGGTCTCCCTCTTTCAGCCCGGCGCGAATCTCGACGCTGCTGACGGACGTGCGGCCCAGCGTCACACTGGCCTGCTGTGCTTCGTCGCCGGAGAGCGTGAGCTTGAACAGTCCGATGGTGGCGTGGTCGTTGCCCTGCACCGGGCGCGCGACGTAGAGCACGTCGTCGAGGCGTTCGAGCTCGATCACTCCGTCGACCGTGAGATCCGGACGCGCGCCGCGCGGCAGCGGGCCGTCGAAGCCGACGTCCACGCCGATGGTCCCGTTCTGCACCGCGGGATCGACGCGCGTCACGCGGCCGTTCACCGTGCCGTTGCGCGTGTCGACGGTCACGAGTTGTCCGGGGACGATGTCCCGCGCCTGCGTCTCCGCCACTCGCAGCTCTGCCTTGAGCGGCATGGGCTGGGCGACCTTGGCCAGATTCGCGCCGGCGCCCACTCGTTGGCCGATCTCCACGGGCAGTTGCTGGAGCACGCCGTCGATCCCTGCGCGCACGTGCATGGCGCTCTTCTGTTGCTGCCGCAGGTCGTGGAGCGCGCGGAGCTGATCGACGCGCGAGCGTTGCATGGTCATATCCGCTTCCGCGGACTTGCGGGCGATGGCCAGACGCTGCCGCTCGATGCCGCTGCGATTCTCGAGCTGCTCGGCGCGGTTGCGGGAGCGCTTGCGCGCGAGCTCGGACGTGAGTCCGTTGCGCGCCAGCTCGTCATCGACGGCGGCCTGAGACTGTGCGTCCGTCCACTGCGCATCGATGTCCGCGGCCAGCGCCTGCTGGGCGAGGATGGCGCTCTGCAGCTCGATCTCGCGTCCGCGCAATTCCGCCACGGCCGATCCCAACTGGAGTTCCGCGTCGCGCGCGGCTTGCTCGACTTCGGGATTGCTCAGCTCCAGCAGCACCGTGTCCGCCTGCACGACGGTGCCCGGCCGCACCAGGATCCGCTCGACGCGCGCTTCCGTGGTCGCAGGAATCCAGCGCACGTTCTCCGGCACGAGCGTCCCCGACCCGCGCACCTGCCGAACCATCGCGCCTCGGCGGACCGTGTCGATGAACAGAGTCGAGCGGTCGACCTCCGGGGCGGCAGGCTGCAACCGGGCCACGCCGAACGTCGCCGCCGCGGCAGCGACCGTCAGCACGACCGCGAGGATCAACCGCTTGCGGCGGCGGGCATGTGCGAGGTCAGGTCGTTGGACATCCATGGCGCGATTGTGCGCCTCTCAGCGCAACGCCAGTGCCACGGGCGCCCGCTTTTCGTTGCAACGCTTTACGCGCGCAACCGATCAAGACGCGCGTTCAAACGTGGGATGAGACTGTCCGGAAATGGGATGGCAGAAAGGTCATCGATCCGATCGATGGAGGTGGGCGCGCACCTCTTGCCATGACAAGGTCTTAATTCGCCCTGCCCGATACTCGGCCATACGGCGCTCGATCTCGATTGCCCACGCCTGTTCTGTGTCGGCGACAGGGGCATCTTCGAGACTCTCGAGCAGCAGGCCGGCGAGCTCGGCATGATCTTTCGAAGATAGCCCGGAGGCCTGCTCGTACAGTTCACGGACGGCTCGAGTCATGTCGAGCATTTTACGCGAACCGCGATTGTCAAACCACGACAGTGCGGAAGTACTCGATGGTTCTGGCGATCCCTTCGTCCAGGGGTACTCGCGGTTCCCAGCCCAGGAGCGTTCGGGCCTTGGTGATGTCGGGGCGGCGGACCTTGGGGTCGTCTTCCGGGAGTGGGAGGAACTCGATGGGCGCGGACGAGCCGGTCAGGCGCTTGATGGCCTCCGCGAATTGCAGGACGGTCATCTCGGCGGGGTTGCCGATGTTGGTCGGGTTCACTTCGTCGGACATCAGCAGGCGGTAGATGCCTTCGATGAGGTCCGAGACGTAGCAGAACGAGCGCGTTTGCGAACCGTCGCCGAAGACGGTCAGGGGCTCGTTGCGCAAGGCCTGAGCGATGAAGGCGGGGACGACGCGGCCGTCCTTGACGCGCATGCGCTCGCCGTAGGTGTTGAAGATGCGCACGATGCGCGTCTGGATTCCATGGAAGCGGTGATAGGCCATGGTCATGGCCTCGGCGAAGCGCTTGGCCTCGTCGTATACGCCGCGCGGCCCGACCGGGTTCACGTTGCCCCAGTAATCCTCGCGCTGTGGATGCACGAGCGGATCGCCGTACGTCTCCGAGGTCGAGGCCAGGAGGTAGCGGGCGTTCTTGTCCTTGGCCACGCCCAGCGTTTTGTGGGTGCCCAGCGAGCCGACCTTGAGTGTCTGGATGGGCTTCTCGAGATAGTCGATGGGACTGGCCGGTGAGGCGAAGTGCAGGACGAAGTCGAGCGGCCCGTCGATGTGGATGTACTGGGTCACGTCCTGCTTGATGAAGCTGAACCCGTCTCTGCCGAAGAGGTGCTTGATGTTGTCGGGCGAGCCGGTGATGAAGTTGTCCATGCAGACCACTTCATGGCCTCGGGACAGGAACAGCTCGCAGAGGTGCGAGCCGAGAAAACCGGCTCCACCGGTGATGAGTGCGCGTCCCATCAGCGCGGCCTCTTCGGGTCGGACGAGCGTCCGACCGAGGTGTAGGTGAAGCCGAGGGCGGCCATGCGGTGCGGATCGTAGACGTTGCGCAGGTCGATGAGGACCGGCTCACGCAGCGCTTTGCGGATGCGGTCGAAGTTGAGCGCGCGGAACTCGTTCCACTCGGTGGCCAGCACCAGAGCATCCGCGCCTTCGGCGGTCGCGTACGCGTCGTCACAGTACGTGACGTTCTCGAAGATGCCTTTCGCGTTCTCCATGCCCTGGGGGTCATAAGCGCGAATGGACGCACCGCGCTCCTGCAGTCCCTTGATGATGGGGATGGCCGGGGAATCGCGCATGTCGTCGGTCTCGGGCTTGAAGGCCAGACCGAGCATGGCGATGGTGCGGCCGGACACGTCGCCGCCCAGGGCCGTGACGATCTTGTCGATCATGCGCGCCTTCACGGCGTCGTTCACACGCAGCACTGCGTCCATGATCTGGAAGTCGTAGCCGTTGCGGCGCGAGATGTCGGCCATGGCCGCGGTGTCTTTGGGAAAGCAGGAGCCGCCGAAGCCGGGGCCGGCCTGGAGGAACTTGGGGCCGATGCGGGTGTCGAGGCCCATGCCGATGGCCACGTCGTGTACGTCCGCACCGACCTTCTCGCAAATGACGGCGATCTCGTTGATGAAGGTGATCTTGGTGGCCAGGAAGCCGTTGGCGGCGTACTTGATCAGCTCCGCCGACTCGACGTTGGTGACGACGAAGGGGATCTCCAGCGAGTGCAGCGGCGCGTAGATCTCCTTCATCAGCTCGGCCGCTTCGGAGTCCGAGGCGCCAATCACCACGCGATCGGGCTTCATGAAGTCTTCGATGGCCGAACCCTCGCGGAGAAATTCGGGATTGGAGATGATGGACGCTTTGTGGCCATTGCCATGCGTCTCGAGCAGTCCGGCGATCATGGCGCCCGTACCGATGGGCACGGTGGATTTGGTGATGACGAGCTTGGGCCCGTTCATGTGCTGGGCGATGGTGCGAGCCACGGCCTCGACATGACGAAGGTCGGCCGAACCGTCCGCCTTGGGCGGCGTGCCGACGGCGATGAAGATCGCCCGCGCGGAGCTGATCGCATCGCCAAGGTCGGTGGTGAAGCGCAGACGCCCTTCCGCGACGTTCTTGCTGACCAGGTTGTCCAGGCCAGGCTCGTAGATCGGGATGAGTCCGTTCTTCAGCGCTTCGATTTTTTTGGCGTCGACATCGGCGCAGATGACGTCATTGCCGAAGTCGGCGAGTCCGGCGCCGGTGACGAGGCCGACATAGCCCGTACCGATGACAGCGATATCCAAGTGGGAGCCTCCGGGGAGAGTAAGTGACGGCGGCGCATGGTATCTCAGTTAGCTTGTTGGGCCTTGGGCACGTGCGGTCGGGTAGTGGGTCAGTTTGACCCACTACCTGCGGTCGCTCAATGGTGAGGAAAGGCCGAGGAGCGCTGGCGTCCCGCCGGCTGGCCCTGCGGCGTCCCGCCGCGGGCCAATCGCAGCCGAAAGCACACCATCGCGAGACGAGCGTCCTTCGCGCATGGCACGCTCCCCCCTCCCGGGGCGAGGACGCCCCCCGGCCAGCCGGCGAGACGCCGGCGCTCCTCTTTCGCGTGCGTAGCACGCGCTCGCGTGCGTAGCACGCGAGCGAGCGTCCGCACGTGCCCAAGCCGTGTCGCCCCTCTACGTGCCCGTCGTATCCGTGCTTGCCGGGGGTGGGAGCACTTCGGGGGGCAGGTCGGAGGGAGTGACGTCGCGGGCCGGGGGCTCGGCCGGCGCGGGAGGCGTTCCCGGAACCTTCTCCTGCTCCTCCACTCTCTTCTCGATGCCGGCCTGTTGGCGGTTGCGGATCAGCCAGCGCAGGAGCTTGGATTCGTTGATGCCGATGAGGATGTCGTTGACGGATTCGTACACCGAGGGATCGCTGATCAGCTTTCCGGCCGTCCCTTCGGCGTTGTTGATCTTGGAGACGGCATCATTGAGCTGCTTGACGAGCTTGGTGAACTCGGAGAGCGCCTCGTCGCCGTAGGCCTTGTCATTGAGGAGACGGGGAACGAGTCCCTCGCCCTTCTGTGCGGCGGCGGTGAAGGCGGCCAGGTTGGCGGAGGTCAGGCGGAGATTCTCCACCACTTCGTAGACACGCGCCTTGGCGGCGGGATCGTTGATGAGCGCGGGGACGACACCCTCGTTGGTCTCGAAGCCGCGCTGCACGTTGGCGGTGATGGTCTCCAGCGACTTGGCGGCGCTGCCCAGCGAGGTCGTGAGCTCACGTGCGTAGGCGTCGTCGTAGATCAGTTTGCCCAGGACGCCGTTGCCGCTCTCGATGTGCGTGAGCGCGGCGTTGGTCTTGTTGAGCGTGGTCAGCACCGTGTCGGTCAGGCGCTGCTTGGTCTCGGGGGCGGTGGTGAGCTCGCCCAGCAGTCCCTCGCCTCGGTCGATGCGTTGCAGGACGTTCTTGAGCGAATACGAGATCTGCACGAAGTTGTCGACCAGGTCCTCACCGGAGGAGAGGAGCGCTTCGACGTCGGCCTGCCGCTGCGCGGGGATCATGGTGCCGGGCTCCAGCACGGGGAAGCGCGGCGAGCCCGGGGTGATGTCCAGGTAGCTGTCTCCGGTGAGGAGTCCGAGCTTCTTGAGACGGACGCGCGAGTCGCCGCGCAGGCGCTCGGAGAACTTGCGGTCGATCATCAAGACGATCTCGACCTGCTTCTGTTTGGGATCGAACGGAAGCGTGATGTCGCGGATGACGCCGATGGTCACGCCGGACATCTTCACGGGGTTGCCCTGGGCCAGCCCGGTCACGTTCTCCAGCCGCACTGCGTACTCGTTCTTGCGCGCGAAGATCTTCTGCTCCGACCCGATGAAGAAGAGAAAAATCATCAAGACGAAGAGGGAGACAGCGACGAGCGCACCGACGCGCATGGAGCTCTTTTCTTTGGTCTTGGTCATAAGTGCCTGTTCTGAGTGCTGGGTGCTGAGTGCTGAGTGCTGGGTGTCTTGTCTTTCAGCACTCAGCACTGGTTCATTTCTTACTCGGTTGGGCTGCGACGACGGCGCTGGCCCGGAGGAACTCGCGCAGCCGGGGGTTGTCGGAGTCGCGGGCGTCGTCCATGGAGCCGACCCATTCGAAAACGCCCTGATGCAGAAAGGCGATGCGATCGCCGACGGAGAATGCGGAGTGGATGTCGTGCGTGACGACGACGGAGGTCACGCTGAGCTTGGTCTGCAGATCCACGATCAACTCGTTGATGGTCTGCGCGGTGATCGGGTCGAGGCCCGTGGTCGGCTCGTCGTAGAGGATGACTTTCGGGTCGAGCACGATCGACCTCGCCAGGCCGACACGTTTGCGCATGCCGCCGGAGAGGTCCACGGGCATGAGGTGGTCGGTGTTCGGCAGGTTGACCAGCTCCAGTTTCTCGCGCACGGCACGGCCGATCTCGTCTTCGCTCATCTCCGTGTGCTCGCGCAAGGGAAAGGCCACGTTCTCGAACACGGTCATGGAGTCGAACAACGCTCCGCTCTGGAAGAGCATGCCGAACTTCTTACGCACCCGATACAACTCTTCCTCGGGGAGCTGCGTGATGTCTTCGTCCTCGACGATGACCCGTCCCGCATCCGGCGCCTCGAGACCGAGCATGTGCCGCAAAGTCACGGACTTGCCGCTGCCCGATCCGCCCAGGATGACCAGCACCTCGCCGCGAAAGACCTTCACGCTCGCGCCGCGCAGAACCTGCTTGGAGCCGTAGGCCTTGGTCACGTCGTCGAACTCGACGAACGGCTCCCGCGGGTGGCGCCGCCGTTCGGTCAAGCCGTGGCCGTCCGCGGGCCTGCTGGTGATGGTGGTCTCAGTCATCAGAAGAGGAAGAGAAACAGCTTAGTGAGAAAGAAGTCCATGATCAAAACGGTGATGGCGCCGGTGACCACGGTGGCCGTCGTGGCACGACCCACGCCATCCGCGCCGCCACTGGTGCGCAGGCCGTTGTAGCAGCCGATCAGGGCGATGGCAAAGCCGAAGAAGAAGGTCTTGCCGATGCCCGACGCGAGGTCGTTGTACTTCACGGTCTCGATGACGCTGCGCAGGTAGTAGTTCGCGCTCAGGTTCAGATTGGCCACGGCGATGAGCAAGCCGCCCAGAATGCCCAGGCAGATCGAGATCACGGTCAGGAGGGGGAAGATGAGCGTCGTGGCCAGGACGCGCGGGACGACCAGCTTGCGTACGGGGTTGGTGGCCAGCGCGCGCAACGCGTCGATCTGCTCGGTCACCTTCATGGTCCCGAGCTCCGCGGTCATGCCCGCCCCGACTCTGCCGCCCACCATCAGCGACATCAGCACGGGCGCGAGCTCGCGCACGAGCGAGAGCGACACGATCATGCCCACGAAGAGCTTGCCGCCGAAGTCCTGCAGCGCATACGCGGTCTGCAGCGCCAGGACCATCCCGATGAACGCCGAGGTGATGATGACGATGGAGAGCGAGCGCACTCCGATCTGGTCGAGCTGCGCCATCAGCAGCGGGCGCTCGATCGGGCCCCGTCGCAACTGCTGCATCGTCTGCACGGCCAGGTCGGCCAGACCTCCGATGTAGAGAAACGCCTCATCCGCGCGGTCGCGTATGCGTCGCAGGAATCCAGGGTCAGCGGGGCGTTCCAAGGGGGCCGTGGTCATTGTGCGGACGCAGTGTACGACGGCCTCGGACGGCCTGCGCGCTCACCCGTCTCCGAAGATTCTCCGTAGGAGACGTTTGACGGAGCTTTCGCGTTGCTGAGCCCGGCGGCGTTCCTCCTCGGCGCGGCGTCGAGCCTCCGCCGGATCCGGGCTCGCATTCGCCTCGAGGGGAGCGTCGTCATAGACCGGAGCCTCGGGCCAGTAGGGGCTCGGCTCGCCACTCCCCGCGTGGAGAGGACAGACCGTATCGGGCTCCGTTCCCGCGACGTAGATCTCTCTCCGCGTCTGCGCGCAGTAAGGCGTGGCGAGCATGCCGGAGGCCGGGTCGATCTCGCGCGTGCTCACGTCCTCGGGACGCTTCCAGTCCACGTTCACGATCGACCCGTCGATGCGGTTCATGTGGCGCGTCCAGATGGGGACGCAGGCGTCGCCGCCCGCGAGACGGGTGCTGTGGCCGTCGTCGAAGCCCACCCACACCAGCGTGAGGATGCGCGGCGAGTAGCCGACGAACCAGGCGTCGCGATAGTTGTTGGTGGTGCCGGTCTTGCCCGCGTAGGCGTGCTTGAAGCCGAGCGAACGGACCCGTCCGGCCGTGCCGTAGTTGAGCACGTCCTTGAGCAGATCGTTCATCACATAGGACACGGACGCGGGCGCGACGCGCTTCATGGTCACGTTGCGCGTCTCCAGCTTCCCGTCGCGGGTGACGACGGCCAGGATGGAGACGGGCTCGGACTTCACGCCGAGGTTGGCGAACACCGAGTAGGCGTAGGCGATCTCCAGTGGCGTGACTTCGAACGACCCCAGGGACACGGACGGATAGGGCTGGAGCTTGCTCTCCACGCCGATGTTCGCCGCGGTGCGGATCACGTTCGGCACGCCCGCGTCGATGGCCGCGCGCACGGCGGGGATGTTGTACGAGTGCGCCAGCGCTTCGCGCACGGTCACGCGGCCGTGGAAACGGTTGTCGTAGTTCTGCGGTTTCCAGTCCGCCGAGCCGGCCTTCACGGTGATCGGCGAGTCGTCGAGGATTGTGGAAGCGGTCAACACCTGTTCGCCGCGGGCCGGATCCATCCCCGTCACGTAGACGAACGGCTTGAACAGCGAGCCCGGCTGCCGGCGCGCCTGGATGGCACGGTTGAACTGCGTCTTCGAATAGTTGCGCCCGCCCACGAGCGCCTTCACATAACCCGTGCCCGGCTGAATGGTCAGCACCACGCCTTCCAGCGGCGTCTCGGAGTTGCGGACGTGCTTGTACTTCTTGCCCAGGTTGGCGATGCCGTTGTCGAGGGCCTCCTCCGCGGAACGCTGCATGATCGTATCGAGCGAGGTGAAGATGCGCAGTCCCTCGGTCTTGAGCTGCGTCTCCGGATAAGTCTCGCGGAGTTGCTTGAGCACCAGATCGACGAAGAACGGCGCGCTGCGGGAGACCTTCGGGAAGCGCGTCAACGCCAGCGGCGAGGCGATGGCCTCCTGGTACTGGCGCTCGGTGATCTTCTGCTCGATGAGCATCGAACGCAGGACGACATTGCGCTGTGGCAGGGCCCGGTTCGGGTACTTGAGCGGCGAGAGCACGTTCGGAGAACGGATCATCCCCGCCAGCGTGGCCGCCTGCGGCAGGGTCAGGTACGTGACCTTCTTCCCGAAGTAGACCTGCGAGGCCTGCTCCACGCCGATGATCTGCACGCTGCCGTTCTGTCCCAGGTAGATCTCATTGAGATAGGCCTCGAGGATCTGCTCCTTGTCGTAGCGGAGCTCGAGCAGGATGGCCATGAGCGCTTCCTGCGCCTTGCGCGAGAACTTGCGCTCGGGATTGAGGTACAGGTTCTTGACGAGCTGCTGCGTGAGTGTGGAGCCGCCCGCGGAGAGGGACTTGGTCTGGATGTCAGTCTTGAGCGCGCGCAGGATGCCTCGGATGGACACGCCCTGATGGGTCATGAAGGAGCGGTCTTCCGTGGCGATGATGGCGTCGGTGAGCACCTTCGGCACGGCTCCCAGCGAGACCGGCACGCGGTCTTCCATCTGGTTGTCGTAGATCGAGGTGATGAGCTCCGGCTCGATGCGCACGCCGCGCAGCGTGATCCCGTCGCTGAGCCGCTTGATGGAGCGCACGGTCGAGCCGTTCATGTCCACGAGCACGGGCATGGCGTGGAACTCCATGTCCGGATACTCGAAGTTGTTGAGAAAGATCTCCAGGTCGTCGCCGAGGTAGCGGTACTCCCCGGGATTCTCGACCCGCTCCTTGACCTCGTGGTAGCCGACGTGGTTCAGCTTCGGCTCGAGCAACGCCCGCGGATAGCGGATCCCGGCCACGATGGGCGTGTGGTCGGAGTAGACGCGGCTGGGCAGATCCCAGCGTCGCGCCGAATCGAATTTCTTCGTGATGACGACGTAGGTGTAGCCGACGTAGCCGATGAAGGCCACGAAGACGAGCATCACCAGGAAAGCGAGCCCGGCCGAGTGACGCCAGAAGAAGTCTTTGATGCGGGAACGCTTGGCCATCTTGTGCAGGGTAGCAACATGCGGTCCGTTCCCGTTCATCCACGAGGGAGATCAGGCGGTCTTCTTTCGCGGGACGGTTGTCAGTTGCCGGTTCTCGGTTGAGGGCGATTCATCCGTGGGAGCGCTTCACTAGCCCGCCTTGCGCGCTTCGTCTGCAACTCTCTCTTGAAGCCACAAATTCAAGAGGGTCTCTGTCGATACACCGTGCGAAGCAGCGACCGCCCTGAGCTTATCGGCGAGCAGCCGATCCACGGGAAAATAGAGTGCCGAAGACTTGACGTCGAGCTCGAACTCGGCCGGAGATGTTTCATCCCAGTGATCCGCGAGACTGTGCGTATCCCAGTACTCGCTCAGCTCTTCGTACGAACGGCTGCCCGACAAGGATGATCTATCTTCGGCCATAACGTTTCCTCAGCCTCATCCATGGTTCGCGCAGAGATGATCAGTGCACGCCCATCCAGTTTATGAATGAAGAAGGCGATCACGTATCGACCCTCCTCAGTCTGCGCCATTGCAGAATACATGTTCTCGCCGTGAATATGCCCTTTCTCAACGAGCCGGAAGGTCGGCCTCGCAAAGAAGATCGCCTCCACCTCTTCGGGCGTGACATCGTGCTTCCACGCCAACTTCTCGACGTACTGCTCGAGCCAGACAAAGCCCGTGATCGCATCGGTCGAGACCTCCACGTCCATTCTCGGGGATGTTAACCCGCATTTCTCACAGCCCTTCGTCGCGAGACAGCCGAGAGTGGCCTGGATGCGAGTCGAACGGCGATTTCGCGACGAAGGCATAGTTGAACACTATGTTGAGGAGCGAAATCGTCGTTCGGCG
>Ga0307505_10000790_pt1 | contig 31127 bp, 24 predicted proteins | sample 23_S_MG_FD_202183 | JGI IMG/M metagenome (GOLD analysis project Ga0307505, IMG submission 202183) | Soil microbial communities from Populus trichocarpa stands in riparian zone in the Pacific Northwest, United States - 23_S | ecosystem: Environmental > Terrestrial > Soil > Riparian zone > Trees... | reverse complement strand
GCCGGTGCGTTGACCTGTAGCTAACCCGCGAGCTGCAATCTCATAGGCCTATCGGGTTTGGCGCACCGACCGCGATCACCTCCGCAGCTCAAATCCTCAACTGCGGTGTTCGGGAAGATACAAGGCCTATCGGGTTTGGCGCACCGACCGCGATCACCTCCGCAGCTCAAATCCTCAACTGCGGTGTTCGGGAAGATACAAGGCCGCATTGTGGAGGAGGACGGCATTTCTCTGGCAGCCACACAGCACGACGCCGCGCGGCGCGAGCGATAGCTGGCGCCTGACTGCACCTGCGGCCCAGGCGCTGCGGTACTGCGCAGGGCCGACGAGGGAGCATGGCCGCACGACTGTTGCGTTGATTCCTCGACTACTGCCCGTGATGCAAATGATGATGCGCTCGCCGGTCATGGGCTTGAGAGGAAACCTGACTCTACCGGCCTGCGAAGAGCGTGCGTTGGTTGGAACGAGGAACGAACGGATTCGATGCACTCCTTCCGAGAGGTACCGACGGTTCGCCGGCCGCCGCAGGACGGACGGCCCAGGCCGACCGTTGCGGAAGTGAATTCCCGCGGCATTGTTGCGGCGCTTCTATGCGGCCTAACGTAAATTGGACGACGGTGATCGTAGCCACCCGCGTCAGCCAAAGCAACGCGGCGCTGCGCGCCTGCAAGCGCCGTGACTCTGGACGGCCGATTTAGGCAAACCTAATATCGGGCGGATGACACGGTCCGATCTGCCCGCGGTCGCAGCCTCGCCGCCGCCCCAGCAGCCGCCCAAGCTGCTGGATCGGCTGCGCGGGCACCTGCGTACGCGGCACTACAGCATCCGCACGGAAGCCGCGTATGCGGATTGGGCGCGCCGCTTCATCCTTTTCCACGGCAAGCGGCACCCCGCCGAGATGGGCGCGCCGGAGGTCGCCGCCTTCCTCACGCATCTGGCGACCGAGCGGCACGTCTCGGCGTCGACGCAGAACCAGGCCAAGGCGGCGCTGCTGTATCTGTACAAGGAGGTGCTGCAGGTCGATCTGCCCTGGCTCGACGACGTCGTCCAGGCCAAGCCAGCGCGCCGCCTGCCGGTGGTGCTGACGCCGTCCGAGGTGCGCGACCTGCTGCAGCACATGAGCGGCACCACGGGGCTCGTCGCGCAGCTGCTTTACGGCACCGGCATGCGCCTGCTGGAGTGCCTGCGCCTGCGCGTCAAGGACGTCGAGTTCTCGCGCCGCGAGATCGTCGTGCGCGAGGGCAAGGGCAACAAGGACCGCGTCACCGTGCTGCCGGAGAATCTCGTCGCCGGCCTGCAGGCGCAGCTCGGCAAGGCCAAGGCGCTGCACGACAAGGACCTCGCCGACGGCTTCGGCCGCGTGCTGCTGCCGCATGCGCTGGCGGTCAAGTACCCCCGGGCCGACCGCAGCTGGGCCTGGCAATACGTCTTCCCGTCGCCGGTGCGCTCGCTCGACCCGCGCGCCGACGCGCGCACCGGGGAGCATGGTGTCGAGCGCCGGCACCACGTGTACCCGGAGTCGGTGCAGCGCGCGGTGCGCGAGGCGGCCGGCCTGACGCGCATCGCCAAGCCGGTGAGCCCGCATGTGCTGCGCCACTCCTTCGCCACCCACCTGCTGCAGGCCGGCTACGACATCCGCACCGTGCAGGAGCTGCTGGGCCACGCGGACGTGCACACGACGATGATCTACACGCATGTGCTGAACAAGGGCGGCCGCGGCGTGCTCAGCCCGCTGGACGCGCTGTGAAGCCGCCCACGCAGACGCCGCGGCTCGAGCTCACCGGCATCGGCAAGCAGTACCCGGCCGTGAAGGCCAACGACGGCGTGTCGCTGCGCGTCGCGCCGGGCGAAATCCACGCCGTGCTGGGCGAAAACGGCGCCGGCAAGTCGACGCTGATGAAGATCATCTACGGCGCCGTGCGGCCGGACGAAGGCGAGATGCGCTTCGACGGCCGGCCGGTCGTCGTGCGCAGCCCGCACGAGGCGCGTGCGCTGGGCATCGCGATGGTGTTCCAGCACTTCTCGCTCTTCGACACGCTGACGGTGGCGGAGAACGTCAGCCTCGGCCTCGACGATGCGCGCTCGCTCGCCGAGGTGGCCGAGCGCATCCGCCGCGTCGCCGGCAGCTACGGGCTGGAGGTCGAGCCCGAGCGGCCGGTGCACACGCTCGCGGTCGGCGAGCGCCAGCGTGTCGAGATCGTGCGCGCGCTGCTGACGGCACCTCGGCTGCTGATCCTCGACGAGCCGACCTCGGTGCTGACGCCGCAGGCGGTGGGCAAACTCTTCGACACGCTGCGCCGGCTGGCGGCCGACGGCTGCTCGGTCCTCTACATCAGCCACAAGCTGGACGAGATCCGCGCCCTGTGCGACCGCTGCACCGTGCTGCGCGCAGGCAAGGTCACCGGCGAGGTGGACCCCAAGGCCGAGACCAACGCCAGCCTGTCGCGCCTGATGATCGGCGCCGAGCCGCCACGGTTGAAACACCGCGCGGCAAGACCGGGTGCGCCTGCGTTGACGGTCGAGCGGCTGTCGCTCGCCAAGGCCTCGCCGTTCGGCACCACGCTCGCCGACGTGAGCTTCGACGTGCGTGCCGGCGAAGTGGTCGGCATCGCCGGCGTCTCGGGCAACGGCCAGCAGGAGCTGATGGCGGCGCTGTCCGGCGAGGATCCGCGTGCGCCGCCCCTGTCGATCAAGCTCTTCGGCGCCGACATCGCCGCCGCCTCACCGCGCGCGCGGCGTGCGCTCGGGCTGCATTTCGTTCCCGAAGAGCGGCTCGGGCGCGGCGCGGTGCCGTCGCTGAGCCTGGCGCAGAACACGCTGCTCACGCGCAGCCACCATACGGTCGGCCCGGCGGGCTGGCTGCGTACCGGCCGCATGCGCTGGCTGGCGGCAGACCTGATGCGCCGCTTCAACGTCAAGGCCGGCGGTCCGGACGCGGCGGCCAAGAGCCTGTCCGGCGGCAACCTGCAGAAGTTCATCGTCGGGCGCGAGATCGACGCGCGGCCCAAGCTGTTGATCGTCTCGCAGCCGACCTGGGGCGTCGATGTCGGCGCCGCGGCGCAGATCCGCGGCGAACTGCTCGCGCTGCGCGACGCCGGCTGCGCGGTGCTGGTCGTCAGCGAAGAGCTCGAGGAGCTGTTCGAGATCAGCGACCGGCTGCTGGTGATGGCGCAGGGCAAGGTCTCGCCGCCGGTGGCTGCGAGCGACGCGACCATCGAGCAGATCGGCGCCTGGATGTCCGGCCTGTGGCAGCGGGCGCAGCGGGAGCCCGCACATGCTTAGGCTGGAAGGACGGGCGCAGCCGTCGAGGCTGATGTCGCTTGTTTCGCCCTTGATGGCGCTCGCGATCACGGTCGTGCTCGGCGTGCTGCTCTTCATGTGGCTCGGCAAGGACCCGCTGCGCGGCTTGCAGGTCTTCTTCGTCGAGCCGGTGAAGAGTGCCTACGCCCTGAGCGAACTGGCCGTCAAGGCGGTGCCGCTGGCGTTGATCGCACTCGGGCTGGCGCTGTGTTTTCGCTCCAACGTCTGGAACATCGGCGCCGAGGGGCAGTTCATCCTCGGCGCGCTCGCCGGTGCCTGGGTCGCGATGCAGGCCGGGCCGCAGACCGGGCGCTGGATCGTCGGCGCGATCCTCGTCGCCGGCGTGCTCGGCGGCGCGGCCTGGGGCGCGATCGTCGCGCTGCTGCGCGACCGCTTCAACGCCAACGAGATCCTGGTCAGCCTGATGCTGGTCTACGTCGCCGACATGCTGCTCAGCTACCTGGTCTACGGGCCTTGGAAGGACCCGGCCGGGTTCAACTTTCCGCAGTCGATCAGCTTCGCCGCCGCCACCAAGGTGCCGCGCCTGTTCGACGGTTCTTACCGCGTCAACATCGGCCTCGTGATCGCGCTCGTTGCGGTGTTCGTTTTCTGGGTCGGGCTCTTTCGCACCTATGCCGGCTTCGCGTTGCAGGTCGGCGGGCTGGCGCCGGCCGCCGCGCGTTACGCCGGCTTCTCGTCGCGGCGCGCGCTGTGGGCGGCGCTGCTCGCCTCCGGCGGCATGGCCGGCCTGGCCGGCGCGCTCGAGGTCGCCGGCCCGCTCGGCCAGCTCACGCCTTACGTTCCCGTGGGCTACGGCTTCGCCGCCATCATCGTCGCCTTCGTCGGCCGCCTGCACCCGGTGGGCATCGTTTTCGCGGCGGTGCTGATGAGCCTGTTCTACATCGGCGGCGAACTCGCCCAGTCGCGCCTGGGGCTGCCGAAGTCGATCACCGGCGTCTTCCAGGGGCTGCTGCTGTTCACGCTGCTGGCCTGCGACACGTTGATTCACTACCGGCTGCGGTGGGCGCGGGCGGCGAGGGTTCACGCATGAATGCCGGCGTGGTGGTGCCTTCGCGGCGGGCGGTACCCGGCGGGCGCTCATACGCGAGCGGTCGGCGCTTCGCACCGACTGCCCTGCGGTGCTCGACGGAAAGTCGCGTCGCTCAACTCGCTGCGTTCGCTGCGCTCACTGCGCTCAAACAGTCGCGACGAGTCGGTTCACGAAGCGCGCTGCGCGTGCCGCCTTCCCGCCTGCGCTTCTCGGCGCTCCCCAAATCGCCCCCGCCGGGTGCCGCCCGCCGCGAGTGCCGAGGCTGTTCTCGTTCGAACAAACACACGGCTGCCGCGAAGGTGCGTGCGGGCACGTCGTGGCGCGCCTGGGAAGCGCCGAGAAGCGCAGGGCTCGTGGCCGCGCGCGCCAGCGCGCTTCGTCAACTGACTCGTCGCAATTGTCAGAGCGCAGTGAGCGCAGCGAACGCAGCGAGTTTTGCGACGGGCCGCGAGCAAGAGCATCGCAGGGCAGCCTGCGCGCAGCGCAGGCCGCTTCCGACGAAGCGCTGCGGCCTGCCCGCACGCGCCTTCGCATAGAGCACAGACGACGCATGGAAGCCGCAGCCCTCCTCATCGCCGCCACCCTCAACGCCGGCACCGTGCTGGCGATTGCCGGCCTGGGCCTGTTGATCAACGAACGGGCCGGCATCGTCAACCTGGGCGCGGAAGGGATGATGCTGGTCGCGGCGATCGCCGGCTTCGCGACCGCGGTGCACACCGGCAGCGACACGCTCGCCTTCCTCGCCGGCATGGGCGCCGGTGCGCTGCTGGCGGCCTTGTTCGGCGTGCTGGTGATCTGGCTCAACACCAACCAGTACGCGAGCGGGCTGGCGTTGAGCCTGTTCGGCGCCGGCTTCTCGGCCTTTGCCGGCATACGCTATACGCAGGAGAAACTGCAGGCACGGCCGCGCTTCGAGATCCCGGGCCTGGCCGACCTGCCGTTCTTCGGCCCGGCGCTGTTCAAGCAGCACCCGATGGTCTATCTGGCGATCGCGCTCGTGCTGGCGCTCGGCTGGTTCCTCTACCGCTCGCGCGCCGGCCTGGTGCTGCGCGCGGTGGGCGAGTCGCCGGAATCGGCCCATGCGCTCGGCTACCCCGTGCGGCGCATCCGGCTGCTGGCGGTGATGGCCGGCGGCGCGTTGTGCGGGCTGGCGGGCGCCTACGTGTCGGTGATCTACACGCCGCTGTGGGTCGAAGGCATGATCGCCGGCAAGGGCTGGATCGCGTTGGCCCTGACCACCTTCGCCACCTGGCGGCCGGCGCGGGTGCTGCTCGGCGCCTACCTGTTCGGCGGCGTCACGATGCTGCAGTTCCACCTGCAGGGCCAGGGCGTGCAGATCGCGAGCCAGTGGCTGACGATGCTGCCCTATCTGGCCACCATCGTCGTGCTGGTGCTGATCTCCCGCAACCCGGCCTGGATACGCGCCAACATGCCGGCGTCGCTCGGCAAACCCTTCCAGCCCGGGGCCTGACCTATCATTTCCGCTTCAATCCAGGAGAGACGATGAACAAACGCACCCTGATGCTGACCTGGGCCGCCGCCGCGCTGCTCGCCGCCTGCGGCAAGAAGGAGGAGCCGCCCGCGCCGGCGCCTGCACCCACACCCGCACCTGCCGCCGCGCCGGCCCCGGCGCCCGCGCCGCTGAAGATCGCGTTCGCCTATGTCGGCCCGGTCGGCGACGCCGGCTGGACCTTCGCCCACGACAACGCTCGCAAGGCGATCGAGGCCGAGTTCGGCACCAAGGTGGCGACCAGCTATGTCGAGAACGTGCCCGAGGCGGCGGACGCGGAGCGCGTGATCCGCGACATGGTCGGCCAGGGCGCGACGCTGATCTTCGGCACCACCTTCGGCTACATGGAGCCGATGTTGAAGGTCGCGGCCGATCACAAGGACGTCAAGTTCGAGCATGCCACCGGCTACAAGATGGCCGACAACCTGCGCACCTACGACAGCCGCACCTACGAAGGCGCCTACCTGGCCGGCGTCATCGCCGGCAAGATGACGAAGAGCAATACGCTCGGCGTCGTGGCGTCGATTCCGATCCCCGAGGTGGTGCGCAACATCAACTCGTTCACGCTCGGCGCGCAGAGCACGAACCCGAAGATCAAGACCCGGGTGGTCTGGGTCAACAAGTGGTACGACCCGGCGAAGGAAGGCGAGGCCGCGCAGAGCCTGATCAACCAGGGCGCCGACGTGCTGATGCAGAACACCGATTCGTCGGCCGTGCTGCAGACGGCCGAGAAGGCGGGCAAGCTCGGCTTCGGCTGGGACTCCGACATGAGCAAGTTCGGCCCCAACGCGCACCTCGGCTCGGCGATCATCGACTGGGCGCCGTACTACAAGAAGGCCGTGAAGGACGCGCTCGACGGAACCTGGAAGAGCGAAGGTGTCTGGTGGGGCGTGAAGGAAGGTGCGATCGATCTCGTCAGCGTCTCGGACAAGGTGCCGGCCGATGTGCGCGCGCAGGTCGACCAGATCAAGGCCGGCCTGAAGGACGGCACGTTTTCGATCTGGAAGGGCCCGATCACCGACCAGGCCGGCAAGGAGGTCCTTGCCAAGGACGCGGTGGCCGACGACAAGTTCCTGCACGGCGTCAAGTGGTACGTGAAGGGCGTCGAAGGCAAGGTGCCGGCCGGCAACTGAAGAAGCAGCGGTCGTGATCGAGCGCCACCTGTGGCACCCCGTCGCGGCCGAGCGCGACGTGCCGCACGATGCGCCGCTCGCCGTGCGGCTGCTCGGCGAAGAGATCGTGCTGTGGCGCGATGCGGCAGGCACGCCGCAGGCCTTCGACGACCGCTGCCCGCACCGCGGCACCAAGCTGTCGATCGGGCGTGTGTGCGCCAACGGCGAGCTCGAATGCGCCTACCACGGCTGGCGCTTCGGCAGCGACGGCCGTTGCGTCTCGATCCCGGCGCTGCCGGACTTTGCGCCGCCCCTGTCGCATGCGGCGAAACGCCACGCGCTGCAAGCCGCTTGCGGGCTGCTGTGGCTGCGCCTGGCCGAGGACGGCGAGCACGCGCCGCCGCGCTTCGACGCGGAGGCCGACGATCGCTTGCACAAGCTGCTCGTTGGGCCCTTCGACGTCGGAACCAGTGCGCCGCGCATCGTCGAGAATTTTCTCGACCTGTCGCACTTCGGCTTCGTCCACGAGGGCACCCTCGGCGAACGGGCGCACACGCGCGCCGAACCCTGCGAGGTGACGGCGGATAACGAACGTGGCTTGACCGTCACCGGCGCACGCGCCTGGCAACCGCAGGCGCATGCCGGCGCGGGTGAGGGCGCGATGGTCGATTACGGCTACCGAGTCGTAGCGCCGTACAACGCCGTGCTGACCAAGTCGCAAGGCGCTTACCAGGAGGCGATCGCGCTCTTTTGCTGCCCGCTCGATGCGGAGTTCACCCGGGTTTGGTTCCGTCTTGCAGTTCCCGGCCACGGCGCCGACGACGACTCGCTGCGCGACTTCCAGCACCGTGTCTTCGAGCAGGACCGTGTGATCCTCGAAGCGCAGCGCCCGCGCCGGCTGCCGCTCGCGGGCGGCGAAGTGCACAGCGCGGCCGACCGCGCCAGCGCCGTCTACCGGCGCTGGTTGCAGCAGCGCGGCGTCGGCTACGGCACCTGCTGACGGTGATGATTGATTTCGGCGCCATCCCGCGCGAACGCCTGCCGGCTTTGCTGGCGGCGATGCCCAAGGCCGAGCTGCACATCCACATCGAAGGCTCGCTCGAGCCCGAGTTGATCTTCCGCTTGGCCGAGCGCAACCGCGTCCGGCTGCCGTACCCCAGCGTGGAGGCGCTGCGCGCGGCCTATCGGTTCGCCGACCTGCAGAGTTTTCTCGACATCTACTACGCCGGCGCGAGCGTGCTGCTGCACGAGCAGGACTTCTTCGATCTCGCCTGGGGCTACCTGCAACGCGCGGCGGCCGAACACATCATCCGGGCCGAACTCTTCTTCGACCCGCAGACCCACACCGCACGCGGCGTGCCGATCGAGGGGGTGATCCACGGCCTGTCGCGTGCGTGCCAACAGGCGCAGTCCGACCTGGGCTTGAGCGCCGCCCTGATCCTGTGTTTCCTGCGCCACCTGAGCGAAGCCGAGGCCATCGCCACCCTGGACGCCGCGCTGCCCCTGCGCGAGCACTTCATCGGCGTCGGGCTGGATTCCGGCGAGCGCGGCAACCCGCCGCAGAAATTCGCCCGCGTTTTCGCACGTGCGCGTGATGCCGGCCTGCACCTCGTCGCGCATGCCGGCGAGGAGGGGCCGCCCGCGTACATCGAAGCCGCGCTCGACGTGCTGCAAGTCGAGCGCATCGACCACGGCGTGCGCTGCGTCGAAGACCCCGCGCTGGTGCAGCGCCTCGCGCGCGAGCAGGTGGCGCTGACGGTGTGCCCGCTGTCCAACGTCAAGCTGCGGGTCTTCGACAGCCTCGCCGAGCACAACCTGCCGGCGCTTCTGGCCGCGGGCCTGAAGGTCACGCTCAACAGCGACGACCCGGCCTATTTCGGCGGTTATCTGAACCGGAACTTCGTCGAGACCTTCGCCGCCCTGCCGCAGCTGGGCGCGCGCGAAGCCTACGCACTCGCGCGTAACAGCATCGACGCCAGTTTCACCGACAGCGCACACAAGGCCCGTTGGGTCGCACAGCTCGACGCCGCGTTCATGGAGGCCCCATCATCATGAGCCACCGCTACACCGCCGACCTGATCTGGACCCGGGGCGACACCGCCAGCGACGCCGACTTTCTCGCCCAGCGCTACAGCCGTCGCCACCTGCTGCGCTTCGACGGTGGCGCCGAGGTGGTTGGCTCGTCGTCGCCGCAGGCCGTGCGCGCGCCGTATTCGGACCCGGCGGGTGTCGACCCGGAGGAGGCCTTTGTCGCCTCGCTCGCGAGTTGCCACATGTTGTGGTTCCTGTCTCTCGCCGCGCAGGCCGGCTTGGTCGTCACGCGTTACCACGACCTCGCCGACGGCGTGATGGCGAAGAACGCCCACGGCAAGCTGGCGATGACGCTGGTCACCCTGCGTCCCGAGGTCGCGTTCAGCGGCCACAAGCAGCCCACGCGCGACCAGCTCGACGCGCTGCACCAGCGCGCCCACGAGGAATGTTTCATCGCCAACTCGGTCAGGAGCGAGGTGCGCTGCGAGCCGTCTCACGCGCAGGCGTGAGATCAGCGGCGTGCAGCAGGGGGCCGTGATCTTGGGCCGCTAAACTCTCGTTCATCGCCCGCGCGTGTCACCCGCCGGGCGATCTCTCTCCCCAGGTGGCCATGTCGAGGACAACCATGTTCAAAAACCTCATCGGCGCGCTCGCCTGCGCGCTTTTGATTTCGTCACCCGCCCACGCCGCCGAACCGCTGAAGGTCGGCTTCGTCTATGTCAGCCCGGTCGGCCAGGCCGGCTGGACCTTCCAGCACGACCAGGGCCGGCTGGCGATGGAACGCGCGCTCGGCAGCGCGGTGAAGACGACCATCGTCGAAGCGGTGCCCGAAGGCGCCGACGCCGAACGGGTGATGCGCGACCTCGTCGCGCAAGGCCACAAGCTGATCTTCGCGACCTCGTTCGGCTATCTGGAGCCGGCGCTGCGTGTCGCGGCCGATCACCCCGACGTCCGCTTCGAGCACGCCGGCGGCTACAAGACGGCGCCCAACCTCAACACCTACAACGCACGCCTGTACGAAGCACGCTGGCTGGCGGGCTGGCTGGCCGGCAAGGTGAGCAAGACGGGGGTGTCGGGTTATGTCGCCGCCTTCGCGCTGCCCGAGGTGGTGCAGGGCATCAACGCCTACACGCTCGGCATGCGCGCCGCCAACCCGAAGGCGCAGGTGCGGGTGTTGTGGGTCAACACCTGGTTCGACCCACCGCGCGAACGCGACGCCGCGCTCGCGCTCGCCAACGCCGGGGCGGATGTGCTGACGCACCACTCGGCATCGCCCGCGGTGCCGCAGGCGGCCGAGGAGCGGGGGCTGAAGGTCATCGCCTACCAGAGCGACATGGCGCAGGTCGCGCCGAAGGCGCAGCTGGCCGCGGTGGCGGCCGACTGGGGCGGCTACTACACGCGTGTCGCACGTGCGGTGGCGGCCGGCAGCTGGAAGGCGCAGCCCGTGTGGGGCGGCATCGCCGACGGCATGGTGCAGCTGGCGGCCGTGCAGGGCACGCTGCCGCCCTCGCTGCGCAGCGACTTGGAACAACGCCGACAAGCGCTGGCGGCCGGCAAGGCGGCAGCGTTCGAGGGCCGCATCGTCGACCAGGCGGGCGGCGTCCGGCTGGCTTCGGGCCGCTTGGACGATGCGTCGATCGCCCGCATGGACTGGTTTGTCGACGGTGTGATTGGTACGCTGCCGGCTGCCAAGTAGGAGCCACGCGAAGGAGCCCACCCGATGATCCGCCAAATCGCCGCGTTGTCCGCCCTGTGTTGTTCGTTCGCCTTCGCGCAGGACAGCAAGTTGCTGCGCTTCGCCAGCGCGTTCGACCCGCAGACGATGGACCCGCACGCGCTGGCGCTGCTCTACCAGTCGCGCGTGAACACCCAGATCTACGAGGGCCTGGTCAACCGCGACAAACAATTCAAGCTCGAACCGTCGTTGGCCGTCTCGTGGCAGATGGTCAACCCGACCACCTGGCGCTTCAAGCTGCGCGAAGGCGTCGTCTTCCACGACGGCGCGCCGTTCACGGCCGAAGACGCGGTGTTCTCGATCGAACGGGGTTTGAAGAAGACCTCGCAGCGCGCGAACCAGATGCGCGGCATCACCGGCGCGCGCAAGATCGACGCCACGACGATCGAGGTCACGAGCGCGACCCCCGACGCGGTGCTGCCGGAAAAATTGTGGCTCGTCGGCATGATGAGCAAACCCTGGGCCGAAAAGAACCGCGTCACCGCGCCGCAGGACTACAACGCCAAGCAGGAGACGTTTGCGGTGCGCAACGCCAACGGCACCGGTCCGTTCGTGCTGCAACGCTACGACGCCGACGTGCGCACCGTGCTCAAGGCGCACCCGCGCTGGTGGGGCAAGGGCACGCCCGAGCTGGCGGCCCGGTTCGGCGGCGGCAACGTTGACGAGGTGCACTACACGGTGATCCAGTCCGACGCAACGCGCCTGGCGGCGCTGCAGTCGGGGCAGGTCGACTTCGTCATCGACCCGCCGTTCCAGGACCTGCCGCGCCTGCAGCGCGACAAGAACCTGAAGATCGCACAGGCGGCGGACATCGGCATGCAGTACCTGGCCTTCGACCAGCACCGCGCCGAACTGCCCGGCGTGCCCGGCCGCAACCCGTTCAAGGATCTGCGCGTGCGCCGTGCGGTGCAACTCGCGATCGACACCGAGCTGATCGCCAGACAGGTCTTTCGTGGCGAGGCGACGCCGACCGGCTCTCCGGTTTCACCGCTGGTCGATGGTTATGTCGCCGAACTGGCGCCGCGTACTGCCAGCGACGCCGCCGCGGCCCGCGCGCTGCTCAAGGAGGCGGGTTACGAGGACGGTTTCCCGGTCACGCTCGACTGCGTCAACGTCGCCTACCGCGCCGCCGCGTGCCAGGCGATGGCGGCGATGCTCGACCGGGTCGGCATCAAGGTCGCCTTCCAGGCCAGCCCGAGTTCGATCTTTTTTCCCAAGCTGACGCAGGCGACGGCCAGTTTCGTCGAATACGGCTGGTCGCCGGGCACCGACGCCTGGGGCGTGTTGCACTCGATCGTGCGCAGCTACGACGGCGTGAGCGGCGGCGCCTTCAACGCCGGCCGCTACAGCAACCCGAAGCTGGACGCGCTGATCGACGGCCTGCGCGTCGAGCCCGACCTCGCGAAACGCCGCGCGCTGGTCGGCGAGGCCTTGAAGCTGGTGCACGCCGAGCGCGCGATCATTCCGCTCTACCGCCGCCACCACAACTGGGTCATGCGGCCGACCATCGACGTCGTGCAATGGCCGAACGACGTGCTGGAGCTGCGCTGGGTGATGATGCGCTGAGCTGCCACACAATGCGGGCCTTGAGGCGCAGACGGTGCAAGCAACTCCGGAACAGCGGGCCCGGCGGGCGATCGACGAACAGTCGCAACGCCGCCGAAGGCCGCTGCTAGCAGACGCCGCTTGCGGCGCCGTCCGCGCCTGATCGGCGGCCTCGTCCTACATCGTGGCGCGCCAGCGCTCGCACACTGCAAGTGCAACAGCGGCGGCACGACAGACGTGCCCTGCTGAGGTGCTGTGCACCGTGCTGGAGGCCATGTCATGACACAACCATCGATCTGGGCGCGCGCGCTCGGCGTGCTGCTTCTGGGGCTGACCCTCGGCGCCTCTGCCGTCGCCGAGCCGCCGTCGCGCGCCGCGCGGCTGGGTGAACTCGACGGCACGGTGAGCTTCTCGCCCGCCGGCCATCCCGATTGGGTGCGCGCGTCCGTCAACCGGCCGCTCACCACGGGTGACCGCTTGTGGACGGCGGGCCGTTCGCGCGCGGAGTTGCAGATCGGCGGCGCGGCGATGCGCATCGGCCCGTCGAGCAGCGTCACCCTGCTGCGCTTGGACAACCGCCTGGTTCAGCTGCAGCTGACGCAGGGGGTCTTGAGGCTGCGGGTGCGCAGCCTCGGGCCGAGGCAGTACTTCGAAATCGCGACGCCCAACCTGGCCTTGACGGTGCGCCGGCCCGGCGACTACCGCATCGAGGTCGACCCCGCCGACAACGCGACGACGGTGCTGGTGCGCAGCGGCGACGCCGAGGTGTATGGCGAAGGCGCGTCCTACCGCGTCGACTCGCGCCGCGGCTATCGTTTCTACGACACGGGTCTGGCCGACTACGACGTGCTGACGGCGCAGCGCGACGATGACTTCGACCGCTGGTCGCGCCAGCGCGACCAGTTCGTCGAGCGGTCCGTGTCGGCGCGATACGTCTCCACCGACGTGGTCGGCTACACCGACTTGGATGCGCACGGCAGTTGGCGTTCGACATCCCGCTACGGCCATGTCTGGACGCCGAGCCGTGTCCCCGCCGGCTGGAGCCCCTACCGCGACGGCCATTGGGCCTGGGTCGACCCCTGGGGCTGGACCTGGATCGACGACGCACGCTGGGGCTACGCCGTCTCGCACTACGGGCGCTGGGCGCATCTGGATGGCGCCTGGGCCTGGGTGCCGGGGCCGCGGAGCGAACGCGCGGTGTATGCGCCGGCTTTGGTGGCCTTCATCGGCGGCAGCAACTTCCAGGTCTCGATCACCAGCGGCAGCACCGGCGCGGTGGGCTGGTTCCCGCTCGCGCCGCGCGAGGTCTATCAGCCGTCGTATGCGGTCAGCCGCGAGTACTTCACCCGCATCAATCGCAGCAATGCGGTGATCACGCCGCAGATCATCACCCAGGTCTACAACACCACCATCGTCAACAACAACACGACCGTCATCGTCAACAACAACAGCGCCGGCGCGCCGCTGGGCTACGCGAATCGGCAGGTGTCGGGTGCCGTGGTGGCGGTGCCGACGCAGGCCTTCGTGCAATCGCAACCGGTGGCCAGGTCGAGGGTGCAAGTGGCGCGCGAAGTGGCCATCAATGCGCCGGTGGCGCGTGTCGCCAGCGTGGCGCCGGTCGCGCAAAGCGTGCAAGGTGGCCGCGAGGCGGCCGACAGGCCGCCACAGTCGCAGCGCGAGCGGCGGGTCGTGGCGCGAACCGCGCTGCCACCGCCGCCGGTGGCGTTTGCCGCCCAGGCCAAACAACTCGCCGCCGCACCGGGCCGCCCGATCGACCCGGCGGCGCGCGCGCAGCTTGCGCCGGCGCCCGCCGCGGACGCGGCGCCGCAGGTCAGCGTCGTGGCCTCGGCGCCTGCGCCGGCGGCCACCGCGCTGCCGCCGGCGACGCCGGCCGTGACGAACCGGGCGGCTGCGCGACGTGGCGCGCCGGCGCCGGCCGCCGAGGCGGCCGCGCCCGTGGCATCCGCCCCAGCGGCACCCGACGAACGCCAGGGCGGCCCCGCCAGGCGCCAAGGCCAGCGCCCGGATGCTCCGGCTGCGAACGCAGAAGCCCAGAATGCCGACGCGGCGAAGGCCCAGGCAGCGCAAGCCCAAGCCGAAGCGGCGAAGGCCGCGCAAGCCAAGGAGCAAGCGGCCAAGGCCGAGCAAGCCAAGGAGCAAGCGGCCAAGGCCGAGCAAGCCAAGGCCGACACCGCCAAGGGCCAGGCTGCGAAGGCCGAAGCCGCCCGAGGCGAGGCCCTGAAGGCCGAAGCGGCGAAGGTCCAGGCCGCCCGGGCCGAGGAAGCCAAAGCCGAAGCGGCGAGGTCTGAAGCGGCGCGAGCCGCAGCCGTGAAAGCCCAGGCCACCCAGGCTGAGGAAGCCAAGGCCGACGCCGCGCAGGCCCAGGCCGCGACGGCGCAAGCGGCCCGAGCCGACGCTGAGAAGGCCGAAGCCAACAGGGGCCAGGCCGCCAAGGCCGAGCAAGCGCGCGCCGAAGCGGCCAAGGCGCAGGCCGCTCGCGCCGAAGCGGCTCAGGCCGAGGCTGCGAAGGCCGAAGCGACGAAGGCCGAAGCGAGCAAGGCCGCGGCCGCCAAGGCCCAGGCCGACAAGGCCGAACAAGCCCGGGCGGAGGCCGCCAAGGCGCAGGCCGCACGGGCCGAAGCGACACGAGCCGACGGGGCGAAGGCTGAAGCCGCCAAGGCGCAGGCCGCCAAAGCCGACGAAGCGCGGGCCGAAGTCACCAAGGCCCAGGCCGCCCGTCCGGACGCTGCTGCGGGCCGGCGCGAGCGGCGGGGCGACGACGCCCCTTCCGCGCCAGGGGCACGCGCCAGCGGCCCGGACGACGGGAACAAGCGCGGCCGCGACGAGCCGGGCAAGCGCTAGTTCCGCCTAGGGCTGGCTCTGGAGCGCCGCGGCAAGCCGCGGCGCGCTGGCGCCGAAGGCGTACACGTCCATGCCGAGCGCGCCGTAGAGGTTGCTGTCGTGTACACGCAGCGGGCTCGCGTGGCGCCCGCCCGCGCCGGCGGCAACGTACCAGGGCAGCAGGTGCTCGTCGGTCGGGTGCATCAGCGCGGCATGCGGCGCCTGCGTGCGGTAGGCGAACAGCGCGTCCCAGTCGCGCGCAGCGCTGCGCGCGACGAACCAGTCGCGGAAGGCGCGGCTGTCTTCGCGCTCGGGTTGGGCGCTCGGGCTGTCGTCGGTGAAGCGCGACAGCAGGCGCAGGTTGTGCGTGATGCTGCCGGTGCCGATGACCAGCACGCCCTCGCTGGCCAGCGGCGCGAGCGCCGCGCCGAGCGCGTATTGCTCGGCGGGTTTTTGAGTCGACACCCAGGCCAGCGGCAGCACCGGCACGTCGGCCTGCGGGTAGATCGAGCGCAGCGGGGTCCAGATGCCATGGTCCAGGCCGCCGTCGGCGACCACCTGCGACGTGATGCCGGCGGCGGCCAGCAGTTGCTTCACGCGCGGCGCGAGGGTGGGTGCGCCGGGGGCGTCGTAGCGCAGCTGGAAGAGCGCGTCGGGAAAGCCGCCGAAGTCATAGATCGCCTCGTGCCGCTCGGCCGCGAACAGCACCGGCTGGCGCGTCAGCGAATGCGCCGACACCGCGAGGATGGCCTTCGGCCGGCCGAACGTGGCGTCGATCGCCGGGCCCAGGCGTGACCAGGCCTCACCGGCCGCGCCGGGGTTGAGCGCCGTCATCGGCGAGCCGTGTGAGACGAAGAGGGTAGGCAGGGCAGTGTTCATGTCGTCATTGAACACGATCCGTGCCGCGACAGCGTTCAAGCGTGCTGCACGCGGCGTTGCAGCCGCTCAGGCGAGCAGTTGGTGATCGAGCAGCAGGGCGGCGAACAGGCCAGCCAGGTAGGCGATCGAATAACGGAAGGTCGGCAGCGCCCAACGGGCGCTGTCGCCGCGCAGGCGCCAGGCGTAGAAAACGAAGCCGGCGCCCAACGGCAGCGCCGCCGCGGCGTACAACGCGCCGGCCATGCCGGTAGCCAGCGGCAGCAGCGACACGGCCCACAGCGCCAGTGCATAGGCGAGCACGCGGTCGGCGGTGTGGGCGATGCCGTGGGTGACCGGCAGCATCGGCACTGCGGCGCGGGCGTAGTCGTCGCGGCGGTGGATCGCCAGCGGCCAGAAGTGCGGCGGCGTCCAGATGAAGATGATGAGGAACAGCAGCAGTGCCCCGGCATCCAGCGTGCCGCTGACGGCGACCCAGCCGAGCAGCGGCGGCGCCGCGCCGGCCGCGCCGCCGATGACGATGTTCTGCGGCGTGCGGTGCTTGAGAAAGAGGCTGTAGACGCCGGCATAACCAAGCAGCGAGGCCAGCGTGAGCAGGGTGCACAGCGTGTTGGTCGTCGCCAGCAACAGCGCGGTGCCGGCGGCGGCGAGCACCGCGGCGAACAGCGCCACCTCGAGTGTGCTCAAGGCGCCGCGCGGCAGCGGCCGCGCACGGGTGCGCGCCATCAGGGCGTCGATGCGGCGGTCCACCAGATGATTCAGCGTCGCCGCACTGGCGGCGACGAGGGCGATGCCGAGGGTGCCGAACAGCAGCACACGCCAGGGCACGGCGGCATGGGTCGCGAGGAACATGCCGGCCAGCGCCGTGAACAGCATCAGCGCGACGACGCGCGGCTTGGTCAGCGCCAGGTACTCGCGCCATACGGCGCGAGTACCTGGCGCTCTGGCGCCGCGCGTACGCGGCGCTCTGGCGCCGAACATACCGCTCCCCCGAGCCCCCTCCGGGAGGGGGCTCCAGTATGTTGGAGCACTCCCTCCAGCCTCCCTCCGAGAGGGAGGCTCCAGCTTGACGGACGAAACCCCTTCGTCAATCTTGCTGGAGCCCTCCTCTCGGAGGAGGGCTCGGTTGGTGTCGTCGAACTGAATGGAGCCCCCGCTCGGAGGGGGCTCGGGGGAGCGGTGCATGAGGACTTCCGTTGACGGGCCTCGGCCCATCAACGGAAGAACAGCGTTCGGGTCAGAAACGTATGACCGGCTTCGGACCACATCAGCCCCACGAGGACGAGCAAAGCCAGCGGCGGTAGCGTGATGGCGTAGATCAGCGCCAGACGCTCCCAGGCCATGTGCATGAAGACGGCGACGATCAGGCCCGCCTTAAGCATCATGAAGAACAGGATCAGGCCCCAGCGCAACAGACCCTGGAGCTGGAAGTAGTCGACCATGTAAGAAAACGCGCTGAGCACGAACAGCAGCAGCCAGATCTTCAGGTACAGGCCGATCGGGTGCTGCTGGCCGGTGGCGGAAGTAGTCTCGTTCATGGCCTCACCAGAGGTAGAAGAAGGCGAAGATGAAGACCCACACCAGGTCAACGAAGTGCCAGTACAGGCCGGTGATCTCGACGATCTGATAGCCGCGTCTTTCGTAGTCGCCGCGGTTGACCTTGAAGGCGACGATGAGCAGGTAGACGACGCCGATCGACACGTGCAGGCCGTGGAAGCCGGTGATCATGAAAAAGGCGGAGCCGAACTGCGCCGCCCCCATCGGGTTGCCCCAGGGGCGCACGCCGTCCTCGATCAGCTTGCTCCACTCGAAGGCCTGCATGCCGACGAACATCGCGCCGAGCAGCGCGGTCAGCACCATCAGCAGCGCGGCGTTGCGGCGGTCGCGCCGGTAGCCGCAGTTGACCGCCATCGCCATCGTGCCGCTCGAGGTGATGAGCACGAAGGTCATGATCGCGATCAGCAGCAGCGGCACGTGCACGCCGGCGACCGTGAGCGCGAACACCTCGCTCGGGTTCGGCCACGCCACCGTGGTCGAGGCGCGCACCGTCATGTAGCCGGTGAGGAAGCTGCCGAAGATGAAAGTGTCGGACAGCAGGAAGATCCACATCATCGCCTTGCCCCAGGGCACGGCGCGGAAGGCTTCCTTGTCGCCCGACCAGTCGTCGACGAAACCGCGCCAGTCGTTGGGGCTCGATGTCGAAGTCATGATTTCAGCCTCTTCATGCCCACCCCCGGCCGCAGATGAAGGCCACGATCTGTGGTGTCAGCCAGCCGAGCGCGGCGAACAGCACCAGCCAGAGCGCGAGCAGGAAGTGCCAGTAACGCGCGAGCAGCGCGACACGCTCGCGCGCCGGCCGGCGCAGCACACGCGCCCAGGCGATCAGCCCGCCGGCGACGTGCAGACCATGCATCGCGGTCAGCAGGTAGAAGAAACTCGCCGCCGGGTTGCCGGTGAAGGACACCCGCGCATCCGCGAGCGCCTGCCAGGCCCAGAACTGGCTGATGACGAAGGCGACGGCGCACACACCGGCGCCGATCAGCGTGCTGCGCGAGCTGCCGGATGCCGCCTGCGACAGCAACACGCTGCCGGCCACCAGCAGGGCGGTGGACAGCCACAGCTGCCAGGGCAGGGCGAGCCGCGTCCAGTCCGGCGCCTGGTCCATGCGCATCGCATAGGCGGCCAGGAAGAGCCCGAACAGCGCGCTCGCGACGCCGATGAACACCCACAGCCCGATCGCCGCCGGCGCCGGGCGATCATTCAGCGGCAAGGTCCCGGCAATGCTCATGCGGGCACCTGTCGCGGTTCGTGGTCCTGGGATGGCTCCTGCCCGCCGTCGGCGGCCGGCGCGTTCTGCGCGATGAAGTCCTCTTTCGCGCCGGGCACGCTGTAGGCATAGGCCCAGCGGTGCACGGTCGGCAGCGTCGCGCCCCAGTTGCCGTGGTGCGGCGGCGAGTGCGGCGTGAACCATTCCAGCGACGCCGCGCGCCAGGGGTTGCTGTTGGCGACACGGCCGTGTTTGAGGCTCCACACCAGGTTGAAGACGAACAGCAGCTGCGCCGCGCCGACGATCAGCGCCGCGATTGTGATCAACTCGTTCAGGACGTGCGCCGACGGCGGGATGAACTGGTAGTCGGTGTAGTGGTGGTAGCGCCGCGGCATGCCCAGCACGCCCAGGTAGTGCATCGGGAAATAGATCACGTAGGTGCCGAGGAAGGTGATCCAGAAGTGCCACATGCCGATCGTGTCGTTGAGCATGCGGCCGAAGATCTTCGGGTACCAGTGGTAGATGGCGCCGAAGACGACGAGCAGCGGCGCCACGCCCATCACCATGTGGAAGTGGGCGACGACGAAGTAGGTGCCCGACAGCGGAATGTCGACGCTGACGTTGCCGAGGAACAGCCCCGTCAGGCCGCCGAGCACGAAAGTCATCAGGAAGGCGAGCGCGAACAACATCGGCACCGTCATGTGGATGTCGCCGCGCCACAGCGTGAGCGCCCAGTTGTAGACCTTGATCGCCGTCGGCACGGCGATGATCAGCGTGCTGGTGGCGAAGAAGAAACCGAACCAGGGGTTCATGCCGGCGACGAACATGTGGTGCGCCCAGACCACGAACGACAGGCCGCCGATGATGACGATCGCCCACACCATCGTGCGGTAGCCGAAGATCGCCTTGCGTGCGTGCACGCTGATCAGGTCCGACACCAGGCCGAAGGCCGGCAGCGCGACGATGTAGACCTCGGGGTGGCCGAAGAACCAGAACAGGTGCTGGAACAGCAGCGGGCTGCCGCCCTTGTAGTCGGTGACCTGGCCCATCGACACCAGCGCCGGCATGAAGAAGCTGGTGCCCGCGGTTTCGTCGAGCAGCATCATGACGCCGCTGACGAACAACGCCGGGAACGCCAGCAGCGCCAGGATGGTGGCGACGAAGATGCCCCACACCGACAGCGGCATGCGCATCAGCGTCATGCCGCGGCAACGCGCCTGCAGCACCGTGGTGACGTAGTTCAGGCCGCCCATCGTGGTGGCGACGATGAACACCACGAGCGACACCAGCATCAGGATGATGCCGCCGTCGTGGCCCGGCGTGCCGGGCAGGATGACGGCCGGCGGGTAGAGCGTCCAGCCGCCGCCGGTGGGCCCGCCGGGGATGAAGAAGCTGGCGAGCAGGATCAGCACCGACAGGAAGTACACCCACACGCTGAGCATGTTCATGTACGGGAACACCATGTCGCGCGCGCCGATCATGAGCGGGATCAGGTAGTTGCCGAAGCCGCCGAGGAACAGCGCCGTCAGCAGGTAGATCACCATGATCATGCCGTGCATGGTCACGTACTGGTAATAGCGCTCGGCGTTGATGAATTCGAACTGACCGGGGTAGCCGATCTGCAGGCGCATCAGGTTGGACAGCACCAGACCGATCAGGCCGACGAGGATCGCGATGCTGGCGTACTGCACCGCGATCACCTTGTGATCCTGGCTCCACACGTAGCGGTAGAACCAACTCTTCGGCGCGTGGTCGTCGTGTTCGTGATGGTGATCGTCGGCGTAGGACATCGGGTTCCCTTCAGCGGCGCCCGGCCGCCCGAAGCCGCTGAACGCCCCCTCGGGGGGCAGCGAGCGAATGCGAGGGTGGGGGCTTCATGACTAGCGCAAGGCCTGGATGTAGGCCACCAGCGCGTCCAACTCGGCATCGGTCACCGGCACGGCGGGCATCACGTTCGGGAAGCCCTTGATGTCGCGCGATTGCGGGTTGCGGATGAACGTGCGCAGGAAGGCTTCGTCGACGTGGACGGTGCCGCCGCCTTCGAGGTTCTCCTGCTTGCCGAACAGGCCCTTCCAGGTCGGCCCGACGCTGGGTGCGCCGTCCACACTGTGGCAGGCGGTGCAGCCCTTGGACTGGGCCAGCGTGCGCCCCACCGTAGCCGGGTCGGCGCTCGCCGCGGCGGGTGCCGCGGCTGCGGCACGCAGGCCGGCGAACGTGGGCTGAGCCGCCAGCCAGGTGTCGAAGGCGGCGCCTTCTTCCACCCGCACGAAACCGCGCATGTCCGGGTGGCCGACGCCGCACAGCTGCGCGCACAGGGCCTCGTAGCGCCCGGCCTTGGTCGGCGTGAACCAGAAGCTCGACACCTGGCCCGGCACGATATTCATGCGCGAGCGGAAGTGCGGCACGTAGAAGTCGTGCAGCACGTCGTGCGAGCGCAGCACCACGTTGACCGGCCGGTTGAGCGGCAGGCGCACCTCGTTGTCGTCGACCAGGATGTCGTCGGCGCCGCGGGTGTCGCTCGGGTCGAGGCCGAAGGGGTTGGCGCCGCTGACGAAACGCGCGTCGCTGCCGCCGAGCTGGCCGTCCGGGCCGGGGAAGCGGAAGCGCCAGCGCCACTGCTGGCCGAGCACCTCGAGTGTCATCGCTTCGCTCGGCGGGCTCACATAGTCGGCATAGACCCACAACCCGGGCGCCAGCAGGGCGGCGATGCCGACCGAGGTGATGACGATCAGGCGCCGCTCCAGGCGGTGGTTGTCGGGCTCGTAGGCGGCGCGGCTGCCTTCGCGGTGCCGGAAGCGCCACAAGGTGTAGGCGACGAAGAGCGAGATGACGACGAAGAACAGGCCGGTGATGACAACCGTGATGAACAAGGTGTCGTCCATCGTCTTCCAGTTCGACGCCAGCGGCGGCAGCCACCACGGCGTGAAGATATGGAAGAGAACGGAGCCGAGGACGAGGACGACGAGGGCAATTGCGATGGCCATGGTCGTGCTTGACCTCAGGGGAAGGCGGGGATGTGCGGCTCCAGGCCCTCGAGGCGGGCTTCCGGATGCTGGGCCGCGAGCAGGTCTTCGACGTCGTCGACGCGCGAACGCGGCACGTCCACCATCAGCAGCAACTGGCCGGCGTCGATGGCGGGCCGAAAGCGCGCCAGCCGGTGGCTCGGCACCGACGCCCCGATCAGGCTGGCGGTCCAGGCGCCGAGCGGCGCGCCGACCATCGCCAGCACCGCGGCGACAGTCCACTGCGGCGACTCGCCGAACAGCGGATAGAAGGCTTCGGTCAACACCCCGATCACCGCCCCCGAGGCGCCGCCGACGACCAGCCCGAGCTGCGCGGCGCGCACGATGTCCGAGGTCTGCAGCACATTGGCTTCGTGCAGGCCGCTCATGTCGACGCCGTCGCGGGCGACGAAGTGGATGTGCCGTTCTTCGATGCGCGCGAGCAGCAAGTCATCCATCGTCCGCCGGGCGCTCGCCAGGTCGGGCAGGAGCCAGTAGACGCGTCTGCGCATGAAAGTGCCTCCCAACTTGCCACGCGGCCCGTGATCGGGCCGCCATGCTGTGTTGCGGCCCGTGACTGGGCCGCAACCGGCTTGTACACCGGCGACCGGCGCGGCGCAAGCCTGCTCTAATGCCCACCGATGGACCGCAAGCCCGCTGCCTTCGCACTCGCCTGGCGCCAGACGCTGCGCGACTTCCGCGCCGGCGAACTGCGCCTGCTGGTGGTGGCGGTGATGTTGGCCGTGGCCGCGCTGACCGCGGTCGGCTTCTTCGCCGACCGCCTGAACGCCGGCCTGGCGCGCGACGCCGGCCAGTTGCTCGGTGGCGACGCGCTGGTGGCGAGCGACCAGCCGACGCCGGCTGCATTCGTCGAGCGCGCGCGCGCCGATGGACTGAACCTGACGACGACCGTCGTCTTCCCGAGCATGGCGCGTGCCGAGGATGCCCAGGGCGGCGCGAGCCGGCTGGTGTCGTTGAAGGCGGTGAACGCGGGCTACCCCTTGCGCGGCCGGGTCACACTCAAGGCGGCCCAAGGGGACGAGCCCGCCGCCGACATTCCCGCCGCCGGCACGGCCTGGGTCGACCCCGGGCTGCTCGACGCGCTGCAACTCGCCGCCGGTGACCCGCTGCTGCTCGGCGACGCCCGCCTGACGGTCGCGCGGGTGATCGCCACCGAGCCGGACCGCGGCGCCGGCTTCATGAGCTTTGCGCCGCGCGTCATGATCAACGCGGGCGACCTCGCCGCCACCGGCCTGGTGCAGCCGGCCAGCCGCATCACCTACCGGCTCGCGGTCGCGGCGCCGGCGGGGCGTGAAGCGGCGGTGCCGCGTTTCGTGCGCTGGGCCGAGGCGACGATCGAGCAGCAGGGCCTGCGCGGCCTGCGTGTCGAGTCGCTCGAGGCCGGCCGCCCCGAGATGCGCCAGACGCTCGACCGCGCCGAGAAGTTCCTGAACCTGGTGGCGCTGCTGGCCGCCTTGCTGGCGGCGGTGGCGGTGGCGATCGCGGCGCGCGACTTCGCGGCGCGCCATCTCGACGACTGCGCGATGCTGCGCGTGCTCGGCCAGCCGCAACGTTCGATCGCCTGGTCCTACGGGCTCGAGTTCGGCCTCATCGGGTTGGCGGCCAGCCTGGCCGGCGTGCTGCTCGGCTACACCGTGCACCACGTCTTCGTCTGGCTGCTGGCCGGGCTGGTGAAGACCGTGCTGCCGGCCGCCAGCTTGTGGCCGGCGCTGTTCGGCCTTGGCGTTGGCCTGACGCTGCTGCTCGGCTTCGGCCTGCCGCCCGTGCTGCAGCTCGCGCGGGTGCCGCCGCTGCGTGTCATCCGGCGCGACGTCGGCTCGCTGAAAGCTTCTTCGCTGCTCGTGCTCGGCGCGGGCGCGCTCGGCTTCGCCGCGCTGCTGCTCGCGGTGTCGTCGGACTTGAAGCTCGGCGCCATTGCGGTCGGCGGCTTTGCCGTCGCGGTGGGCGTGTTCGCCGCGCTGTCGTGGCTCGCGGTCCAGGTGTTGAAGCGGCTCGTGCCCGAAGCGCGCGCGCCGCGTTGGCTGCTGTTGGCGACGCGCCAGATCGCCGCCCGGCCGGCGTTTGCCGTGTTGCAGGTGTCGGCACTGGCGGTGGGCCTGCTCGCGCTGGTCCTGCTGGTGCTGCTGCGCACTGACCTGATCAGCAGCTGGCGCGCCGCCACGCCGCCCGACGCGCCGAACCGCTTCGTCATCAACCTGCAGCCCGACCAGGGCGAGGCCTTCCGGCGCACGCTGGCCGAAGAGGGGGTGCAACGCTACGACTGGTTCCCGATGGTGCGTGGCCGGCTGGTGGCGATCAACGGCGAGACCATCACGCCCGAGCGTTATGGCGACGAGCGGGCGCGCCGGCTGGTCGAGCGCGAGTTCAATTTGAGCCACGACGACCAGCTGCCGGCGCACAACATCGTCAGCGCCGGGCGCTGGACGGCGGAAGAGCCCGAGGCGTTGAGCGTCGAGGACGGCCTTGCCGAGACGCTGAGCCTGAAGCTTGGCGACACCTTGCGCTTCGACATCGCCGGCAGCCCGCACGAGGGCCGCATCACCAGCCTGCGCAAGGTGGACTGGGGCTCGATGCGGGTCAACTTCTTCGTCATGTTCCCGCGCGCGCAGATGCCCGAGCTGCCGGCGACCACCATCTCCGCGTTCCGGGCGCCGGAAGGCCGCGCCGGCTTCGACAACCGCGTCACACGCGCCTATCCCAACATCACGATCGTCGACGTCTCGGCGTCGATCGCCCAGGTGCAGGCGGTGCTGGACCAGGTCATCCGCGCCGTCGAGTTCCTGTTCGGCTTCACGCTCGCCGCCGGGCTGGTGGTGCTGTTCGCCGCCGTCTCTGCCACGCGCGAGGCGCGCGCGCGCGAGTTCGCGATCATGCGTGCGATGGGCGCCGGCAAAGCGCTGCTGGCCCAGGTGCAGCGCGCCGAGCTGCTCGGCGTCGGTGCGCTGGCCGGGCTGCTGGCGTCGGTGGCGGCGGTGATCGTCGGCTGGGCGCTGGCACGCTACGTGTTCGAGTTCCAGTGGACCGCGTCGCCGGTGGTGCCGGTGCTGGGCGCCGTCGCCGGTGCGCTGCTGGCGCTGGCGGCCGGCTGGTGGGGGCTGCGTGAAGTGCTGCGGCGGCCGGTGATCGAGACCCTGCGCCGGGCCGGCGAGATCTAGGGTTCATCCGCGCCGGCGGCAGTTCACGCGCCGCCGCCCGCAGTTCGTCGCAGGGCGCTTTCGGCCGCGGGGCTGTTTGCCTAGAGTTCGCTCCAACGCAAGCCCACAACCACTTGGAGACCCTCATGAACACCATCCGCCGCTTCACGTCGCAGACCCTCTCCCTCGCGCTCGCCGCCGCCGTCACGCTGGCGATGCTGGGTGGTGTGGACTACCTGGCCACGGCCGACCACGCTGCGGGTCAACTGTTCGTCGAACGCACCGCCGCCCCGCGCGCCTGATCAACCCAAGCCCGGCTCGCGCCGGGTGTTCGACGTCACGCCCGGCCTTCGCGCCGGGCGTGTGCATTTGGGGATACTCGTGCCATGTCCGCACGCCGCCTCTTGCGGGTCCTGCATCTCGAAGACTCCGCTTTCGACCATGAACTGGCGATGGCGTATCTGCGCCGCGCCGGGTTGGCCGTGGCGACGCGACGGGTCGAGTCCGAAGCCGAATACCACGCTGCACTGGCCGAGGGGGGCTGGGACGTGGTGCTGTCGGACTACAACCTGCCGGGCTTCTCCGGCCTGACGGCGCTGGAGCTGCTCAAGGCGAGCGGCAAGTTGCTGCCGTTCATCATCGTGTCGGGCGAGATCGGCGAAGACACGGCGGTGGAGGCGATGCGCAACGGCGCGTCCGACTACCTGCTCAAGGCCAACCTGATGCGGCTGGCACCGGCGATGGAACAGGCGATCGCGGCCACCGAGAGTTTTCGCGCGCGCATCGATTCGGAGATCGAACTCACCTTGTCGCGCGAGCGCCTGTCCCAGCTGGCGCAGCACCTGCAGACCAGCGTCGAGGCCGAACGCGCGGCCATCGCGCGTGAGATCCACGACGACGTCGGCGGCTCGCTCACGGCGCTGAAGTTCGACCTCGCCTGGATCGCGCGCCGTGCCGGCGACGCCGCGCTGGCCGAGCGCGCCCAGCAGGCGCTCGAGACGGTCACGCACGCGATCGAGGCCAGCCAGCGCATCATGCACAACCTGCGCCCGGCGATCCTGGAGCAGGGGCTGGTCGCGGCGCTGCAGTGGGTAACGACCCGCTTCGAGAAACGTACCCAGCTGGCCTGCCACTTCCGCACCAGTCACGACCCGATGCCGCCGCTGCCTGCCGGCGTGCCGCTGGTCGCCTATCGCACCGCGCAGGAGGCGCTGACCAACATCAGCAAACATGCGCAGGCGGGCCGGGTCGCGATCGATCTGTCCCTGGCACGCGGCGTGCTGTCGCTCGAAATCAGCGACGACGGCCGCGGCCTGTCGCAGGCCGACCTGGCCAAGGCGCGCAGCTTCGGCATTCGCGGCCTGCATGAACGTGCCGGCACCGTCGGCGGCTGGGTCGAGCTGAGCAGCAAGCTCAGGCAAGGCACGACGCTGATCCTGTCGGTGCCGGTGGCCGAGCATGGCCCGGCCGACAGCTTCGGCGATACTGAGCCGGCACCGATGGACGACGCCTACAACGACCCGCACGACCCCTCCAAGTGGGGCGACCTGTGATCCGGGTCATCCTCTGCGACGACCATGCGCTGATCCGCCGCGGCGTGCGCGACACCCTCTGCGACGCCGACGACATGGAGGTCGTCGGCGAGGCCGGCGACTACGGCGAGTTGCGCAGCCTGATGAGGGATCTCACGGCCGGCGGCGACGGGCGTGCCGGCGCCTGCGACGTGCTGGTGCTCGACATCAACCTGCCCGGCCGCAGCGGCCTGGACGTGCTGCACGCGCTGAAGGACGAGGGCAGCGTGGTCAAGGTGCTGGTCGTCAGCATGTATCCGGAAGACCAGTACGCGATCCGCGCCCTGCGCGCCGGCGCCTACGGCTATGTCAACAAGGGCGGCGACCCTCAGCTGATCGTGCAGGCGGTGCGCACCGTGGCGCAGGGGCGCAAGTACGTCACGCCCGAGATCGCGCAGATGCTGGTCGAGAGCCTGACGACGCCGAACCCCGAGCATGCGCACGACAAGCTGTCGGACCGCGAACTGCAGACGCTGGTGCTGATCGCGTCCGGCAAGCGGCTGTCGGACATCGCCGAGGAGCTGACGCTGTCGCCGAAGACGGTGTCGGTCTACCGCGCGCGGGTGCTGGAAAAGCTCGGCCTGGCGAACAATGCCGAGCTGACCGTCTACGCCATTCGCAAAGGGCTGGTGGGGGAGTAGGTTAGGCGCTGCGTGCGATCCCGAGCGGTTGAACGCGATCGGTACGAGCTTGCCCCTTCAGCAGGTCTGCCCCTGCGCGCACGGCGTCCACAGGCTCACCGACGGCTCGGTCAGCCCGGCGGCGTTGCCGTTCGGCAGGCGCAGCACCTCGTAGTTCAGCGTGTAGACGTTGCGCCAGAAATCGACCGTCAGCCTAGCCGCGTTGACGTCCAGCGTGGTCGCGATCGGCTGGTTGCCTGTCTGCTCAGGGTGATAGAGGTCGAGCCGGTACTTGAACGTGTTCTGGTTGAACGACAGCACGTACAGGTAGCCGGTGTATTCGACGGCGAGGTCGAGGTACTGCCAGCCCTGCATCGGGTCGGTGCCGCCGAGGATTAGGCTGTACGGCGACTCCTGCTTCGTGAAGTGGCGCACCGGGTTGGCGCCGAGGTCCAGCGCCTGGATGCGGTTGTTGCCGGCCTCGAGAATCAGGATCACGCCGTCGGGCGAGATCGCCGACGCGACCGGCAGGTCGAGCAGCCCCGGCCGCGAGCCCTTGCCGCACTTGACCTGCGCAAGCAGCCGCACCATCGCGTCGGCGTCGGCCATAGCCGCCTTCGGGATGCGGTGCGTCTCGATCTTGTGGTCGGCGCTGCTGATGCTGACCAGATGCCCCGCCGGGTGCAGCAGCAGCGAATCCGACGGGAAGTTCAGCGCGCCCCACGCCTGTCCGGCGTTCGGCGTCGTGATCGACGGCGTCGGCTCGAGCACCACCTGGCGGACCATCGGCGCGTTGGCGTTGGTCGTGTCGAGATAGAAGTTGGCCGCGGCGTGCGACAGCAGGCTGTAGGCAACGCGCACGCCGCTGACGATGGTTCCGCAGCCGCCGTCGATGTAACCCTGCTGCGCGTCGTCGCCGGTGCCGAGGTTGGCGATCTGGTCGAGTTGCCCGACGGCACAGTGCGGCACCCGGTTCGGGTCGCTGTCCTGGCCGCGCCAGGCATAACCGACGTAGCCGCGCGCGCTGCCCGTGCCCTGGCGCACCGTGATGCCGCCGAAGCCGCACAAGGTGCCGGCTGCCCCGCAGGCCGTGTTGCCGAGGTTGGCGGTCGGCGCCGCGCCGGCCGCCCACAGATGCCTGCCGCCGGCGTCGAGCGTCGTCTTCTGCCGATGCTGGTAGATGGTGTTCGAGCTGATCGGGAACGCGAGTTCCTCGATCGTGATCGTGGGCGCTGCGTTGGCGACGTTGGCCAGCGCTCCGGTCGTGCCCTTGCCGAGCAGGATGTCCGGCTGGCCCGGCAGCGCCGCCGCCTGCACGAACGCCACCGAGACGTTGACCTTGCCGCCCAGCGGCGCGTTGCTGAACACCACCGGTGGCAAGGTCGACGGCACCGGCGCCTTGAGCGGGAAGGTCTGCACGTGCGGCGTGCCGTCGTCGAACATCGCCGTCACCGTGTAGCGGTTGGCCGCCTTCGGGAACGTGTCGTCGCCGGGGTCGGGCGGGTCCGCGCCCGGGTTGCCCGCGTCCTTGAGGATCGTCACCGACAGGTCGTGCGTGAACACCAGGTCGTCCACATAGGTCCACGGCGTCAGCGCGAGGTCGGCGCTGGTCTGGGCGAGGTTGATGACGCCGACCGCGATCGAGATCGCCATCATGATCTGGCCGGCAACCGGGATGGCGTCCTCGGCGGCGCCTTCGGTGATGGCTGCAGCGACAAAGCCGACCAGCGCCTTCTGCGCGGTGCTGGCGCCGGTCGAGACCAGCAGCTTGGCGACGACCAGCGACTGGTTGACCCAGAAGCCCGGCGTCATCAGCTGGCCGAGCACCGAATCGTCGCCGTTCGGATTCAGCGCCATGCTGACGATGGTCACCAGCTCGAGCGTCAGCGCCTGCAGGAACGGGATCACGACCACCTTGTAGAGCGCCGGGATCAAGGTCGCGCTGCCCAGCGCCGACAGCAGCGCGGTGACGCCGTAGTTGAAGACGCCGGTCATGATCGCGCCCTGCAGCACGGTGTCGGGGTAGGGATTGGCGCGCTGGAACGACATCGTGCTCGACAGGATGCGCACCATCGTCGCCTTCTGCGGCACGTTGAAAGCCGGCTGGACGAAGCCTGGCGACGTCGGGATCCCGAGCACTGTGAACACCGGGCCGATCGTCGAGACGAAGATCTCGGTCGCGGTGTCGAAGGTCTTGGCGTGCGCGGCGAGGATCGTGCCGCCGTTGTATTCGGGCAGGTCGGCCAGCTTCAGCAGCGTGTCGCCGTCGAAGAACTGCAGCCAGACGCCGCGGAACTCCAGAAAGTAGTTCAGGATCGCCAGCGCCACGTGCGTCACGTTGCCGTTCTGCGTGCTGCTGGCCTTGACCTGGTAGCCGGGCTGACCGTTCTGGTGCGTCAAGGTCATGCTTGTGGCAGGTTCGGCCAGGCGGCCCGGGCTCTGGTCGACCTTCGTCGTGCCGTCGTGGCGCAGCCACATCGCGCCGGCCAGTGCGGCGTGCGGCTGGTCGCTGGGCGGCTGCAGGCCGGTCGCGTCGGCGCCGATGCCTTCGTCGTTCTTCACGGTTTCGATCGACGCGGTCATCCCCCCGCGCGCCAGCGAGTGCAGGTCGGGATGCAGGTCCGGCTGGTACTGGTTGCGGCCCGCGTGCTGGCCCTTCGTGTTCTTCAGCGTCGCGCCGCCATCGCCTGGCACCGGTCGCAGGGTCGCCCAGCCGTTGGCGTTCGGCTGGCCGGGCGTCTGCTCGGGCAGCGCCGCACCGTACTGCGGCTGGGTCAGCTTCTGGTGAAGCAGGAAGACGTCGGCGCTGTGGTCGACATGGTTCGAGTGGATCGTGTGCGCGGCGTCGGGGTCCAGACCCATCAGGTCCGGATGGCAGCCGACCAGGGTCGCCGCGTGGCTCGTCGGGTCGAGCAGCTCGCGTTCGTCGCGCAGGTCCTGTTCGCTGTTCGCCGCTGCGACCCCGTAGCGCCGGCGCTTGGCCGACAACGGCAGCGGACCGCTCGGCGTGCGCTGGCGCGCACACGCATGGGCTTGAACCGCGCCGCCCGGCGGGATGTAGAGCTGCACCGCCGACATCGACCAGCTGCCGGCCTGCGTGTCGATCTCGCTGCTGACGTAGCACAGGGTCACCGAGCCGCTGGCGAAGCTCGCGTTCTCGACGTGATGCGTGATCTGGTCGTCCGGCACCGCGCGCAGGAAGGCGTTGCGCTGCCGCGCGCGCACCAGCACATCGGGGCTTTGGGCGGTCGGCGTCAGCGTGTAGCGCCGGCCGCCGCCGGTCAGGTAGTAGGTCTTGCCGGCGTGCTTCTCGTGCGCAAGGTTGACGAACAGCGTGCGCTGGTGCGTGGTCGGCGCGGGGGGATCGTTGCTGTTGCCGCCGCAGCCCGCGAGCAGCGGCGCAACGCCCAGCGCCGCCAAGCCGATGCCGGCGCCGCCGAGCATGAAGTGCCGCCGGCTGACGCTGCCGACCGCGTCGCACACGCCGCGCTGCAACGCGCTGTGCGTGAAAGGCGGCAAGCCCGCACATTTCGGAAGGCGTTTCATCGTCGCTCCTCGTGAGGCGCGGCCTTCTGCGAGCGCCGCGCTGGTTTTCGCACATCGCTGCGCGGGATCACGGCGTGTCGAACGCCGGGATCTGCTGGTTCGCCAGGCAGCTGTGGTCGAAACCCTTGGGCTGGTCGAGGAAGTTCGCGAAGATCGTCGCGTAGCAGGCCGGCGACCAGCGCGATACGCTGTGGCCGACGCCGGGGAACACGAGGTGCGTGGAGTTCTTCAGCGTCGCCGCCTGTTCGGCGCCGTAGCTGGGCGGTGCCGTGCCGTCGAACGAGCCGCTGGTCAGGAGCACCGGGACATCGCTCGTGACGACCCTTACGGCGTCGTCGGCGGCGGCGGGCACGTTCCACTGCGCACAGTCGCTGAAGGCCCAGGGGAACATCGCGGGCCTGTCGGTCACGGAGGCGGGAAAGTCGGGCAGGGCGAGCCTGCCCGCCGCGCTGACGCGTGCGGGGT